>VFQP010000724.1_pt1 | contig 55065 bp, 52 predicted proteins | sample 3512351 | NCBI WGS metagenome assembly VFQP01 (sample SAMN10412372, study PRJNA504923) | tailings metagenome | isolation source: Relicate 1 Philex TSF1 revegetated site | place: Philippines: Tuba, Benguet | collected 2017-08-29 | reverse complement strand
ACCACAAGATCTACGCCGCCATGGCCTACGCGCGCGAGAACCGGCTCAACCGCGTGACCATCGATGCGCCAGAGGCGCGGCTGGGCATCGTGGCCTCCGGCAAGAGCTACCTCGACGTGCTGGAAGCGCTGGAAGAACTGGGCATCGACGAAGCGCTGGCCGCCGACATCGGCATTCGCCTGTTCAAGGTGTCCATGCCCTGGCCGCTGGAGCCCGAAGGCATTCGCGAGTTCGCGCGCGGGTTGGAGGAAATCCTGGTGGTCGAGGAAAAGCGCCAGGTGGTGGAGTACCAGCTGAAGGAGCAGCTCTACAACTGGCGCGAGGACGTGCGGCCGCGCGTGATCGGCAAATTCGACGAGCGCGGTGAATGGGACGTGCACAACGCCCAGGGCCGTGGTGACTGGTTGCTGTCGGCGAAAACCGATTTCTCGGTGGCGCAGGTGGCGCGCGTGATTGCGGCGCGCATCCGCCGGCTCGGGCTCGAGACCCACACCGAAGGCCTGATCCAGTCCCGGCTGGATTTTCTGGAAGACAAGGACCGGTTGCTGCTGCGCACCGTGTCCACCCCGACGCGGCCGGCCTGGTACTGCTCGGGTTGTCCGCACAACACCAGCACACGCGTGCCTGAAGGCAGCTTCGCGCTGGCCGGCATTGGCTGCCACGTGATGGCCACGGCCATCTACCCGGAATTCAACAAGCTCACCACGCAGATGGGCGGCGAGGGCACCCCCTGGATCGGTGCATCGGCCTTCAGCCAGGTGCCGCACGTGTTTGCCAACCTCGGCGACGGCACCTACTACCACTCGGGCAGCCTCGCGATCCGCGCCGCGGTGGCGGCCAACCGCACGATGCCGGTGCGCATGACCTACAAGATCCTCTACAACGATGCCGTGGCCATGACCGGCGGCCAACCGGTGGACGGCCCGATCGGCGTGCGAGAGATCGCGCGGCAATTGAGCGCCGAGGGCGTGGGCCGCATTGCCATCGTGACCGAAGAGCTCGGTCGCTACGACCACCGCGATGGCCTGCCACCCCAGGCCACGCTGCACGACCGCGCCGAGCTCGACGCGGTGCAGCGGGCGCTGCGCGAAGAGCCGGGCGTGAGCGTGATCATTTACGACCAGACCTGCGCGGCCGAGAAGCGGCGTCGGCGCAAGAAGAAGGAAATGCCACAGGCCACCGAGCGCGTGTTCATCAACGAGGCGGTGTGCGAAGGCTGCGGTGACTGTGGCCAGCAGTCGAACTGCACGGCGATCCTGCCCAGGGAAACGCCGCTGGGGCGAAAGCGTGTGATCGACCAGTCGTCCTGCAACGTCGACCTGTCCTGTCTCAAGGGCTTCTGCCCCAGTTTCGTCACGGTGACGGGGGCGACGCCACGCCGTGCAGCGGCGAACCGGCCAGCGCGCGAAGTGCCGGACTTCTCCACGCTGCCGCTGCCCGCTGTCTCCGCGCTGGAGCAACCTTTCAACATCCTCATCACCGGCATCGGCGGCACGGGCGTCATCACCATCGGCGCGCTGCTGGGCATGGCCGCGCACCTGGAGCGCAAAGGTGCCAGCGTGCTCGACATGACCGGCATGAGCCAGAAGAACGGGGCCGTCACCTCGCATGTCCGACTGGCCGCGCGAGCCGGCCAGTTGCACGCGCAGCGCATCGCCACCGGCGAGGCCGACCTGATCCTTGCCTGCGACATGCTCACTGCCGGTGCCGCCGATGCCGTGGCCAAGATGCGGCCCGGCCGCACCCTCGCGGTGGTGAACCGCCACGAACAGCCGGCCGGCCCCTTCGCACGCGACCCCGACTGGCAGTTTCCCGCCGACGACCTCCAGACCCTGATCCGTGATGCCACTGGCCAGCGCGCCGAGTTCCACGATGCCACCGCACTGGCCACGGCTTTGCTGGGCGATGCCATCGGCGCCAACCTGTTCCTGCTCGGCCTGGCCTTCCAGCGCGGCGCCTTGCCCCTGTCGCTGGATTCGCTGTTGCGCGCCATCGAACTCAATGGCGTGGCCGTGGCCGCGAACGTGCAGGCCTTTCAATGGGGCCGCCTGGCCGCCATCGATCCTGAGCGCGTGCAGCGCCTGGCACAACCCGCACAAGCGGTGGCGGTGCATCTGCCGCAAAGCCTGCGGAAACTGGTCGAGCACCGCGTCGACCTGCTCACCGCGTACCAGAATGAAGCGTACTCGGCGCGCTACGAGGCCTTCGTCGAACGCGTGCGGGAAGCCGAAGACAAGGCCGTCGGAGGCGATCGGCTGAGCAAGGTGGTGGCCAGCAACCTCTACAAACTCATGGCCTACAAGGACGAGTACGAGGTGGCACGCCTCTTCAGCGCACCGGCCTTCAAGTCGCAGATGGACGCCGCGTTCGAGGGTTCACCCAGGCTGACCTACCACCTGGCACCGCCGATGCTGGATGCCGCCGGTGGGGCGCCGCGCAAGCGGCGATTCGGGGCCTGGATGGGTTCGGTGTTTCCCCTGCTCGCGCGCTTGAAGTTCTTGCGGGGCACGCCCTTCGATCCTTTTGGTCGAACGCAGGAGCGGCGCATGGAGCGGGCCTTGATCGCGGAGTACATCGGCCTGATCGAAGGCGAGATCAAGACCCTGAGCCAGACGAGCATGGACCGCGCCCTCGCCGTGGCGCGTGTGCCCGAGTCGATCCGCGGCTACGGACACGTGAAGGCAGCGAGCGTGGCCAGCGCGCGCGCACGGTGGAGTGCGCTGCGCGCGGGATCTGTCGACGCGGCGGTCGAACGTATTGATTTGCCAGAGGAACAGCGCGAGACCCTTTAAACAGCCCACAAGCTGTTTTATGCTTTTACTGCCCTGAGGCTGTTTTCTAACAGCCTATGGTATGTTTATTGGGTTTACACATTACAATGCGTAAACCCAATAAACAGCCTTTCATATGTATGAATGAATTCACGGCCCGCACGGCAGACCAGCTACCGATCTTGCTCCAGGCCTTTCGCAAGGAAGCGGGCCTGACGCAGAAGGAAGTGGCGATGCGCCTGGGTGTGACGCAGCAAACCTATTCGGCACTGGAGCGCAACGCGGACACGGTGAGTGCGGCGCGCCTGCTGCGGCTGCTCGGCATCCTCGGTGTGGACCTGGTGCTGCGCAAGACAGGCTCACCCAGGCCTGTTGCCACGCAAAACGACCCGTCCGACGCGAACTGGTGACGCCATGGGACGTCGCTCACATTCCCGCGCGCTCGGCCTGTGGATGAACCACCAGTTCGTCGGCACCTGGACCATTTCTCCCCAGGGCGAGACCCTGCAATACGACGACGCCTGGTCGGTTTCCGCATTCGGTCGCCCGCTGTCGCTTTCGCTGCCGTTCACGCCCGGCAACCAGCCCCACAGGGGCGCCGCCGTGGAGGCCTGGTTCGAGAACCTGTTGCCCGACAGCAAGGACATTCGCGAGCGGGTGGCACGCCGGTACAAGGCCGGTTCCACCGATGCCTTCGACCTGCTCGAGCAGATCGGCCGCGATTGCGTGGGCGCGCTTCAGCTATTGCCGGCCGGCGAAAGTCCAGGCAGCACCCAGCAAGCAGAAGGCACACCGCTGACCGATGCCGAAGTGGCCCGCCTCCTGCGCGGCACGGTGGCCCCACCGAACGCGCTGGACCGTGACGACGAGGATGACCTCCGCATCTCGATTGCCGGCGCGCAGGAGAAAACCGCACTGCTGAAGCTGGATGGCCGTTGGTGCAGGCCGCATGGTGAAACACCCACGACGCACATCTTCAAGCTGCCCATGGGGCTGGTGGGGAACCTGCAATACGACTTGCGCGAGTCGGTTGAGAACGAGTGGCTGTGCTCAGTGATCCTGCAGGCGTACGGACTGCCAGTGGCCTCTTGCGAGGTGCAGACGTTCGAGGACATGAAGGTGCTGGTCGTGGAGCGCTTCGACCGCCGGTGGATCGAAGGAAGCGAAAAGGCCGGGCTCTTGCGCTTGCCGCAGGAAGACATGTGCCAGGCCACCGGGATGCCGCCGCACCTGAAATACGAGTCGGACGGCGGCCCTGGTATGGACGCCATCATGGCGATCCTGAACGGCTCGGCGGACCGCGATCAGGACAAGCGCACGTTCTTTCAGGCGCAGGTGCTGTTCTGGATGCTGTGCGCCACCGATGGCCACGCCAAGAACTTCAGCCTGGCCGTCGGCCCCCACGGCAGCTACCGCCTCACGCCGCTATACGACGTGATTTCGGCGTATCCGATTCTCGGCGAGGGTCCCGGAAAACTGTCGCCGCACAAGGCGAGGATGGCCATGGCGGTGCGCGCCACCAACCCGCACTGGAAGATGAAGGAAATCCTGCGCCGCCACTGGCTGGAAGTGGGCTCGCGCCACGGCGTGGTGACGGCCGATGGAAGGCCCGCATCGTTCGTGGTCGATGAACTGTTGGTGCAAACGCCGGGCGTCATCAAGCAGGTGCGCGAGCGCTTGCCCGTGGGCTTCCCTGCATCGCTGGCCAGCAGTGTGCTAGAAGGTTTGCAGGCGGCGGCCGAACGACTGGCCGCGTAGCCGCTGGTCAACGAGCGGTCTGTTCCTGCTTGCGGGAACCGCGCATCTTCTTGACCTCGGCCGGGCCGGCCGAGATACCTGCGCACAGCACAGCGAGAGAAAAATCGATCATCTCGTCAATGGGGACGCTGTGGCTTGACCGGGGCAGCCGATTGCTCAGGATCAGGTTGGCGATGCCGTGTTCCACGGACCAGGCGGCAATCACCACATGGTTCCGCTTCGAACTCGGCCACCCGTGCATCTCGGCAAATTCGCAGACCGAGTCGGCGAACAGGGAGAACGAGACGTCGCTCGACTGAAGCAAGTCCGGGTAGACATTGCGGTCCAGGATTCGCGGGCCCGCCATGAGAAAGAAGACGCCGGCGTGATTCCGGGCGAACTCAATGTAGGCACCCATCATGCGGCGCATGGCTTCCAGAGGGGTCAGGCGGGACTCCAGGATCTTCTGGCGCTCGAAGGCCAGTTCTTCGTAGCCGCCTTGCGCAATGGCGGCCAGCAGGGCGTCTTTTCCCTCGAAGTGCCGGGACGGGGCTGCTTCCGAAACACCGACGCGACGCGCCACTTCGCGCAGGCTCATGTCGCGCGGGCCCACTTCCTCGAGCAGCTGACGCCCTTCGCGGATCAAGGCGTTTCGGAGATCTCCATGGTGGTAAGAGGTCGGCGCGGAGGGCTTTGCTGCTTTGCGTGGAGCCCGTTTTGAAGTGGCCATGTGGTGGTCTGATAGCGCGCTGCGGTGCCACATGATAAACGCTGGGTCGTCCGTGCAAACGCCTCCCGATCGGACGATCGCTTGCAAATGTGATCGTTGATAACATACAATGTTCTCAACGACCACATACCAAGGAGACTTCCATCATGTCCGCCAGCTACCAGAGGGATGAATTCGTCGGCATCGTCACGTTGAACAAACCCCCTCACAACCTGATCGATGAGGCGCTGTTGCAGGCATTGCTCTCCAGCTACCGCCAGGCCCTGGACGAAGGCTGCAGGGCCATCCTGCTGCGCAGCGCCATGCGCCATTTCTGTGCCGGAGCGGACACGAATGGCATGGGGGTCGGGAGTCGCAGGCGCACCCAGGAAAGCTTCGAAGCCATCATGGATGGCCTGGAAAACGTTCCGGTGCCCACCGTGGCGGCTTTGCATGGCGCGGTGCTCGGTGGTGGTGTGGAACTGGCCCTGACGTGCGACATCATCGTGGCGGCCGACACCACCAAGTTCGGCATGGCGGAGGCGTCCCTCGGTCTGGTGCCCTTGCTGGGCGGTACCCAGCGCATGGTGCAGCGCGCCGGGGTGGCGCGTGCCAAGGAGATGGCGATGCTTGCGCGTCGGCTCGATCCCAGGGCGCTGGAGCGGTGGGGCGTCATCAACCTGGTGACGCCGGAGGCGGACGTGGCCGACGCATCCCTGTCATGGGCGCGCCAGTTGGCCTCGGGGCCGACGGTGGCGCTCGCTGGCATCAAACGGCTGGCCAACCTGTCGGCACGTCACGGCATCGAGGCGGCCGACCGGGTGCAGACAGAGGTGAACAACGTGATGTGGGCCAGCGAGGATCAGAAGCGGGGGCTGGCCGCCCTGGCCGCCACGGGTCCTGGCAGCGCGGTCTTCGAGGGGAACTGAATGAGCGCGGCACCTCTGGACGGCATCAAGGTCATCGACTTCACGCGGGTGCTCGCCGGACCCCATTGCACCAAGATCCTGCGCGACCTGGGCGCAGACGTCACCAAGATCGAACCGCCGGCGGGCGACGCGGGCCGTGCGGGTGCGCCCATCGTCGACGGCATGTCGGTCTACTACGCACAGCAGAACGCCGGAAAGCGCAACCTGAGCATCGACCTCAACTGGCCGGAGTCGCAAGAGCTTCTTCTGCAGATGTGCCAGGGCGCCGATGTCGTCGTGGAGAACTTCCGGCCCGGAACCCTGGCCCGTTTTGGCCTGGGCTACGCTCAGGTGAGCGCCCTCAACCCGGGCATCGTCTATGTATCGATCAGTGGCTACGGCCAGACCGGTGCATGGGCCAATCGCCCCGCCTTTGCGCCCACCATCCACGCAGAGACCGGCCTGACCGCCACGGTCGAGGCACACTTTGGTGACGCACTGCTGGAGTTGCGTGGCGATGCGTGCAGCCATGCCGACGTCTACGCCGGCCTGGAGGGCGCCATTGCCGTACTAGCGGCCTTGCACCATCGGCAGCGAACCGGCGAAGGCCAGCACGTCGACGTCGCCATGGCGGCCACGATGCTGGCCGTCAATGAGAGGGCCGGTGCCCAGCTCTCCGGCATCGACACCCTGGGCGAGCCGACGGCGCTGGCGGCGCCGGACTCGCACATCTTCGAGCTGTCGGACGGGCGCAAGCTGACCATCGCCGGCAGCCCGATCTACACGCCCACCTTTGTCCGCTACTGCGCCATGATGCGCCGGACCGATCTGCGCAAGGATCCACGGTTTGCCACCGCCCTGCTTCGCCGGCAGAACCTGGGCGCGCTGCTGGCCGAAGTGCGGGCCTGGATCATGACGTTTGGTGATCTGGATGAGCTGCAGGCCCAGGTCAGCGAGGCCAGCCTGGCGGTGGGCACCGTGCGCAGCACGGAGGACTTCGCCGCCACGGAATGGGTCCGCGAATGGGGCGCCGTGGTGGACATCGACATGCGCAATGGCGAAACGCTTCGCATGCCCGGTGTTCCCTGGCGGTTCGGGCGGTCCATCCTGCCGCCGCCCGGCGCCCCGTCCTTCCAGGGTGAGCACAACGGGGAGCTGCTCGGTGAGCTCGGCGTGAGCCCTTCAGACATCGTGGACATGCAGAAGCGTCGTCTGGTGTTGAGCCGCAAGACGCTCCGGGGGCCCTTCGATGATCAATAAGGTTGCACCGGACATGGCGGCAGCGCTGGGCGACATCCAGGACGGGGCCACCATCCTGGTCGGGGGCTTTGGCACGGCTGGCATACCGGACGAGCTGATCGATGCCCTGATTGACCAGGGGGCGTCCGGTCTCACGATCGTCAGCAACAACGCCGGCAACGGCGAGCTCGGCCTGGCTGCCTTGCTCAAGGCGGGGCGTGTCCGGAAAATCGTGTGCTCGTTTCCACGTGCTGCCGACAGCTGGATCTTCGATGGGCTGTACCGAAGCGGACACATCGAGCTTGAACTCGTGCCGCAGGGCAACCTGGCCGAACGCATCCGCGCGGCTGGTGCCGGCATCGGGGCGTTCTTCACGCCGACCGGCTTCGGCACCGAGCTGTCCAAAGGACGGGAAACCCGCGAAATCCACGGCAGATGGTATGTGCTGGAGCACCCCATCCACGCTGACCTCGCCCTCATCAAGGCAGAGGTCGGTGACCGCTGGGGCAACCTGGTGCATCGAAAGGCTGCGCGCAACTTCGGCCCGGTCATGGCCACCGCCGCAAGGCGGACCATTGCGACCGTGCACCAGGTGGTCGAGCTGGGCGCCCTGGACCCGGAGAGGATTCACACGCCTGGCATCTTCGTCAGCAGTCTGGTGAAGATTCCTCGCGTCGCCACCCGGGCTGGCGGCTTCGCTCGAACATCCTGAAAGATAGCCATGATTTACCAGAGACGCAGCAAGGACGAACTCGCGCGCCGCGTGGCGCAGGACATCCACGACGGGGCCTACGTGAACCTGGGCATCGGCCAGCCCACGCTGGTGGCCAACCACCTGCCTGCGGGCATCGAGGTGGTGCTGCACAGCGAGAACGGCATCCTGGGCATGGGCCCCGCGCCTGCCAAGGGCGAGGAGGACTACGACCTCATCAACGCCGGCAAGCAGCCGGTGACGCTGCTGCCCGGTGGCGTGTACTTCCACCACGCCGACAGCTTCGCCATGATGCGCGGCGGCCATCTCGACATCTGCGTGCTCGGTGCGTTCCAGGTCTCGGCCACCGGCGACCTGGCCAACTGGAGCACCGGCGAAGCGGGCGCCATTCCCGCAGTGGGCGGCGCCATGGACCTGGCCATCGGCGCCAAGCAGACCTGGGTGATGATGGACCTGCTCACCAAGGACGGCCGCAGCAAGCTCGTCGAGCGCTGTACCTACCCGCTGACAGGCCTGGCCTGCGTCAAGCGCGTCTACACCGACCTCGCCACCTTCGAATGCACGCCACAGGGCATTCGGCTGATTGAAGCGGTGCAAGGACTGCCATCTGCAGAACTTCAAGAACTCATCGGCTTGCCCGTCCGGTTGGCTTGAATCAGGAACCCCATGAACGCACAAGCTTTCATCTGCGACGCGATTCGCACCCCCATCGGCCGCTACGGCGGTGCCCTGTCCAGCGTGCGCACCGACGACCTGGGGGCCATTCCCCTCAAGGCCCTGATGCAGCGCAACCCCGGCGTGGACTGGGCGGCCGTGGCCGACGTCATCTATGGCTGCGCCAACCAGGCCGGCGAGGACAACCGCAACGTGGCGCACATGGCCAGCCTGCTGGCCGGCCTGCCGGTGGAGGTACCGGGTGCCACCCTCAACCGCCTGTGCGGGTCGGGGCTGGATGCCGTGGGCACGGCAGCGCGCGCCATCAAGGCCGGCGAAGCGGGCCTGATGATCGCCGGCGGTGTCGAGAGCATGAGCCGCGCACCCTTCGTGATGCCCAAAGCTGAAAGCGCCTTCAGTCGCAGCAACGCGGTGTACGACACGACGATCGGCTGGCGCTTCGTGAACAAGCTGATGAAGGCGCAGTACGGCGTGGATTCGATGCCCGAGACGGCGGAGAACGTGGCCACGGATTACAAGATCGAGCGCGAGGCGCAGGACCGCATGGCGCTGTCCAGCCAGTTGAAGGCGGTGGCGGCGCAGCAGGCCGGGCACCTGGCGCGCGAGATCGTGGGGGTGACGATTCCGCAGAAGAAGGGCGACCCGCTGGTGGTGGACCAGGACGAGCACCCGCGTGCGACGAGCCTGGAGGCGCTGGCCAAGCTCAAAGGCGTGGTGCGGCCCGACGGCACCGTGACCGCCGGCAACGCCAGCGGCGTGAACGACGGCGCGTGCGCGCTGCTGCTGGCCGATGAAGCCTCGGCGGCAAAGAACGGTTTGACGCCCAAGGCCCGCGTCGTCGGCATGGCCACGGCCGGTGTGGCGCCGCGCGTCATGGGCATCGGTCCCGCGCCGGCCACGCAGAAGGTGCTGGCGCTCACCGGCCTGTCGCTGGCGCAGATGGACGTGATCGAGCTCAACGAAGCCTTTGCCGCGCAGGGGCTGGCGGTGCTGCGCATGCTGGGCCTGGCGGACGACGACGAGCGCGTGAACGCCTGGGGTGGCGCCATCGCCCTGGGCCACCCGCTGGGCGCCAGCGGTGCGCGCCTGGCCACCACGGCCATCAACCGCCTGCACCACACGGGCGGGCGCTACGCGCTGTGCACCATGTGCATCGGGGTGGGGCAGGGGATTGCGCTCGTCATCGAGCGCGTCTGAACGCCATCGTGATTCGAGGGTAAACACCGATAACATTGACTGGAGAGGGTTCTATCATGCGGTTGTGTTAACAGCATAAACATTAAAGCGAGATCATCATTTTCGTCTTGCCTGCAGGCCTTGACGGCTTCAGCTCTTCAACTCACATCGAGAACCTCATATGCCTCTTTGGAACATCTATCACCCGGTCGGTGCTTACACGGCTGAAGACAAACAGGAGATCGCCACGCGCATCAAGGATGCCCATAGCGCCATTCCCAAGTTCTACGTCGGCGTCATCTTTCAGGAAGTCCCGAAGGACTCCTTCTACATGGGAGCGGAGCAGCGCGACAACTTCGTCAGGCTCAGGGTGGACATCTTTGCGCGCCACATCTCGAAGGACAAAGCCTGGACAGAGTCCTTTCTCCGCAAGATGAACGAAGCGATCGAGCCCTTTGTGCAACGTCGAGGCTACAACTACGAACTGCATGTGGGTGAGACCCCACGTGAGCTTTGGCTGATCGATGGCATCCATCCCCCCAAACCAGACACCGTCGCGGAGAACAGATGGCGGATCGAGAACCGTGCGTCGCCCTTCGATGCTGAAGAGGGTTGACCGGACCATTGCTGCACGGAATCTGCCATGTACAAGGACGTATCACTCTTCATCGATGGGCAGTGGACCAGCGCCGCCGACGGCCAGGTGCTGCCGATCCACAACCCCGCGACAGGTGAGGTGCTGGCGCAGGTCGCACGTGCCTCGCGCGAAGACCTGGACCGGGCACTGGACGCCGTGGAACGCGGATTCAGGCAGTGGCGCAAGGTCTCCGCTCTGGACCGAAGCAACGCATTGCGCAGGGCGGCAGCGCATGTCCGCGAGAGAGCCGACGGGATCGCTCTGTTGATGACGCGGGAACAGGGAAAGCCCCTGCCAGAGGCCCGCGCGGAGGCGCTGTTGGGCGCAGAGATCATGGAGTGGTTTGCCGAAGAAGCGCGTCGGACGTACGGTCGGATCATTCCCGCGCGAACAGCTGGCGTGACCCAGATGTCGCTGCGCGAACCGGTCGGCCCTGTGGCGGCCTTCACGCCGTGGAACTTCCCCATCAACCAGGCGGTGCGCAAGATCTCCGCCGCCCTTGCCGCGGGTTGCTCGGTTCTCCTGAAAGGTCCGGAAGAAACACCAGCCAGTTGTGCGGAGCTGGTGCGCTGCTTCGAAGACGCCGGGTTGCCGGCCGGGACTTTGAACCTGGTGTTCGGCGATCCCGCCGAGATTTCTTCGTACCTGATCTCCCATCCGGTCATCCGCAAGGTCACCTTCACGGGGTCTACCCCGGTGGGGAAGCAGCTGGCATCGCTGGCAGGCCTGCACATGAAGCGAATCACGATGGAGCTGGGCGGCCATGCGCCCGTGATCGTTTGCGCGGACGCCGACATCCCCACCGCCGCAAAGATGTTGGCGGGCGCGAAGTTTCGCAATGCCGGTCAGGTCTGCGTCTCGCCGACCCGGTTCCTCGTGCAGGAAAGCGCCTATCCCGGCTTCCTGAACGCCTTCACGGACGCCGTCAGAACACTCAAGGTCGGCAATGGCCTGAGTGAAGGAACGACGATGGGCCCGCTGGCCAACCCGCGCCGCCTGAAGGCGATGCAGGCGATGGTGGCCGACGCTGAGAGCGCCGGTGCTGACCTGGCCGTGGGGGGCAGACGGATTGGAGACAAGGGCAACTTCTTCGAGCCGACGGTGCTGATCAATGTGCCACCGGAGGCCGACGTGATGAACAGCGAACCCTTCGGTCCCTTGGCCGCCGTCGGCAGCTTCAAGACCCTCGACGAAGCGATCGAGGAGGCCAACCGCCTTCCCTATGGTCTGGCGACCTACTGCTTCACCCAGTCACTGAAAACGGCCACCGAACTCTCCAGCAGCATCGAGAGCGGAATGATCTCGATCAACCACTTCGGGCTGATCTTTCCGGAAGTGCCGTTCGGTGGTGTCAAGGACTCGGGATTCGGCTCGGAAGGCGGGAGCGAGGCCATCGAGTCCTACCTGAACGTCAAGTTGGTCACGCAATTGGGTGCGTGACCCCGAGCATTCCATTGGAGTTCGTCATGAGATTTGTGGTCTATGCCAGGTACATCGAAGACGCGGAGAGGGTGCAGGCATCCCGTACTCGACATCGCGCCTATGCGGTCAGCATGGTGAACGAGGGGAAGCTCATCCTCGCAGGTCCGTTCATGGACGGTTATGGAGCGCTCTTCATCTACGACGCTGAGTCCGAGCACGAGACCCGCAGGTACGTTGAAGCAGATCCGTTCCACACGGACGGCATCTTCTCGAACATCGAAATCCGGCCCTGGAAGATGCTCGGAACCAACGTCGAAAAGCTGAGCGTTCCAGAGCCCATCTGGAGCTGAACTCCCGCGAGCCGCTTCGCGCAGGCACGCCAAGACTTTCTCTCGTCATTGAAAAGGATCAATACCGTGTTCAACTCGAAAATGGCACTCCTTCGCCGATGCCTTGCAGCGGCCATCACCGCAGGTTCCCTTCTGTTCGTCTCGCAGCCTGCCATCGGTCAGGAGTTCCCGAGCAAGCCCATCACGATCAAGGTGGGCTACTCAGCCGGAGGTCCTGCCGATACCGCCGTTCGGCCGCTTCTGGCGGCATTGCAGAGTGCCTTGGGTCAACCCGTCATCGTCGAGAACTTGCCGGGCGCGGGTGGATCGCTCGCAGCACAAGCCGCGCTGAAGGCTCCGGCGGACGGGCATACCTTGGTGGTGCTCGTGGGCAATGACATGATCATGAACCCTCTGGTGTTGTCATCGGCGAGGTACAAGGCCACGGATTTCAGGCTGATCCATCCGCTGATCTTCTCCGACGTCGTGCTCGTCACAGCGCATGACGCACCGGCGACCGACTTCGATGCCTTCGTCCATCAGGCGCGTGCCGCCAACAGGGAGCTCAGCTTCGGAAACTGGGGAGTGGGATCCATGGCCCACCTGATGGCCGGCGACTTCGGCAACCAGACCGGCGTCAAAGTCCTGGACGTCACCTACAAGGGAGCCGCTCCGATGGTGACGGACCTGATGGGCAAGCAGATCGACTACGCGTTCCTGCCGCTGGCGGGCTCGGCGCAAGGCATGATCGACTCGGGCAAGCTGAAACCGATTGGTGTCGCGTCGCGAGGCCCCATCTCGAACCTGCCGAACGTGAAGCCCGCAGGCGACAGCAAGTACCTCAAGAACTTCGAGTACATGGTCTGGATCGGCGTCTTCGTGCCGGAGGGCACGCCTGCGAACGTCTCGACGAAGCTGAACACGGTCTTCTCCACGCTGATCAACGAACCCTCCTACCAGAAATGGTCTCGGGAAACCGGAAACAAACCCATGGTGCAGATGAGCCTTCGACAGGCAAATGACTTCCTCAGCAGCGAGCGCGACCGCAGCAACAGTCTCGCGCGCACGTTGAAGATCACACCACAGTGAGTCCGAAGTGTCCGATCCAATTCCTCATGACGAGTTGATGTTCGTCACCCTGGCGGATCACACCATCATGCCGATCCGCGTGGACGAACTGCCGGCCTTCTACGCGGGCCAGTTGCTGTTTGCGACCGTCGTCGGGTTGCTGTCCGTGCTGGTTTTGATCTTCAGGGTGATCTGACCCAGACGGGCAAGAAACCGGCGCCGGTGGAGCTCTGTAGCGGCCTGTGCATCAAACGCGCGATGGCGTCGTCGATCTGCTCCTTGAGCGCGACCGCCAGACGCCGCCGCCCTATCGAAGCGGCAGACGCCCAGGGCCAGCGGCTTACCTGGCCAGTTCCTGCCGCAACTCGCCCATCAAGGTCGCGCCCTCCAGCTGGAAGCGCTTGACACCTTCATAGAGCTTCTCTGCCTGTGGCTCTGCGGCCTTCAGCCACTGCGCGCGCTCGGCGCCCGTCATCTTGTGGATCTTGTGGTTGGGCATGGCGGCGACCTTGGTCCGGCCTTCGCGTTCCCACGCCGCCCAAGCCGTCTCGATCTTGCCGGACCACTCGGGTGTGCAGTGCGCGTCGACCGCCTGTTTCTGCGTCGCGCTCAGGCCGTCGTAGAAACGCTTGTTGATGGCGAAGACGTTCGACGCCGTGTACATGTCGGCGTCCAGGTGGTAGACGATCTTGTCTTCGGCCTTCGTCAGGAACAGGGTGTGCCACGGCCAGAGGATGGAGTTCATGACGCCGCGATCGACCAGTTCGCGCACTTCGCCGATGGAGGCGCGCAGGGTGGTGGCGCCCATGCTCACCACGTAGTTGGCCATCGTGCCATTTGGCGGACGCAGCTTCAGGCCCTTGACGTCGGCAGGAGTCTTGACCTCGCGCGCCGAGTTGTGCAGCGTGCCCGGATCGTGGAGGATGGCCATGCACAGCTTCACGTCGGCCATCTCCACACCCGCGTACTTCTGGTACCAGCGGTGGAATGCACCGGTGCCGACCGCTTTCGCCGGGACCGAGAACGGCAACTCCACCAGCGTGATGATGGGAAAGCGCCCCGGCGAGAAGCCCGGCCCGGCCATCACCATTTCGGCGATGCCGTCCTTGACCATGTCGTAATGGTCGACCGCACGACCCAGCTGCTCTGAGGTGTAGAGCTGGGTGGTGATCGTGCCGCCGGAGGCCTGCTGCAAGGACTTGCCCCAGGCCTCGAGGGCCGGGACCATGGGGTGGGTGGCGGGTGGGAAGAACGAAAGCTTCAGCGTCTTGGCCGGCGCCTGCTGGGCACTGGCGAGCGACGCACACGCCAGCAGAGCGGCGGCGAGCAGGGCTTTGGGTCGTTGGATGCGCATGGACAGTCTCCTGTATTTATGGAACGACGGCTGGGAAAACCTGCGCTGGGCAGGCACGGGACATCGGGTGCGGGCACCCGCTACTTCATCATCTGAGGCAGCGCCAGCGAGATCACCGGGAAGGCGACGAGCAGGGCCAGGCGCAAGAGATCGGCGACCACGAAGGGCATCACGCCGCGGTAGATGTGGGTCAGCGGTATGTCCCGCGCGATCGAGTTGATGACGAAGACGTTGATGCCGACCGGGGGCATCACCATGCCCAGGGTCATGACCATCACGATGATCACGCCGAACCAGATCGGGTCGAAGCCGAGCTGCACGATCGCGGGGAAGACAATGGGCACGGTCAGCAGGATCATGGCCAGCTCGTCCATGAGCGCGCCCATGATGATGTAGGCGACCAGGATGAGCGTGAGCACGCCGTAGGGGCCGATGGGCAGGTGCACCAGCCAGTCGGTCATGGCCTGCGCCGCCTGCGTCACGGTGAGGAAGTAGCCGAAGATGAAGGAGCCGATCGCGACCACGAAGATGGCCGACGAGGTGCGCAGGGCCTCGATCAGGCAGGCCAGCGTGTCCGCCGCGTTCAGGCGCTTGCGCAGCACACCGATCAGCAGCGCCCCCAGGCAACCCACGGAAGCCGCCTCGGTCACCGTCACGAAGCCGCCGTACAGCGTGGCCACCACCAGCCCGAAGAGCGCGAAGACGGCCCAGATGCCACGCAGCGAAGCGAAGCGCTCCGACCAGGGGGCGCGGTCGCCTGGCGGGAAGAGCGCTGGCGAACGGCGCGCGATGATCGCGATGACCACCACGTACATGAGCATGCCGAGCAAGCCGGGCAGGATGCCTGCGGCGAAGAGCTGGCCGACGTCCTGTTCGGTGAGGATGCCGTAGATCAGCATGGCGCCTGAGGGCGGGATCATGATGCCCAGGGTGCCGCCGACCGCAATGGTGCCCGCCGCGAGGCCGGGCTCGTAGCCCTGCTTGCGCATCTCGGGCAGGGCGACGGTGGACATGGTCGCGGCGGTGGCCACGGAGGAGCCGTTGATGGCCGCGAAGCCGCCGCAGGCGGCGATGGTGGAGACAGCGGCGCCGCCGGGCAGGTGGCCCAGCCAGGCCTTGCCGGCGCGGAACAGTTCCTGGCTCATGCCGCCGCGGCTGGCGAAGACGCCCATCAGGATGAACAGCGGGATCACCGACAGCGAGTAGTCGCTCATCGTCGCGAAGGGCGAGTTCATCAACAGGTTGAGCGCCGGCCAGGTGCCGTTGAGCACCCAGAAGCCGACCACGCCGGCAATGGCCATGGCAAAGCCGATGGGCACACGCGCCAGCATCAGAACGAACAGCAGGACGAAGCCGCCCACGGGAACGAGTGTGCTCGACATGAAAAATCCTCAGGGCGTGGCGTCGATGGGCTGGCGACGGATCAGGCGGACGAGCCGCAACAGGCCGAACACCGTGGCGGCCACCAGGCCGGCGGCTGCCACCGACAGGAACCACCACACCGGCCATTGCAGGTCGTTGGTCATTTCGAAAGACGCATGGGCCCGCAGCGTGCGGCGCACCAGCATCCAGGCCATCAGGGCGAGCAACACGGTGGACAGTGCGGTGGCGACGATGTCCATGCGGCGCCGGCCGGTGTCGCCGAGTGCGTCTGCGACGATGTCGACGTTGATGTGGCGGTTGGCGTAGGTCGCGCTGCCGATGCCCCAGGCGATGGCGATGCCCTGGGCATAACCGCTCAGCGTGAAGGCATCGGGTATCGAGGTGTCGAACGCGTAGCGCAACACCGCTTCGGCGATCGTCACGAGCACCACGAGGCCGAGCAGCAGGGCCGCCACGGTCTCGACCGAGAAGATGAACCTTTTCGTGAACACGCGAGGGTCCTCCGATTCGAAGAATGGCCGCTCAGATCGGCACGGCGGTGCCCGCCGGCGCCCACGGGCAGGTGGCGTCGCGCCAGTGGTACACGCGCCGCTCCGCAATCAGAAAGCCTTGCGCCGTGGCGCGGAAGCGGTCGTAGGCGCGGCCCACCACTTCAACGACTTTCTGTCCGTCGCTGTCGCGCCACTTGGTGACCGTCCAGTAGGAATGCGCCGCGTAGCCGTCGGCGGTGGCGCTGAGCAGCATGGTGTCGATGTGGTGCTGCCGGCCGCGAAACGCATCGGTCGCGGTGAGTCCACTGAAGTAACCGTGGATCGCCGCCTTCGTCGTGTACTCGTTGCCCGCCGTGTCCTGAAAGACGGAAGGGTCGTCAAACAGGGCCATGAGGGCGTCCATGTCGCCCATGTCCAGGGTCCAGACATAGCGCGACATCAGGGCCTGGATGCGCAGGAAGTCGCCGTTCTGATAAGGGTCGTTCATCGGGGTCTCCAAGTTTTTTTGTTCACATCACCGTGAAGCCGCCATCGATGAAGATGGTCTGCGCGGTGATGAAGCCGGCCGCTGGCGATGCCAGCAGCGTGAGCACGCCCGCGAGGTCGTCGGCCTCGCACATGCGGCCGACGGGCGTGTGCTCCATCAGGTCGCGGTAGATGTGGGGCTGGGTCACCAGGAGCTCGCGGTTCATGTCGGTCACCACCGCGCTGGGTGCGATGGCGTTGACGTTGATGCCGTGCGGCCCGAGCTCGACGGCGAAGCTCTGGGTCAGGTTCGACACCGCCGCCTTGGTGGCGCCGTACGCGCAGCGCTGTGGAACCGAAGTGCGCGCGGTCACCGAAGACACGTTGACGATGCGGCCGTAGCGCTGCTTCATCATCACGGGCGCGCAGGCCTGGGTCGGCACCACGGTGCCGATCACATTGACCTCGTACACGCGGCGCCAGTCGTCGGGCGTGGACTCCATCAAGGTCTTGGCCGAGCCGATACCGGCGTTGTTGAGAAGGATGCTCACGGTGCCGAAGGCCGTGACCGCTTGCGCCACCACGGCCGCCATGGCCTCGGGGTCGGTCACGCTGGCGGGACACGCCAGCACTTCCGCACCGGTCGCTTCGCACAGCGCCTGCGCGCAGGCGTTCAGGCGGGTCGGGTCCAGGTCCACCAGCACAAGCTTCGCGCCGGCCTTGGCAAACGTGCGGGCCGCCATGCTGCCCAGGGCGCCAGCGGCGCCGGTGATCAAGGCCACTTGGCCTTTCAGGTCGAGTGACGTGGAAGTGGGTACCGTCATGAAGTCTCCGTTTTTTTATTGGAACGATCGTCCGCGCGGCATGCACCGCCCGCGCGAACCTCAGGATGCGGGGGGCTTCCCCGCGCCGAACACCGGCTTGCGTCTGGCATCGAAGGCGGCCAGGCCCTCGGCCAGATCTGGGGAGAAACCGAGTTCGATGGCGAGGTTGTTCGACAGCGCCAGCGCCTTGGCCTCGTCTTCGTCGATGGCCGCCGCGATGCTGGCCTTGCAGGCCTGCTGCGCCTGCTGCGGGCCTTGGGCCAGACGCTGCGCCAGGGCCTGCGCCGTCTCGACGGCGGTGCCGTCGTCACACACTTCGTCGACCAGACCCCATTGCAAGGCCGTGTCGATGTCCAGTGGATCGCCCAGCAGCATCATTCGCCGCGCCCGCGAGGCACCGATGCGCTGTGTCACGCGCACCGTGCCACCACTGCCCGGGAACACGCCGAGGCGGATCTCCGGCAGCGCCAGCCGCGCACCGCGCGCGGCCACGATGAAGTCGCAGCACACCGCAAGTTCGAGCCCGCCCCCCATCGCCGCACCTTCGATCGCCGCGAGCGTGGGCTTGGGAAAGTGCGCCAGTGCGCCGAACACCCGCTGGTCCTGCTCGAACTTGCCCTGCAGGGCATCGCGCCCCGCAGCGATGAGGCCGCGCAGTTCAACGAGATCGGAACCGGCGCTGAACGCGCGCGCTCCGTTGCCGTGCAGCAGCACCACGCGCACCGCGTCGTCAAGCCGGCAGGCCTGCAGGTGCGCCTCCAGTTGCTGGACCATGGCGCGGTCCAGCGCGTTCATCGGTGGCGCGTCCAGCACCAGGCGCGCGATGCCGGCTTCGATGTGCAGATTGACGTGTCCCATGCCCTGGGCCTCACTCGGCCTTGATGCCGGCTTGCGATATCACCTGGGTCCACACGGTGGTCTGGGCCGCCAGGTGCGCCTGCAGCGCCTGAGGCGTCATGGCCTGCGGCACCAGGCCGGCGCCTGCGAACTGGGTGCGCAGTTCGGGCTGCGCCAGCACCGTGCGCACGGCCTCGCTGAGCTGGGTGATGGTCTCCCGTGGCGTGTCCTTGGGCGCGAACAGCGCGGTCCATGCGCCGGCGTCGGTCTCGGGCATGGCCAGCCCGGCTTCCAGGAAGGTGGGCACGCCCGGCACCCCCGCGCCCGCGGCGTCCCGCCCCGTGACGGCCAGCGCGCGCAAGCTGCCCGCCGCCACCAGCTGGCGCACACCTGCCGTGCCGGCGACCATCATCGTCACCTGCCCGCCTTGCAGGTCCGTCAACGCGGGAGCCGCGCCGCGGTAGGGCACGTGGCGCATGTCGAGTCGCGCGCTGCGCTTGAAGATCTCGCCGAAGAGGTGGGTCACGTTGCCGTTGCCCGCGGAAGCGAAGGTCAGGCCGTCGGGCTTGGACCTGGCCAGCGCGATCAGTTCGGCCAGCGAGTTCACAGGCGTGTGCTGCGGGTTGACCACGAGCACCAGCGGCCCCAGCGACAGCGACGCCACCGCCGCCAGGTCGCGGGTCGGCACGAAGTTTTTCTGCGCCACCAGGCTCGGCGCGGTCGCGAGCTCCATGCCGCCCAGCAGCAGGGTGAGGCCATCGGCGGGTGCCGTTGCGACCTGGGCCCCGGCGATGGTGCCGCCACCGCCGGGCTTGTTGTCCACGATCACGGTGTGGCCGAGCACATCGGCCAGGCGCGTCGCAACCACGCGCGCCAGCACGTCGGTGGTGCCGCCTGCCGCATACGGCACGACGATGCGGATCGGCTTGCCCGCGGGCAGCTTCTGCGCCATGGCGGGCGCGGTGATCGCGGTGGCAATGGCAAGCGCCAGCAAGGCGCGGCGGTGCAGGGGCATGGCGTGTCTCCAACGTTATTCTTGAAGCGACCTTAACGACGCCGGGGCCGCGGCCGTGTCGTATGCAAAGACGACAGCCGCTGTCGTTGCGGCATAGGACAGGCGCGGCGGGCGCTTGGCGGTACGCTGGCGTCATGAACGCTGTTCCTACCCCACCGCTCGATGCGCTGTTTCCCCAGCTTGAATTCGCTTTCGAAACCCGGCTGGTGCTGGCTCCCCGGCTGCGCCTGGACGGTCCGCCCGTGGGCGGCAGCCGCCTCTCGGTGCCGGTGGGTGGTGGGCACTTCGAGGGCCCGCGCCTGAAGGGTCGCGTGCTCGACCACGGCGGTGAATTCCCGCACCTGCGCGCCGACGGCGTGTTCAGCTTCGATGCGCGCTACTTCATGCAGGAGGACGACGGCACGCTCATCTACCTGCAGAACCGCGGCTTCCGCCACGGTCCGCCCGACGTGATGGAAAAGCTCTACAAACTCCCGCCCGGGGTGCAGGTGGACCCGGCCAGCTACTACTTCCGCTGCTCGCCGACCTTCGAGACGCCGCCGGGCAAGCACGACTGGCTCACGCGCCATCTCTTCATCGGTGTCGGCGCGCGGCTCGAAACCGGCAACGTCATCCGCTACTACACGGTGCTGTAGTCGCCACTCTTCCATTCCCCCTGTTCATCGCAAAGGACATCACCATGGGTTTCAACCCCGAGCTTCATCCCGCCCCCCACCTCGAGTTCGCCTTCGCCATGCGCCTGACCTTCGGCCAGCGCATGAAAATGGGCGTGCAGCCCAGCGGCTTCATGCGCGGCTACACCGGCGTCACGGGTGGCGAGGTGAGCGGTCCCAAGCTCAATGGCACGGTGGTGCCCCACAGCGGTGGCGACTGGCCGGCCTACTGGCCCAACGGCGCGGTGGAGTTCAGTGCGCAGTACATCCTCAAGGCCGACGACGGCACGCACATCGTCATCAAGAACCGGGGCTTTCGCTTCGCTTCCCCCGAGGTCACGGCGCGCATGGAGCGGCTGGACCCGGTGGACCCGAGCGAGTACTACATGCGCCTGTCGCCCTTCTTCGAAGCACCCGCAGGCCCGCACGACTGGATGAACCGCACCGTGTTCGTGGGCACCGCCAACCGCCAGGCGGACCACTCCATCTTCCGTTTCTGGCAGGTGGTCTAAAAGACCTGAGCGCCTACGGGCCCGTGAGCGAGAAGCTCATGCGGCCGTCGAAGCCACCAGCACCGCGGCGTCCGCGGGCGCCGCATAGAGCCGCGCCAGCAAGGGCGCGCGGTTCGTCAGGAAGGCGCGCTGGTTGATCGAACCCTTGTCGGTCAGCTCACCCGCCGCCGCATCGGGCGGCTCACTCAGCAACATCGCGCGCGCAATGAAGGTGGAGCTGCCGGTGCCGCGCTGCGCCAGCGCGTCGAGCACCGCCTGGGCGCGCGCCACGAGTTCCGGGCTCGCCACCAGCGTGGGCAGTGGCGTCTCGGGTGGCAGGCCGCAGGCGAGCGCGGCCGCCGTGCGATCGAGGACGACGAAGGCACCCACCGCGTCCTGGCTTTCGCCGGCGATCACGGCATCGAGGAACAGGCCGTCGCTTTCCTGGACCAGGCGTGCGCGCAGCGTGCCCACGCCCACCCAGGTGCCGGTGCTGAGCTTGAAGTCTTCGGCCACCCGGCCATCGAAGGCGAGCCCTTGTGACAGGTCGCTGGGATCGACGAAGCTCAGGGCGTCACCCATGCGGGCAAAACCTTCCTCATCGAACAGGGCCGCGCTCAACGCCGGCTGGGCCCAGTAGCCTGGCGTCACGTTCGGGCCACGCAAGCGCGCCTCGTACTTGCCGTTGCCCAGGGGCGCGAGCTTGAGTTCGCAGCCGGGGATGGGCAACCCGGCCAGGCCGCTTTCACCACCCACCCAGTTGGCGGCCACCGCGGCCGGCGCCGTCTCGGTGGCGCCGTAGCCCGACATCATGGGAATGCGTTCGCCACAGGTCTGCACGGCCAGGGCGTCGAGCGACTGCACGAGCGAGCGGCCGAGGGCCGAACCCGAGTAGTAGAGCAGCGACAACCGCGAGAAGAAGCGCTCGCGCAGCACCGCGTCGGCGCGCAGATAGGGAATCAGCATGGCGAAGCCGCGCGGCACGCTGAAGTAGACGGTGGGGGCGATCTCGCGCAGGTTGCGCACCGTCTTCTCGACCTCGCCCGGCGCCGGTTTGCCGTCGTCGATGTAGAAGCTGCCGGCGCAGCGCAGGGTCAGGCCCAGCATCTGGTTGCCGCCCGAGGTGTGGTGCCAGGGCAGCCAGCTCAGGATGACCAGGGGTTGTGCCGCGATGGCGGGAATGGACTGCACCATCATCTGCTGGTTGCAGGCCAGCATGCGCTGCGTGTTGATGACACCCTTGGGCAGGCCGGTGGAGCCCGACGTGAACAGCACCTTGGCCACGCTGTCCGGTGCCACCGCATCGCTCGCGGCCTGCACCGCCGCACTGGCCTCCGCGGCCTCCAGCGCGCCGAACGGCGTGCCCGCGCGGCGCGCCGCGGGCGAGCGCGTGTACACCAGCTCCACGTCCGCCGGCACCGCGCGTTCCAGCGCGGTCTCGAAGGCGGCCGCATCGTCGGCGAACACCAGCCCGGGTCGCAACAGGTCCAGCACATGGCGCAGCTTGGTGTGGTCGTCCGACAGCAGCGAATAGGCCGGCGTCACCGCGCAGTGCGGAATACCCACATGCAGGCAGGCCAGGGCCAGCAGCGCGTGCTCGATGCCGCTGCCCGAGAGGATGGCCACCGGCCGCTCTGCCGACAGGCCGCGCGCCAGCAAACCTTGCGCGATGCGCTGCACCCGGGACCAGGCCTCGCCATAGCGCAATTCGCGCCATGCCCCGCCGGGCGCCGCCTCGCGCTCGGCCAGGAAGACGCGCTGCGGGTGCTGCCCGGCGGCGTCGCGCAGGTGCTGCGTCAGCAGGCGCGGGTAAGGCTGCAGGGTCTCGCGGGAGCGCAGGAGCAGGCTGCCGTCGGGGCGCCGCTCCAGATGGACGTCGGTGCTGCCCAGCGGGATGCGCCGGTGCGGCGCCAAGGCGGCGTCGGATGGGTCGGTGAAAAGCATGCCCCCATGCTAGGCCGGGGCCGCGCGGCTTCGCGTCCTGTGTCAGTAGGACATGCCGCCTTGGCGGGGGCGCTCAGCGCTGGCTTCTTCGCCAACCGAGGGTTTTTCCTGATCGGTAAACGGGAGAATGGCGATATTGTTAACCAAGTTAACTGTAACCCCCGTTAACGAGATTGAGGGGCTACTCCAGAACAACAGGAGACATCGCATGCAGACTTGGCTTGTCGAGAATTCCACCCCCCACCGGCTGATCGATGCCGCCGCGGTCGCGGGCCTGGTGGATGCGATCGGGACGCGCGAACCCGAGGTGCTGGCCGCGTGCATCCTGAACGCGGTGCGGCCTTTGGTGGGCGCGCAGCAGTGCACGGTGTTCGCCCACGAATCCCAGCGCAACCCGCGCCTGCTGTCGGGCGCCTCGGTCGACGGCCCCTGGATCGCCTTTCGCACCGGGGCGCTGCACGCCCGCGAGTTCGCCGCCCAGGATGCCCTGCGCGATGTGCTGGAGCGCCGCCCCGCCGCGGGCCCGGTGGGCGCGATCCTGGTCTGCCGCCAGCGCGTGGCCGACATGGCCGAGGGCAGCCTGCGCAGCGACTGCCTGGACACGGGCCTGGTCGATCGGTTGACGGTGCTGGCCCGCAGCGGCGAGTCGAGCTGGCTCGCTGTGCACCTTTACCGCAGCGCCGCGCAAGGCCCGTTCGACATGGACGCGATCGAGGCCCTGGCGGGCGTGGCGCGCCTGATCGCCCGCTGCACCGTGCGCCACTACGCCTGCGACGTGGACGGCGTCGCCTCGCTGCGCAGCATCGTCACCGAAGGCGTGCTGGACCTCGGTTCGCGCCTGACCGAGCGGGAACGCGAGGTGCTGACCCGCATCCTCGACGGCGTCACCGTCAACCGCATCGCCGAAGACCTCAAGCTGCGCCCCACCACGGTGGCCACCTACCGGCTGCGCGCTTATGAGAAGCTCGGTGTGGCATCGCGCCAGGAACTGTTCGCCACCGTGCTGCGCAACCGCGCCAGCAACGACCCCTCGCCGGGCATGATGTCGTCGGCGTCCCCGCGCCGCCACAATGTCCCGCAGCCGATGCCCGCGCTCCACACGGCCTGAGGCCGCCACTTCATCCTTCATACCCGCGCCGACATGAACCACAGCAACGCCGCCCGCCAGCCCGCCGACGACAAGGCCGCCGTCGAGGCGCCCGAACGAGAGATGGTCGGCCACGGCGGCGTGATCGACCTGCATGCCTACATGGCACCCGATGTGCTGCACACCGCGCACATGGAAGACTACGTGGGCTACCTGGTGCGCCGGCTGGACAACCGCATCTGCTACGGCTTCATCGCCGTGCTGGCCGACGAGGAAATCACGCCCGCGCGCTTCACGGCCCTGTCCATCATCGGCGCCAACCCCGGCGTGCGACAGGTCGACATCGCGCGCGCGCTCGAGGTGGCGCGGCCTGCGGCGCTCAAGGTGGTCAACCAGCTCATCTCGCTGGGCCTGGTGGAGGCCCACCCCATCCCGAGCGACAAGCGCATCGGCGCCCTGGCGCTGTCGGCCAAGGGCGAAGAAAAGCTGAAGGCCTACGAGCGCGCCGTGGTGGCGCACGAGGCGCGCATCTGCGCCTCACTGGACGACGCGGACCGCGCCACGCTGATGCGCATCCTGAAACAGCTGTTGAGCTGAGCCACCCGCCATGGGCATCTCCCACACGCTGGCCGAGCACGCGGTCGGCGCGAGCTTTGAATCGCTGCCGCCCGCCGCCATCCACGCGGTGCGCCGTTGTCTGGTCGATGCGTTCGGCGTGGCCCTGGCCGGCGGGGGGCTCGGGCAGGCGGCCGCCGCCTTCGTCGACATGGCGCGCGCCTGCGGCCCCGGTCCCTGCAGACTGATCGGCCTGGACCTCACCGCCGCGCCGCCGGTCGCCGCACTGGCCAACGGCGCGCTGTCCCACGCGCTGGACTACGAGGACACGCACGACGCCGGCCTGGTGCACCCGAATGGCACCGCCCTGCCTGCCGCGCTGGCCATCGCCCAGTTGCGCGGCGGCGTGACGGGCCCCGAGTTCATCACCGCCATGGCGGTGGCCGCCGACATCACCTGCCGCCTGGGCGTGGCCATGGGCAATGTCGACACGCCGCGCGGCTGGTCGATCCGCCCGCTGCTGGGCACCTATGGCGCCACCGCCGCGGCGGGCCGTCTGCTCGGCCTCGATGCGGCGCAGATGGTCGAAGCCTTCGCGCTCGCCTTCAACCAGGCGACCTGCAGCGCCGGCTTCTTCAGCTATGCGCCTTCGCACATGCGCGAGGTGCGCGATGCCTTCGGCGCGCAGGCCGCGGTCACCGCGTCCCTGCTGGCGCAGCGCGGCGTGCGCTGCTACGACCAGCCGATCGAAGGCCGGCACGGCGTGTACGCGCTGTACGCCGGCGGCGAGTACGACGCGCAGCGCCTGCTGGCGGGGCTGGGTGAGGTCTTTGAGGGCGAGCGGCTGAGCTTCAAGCCCTGGCCCTCGTGCCGTGGCACGCATCCGTTCGTGGAAGCCGCGCTGGTGCTGCGCGGCGAAGCGGGCTTCACGCCCGACGGCATCGAGCGCGTGGAGCTCGACGTCAGCGACATGTTCGGTGTGCTGTGCCAGCCCTTCGAACAGAAGTGCGCGCCGCAGACCGCCAATGACGCCAAGTTCAGCTTGCCGTTCACCACCGCCATGGCGCTGGTGCGTGGCCGGCTCGGGCTCGCCGAGTTTTTGCCCGAGGCCTTGAACGACGAGGCGGTGCGCGCCGTGGCGCGCCGCGTGCAGTGCCGCGTGCGGCCACCGGGCCCGATCGCCGACGCGTTGAAGGGCGGGCTCACGCTCACGCTGCGCGATGGTCGCCAGTGGACGCACACGGTGTCGCAGCCGCTGGGCGATCCGGAGCGCCCGCTGTCCGACGAGGCCTTGCTCGACAAGTTCGTGGACTGCGCGCGCTACGGCGTGCAGGCCATGGCGCCCGATGCGGCGCGGCGCGCCGCCACCGCCATCGCCGGGCTGCACACGGCCAGCGATCTTTCGGCCCTGCAGATCTGATCTGAATGGCCAGGGCCCCGCCGCGCGACAGGGGCCTTTCGCTTCAATTGCCCTTGATGCCCAGGCGCTCGACCGTCTTGCGCAGTACCGCGCCTTCTTCGACCGCTTGCGTGCGGAATTCGGCCAGGGTCTTCGACGGCGCCAGTTCGTAGCCCAGCGCGTGCAGCTTGCCCTGCACCTCGGGGTCGGCCAGGGCTTTGGCGCTGGCGTCGAACAGCTTCTGCGCCACGTCGGCCGGCAGGCCTGCCGGGGCAGCCAGACCGAACCAGTAGCCGACGTCGAAGCCCTTGAGGCCTTCCTCGGCCAGGGTTGGCACGCCTTCGGCCAGCGTCGAGCGCTTCGGGCTGGTGGTGGCAATCGCCACCAGCTTGCCGTCCTTGGCCATGGGCATGATGGAACTGGGGACCGAGAAGGTCACCGGCACCTCGCCGCCCACGGCGGCCATCACGGCCGGTGCGCCACCTTTGTAGGGCACCATCTCGAGCTTGAAGCCGGCGAGGCGGTTGAAGTTCTCGAAGATCATGGCCGGGTACGGGCCCTGCGTCGAACCGACCTGGATCGGGCCGTTGGTGGCCGCCGCCTTGGCCTTGAGCTCGGCCAGGTTCTTCACGCCGAAGTTCTTGTTGGCCGCCATCACGAAGAAGGTGCTGACCCACTTGCTGATGGGCGTGAAGCTGGTCTCGTCGTATTTCACATTGGGCTGGTACATGGCCTTGTCGGCGCCGAACACCGAGTCGGGCGCCAGCAGCAGCGTGTAGCCGTCGGCCGGGGCCGTGGCCACAAAGCCCGGCGCCAGCGTGGTGCCGGCGCCGGGCCGGTTGTCGACGATGACCGGCTGCTTGAGCGTGCGCGCCATGTGCTCGCTCATGATGCGCGCCACGCCATCGCCGCCGCCGCCAGGCGGAAAGCCGACGACCAGTCGGACCGCGCGCGAGGGATACGCATCCTGCGCCGCGGCAAGGGCGGTGCAGGTGGCCAGGCCCAGACCCAGCGCCTTGATCCAGATCGATCTCATGTCTTGTCTCCTAGGGGTGCGGGTGGATGCACGGCCCACCGCTGCCATGCGATTCTGCGCAATGGCACCGCTCCGCGTTGTCGTGCACAAGCAGGACAAGCGCGCATGCCGCACGACGGGTGTCGTAGTTGTGGACGACAGCGTGCACTGCACCATTTGCCTATCGTTGCCACATGGCTGACGCATACATCTACGACGCCGTGCGCACACCGCGCGGCGCGGGCCGCCCGAGCGGCTCACTCCACACCCTTTCACCCATCGACCTCGGCGCCACGGTGCTGCTGGCCCTGCGCGAGCGCACCGGTTTCGACCGCCTGCCGATCGAGGACGTCATTTTCGGCGTCGGCGACGCGGTGGACGACCAGGGCGCCAACCTGGCGCGCTCGTCTGTCCTGCACGCCGGCCTGGACGTGGCCACGCCCGGCTCGGTCATCAGCCGTTTCTGCGCCTCGGGTCTGGATGCGGTCAACCTCGCCGCGGCCAAGGTCGCGGCCGGCCACGGCGATCTGATGATCGCCGGAGGTGTGGAGATGATGTCGCTCATCCCCATCGCTGGCACCGGCGGCCCCTGGGGCAGCGACGCAGGCTTCAACACCACCAGCAACTTCACGCCGCTGGGCGTGGCGGCCGACCTGCTGGGCACGCTGGAGGGCCACACGCGCGAGCAGGTGGACGCCTTCGCCGCCGAATCGCAGGCCCGCGCCGAGCTGGCCTGGAATGAAGGCCGCTTCGCGCGTTCGGTGGTGCCGGTGCACGATTTCAACGGCGCCTTGTGCCTGGACCGCGACGAGCACATGCGCCCGGGCACGACGACCGAGGCGCTCGGCAAGCTCAAGCCGGCGTTTGCCGACATGGCCATCAAGGGCGGCTTCGGCGAGACGGTGAAGCACCGCTACCCGCAGATCGACCGCCTGCGCCACCTGCACACCGGCGGCAATTCCTCGGGCGTGGTGGACGGGGCCAGCGCGCTGCTGATCGGCTCGGCCGAGGCGGGCGCGCGGCTCCGCCTGAAGCCGCGCGCGCGCATCACCGCCACCGCCACCGCCGCCTGCGACCCCTGCCTGATGCTGGTGGCCCCGGCCGATGCCGCACGCGCTGCGGCCGCACGCGGTGGCTATTCGCTCGACGACATCGATCTTTTCGAGGTCAATGAAGCCTTTGCCTCGGTGGTGCTGCGCTTCATGAGCGACACCGGCGTGGGACACGAGCGCATCAACGTCAACGGCGGCGCCATCGCCATGGGGCACCCCATCGGTGCCACCGGCGGCATGCTGGTCGGCACGCTGCTCGACGAACTGGAGCGGCGCGACGCGCGCCGCGGCATCGTGACGCTGTGCGTGGGCCTGGGCATGGGCGTGGCCACGCTGGTCGAACGGATCTGAACAACGGCAACGGCAACACAACATGATTCGACAGCAGGACCTCGGCGACGGCATCGCCGCCCTCATCTACGCCAGCGAAGGCGCGGTGAACACACTGGACGGCGCGCTCAACCGCGAACTCGGCGAACGCATGGCGACCCTCCTGGCGGACCCGGCGGTGCGTGGCATCGTCATCGGCTCCGCGAAGAGCGACTTCATCGCCGGCGGCGATCTCAAGGAGTTGCAGAGCGCGCGCGATCCACAGGCGGTGCAGGCCATCGTGGCACCGTTCCTCGTCGCCCTGCGCCAGCTCGAGAAGGGCGGCAAACCCGTGGTGGCGGCAATGCCCGGCAGCGCGCTCGGGGGCGGGCTGGAGCTCGCCCTGGCATGCCACCACCGCATCGCTGCCGACAACCCACAGGCGCGCTTCGGCTTTCCGGAAGCCACGCTGGGCCTGATGCCCGGTGCCGGGGGCACGCAGCGCCTGCCACGACTGGTGGGCATCGCCGCCGCCACCCCGCTGCTGCTCGAGGGCAAGCGGCTGGCGCTCAAGGACGCCCAGGCGCTCGGCCTCATCGACGCCGTGGTGCCGGCCGCCGAACTGATGGCGGCAGCCAAGGCCTGGGCGCTGGCGCATCCCGAAGCCTCGCAGCCCTGGGACCGCAAAGGCTACGTGCTGCCCGGCTTCGCCGTGCAGTCGCAGCAGGGCCGGCAGTTCTTCCTCGGTTCGTGGGCGCGCGTCAAGAAGGCCGCAGGCGGCCACAACGCGGCGGCCGAGACCATCCTGCAGGTGCTGCAGCAGGGTCTGGAGCGCGGTCTCGACGCCGGCATCGCCATCGAGACGCGCCACTTCGCGCGCCTGGCCAGCAGCAACGCGGCCAAGAACCGCATCCGCACGCTCTTCAATGGTGTGAACCGCGCGCGCTCCATGAAGATGCGCCCGGCCGGCCTGCCGCCCTCCAGCGTGCGCCACCTCGCGGTACTGGGCGGCGGTGTGATGGGCCGCGGCATCGCGCAGGTCGCGGCCCAGGCCGGCATCCAGGTCACGTTGATCGATGTCAGCGACGAGGCCGCGCGCAAGAGCGTCGGGGTGATCCGTGCCTACGCGGAGAAGGAGGCCGAAAAGGGTCGCCTCAAAGGCACGGTGGACCAGCTGATGGCGCGCATCCAGCCCACCAGCGACTACGAGGCCATCCGCGCTGCCGACTTCGTGCTCGAGGCGGTGTTCGAGCAGGCCGACGTGAAGCGCGAGGTGCTGACGCGCGCCGCCGCGGTGCTGGGCGCCGATGTGCCCATGGCCAGCAACACCTCCACCATGCCGATCGGTGGTCTTGCCGAATCGGTACCGAACCCGCAGCGCGTGATCGGGCTGCACTTCTTCTCGCCGGTGGACCGCATGCCCCTGGTGGAGGTGATCCGCGCCCGTGGCACGGACGACGCCACGCTGGCGCGTGCGCTGGACTTCATGAAGCAGCTGGGCAAGACCCCGGTGGTGGTCAACGACGGCCTGGGCTTCTTTACCAGCCGCATCGTCACCACCTACACCAGCGAGACGCTCAACCTGATCGGCGAAGGCGTGTCGCCGGCATGGATCGACAATGCCGCAGTCGGTGGTGGCTTCGCCATCGGCAGCGCCTCGCTGATCGAATTGACCACGCTGCCGCTGCTGCAGGACATCCTGAAGTCCATGCGCGGCGACGGCCAGCGCATCGCCAACGCCGGGAACATCGCCGAGCCCACGGTGGCGCGGCTGCTGGAGCACGGGCGCGTGGGCAAGGTGGCTGGCAAAGGCCTCTACGACTACGCGCCAGAAGGCCGCGACGTCTGGCCCGGCCTGGCCGAAGCCTTCCCCGCGACGCAGGAGCCCGACGCGGACACCCTGCGGCAGCGCCTGTTCCATGTGCAGTCGCTCGAGGCCGTGCGCTGTCTGGACGAAGGTGTGCTGGCCGACCCCATCGACGGCGACGTGGCTGCCGTGCTGGGCTGGGGCTACCCGAGCCACCTTGGTGGGCCGTTCGCCTACGTCGACCGCATCGGCGCGGCCCGCTTCGTGGCCGAGTGCGACGCACTCGCGCAGCGCTTTGGCGCGCGCTTCGTCCCGCCCGAGCGCCTGCGCCGCATGGCCGCGCAAGGCGAGACCTTCTACGACTGAACGACAACCGCACAAGAGAGGAGACCGGCAATGAAAGCCATGGTCATGGAGGCGCTGGGCATCGACAACCTGCGCCTGAAGGAACTGCCCGATCCGACGCCCGGCCCGGGCCAGGTGCTGGTGCGCCTGCGCGCGGCCTCGCTGAATTTCCGCGACGTGCTGGCGCTGCGCGGCGGCTACGGCTCACGGCAGAAACAGGCGGGCCTGATCCCGCTGTCCGACGGCGCGGGCGAGGTCGTCGAGGTGGGTGCCGGCGTGCGCCGCTTCAAGGCGGGCGACCGTGTGGTGAACAGCTTCTTTCCCGGCTGGCTGAGCGGCCCGCCCGATGAACGCTTCCTGCAGCAGGACCTGGGCGGGATGGAAGACGGTGTGGCCTGCGAGCTGCGTGTGTTCTCGGAAGATGCGGTGCTGCCCATTCCTGCCGGCATGAGCTTCACCGAAGCCGCCACCTTGCCCTGCGCCGCCGTGACAGCGTGGAACGCGGTGCGCGCCCACGCCGCCACCGGCCCGGAGCATGTGGTGCTCACGCAGGGCTCGGGCGGCGTCGCCTTGTTCGCCCTGCAGTTCGCGCGCGCGGCCGGTGCGCGGGTGATCGCCATCTCGTCCACGGCCGAGCGACTGTCGCGCCTGGCCGAGCTGGGTGCGCAGCACGGCATCAACTACCGCGAAGACGCGGAATGGGGCAAGGCGGCGCGCAAGCTCACGGCGGGCCGTGGCGTGGACCTGGTGGTGGAGACCGCGGGTGCGGCCACGCTCAAGCAATCGATCCGGGCCACGCGCCTGGGCGGCATGATCGCCATGATCGGGATGGTCAGCGGCCCCACGGCCGAGGTGAACCTGCCGCTGGTGGCCATGGGCAGCCTGCGCGTGCACGGCATCGCGGTCGGCAACCGCGAGCACCTGGAGCAGGTGCTCGCCGCCTGCGCCACCAACGCCATCCGGCCCGTGATCGACCGGAGCTTCCCGCTCGCCGACCTGGGCGCCGCGATCCAGCACGTGGAGAGCGGCCAGCAATTCGGCAAGGTTTGTGTGGAGATGGGCTGAGCCCCGACGCCATGCTTGAACTCGACATCGCCGACGACGGCGTGGCCACGCTGGCCCTGAACCGGCCCGAAGCCTTGAACGCACTGAGTGGCCCGATGATCGAGGCGCTGCTCTTGGCGCTGGCCGACATCAGAACGAACCCGAAGGCCCGCGTGCTCCTGATGACCGGTCGTGGCCGCGCCTTCTGCGCCGGTGCCGACCTGCGCGACCCGATGATGGGCCTGGGCCTGCCACCCGCCGAACGCGGCCGCCGTTTCCTGCAGTCGGCCGACCAGGGCGTGCATGCCCTGGCGCGCGCCATGGCCAACCTGGGCAAGCCACGCGTGGCCGCGGTGAACGGGCCTGCCGTCGGGGGTGGCGCCTCGCTGGCGCTGACGGCGGACATCGTGCTGGTCGCTCGCTCAGCCTACTTCCAGCAACCCTTCACCGCCCAGCTGGGCCTGGTGCCCGACATGGGTGGCAGCTGGCAACTGATGCGCCGGCTCGGCCCGGCGCGCGCCCTGGGCGCCACCCTGCTGGGCGAGCGCATCGGCGGCGAGCAAGCCGAAGCCTGGGGCCTGGTGTGGCAATGCGTGGATGATGAGGCGCTGGCGGACGCCGCGCGCGGCATCGCCCGGCGCCTGGCCGCCAGCGCGCCCCGCGCGCTGGCCGAACTGCCGGGTGTGATGGCGGCCGCGCTGCGCAACGACTTCGACGCGCAGCTCGACTGCGAACGCGACGCGCAGGCGCGGCTGGTACAAACCGAGGACTTCATGGAGGCGGTGAGCGCCTTCAAGGACAAGCGCCCACCGGCCTTCAGCGGCCGCTGAGTGGCAGCAGCAGACATGCAGAGGCAAGGAGAACGAGCATGAACGAACGGCTGACGCAGGGTCTGCGCCGCGCCGCCCAGGTGCGGCCCGAGGGCCTGGCCACGATCGATGGCGAGCGCCGCCGCACCTGGAGAGAGAGCGTGCGGCGTGTGGCCCGGGGCGCTGGCGCCTTGCGCGCGCGTGGCGTGGTGGCGGGTGACCGGGTGGCCATCCTGGCCCACAACAGCGACCGCTACTTCGAGGCCTACTACGCGGTGCCCTGGTGCGGTGCCGTGGTGCTGCCGCTGAACACGCGGCTGACGGCCGACGACGTGGTGTACATGCTCAACGACGCCGGTGCCTGCGCCATCGCGGTGGACGAGGCCTTCACCCACCTGCTGCCGCAGCTGCGCGCGCAGTGCCCGCAACTGCAGCACCTGATCCACCTGGGCCAGGACGCGGCGGCCGCCGAGGGCCTCATCACCTGGGACGCGCTGGTGGACAGCAGCGCGCCCATGGAAGACGCCGGCCGCCACGGCGAGGACCTGGCCGGCATCTTCTACACCGGCGGCAGCACCGGGCGACCCAAGGGCGTCATGCTCTCGCACGGCAACCTGGTGTCCAACGCGGTCAACGCCATCTACATGATCGGCTATGACGCCTCGAGCATCTTCCTGCACGCGGCACCCATGTGCCACCTCACCGACGGCATGTCCACCGTGGCCATCACCATGGCCGCCGGCACGCACGTCTTCATCCCGAAGTTCGACGCGCAGCAGGTGCTGGCGCAGGTGCAGGCGCACGCGGTGACCAACGTCACCCTGGTGCCGACCATGATCGCCATGCTGCTGGAGGTGCCGGGTATCGAGTCCATGCGGCTGTCCAGCCTGCGCCAGTTCATGTTCGGCTCGGCGCCCATGCCCGACGCCACCTTGCGCCGCGCCGTGGAGATCTGGCCCGACATGCTGTTCCTGCACGGCTGGGGCATGACCGAACTTGCGCCCATCGGCACCATGCTGCCCATGTCCATGCGCAAGCCCAGCGTGGCCGGCGACCGGCTGCGCTCCTGCGGCCAGGCCATGCCCAACCTGGATGTGCGCGTGGTGGACGAGGCGGGCCAGGAGGTGCCGCGCGGCCAGACTGGCGAGATCGTGGTGCGGGGTCCGACGGTGATGCAGGGCTACTGGAACAAGCCGGTCGAGACGGCGGCCGCGCTGCGCGACGGCTGGCTGCACACCGGCGATGCGGCGGTGATGGACGAGGACGGCTACGTCTACATCGTTGACCGCATCAAGGACATGATCATCAGCGGCGGCGAGAACATCTACTCCACCGAGGTCGAGAACGCCCTGTCGCTCATGCCCGGCGTGGCCGAGGTGGCGGTCATCGGCATCCCCGACGACAAGTGGGGCGAGCGGGTGCACGCCATCGTGGTGCCGCGCGAGGGCGCCACCGTCACGCCCGAAGCGGTGACGGCCTGGGCGCGCGAGAAGATCGCTGGCTACAAGGTGCCGCGCAGCGTGCACATCAGCGCGGAGCGCCTGCCGCTGTCGGGCGCCGGCAAGGTGCTCAAGAACGAGCTGCGCGCGCCGCACTGGGCCGGCCGCAGCAAGCGCATCTGAGCATGCAGCCGCCGACCAACCCCGATCACACGCTGATCCTCCGCTTCCTGGCGCAGGCCGCGCAGCCCATGGCCATGGACAGCAACCGCCTGGCCGCCGAGCTGGGACTGCGCCTCACCGTCTGGGACGCGGGCGCACGCGTGCTGAGCCTGTCCGCCAACCCCGGCGAGCAGCATGTGCAAGGCAATGGCGTCGTGCAAGGCGGCGTGGTGGCCACCCTGCTCGACTTCGGCCTGGCCTTCGTGGTGATGGCTGCGCTGTCGCCGCCGCGGTCCGCGGCGACGGTGGCGCTCAACGTGCACTTCGAGCGGCCGGTGCCGCGCGGCGAGGTTGCGATGCAGGCACGCATCGACCGCCTGGGCGCAAGCCTCGCCTTCGCCTCGGCCGAGCTCGGGCCGCCCGATCGGTCGCAGGTGTGGGCGCGCGCCACCGCGACCCTGGCCGTGCGCGGCTGAGCGCGCAGGCCAGCGCGGTCTTCACTGCGGCTTGATACCAGCCGCCTGCGCGCGGCTCTTCAAAGTGGCGCCGTCCTGCAGGGCCGACGCACGAAACGCCTCGGGACTCGCCGCCGGCACGGCCTCGTAGCCCAGCAACGCGAGCTTCTGCTTCACCGCAGGGTCCGCCGCCGCGGCCGAGCTGGCGTCGAATATCTTGCGCACCACGTCGTCGGGCATTCCCGCCGGTCCCATGATCCCGTACCAGAAGTTCAACTTGAATCCGGACACGCCGTCGTCGGCCAACGTGGGCACACCCGGCGCCAGGCTGGAGACGCGGTCGTTCGTGGTGGCCACGGCCACCAGCTTGCCCTCGCGCACCAGGGGCAACAGCGCACCCGGGCCCATCAGCGTGAGGGCCGATTCGCCCGACATGACCGCCAGCGCGCCTTGCGCGCCGCCGCGGTAGAGCACTTCGTCGAGCTTGGCGCTCGACTGGCGGCGCACCTCGGACAGGATGATCTGCAGGTAAGGGCCGCCCGGTGAGGCCAGGAACAGCGGCTGTTGGCTCGACTTGGCCACCACGTCCGAAAAGCGGCGGATGCCCAGGTCCTTGTTGGCGGCCAGCACGAAGAAGGTGCTCGCCACGCGGTTGATCGGTGTGAAGTTGGTCTCGTCGTACTTGACGGTGGAAGCGAACAAGAGCTTGTCGGTGCCCAGCACCGAGTCCGGCCCCAGCAGCAAGGTGTAGCCATCGGGCGGGGCTGCGGCGACAAAGGCCGGTGCCAGCGTGGTATTGGCGCCGGGTCTGTTCTCCACAATCACCGGTTGCTTGAGGGTTTGCGACATGTGGTCGGCGAGCAAACGCGCGATGCCGTCGGCACCGCCACCGGGCGGAAAGCCCACCGCCAGGCGAATGGGCCGGTTGGGATAGTTCGGATCCGAGGCCAGCGACGGCAGCGGCAACAGCGCGGCGGCGAGCGCCAGGGCAAGACGACGGTTCATGAAACCTCCAAGGTGGTGGCGGCCTGCGGTTGCGTGTGGCCTTGTTGCGGGAAATGCATGAGCAGGGTCTAGCGCAGGCGGTTGATGAGGCTGGCGCTGTCGCGCTTGCCCGCGCCCTGCCGTTGCAGGTCGGCGTAGAACTGGTCCACCAGCGCGGTGACCGGCAGTTGCGCGCCATTGCGCCTCGCTTCGCCCAGGGCCAGGCCCAGGTCCTTGCGCAGCAGGTCGATGGCGAAGCCGGTGCCCAGGTCGTCGGCGATCATGGCCTTGCCGCGGTTGTCCATCTGCCAGCTCTGCGCCGCGCCTTTGCCGATCGCTTCGAGCACCTGCACCATGTCCAGCCCGGCCCGCTGGCCGAAGGCGATGCCCTCGGAGAGCGCCTGGACCAGACCGGCCAGGCACACCTGGTTGACCATCTTCGTCAGCTGGCCCGCGCCGCTGGGGCCCATGAGCGTGACTGCGCGCGCGTAGTCGCTCATGACCGCTCGCGCCTGCTCGAAGGCCTGAGCCTCGCCGCCGCACATCACGGTCAACATGCCGTTGCGGGCGCCCAGCTGGCCGCCCGACACCGGCGCATCGAGGAAGTGCAGGCCCGCCGCGCCCGCCTGCCGGGCCAGCTCGCGCGCCACTTCGGCGGACGCCGTCGTGTGGTCGACGAACACGGCGCCGGGTTTCATGGCGGCGAAGGCCCCCTGGTCGCCCAGCGTCACGCTGCGCAGGTCGTCGTCGTTGCCCACGCAGCTCATCACCAGATCGGCACTGGCCACCGCCTCGCGTGCGCTGGCCGCGGCGCGTCCCCCGAACTCGTCGCACCAGCGCTGCGCCTTCTCCGTCGTCCGGTTGAACACGCAGACCTGGTGACCCGCGCGGGCCAAGTGACCGGCCATGGGAAAGCCCATGACGCCCAGACCCAGGAAGGCGATCTGGCGGGGCGAACTGGCGCTGTACGCGCGGGGATTGAGGCTGTTCATGCGCCACAGCGTACGGGCGGCTTCGTCCTCCCTGCGTCGTTCGAAACTACGACATCCGCCATTTCTTGCCATGCGGCGGCACTCTGTTCGGAATCTCCTGTCACGCGAGTGCCCTGCGCCAGAACTGTCACGACTGAACGTGGTGGAATGCTCTCCAGCAAGGTCTCTCAACGCTGAGTCGAGCGTCTACGTAAAATCACCGTTTTGGAATACGCCATGCGTTTCGCAACCCAGACGGGAATGGCAACTGCCATCCTGCATGGGTCCCCACAGTGGCTGACTTTTTGTTCGGGTCGCTAAATGCCTTTTCAGTACTTCCAGCAGCTTTATTCAGAATTCGAGGCCGTCAGGGGTTCCCAAAGGGACCTGCCATCGGGCCGCCTCAGCGACCCTGTCGCCTACGTGATTCGCAAGGCCATTCTGTCGGGCGTTCTGAAGCCCGGTAGCAGCATCCCTGAACGGGTTCTGGCTCAGGAGCTCAATGTCAGCCGCACGCCAGTCCGTGAGGCTTTGTTCGTTCTGCAGGGTGAAGGATTGGTCCATTTGCGACACAACCGTACAGCTCTGGTTGCTCACTTTTCCCAGGACGACTTGCGCCGCGTGTACTCCCTGCGCGGGCTGCTGGAGGGGTTCTCTGCAGAGTGCGCAGCGAGCAACCCGGACCGCTCGCATGTGAGCAAGGTTGAGCATGCTTTGGGGCGTTATCTCAAACTGAATGAACACTCAACTCCCATTGAGCAGGCACAGGCAGACCTGGAGTTCCATGAGTCCATCCTGGATGCGGCGGGCAGCCAGCTGCTTTACACGATTGCTCGTCAGGTGCTAGCGGTCACCATCACGCACCGTTCTCGATACGCCTACACCCCAGAGCAACTGAGCGAAGCGCAGACTCAGCACGAGTCAATCTATTCTGCGATCAACAAGGGTGACTACGCGTTGGCGAAATGGCTCATGACACAGCACGTGGACAAGTCAAGCTCGCTTGCGTCCATGCATCTTCTGGATGCTGACCCGCTCGCCTCGGACGTCAGCATTCCCCGGACCAGGTCCCGCAAGCCCCGCGTTCAGTTGGAACCCAGCTGATAGCTTCGGTCACCCGCCAATCTGCGACGCCCTTCCAGGTCCACGTCCAGGGTCTCCCATGACGCCAAGGTGGCAATTGCTCGCTCGTACAGCGGCAGCGCGAGCTCAATAGCACGAGGCGGTCGAATTCGCTCAATGCTCCAGCGCAGCTTTCCCCTCGCCTCGTCGGGCGTGAAGATGCCTTTGCGAACCCAGTCCACCGTAAGCCAGTCGAAGATGTCCAGGAACGAAATCCCGTCTGCCGCTGAAAGGATGTCTGCTTCTTCGCCACCACCAATCTCGTGTCGCAGTACCAAACGTCGAACTTGACGAATGAAAGGCTCGCCCCCTTCGGGCTCCTGTTCCCTCAACCACTTCTCGATGATGTCGGCGGAACGGATGGAATGCGCAAACAGATAGTCAGGGTCATCAAATCCAGCTCCCGGCGTGCCCGACGGTCCTCCCGGGAAGAACCGCTCTGCATCGTGGGTGATGGCCGCCAACCGGAGCGCCTCCGATGCAGCACCACCGGTGAGCTGAAGCACCCAGTAACGCGTATTGAAAAGGTGTTCGAGTTGATAGAAGCCGTCGAGCCACCGGGTGGCCTCCAGCTCTAGGCAGGTGTAGGTAGGGTCGGCATAACGGCCTTGCACAGAAGGGTTCATGGGTTCGCTCCCGGTTTGCGGGCTTTGGCCCCTTCCATGGCGCGCCACACGGCTTCCGGCGTGACAGGCAAAGAGGAGATTTCCACGCCATGGCCACTCAGTGCATCGCAAATGGCATTGACGATGGCGGCACCCGGCGGGATGGTGCCGACCTCACCCACTCCTCGAACCCCGTAGGGCGTGACTGGCGACGGAACCTCGGTATGAAGCATGTCGATGGGCGGGATGTCCGCAGCGATGGGGACAAAGTAGTCCAGCATGGAGCCACTTATCAACTGACCCGTTTCGTCGTCGTAGCGCAGTTCCTCGCCCAACGCGGCACCCAAGCCCTGGACAAGCGCGCCCCGAACCTGACCGTCAACGACCTTGGGATTGACCACGACCCCACAGTCGTGAACGATGAGAAAACGCTCAATCTGAAACGCACCCGTCTGGGGATCAACAGCTACCACCGCGGCCGCCGCGCCGAACGCAAAAGCCGCGTCTGGTGGTTCGTAGTGCGACGTGGCTTCCAGGCCAGGCGACTCGTTGGCAGGAATGCCCTGTCCCACAATGGCGCTGGTGAACACTTGGGACAGCGGCATGTTCCGGGTGGAGCCCTCCTTGAAACGAACGATGGCGCCATCGACGCAGAGCTCCTCGGGCGAGGCCTCAAGCGTCCAGGCGGCCAACCTCAGCACTTTGGCCTGAAACACCTGCGCCGCCTCGCGGATTGCTCCGGCCACCGCGATCAAGGTGCGCGATGCGAATGCACCTGTGTTCAGCGGCGAGGTGGCGGTGTCGCCCGAGTGCACGCAGATGCGTTCATAGTCGATGCCCAAGGCCTCGGAGCACAGTTGAGCGATGGCGGTTTCACCGCTCTGACCAATGGAAGACACACCGGTGTACACGTCAACACCGCCGGAGCGGTTGGCACGCAAGGTCAGGCTCTCGTGAGCGCCGAACTGCGACCCACGTTTCGCAAGAAACCGTGCGCTGGCGTAGCCAGTCCGTTCTACGAACGAAGAGAGGCCGATGCCTACGATTCGGCCGTCTGCACGAGGCTCTCGCGGGGCGGCTCGATGCGCTTCGTAGGAGACGGCTTCAGCGGCCATGCGCAGTGACCTGGGGTAGTCTCCGCTGTCATAGACGGCGCCACTGGGTGTGGTCCATGGCAGATCGCCTGGCTGCAGAAGGTTCTGCATACGGAGGTCCAGCGGATCCTTCCCCAATTTCCGTGCCATACGGTCAACCAGCACCTCAAGTGCGAAATTGACCTCCGGCTGCCCGTATCCGCGGTAGGCGCCGACAGGCGTCTTGTTGGTCAGCGCCACTTCGCGTGTGACCGAAGCATCGTGCACCTTGTATGGGCCGGTGAACACCACACTCGCCAGTTGCGCCGAACCGAAAGGCGAGTTCCAACCCCCGATGTCGGTCACGTAGTCGTTGATGATGGCGACGAACTGGCCATTCGCATCGGCGGCCAGACGGAACCGATGGACCGACTCCCTGCCATGCGTGCTCGCACGGAAGTGCTCCATTCGGTCTTCAATCCACTTGACGGGGCGACGCAGAATCATCGCGTGCAAACAGGCGAGCACGTCCTCCGGAAAGGCGCCCAGCTTCTGTCCGAAACCACCACCCACATCTCGCGCAACCACCTGGATGCTGGACTCCGACAGGCGCAAGGACTCCGCCAGTTGCTTGCGCACCAGGTGCGGAGTTTGCGTGGACAGATGCACCATCAGCTCATGAGCTCCGGGGCGCCATGAGGCCACAATGCCGCGCGTCTCCATGGGCAGGGGGGTGACGCGATTGACCCGCATCGTGTCCTCGACGATGTGCGTGGCTTCCTGCATGCGGGCGAGCGCATCCCCGGCGGCATCCGTTTGCCGTGCCATCAAGTTCGAGTCCATGGAGCCGGGATGAAGAACAGGCGCATGCGCGTCCAGCGACGCCAGCGCGTCGCTGACGTGCGGTAAAGGCTCATACTCGACGTCAATCAACTCCAGCGCATCCTCCGCAACAGCACGGCTGGTTGCTACCACGCTGACAACGGGTTGCCCTTCATACAAAGCCACATCTTGCGCGAGGGCGTAGTACGGAAGCGTTGGTGCATTCGGCACCGGACGCAAAACCGTGAGCGGGTCGCTGAGGTCGCGCACCCGTTCCGCCGTAAGAATGTGGCGCACGCCCGACAGCGCGAGCGCGGCTTGTACATCGACGGAGCGGATCCGTGCGTGCGGGAATGGGCAGCGCAGGACCGCCATCTCGAGCTGGTGGGCGTATTGCACGTCATCGACAAATCGACCATCACCTCTCAGCAGGCGTTCGTCTTCCTTTCGGGGCATGCTCTTGCCCATGGCCCGGCTGGAGGTCGATTCGTGCGCGAGCTCCTGCGCCTCACACGTCTCGTAAAGCCCGAGGTGAATGCGTGCGTTCATACCGGCTCCTCAGAGGCCAACGCCGGGCTCGCACCGAGCGTTTCGAGCAGATGTTCGTGAATCGCGCTGATGATGTTTTCGTAGCCCGTGCAGCGGCAAAGCACGCCGCTGATTTCTTCCCGAATTTCTTCGCGCGAAAGCAGCAGACCGCGTTCGACCATGCTCGTCGCCAGCATGAGGAAGCCAGGCGTGCAGAAGCCGCACTGCAATGCGTGATGGCGGTGGAAACTCGCCTGCAGACCGTTCAGTTGGTTGTCTACGGCGAGCGACTCCACAGTGGTCACACAAGCTCCATCGAGCTGAGGGGCCAGCATCAGACACGACTTCAGTGCGACGCCATCCACCTGGACGGTGCACATGCCGCATTTGCCTTGTTCACACCCCACGTGGGTTCCTGTGTGGCCCAGGCGATGTCGCAGGAAATCGGCCGCGTGCATCCGCGCTGGCGCCATTGCAGTCACGGCTTCCCCGTTGACAGTCAGGTTGATGGATATCTCTTCGTTCATGGCAAGGTAAGAAGTGGACGGGAGCGCCAGGAATACACGGTGGCTGCAGTCAAGTGATTCGAGACAGGAGTGCCAACCCGACTGCAAAGGTTCCCAGACTGCCGATGGCCGTAAGACGCGCCCAGAAGAGCAAAGCTGCTTCCATGGACGGTGCGTGGGTCGGTGCCACTCGACGAGGAGGTGCAACCGGAACGGTTCCACCTGACTGACCGCCAACTTGTACCAAGGGCGGCGACGGGCTCACACCGCTGTTCGCAGACGGCGTGTCCGCGGTGGCGGCGTGCTTCTGGTCATCTCCTTCGCTCAGCACGCGTTCAAGCTGCTTGGCAAACTCGGCCGTCATCTTCTCAGCCTGCTTGGCCACGACCTTCTGACCCAGACTGCCGAGCGCTCCACCCAGAGCGACTTCACCCGTCACGGTGACTGCAGTGGCGCGCCCCTCGTCGACCGAGGCCAATGTCACGTTGTTGGTGCTTCGAAAGTTACCGATAGCGCCACGAATGGCCTTTCCGATGGAGGTAAAGCCCATAGACTGCTGCTCCACCCGCTCCGTTATTTGCACGCGCGCTTGAAACGTGGCCGTCATCGGTCCCACGCGTTGGGCAAGCACCACGTCCAGACTGTCCGCATCAATGACGTCCGCCTTCTGCAGGCCAGGCATGCACCAGGCGACGCGATCAAACTGGGAAAAGAATTTCCAAACGGTCGCGATGTCCTGCGCAACCTCAAAGGATTGTTCGTACTTCAAAACTGAATCTCCCTAGTGCTCCACAGGCCCGCTTGTCCGCAATGCCTTGAGTGCACGTTCTACATAGATTGGCGCCAGATGGGCTCTGTACTCAGCGCTTGCCCGAAAGTCGCTTGCCGGGTCAATGACGCTTCCCACAGCGGCAACGGCGCGCGCAATCACCTCGTCGCTCAGCGTCGTGCCCTCAGTGATATCCATCAGCAACTGGGCGAGCACCGGGGTCTCGGAAAGACCGCCCAGACCGATGCGCACGTTTTCCCATGTGTCGTCATCCTTGCGGTCACCAACGACGGCCACTGAGAGCACACAGAAGTCCCCGTGACGGCGGACGACCTCCAGAAACGCGTGATGACGCGGCGCGCGCGGTATCTCGACGTGGGTGAGCATCTCGTCGGACTCCATGGCCGCGGCGTACGGACCGTCATAAAAGTCTTCCATGGCAATCTCGCGCGAACCGTTGGGTCCTTGGACGAGCAACCGCGCGTTCAGCACAAGACACCCCAAAGGCATCTCTGCGCTGGGGTCGCCATGCACCAGACTGCCGCCCAAGGTGCCACGGTTTCGCACTTGACGGTCAGCGACGTGGCGAATCATGGTGGACAGCAGCGGGAGGCGTTGTGCCACCAACGCCGAATGCTCGACCATGGCATGGCGCGTCAGTGCGCCAAGCACAGTCGAGGTTCCACGCGGCTCAATGACCGACAGCCCAGGAATCGCGTTGACATCGATCAGGGCCGTGAGACGCCACAGGCGCATGTTCAACATGGCCACGAGGTTTTGCCCGCCGGCGAGCACGCGGGCCTCGCCGGGCTCGTATTCACCCAGCAACTGCACCGCCTCCTCGACCGACGTCGCGCGGTGATACTTGATCGGGGCGGATTTCACGCTGTTCCTTTGGCCCCGGTTGCGGCAGGTTTGGCAATCTGGTTGCCCGCCATCCGCGCCAGCACGTGGCCGATCGGAGAGCGCTGTTTGCCGACAATGCTTTGTGCCGCCTTGCGGCTCCACACCGTTTCGGGCCGCACCTGGAGCACTCGGACCTCGCTTGTCACGTCGAGGGCCCACTCAATGTCCTGGGGCGCACCTCGACGGCGTTCGATGTGCTTGGCCAGTTCCGCCAGAGCGAGCACATGCGAATCCTCCAGGCATGACGCGCCAATCCTTGCTTCTTCGATAGGCAGCACGGCGACGCCCTGACTCGGGTCGAAGCGGTACTCCTCCCGCTGGTCGCTGCGCTTGCGCTCGACGATTTCGAGGGTGACCTTGTCCACCATGAAGCGCGACGGCGTGATGTCACCCTTGACCACACCTTCACCAAGACCCCAGACCGCCTCCATGGCGACCTTGGAGCGGTCACCGTTGAGTGGATTGAGGGTGAACATCACACCCGCCGCTCGAGCCTGCACCATCTGTTGAATGCCGACACACATACCGAAGTCGCCTCGTGAAATGACGTTCTGGCCGTCGACGCGATACGACAGCACCGCCTCGCCAAACATTCCCACCCAACATTGGCGAACGTGTTGCAAGACAGACTCAATGCCGCATACCCACAAGAAGGTGTCATATTGACCCGCGAAGCTCGCGCCGGCCAGGTCTTCAGACTCACCGCTGGAGCGCACCGCGACTGGTACTTCTTTCACACCGGTGCGTCGCTCAAGTTCCGCGTAGGCTGCACGAACCTCGTCTTCAAGTTGAGTCGGCAGAGGAGCGTTCATCACGCCGTCAATCAATGCCTGCGTTTCCGCCTTGATGTCTTTCAGGGCCATCTTGTCCGCGGCTGCGCTGACTCGCCTTGCCTCTTCCCCCAACCCTGCCGCATCCATGAAGTTGCGATAAGCCGAGGTGGTGATCCCGAAACCCGGGGGGACGGAGAATCCACTGGCCGTCATCTCTGCCAGGCTGGAGAACTTGCCACCCAGGGCCGCGTGCCCGTTTGCGAGAGGATCATCCAGCCAAAGCACGAAAGGAGCTGCTGCACTCATTCTTGCACCGCCTTTTCCAGCACACGCACCGTACCCTCGGTACCGTCCACTTCGATGAGGTCCCCGGTGGAAACATTCACCGTGGCGAAGCCGGTACCCACCACCGCTGGCAACCCGTACTCTCGCGAAATGATGGCGGTGTGAGCCATCATCCCTCCAACGTCCGACACTGCAGCCGAGATCCGTTGAAAGACGGGCGCCCAGCTCGGTGCGGTGATTCGGCACACGAGGATTTCACCGTCCTGCACGTCGTAGAGCTGTTCAGATTCGGTAATGAGTCGAGCACGCCCCGTCACCTTTCCAGCAGAGGCAGCAATGCCTCGTAGAACGCCGTCCTCAGCCGTATCGCCACCCAGCCACTGTTGAATGGTCTCCTGGGTGATGCCCCAGAGCATGATGGTCAGCGGTTCCGTGATGGACTCAGGGGGAACCCCCAATGCCGGCGGCGGAGACCACTTGGCCAACGCATCGCGGATCTCGCGGCGCTTCTGAATGATGGGCCGCCAGTACACCTCACCACGCGAAGGCGTGCCGACTGCCCAACCGATGATCATGTCGTACAGAGCGTCGTACACCTCGTGGCGGTGCAGGTAGAAGATGTCTTCCTTGTTGTCAAAGAACTTGTGTGCAACAAACACTTCGCCGAGTTCACGGACCTTCTCCCAGAACAGAGAGTGGTGCCAGTGCTCGACAAAGAAGTTGTGGTCTTCCACGTACGGGTAAACCGTCCGTGCCAGCTTGACCAGACCGTCGAATGCCTCGCGGTCATCGTCGGTGGGCAGAAGTTCGCGGTACTCCTGCGTCACCCGGGTGCGGGTCTCGATGATTTTCTCGAGCGGACGACGGATATCTTCGCCACGACGCAGGGCATTGATGTAGCCACGCAGCGCGGTGAATGGCAGCCGGGGGTCGGTCATCCAGACGGCGTCGGAGTGCGTGTAGCCCACGCCGGTGGAGAACCAGAACCAGGGGTTGCGCGATTCCTCATACGCGGCCAGCCAGGCGGCGCCGCCCGACAGCTCGCCCACGGCCTTCAATGCCGCCGCAGGGTCTGCGTTGTTGAGCAAAGCCTCATCCACCGACAGCTCAATCGCACGCGCCGCAAGCTTGCGCAACTCGTCGTCCGGGCGGAACAGCAGAATATCGATGCCCGAGACCATGTCGGTGATGGTCTGGTCGCTGATTCCAGGAAAGGCTTGCTGACAGAACTCGCGGAACGTCAGGTATGCGCCATAGCCGAGGTTCAGCATTTCAAAGTGGTACGAGCCCATTTCGAAGAGATTCTCAATGAGCCGGTTGTATGAGCTCAGCAGGTCATGCGATGAGTAGATGCCTCGGTGACCGTAGACGTTCTCTTCCGGCTCGAACTCGGGCAGCGGCTTGAACTGGATCTGTTTCAGGCGCTCGATGCAGCCATTGGCCTTCTGCTTCCATTCGGCGTAGATCGTGTCCCAGTTTTCGTAATAGTGGCCCGCTCGTGCGTTGAAGAGCTCGGCTCGCCGCGCGACTTCTGCAGGGTCGTCGATCGAGTTGGGGCTGACGTAAAGGTAGCCATTGATGATGCGCTGGTCGATGCCCATCGCCACAGGGATGGGCCAGACCTTGGTGGTCATCTGACTGGCCGCGACCCACCAGTTCTCCGTCATGATGGTATCGAAGGGATACAGCGGTTCGGGGTTGTGCATGCCGTCGAAGTACCAGAGCTTTTGCTCCTCCACCTCTCGGCGCTCCTCACTGATGTGAGCGTAATAGGGGTAGAGCTCTTGCCAACCGTCGGCGCCGGGCGGCGTTGCCACATCGAAGGGGCTTTGAAAACGGCGCTTGGCGCTCGGGGGGGTGTTGTTCTGCACTGCCATTTTGTGTCCTGTAGGTACCGGTTGCATGAGCACAAGTCTGACCACCTTTACTGACGTCTGGGTCGGTATCGATGGCCAACAGTCGTATCGCACGAAGCGACGAAAGGTCTATGCAAATGGTATACCAACAAGCAAACTGAATGCTAAGGGTAAGTCCTAGGGAGGAGTATCCCCTAGAAATTTTCCCCCTGACCTCCAGCCTGAAAATAAAACGGTTGATGCCATAACATATTGTTTTTAAAGGATTTTAAGCGGATCAGCCGTTGAAGGTGGGTTTTGCCTGGTGAAGGACAGGCACGCACTTTGCGTGGTGCGACCCAGCAGACACAGAATCGACCCGACATGGTGCACGCATTTTGGCATACCATTTGACGCGATTTGTTTTGGTGCTGACGCGGCTGGAAGTAGGCCACTCAAGCGCTGGACGCACCGAGGAGGTGCGCTGCCCCACGGTCGTCAACCCAGGTTGCCGGCTTCATCAACCGCAAAAAAAGGACCCTCGCTATGTCTTCCAAGATTCAAGAGCCCAACACCCAGACGCTGATGCCAGGCGCCAGCGCCGCAGGTACCCCCCGTCGGGCCGTGCTGAAGGCAGCGGCCGCCGCCGCCATGCTTTCTGCCGGCGCGCCGCTCGCCTTTGCACAAAGCGCGCCCAATGCCTTGCGAATCGGGTGGGCCATCTCGAAGACCGGGCCCAATGCCGGCGGCGTCTCGGCCTCCATTTCCGGCAACTACCGGTTGTGGGTGAAAGAGGTGAACGATGCAGGGGGCATCATGCTCAAGGCCTTCAACAAGCGCGTTCCCATCGAGGTGGTTGAGTACGACGACCGCTCGAGCACGGAAGAAGCGGTTCGCTACACCGAGCGCCTGATGTCCCAGGACAAGGTGGACTTCGTGCTGGCTCCGTGGGGCACCGGCAACAACCTCGCCGCGGCGCCCACCTATGAAAAGAACGGCTACCCGCTGTTGGCGGTCGCAGCCTTGCCGGCCGATGCCACTGCCCTGGTCAAGCGCTGGAAGCACGCCTTCTTCTATGAGGGCGATGCCATTCCTTATGCCGAAGCGCTGCTGGACGTGCTCGCAGCCAAGCGCAAGGAAGGTCTGATCGGTGACACGGTCGCCATGGTGAACATCGCCGACAGCTTCGGTGTGGAGGCCGCAAAAGCGGCGCGCGCTGCCATCAAGAGCCACGGCTTCAAGCTGGTTTACGACAACACGTACCCGATCGGCGTGCAGGACGTGACGCCCATCATCAACGAAATCAAGAGCAAGAACGCCGACTCGTTCATTGCCTTCTCCTATCCGCCCGACACCTTCCTCCTCACGGAACAGGCCAAGGTCCAGGGGCTGAACCCCAAAGCCATGTACCTGGGCATCGGCACCGCGTTGCCCGCGTACGGGCAGAAATTCGGCGCCGACCTGGAAGGAATCATGGGACTCGGTGGCGTGGACTACGGCAGCCCTGTCATTCAAAGCTACTTCAAGCGCCACAAAGACCTGACGGGGTACGAACCGGACCGCTTCACCGCGCCTCTGGTGTGGGTCTCGCTGCAAATGCTTCAGCAGTCCATTGAACGTGTGGGCAAGGTCGACCGCGCTGCGGTCACTCAGGAACTGCGCACCGGAAGCTTCGAGACCATCTTCGGCACGGTGAAGCTGCAGAACCAGATTCTTCGCGACCTGTTCTACGTCGGCCAATGGCAGAACGGCGAGTACTACGGCGTTGCACCTATCTCGAAGAAGGGCGCCAAGCCCATCGTGATGCCAAAGCCCGCCTGGAAGAAGTCCTGAGCGCTCCTTACCCTATCGCCTGCCCAAGCCGACCGATGCGTCCGCTTGGGCAAGCAGAAAGACTTCGATGAATCTCGTTGACGTGCTGCTGACTGGCGCGACCCTCGGAGGTCTCTACGCGTTGGTTGCCATGGGGCTGACCCTGCAATATGGGGTCGCTCGCATCATGAATCTGTCGTACGGTGAATTCCTCATCGGCGCAGCCTTCATCGCCTGGCTTGTGTCAAAGCTTGGCCTATCGCCTCTTTGGGGGCTGCTGCTGGCCGTCCCCCTGGGATTCGGCCTGCAATGGTTGGTTTACCGCGTTCTGATGGTGCCGCTGGTGATGCGCACAGGCGCCGGTCCACAGTTGGAAGTCGACTCCATCCTGGCCACCTTCGGCCTGCTGTTCATCGTGCAAGGCTTGATGCTCCTGCAGTTCACCGGCAACTACCACAGCTATAGCTACCTGGCCGAGCCCGTTCAGATACTGGGTGCGACCGTTGCTGCCAACCGATTGCTGGTCCTGTTCGTCGCTGCCGCAGCCGCTGCCGGCCTGTTCCTGCTGCTCAACCGCACGCGCATCGGAACCTCAGTCCGGGCTGTTGCGGTATCTCCGCAGTTCGCCCCCCTGGTCGGCATCAACGTGCGCCAGCGTGCGGCGCAGGCTTACGGTCTGGGTGGTGCGCTGGTCGCCGTCTGCGGAGTGCTCGTGAGCATGTTTCTGCCCTTCTCCGCCACCATGGGCATCTTGTTCACGATGAAGGCACTCATCGTCGTCATCATGGGTGGTGTCGGAAACCTGATGGGCGCGCTCGTTGCCGGTCTACTGCTCGGCTTTGCCGAAACCATCGTTGCCAGCATCGAGCCCGCGCTCATCCTCGCCGTCAACTACGGCCTCTTTCTGCTGGTTCTGCTGGTGCGGCCCACAGGCATTTTCGGGAGCGTCGGTCGATGAGCAAAAAGGAACAACTTGCCTGGGCGGCAGCCATCGTGGCTGTTGTGGCACTGGCCCTGCTTCCCTTCGGCATGGAAAGCGACTACTCGCTCGGCTTGTACCTCAACATGCTGATGTACTCGGTACTGGCAACCGCGTGGGCCTTGTTTTCAGGGCCGACGCGGTATGTGTCGCTGGCCACTGTGGCGTTCTTCGGCATGGGTGCGTATGCGGCCGCCGTGCTCGGCGAAGTCGTACCGTGGCCGGTGGTGCTGTTGGCGGCGGTGGGCATCGGCGTTTGCATGTCGCTGTTGGTAGGCCTTGCCACGCTTCGACTGTCCGGTGTGTATTTCGTCATCTTCAGCTTCGGTCTGGCCGAGTTGGTCAAACAACTCGTCAGCTGGTACGAGGTCAAGTTCAGCAAGGTGCTGGGTCGCTACGTGACCGCCGACGTGACGACCCAGGACATCTACTGGCAACTGCTCGCGCTGCTGGCGGCCCTTCTGCTTGTCCGGGTGGTGATTTCCCGATCTCGGTTGGGTCTGGCCTTGCGCGTCATCGGTGAAGACGAAACAGTTGCCCGGCATGTGGGCATCAACACCACGACCGCCAAAGTGCTTCTCTTCATGCTGTCGGCGACATTCATGACGCTTGCGGGTGCCATCATGGCGCCTCGCTGGACCTACCTGGACCCGAGCATCGCATTTTCAGCCACCGTATCGTTCCAGACGCTGATCATGGCGCTGCTGGGCGGGGCGAGCGCCCTGTTTGGCCCCATCCTGGGCGCAGTCCCCCTCGTGCTGCTGTTCGAGTATCTCTCGGGCAATTTCCCGAACCACTACCCCGTGCTCCTGGGGCTCATCTTCATCCTCATCGTCTACCTGCTGCCGAACGGCCTGGTGGGTGCGGTGGCACAGCTCAGGAGACGAGCATGACTTCTCCCATCCTTCAACTGCAACAAGTGACGCGCCGATTCGGGGGGCTCGTGGCCGTCGACCGTGTGGACATGGAGATCCACCCCGGCGAGGTGATTGGCTTGGTGGGCCCCAATGGCTCGGGGAAAACGACGGCTCTGAATCTCATTTCCGGTGCACTCACGCCCACGGCGGGCACGATCAAGTTCATGGGTCACACCATCAGTGGCCTGGCAAGCCACCGCATTGCACGCATGGGTGTGGCGCGCACCTTTCAACTGGTTCGAGTACTCGGAGGACTTACTTGCGCTGAGAACGTCGAGATCGGCTTGGCCTTTCATCCAAAAGGTGTACACGGAAAGGCCGCCCGCGAGCGAGCCCACGCATTGTTGGCCACGGTGGGCTTGCACCGTCAGGCCGACACCCCCGCAAACAAGCTCACTTACATCGACCAGAAACGGCTCGAACTGGCCCGGGCCTTGGCCTTGAATCCTCAGTTGCTGTTGCTTGACGAGTGGCTGGCAGGGCTGAACCCCACCGAACTCCAAGAGGGGATTGAGCTCATCCGGTCCATGCGCGCAGACGGCATCACCATCGTGATGGTCGAACACGTGATGGACGCGGTGAATGCGCTTTGCACCCGCTGCATTGTCCTCAGCAGCGGCCAGAAAATTGCGGACGGGCCGACGCGCGAGGTCCTCAGCAATCCTGCCGTTGTGGCCGCCTATCTGGGCGAAGACGAGACCGACGGCGAGGAGGAGGGCGCCCATGCTTGACGTCAAGGAAATCTCGGTTCGCTATGGACAACACAGCGCGCTCGACCGCGTCAGACTACAGGTCGCACCTGGTGAAATCGTGGTGATGCTGGGCGCCAATGGCGCGGGCAAGACCTCGCTGCTCAAAGCGCTTGGGGGCATGGTTCAGGCACAGCCCGGCGCACGGGCCACGCTCAACGGACGGGACCTCATGAAGCTGCCGCAGCATGACATCGTCAATGCGGGACTGGCGCTGGTTCCGGAGGGGCGAGGCATCTTCGGTCACCTGTCTGTCAAGGACAACCTCCAACTGGGTGCCCTGCCCAAGCGGGCCCGGGCTGGAGAGGCCCAGATGTTGGAACGCGTCGTCTCGCTATTCCCGAAGCTGACTGTGCGCATGAATCAGGCCGTGAGGACCATGAGCGGAGGTGAGCAGCAGATGGTGGCCATCGGGCGCGCATTGATGTCTCATCCGGACATCCTGCTTCTCGATGAACCATCGCTCGGTCTTTCACCGCTTGTGTGCCGTGAGCTTTTCAGCGCACTGCGTCGAATTCGCGAACTCGGCATCGGCGTGCTGCTTGTGGAGCAGAACGCCCGCCAGAGCCTGGCCATTGCCGATCGCGGCTACGTGGTCGAAACCGGTCGTGTGGTCAGCGAAGGCAGTGCCCAGGCGCTCTTGCACGACCCCGCCGTCCGCAAGGCCTACCTGGGGGCGGTCGCCCACTGACCGCATCCACCCTTCAACCAACAAGAGACTCCACACATGAAGCCTTACCGAATTGGCCAGATCGTGCCAAGTTCAAACACCACGATGGAAACGGAAATTCCGGCCATGCTGCGACTGCGCGAGCAAGTTCGCCCCGAGCGTTTCACCTTCCACTCAGCGCGCATGCGCATGAAGCACGTGAAGAAGGAGGAGCTGGCTGCGATGGACGCCGAGTCCGACCGCTGCGCGCTTGAACTCAGCGACGCGCGCGTGGATGTGCTGGGTTACGCCTGCCTGGTCGCCATCATGGCCATGGGCCGGGGCTATCACCGCCAGTCGCAGGCCCGCCTGGGTGAAGCCACGGCGAGCAACCAGGGTGCCGCCCCCGTGGTCACCAGCGCCGGCGCGCTGGTGGATGCGCTCAAGACCATGGGCGTCAAGCGCATCGCACTGGTGGCTCCTTACATGGTGCCACTCACGGAACTGGTCATCGACTACATCCAACACGAAGGCTTCGAAGTGTCCGACTGGCGGGCGCTCGAGATTCCCGACAACCTTGAGGTTGGCCGGCATGACCCATCGAAATTGCCCGGCATCGTCGCAGGCATGAAGACGGATGATGTCGATGCCATCGTTCTGTCGGCCTGCGTCCAGATGCCATCGCTTCCCGCCATTGCTCAAGTGGAGGCCATGACGGGCAAACCGGTCGTGACGGCTGCGGTCGCCACCACCTACGCCATGCTCGGCGCACTCGGCCTGGAGCAAGTTGTGCCTGGCGCTGGTGCTCTGTTGTCTGGACGCTACTCCAGGAAGGTGCAGGGATGAGCAGCAGCTTTCTCTACGGCTTCCACGTTCCCGCCAACGGGATTCGTCAACACCTTTTGCGCTACGGCGGAAAGGGGCCGAAGCTCCTCGTCGTGCCCGGCATCACCAGTCCGGCCGTGACTTGGGGTTTTGTGGCAGAGACTCTTGCACAACACTTTGACGTTCATGTTCTTGATGTGCGTGGCCGCGGCTTGAGTTCGTCGGGTCCCGAGCTTGATTACAGCTTGGATGCCATGGCTACCGACGTCACCGCCGTGCTCAGTGCGCTGGACTGGCAGGAAGCGACCGTGTTGGGCCATTCCATGGGAGCTCGAATCGCTGTTCGCGCGGCTGCCCATATGCCGTCTCGGTTTGGCCAGCTGCTCCTCATTGACCCGCCAGTTGGGGGGCCAGGGCGTCGGCCTTATCCTGCTCCGCTGGCTTGGTACATCGACTCCATCCGGCTGATGGCGGCGGGACAGCCATGGGAGGAGCTCAAGCGCTTCTCCCCCACTTGGACCGAGGCGCAACTCCGGCTGCGTGCGCAGTGGCTGCATACATGCGACGAGACAGCCATCGAGGAAGCCTGGAACGGCTTTCACAACGACGACGTCCACGCCAACTTGGCCTCGCTCACGGTCCCAGGTCTCCTGATGATTGCCGGGCGAGGCGGCGTCATCCTGGACGAAGACGCCGCTGAAATCGCCCGTCTTGCACCGGGTCTGAAACAGGTCGTTGCCAAAGACGCGGGGCACATGATTCCCTGGGACGACGAGGCGGGCTTCTTCCGGTTGCTCGGCCAGCATCTGAATCTCTCGTTCCAACCTGAAGGAGCATGACATGCCAGTCAGCGACCTAGAACTCATCCGCGCCTGGGACCAGGTGCTCAGCCTATCCGGCGTGCGCTCAGGTGACATGGTGACCATCCTCACCAGCGACAACACCCATCCACAGACCCTGCGCTGCGCCACCCTCTCCGCTGCGTCCTGCGGAGCAGTGGTGAACCGGCTGGATCTCCCACCCATCAACGGAGAGAAGGCACTGAGCCGAGATTCCCTCGCCTACCTGGGAACAACGCCTCTGACCGGCAACCGTGCTGCCATGGCGGCATTGAAGGCCAGCGATTTCGTGCTGGACCTCATGACCTTGCTGTTTTCCCCCGAGCAACAGGAGCTCCTGGAGGCCGGTACACGGATTCTCCTGGCCGTCGAACCGCCTGAGGTCCTGGTGCGCCTGGTACCCACGCCCGAAGACCGTGAGCGAGTGTCCGCCGCCGCTCGCATCTTCGAGGGCAAGAAAGCCATGCACGTCACTTCGCGGGCGGGCACGAACGTTCGCATGCCACTGGGACAGTACCCAGTCGTGCAAGAGTACGGCCTGGTTGATCAGCCTGGACGCTGGGACCATTGGCCCAGCGGCTTCATCCTCACCTGGCCCAATGAAGGAGAAGTCGAAGGCACTATCGTGCTCGACAGAGGTGACATCCTGCTGCCGATGAAGAGCTACGTTCAATCGCCCGTCACCATCACCATCGAGAAAGGCTTTGCCACGAGCATCGAAGGGGGCCTGGACGCGGAGCTGCTTTGCGAGTACATGGCCTCCTTCAACGACCCCGAGGCCTACGCCATCTCGCACATCGGCTACGGGCTCCAGAAGAGGGCGTACTGGAGCACGCTGTCGCTCTACGATCGAGAGGCCACCATTGCCATGGATGCCCGCGCGTTCAATGGCAACTTCCTCTTCTCGATGGGGCCCAACAATGAGGTGGGGGGCACCCGTTCCACGCCCTGTCACATCGACATTCCCATGCGCAATTGCAGTGTCGCCCTTGACGAAGTGGTTGTCGTGCGCGAAGGCAAAGTGGTTGAAGCGTTGCACTCGGCGTCGAGAAAGGTTGCTGCATGAGTTCCATGGTCACCAATCAACCTCACGATGCGGCTGACGTGGCCGTGTACGCCAGGCAAGGGCTCGGTGCAAGCCTGGGTCTTCAAGCCCCATTCGGGCTGCTCATTGTCGATTTCGTCAACGGCTTTGCCGACCCGTCGCAATTGGGCGGCGGAAACATCGGGCCCGCGGTTGACGCCACTTCTCCGGTGCTGGCACACGCTCGCGCATCAGGCTGGCCAGTGGCGCACAGTCGTATCGTCTACCCCGCCGATGGCAGTGAAAGCAATGTGTTCGTAGAGAAGATTCCGGGCATGCGAACGCTGCACGAGGATGCACAGGCCAGCGCCATTGTTGCCTCGCTCGCCCCGCGCGCTGGCGAATTGGTCGTTCGCAAGACAGCTCCGTCTGCCTTCTTCGGCACCGCACTGTCCTCCTGGCTGACCGCTCGGCGCGTTTCCACCTTGTTCGTCGCCGGTTGCACCACCAGCGGGTGTGTACGCGCGAGTGTTGTTGACGCGATGAGTTGGGGCTTTCGTCCGGTAGTCCTGGCCGACTGTGTAGGGGACAGGGCGATTGGACCTCACAATGCAGCGCTTTTCGATCTGCAGGCGAAGTACGCCGACGTACGCTGCTGGAGCGATGTGGCTGCTCAACTCTGACAGCACCCGAAAAAGACGACCGAGCGTTTGAAGCCGTGGAGTGAGCGGTCCCGCGCTTCCATCACTCGCTGAGCCCGCCCCGACTGAAAATGGGTTCTTGGGGCTGCTTGCAAAAGTTCAAACGTCGATGTTCCCCGCTCGCAACGCGTTCGTCTCGATGAAGTCCCGGCGCGGCTCCACCTCGTCGCCCATCAGCATGGTGAACACGCGGTCGGCTTCGATGGCGTCGTCGATCTGCACGCGCAGCAGGCGGCGCACGTTCGGGTCCATCGTGGTTTCCCACAGCTGCTCGGGGTTCATCTCGCCCAGGCCTTTGTAGCGCTGGCGGCTGGTGGTGCGTTCGGCTTCGCTGATGAGCCAGCGCATGGCGATGCGGAAGTCGGCCACCTTTTCCTCGCGCTGCTTGTCGCCCTCGCCGCGCATGACCTTGGCGCCTTCGCCGAGCAGGCCGCGGAAGGTGTCGGCGGCGGTGGCGAGGGCCGCGTAGTCGGCGCCGTGCACGAAGTCTTGCGTGAGCACGCTGCTCTTGATGTTGCCGTGGTGACGGCGGCTGATGCGCAAGATGGGCTTGTCGGTGCGCACGTCGAACTCGGAGGCGACTTCGGCGGGCACGCCGGTGGTGCTGAGTTCGCGCAGCTTGGCCTGCAGCGCGACGGCGCTGGCCTCGGCCTGTTCGACGCTGTCGAGGTTGAGCGACACGCCGTCGGCGATGGCGCGCAGGGCTTCGGCGTCCATGAAGTTGGAGAGGCGCGCGATCACGCTCTCGGCGATCTGGTGCTTGCGGGCCAGCTCACCCAGGGTGTCGCCGTTCAGCGTGGTCTGCGTGGCGCCACCGGTGAACACGGACGCGTCCTTGAGCGCGATGCGCAGCAGGAAACCGTCGAGCGCGGAGCCGTCCTTCAGGTAGAGCTCTTCCTTGCCGGCCTTCACCTTGTAAAGCGGTGGCTGCGCGATGTAGATATGGCCGCGCTCCACCAGTTCGGGCATCTGGCGGTAGAAGAAGGTCAGCAGCAGGGTGCGGATGTGGGCGCCGTCGACGTCGGCGTCGGTCATGATGATGATGCGGTGGTAGCGCAGCTTGGCGACGTCGA
>VFQP010000723.1_pt1 | contig 55169 bp, 54 predicted proteins | sample 3512351 | NCBI WGS metagenome assembly VFQP01 (sample SAMN10412372, study PRJNA504923) | tailings metagenome | isolation source: Relicate 1 Philex TSF1 revegetated site | place: Philippines: Tuba, Benguet | collected 2017-08-29 | reverse complement strand
GCCATGATGGCGGCGCGGGCCGGCTATCTCGCGGCCGTCAACAGAACCGAAAAGGACATCGCCGAAGTCGGTGAAATCCTGGAACGGCTTGATGCCGCAGCATTCCGCGAACCGCTGGATGCAGCGGAATTCTATCGTCTGAATCGGCTATTCCATCATCGCTTTTTCGCCAGCTCGCAGCGCGCGCATCTCTGCCGCCTGCTCAGCAGCGTGCATGACAGCCTTGATCCCTATATCCGCATGGGCGAAGGGATTCAGTCTCTCGAGGAATCACAGGACGACCACCGCAACCTGTTCGAGGCGCTGAAGGCCGGTGATGGCGATTTGGTGGCGCGGCTCTGCCGCGAGCATTGCGAGGCGTCCTGCCGCCGCCTGATCAAGTCGAGTTCGTAGCGGCTAGGACGGGCTGAGCGCCACCCAGGCGCCGCTCGGTGCGCTGGCCCGGATCGCATCGAGAATCAGGGCAATATCGAGGGATTCTGCCGGCGAGGCGCCATGCCAGCCGCCCTTGCCTGCCACCAGGCTGGCAAACTCCTCGGCCTCCAGGCGGAAGCCGTTGCCATCAGGGACAGCCAGCGGCTCCAGCGGCAAGGCAAGCGTGGTGCCGCGCCGGATCTGCAACAGCGGCGGCCCACCCATCGGTGGATGGTTCAGGTAATTGGTTTCGATGATGCCGCTTTCGCCGGCAATCGAGGCACTGCGGAAATACGCTGCATCGAAGCTGCAGGAAAGCTGCGCGAACAAGCCGCTGCCGAAATCGATATTGGCCAGCGTGGTGACATCCACGCCATTGCCATCCACCTGCCAGGTGGCCTGCACGCGCAGCGGGCGCCGGCCGGCGGCAAGCCGGATCAGGCTGGCAGCATAGCTGCCGGCATCATACAGGGCGCCACCGCCCAGATCGGGCATCAGGCGGATATTGGCCGGATCCTTGAACAGCACCGAGAAGGTGGAGCGGATCAGCTTCAACTGGCCGATGACGCCCTCGTGCAGCATCTGCCGCAATGTAATCGTCTGCGGTTGCGCCATATAGGGATAGCCTTCGCGCAGGATCACGCCGTGGCGGTCGGCAGCGGCGAACATCGCCGCGACTTCAGCGGCATTCATCGCCAGTGGCTTTTCGCATAGCACATGCTTGCCGGCTTCCGCCGCTTTGATTGCCCAGGGCGCATGCAGCGAATTCGGCAGCGGCAGATAGATCGCGTCGATCTCCGGATCGGCCAGCAATGTTTCATAGGAGCCCAGCGCCCGCTTGATGCCCAGTTCCTTGGCCATGGCATCGGCGCGGCTCTGGTCGCGGCTGGCAATCGCGGTGATTTCAACATGCTCAGACGGCGCACAACCGGCAACGAACATCCGTGCGATATTCGCGCCGCCCAGAACACCGAAGCGCAGCTTGCGACTCATGGCCTGAAATCCTTATCGGTGAAGCCTCACGGCCAGCGGCGGCCGTTCAGGGCGAACATGAAAGAGTAGAGTGGTTGCTGCGCTGCCGCACCCGCATGCTGCAACGGGTCGGCGTGCCTGGCAATGGCATTGTGCAGGGCAGCCTGATCCAATCCCTCGATCAGCAACAGGGCGGCAAAACTGCGGTCCCGCTCGCGCAGTTGCTTCTCGTTGGTCTGAATGGACGTGCGCACCTGATCGGTGACGAGCAAGTGAATGGCAGCGATGCGATCCGTAGCCGCCAGTTCATCCAGCAGGGCATCCGCATCCTGCGGCGCACGCTCAAGCGGCAGGGCGGCAAGGAAGCCGCCTTGGCCTTCGCCACGCGACAGGCGTCGCTCTCCGCCGCCACGCGCGAAATTCTGCAGGATCGGCATGATCCGCTGCGACCAGGGTGTCGGGTTATTGAGGCGGTCGAGATAAGGCTGCCCGTCCAGAGCCTCCGGCGTCTCCAGTTCATAGACGATGAGGAAGCGGTTGATAGCCGGAAGCAGGGCGCGGAATACCCGCACGGCAATGAAGCCCTGCACGCCCATGCGTTCCGCCGTGTGTTCACGGGTCAGCCAATGCAGGTAATCGGTTTCAAGCTCGGGCGCTACATCGCTCCAGATCGCCAGAAATCCGCTGCCGAGCATCCTGTTCCTCTACTTCTTCTTGCGTGGCAGCGCGGCTGGGAAATCCGCCGGCAGCTTGTTCAACATCGACAAAGCCGCCTGCATGCCAACAATATAGCCAAAGGGTCCAAGCCCGCAGATCACACCCGAAGCCGCCGCAGACAGCTTGGAATGGCGGTGCATCTCGTCGCGGGCATGGATATTCGAGATATGCACCTCGATCACCGGCCCTTCGAATATCTTCAAGGCATCGTAAATCGCCACCGAGGTAAAGGAGTAGCCCGCCGGATTGATCACAATGGCATCGGCGCTGCCACGTGCCTGCTGGATCATGTCGACGATCTCGCCTTCATGGTTCGATTGCCGGAAATCCAGTTCGACCTTCATGCGCGTAGCGAAATCCGCGCAATAGCTCTGAATCTCAGCCAGCGTGGTATGGCCATAGATATGCGGTTCGCGCACGCCGAGCAGGTTCAGGTTCGGGCCGTTGATAATCAGTAGTCGGACGGTCATGGGTGATCACCAGGAAACATGTGGATGCGGCCCGCTAACTGAACCATTTGGCGGGCACCATGACCAGGGCTGGAAACAGCACCATCAGGAACAGCACCACCAGTTCAGCCCACAGGAACGGCCAGGCGGCCTTGATCAGCTCGGCCATCGGAATCCGGGCAACACCGGCCACCACGTTCAGCACCACGCCAACCGGCGGCGTGATCAGGCCGATGGAATTGTTGATGATGAACAGGACGCCGAAATAGACCGGATCAATGCCTGCCTGCTTGATGATCGGCATCAGGATCGGCGTCAGGATCAGGATGGTGGGGGTCATGTCCAGCGCCGTGCCGACGATCACCACCACCACCATGATGGCGATCAGCAACAGGGTCTGATTGCCCATGAAGGGCCGCAGTATATCGACGATCTGCGCCGAGATTTCCGACACCGTGATCAGCCAGGAGGAGACCAGTGCGGCAGCGACCAGGAACATGATCACGGCCGTGGTATAGGCTGCACGGATAAAAACCGGGAGAATGTCGCGCGGCTTCAATTCGCGATAGATGCAGGTGGCAACGAACAGAGCATAGACGGCAACGACAACGGCCGCCTCCGTGGGCGTGAAAACGCCAAACTTCAGGCCGAAAACAATGATCAGCGGCAGGCCGAGTGCCCAGGACCCATCAATCACCGCCCGGATTTTCTCGCGCCACGGCGCCCGCGGCGGTGTTGCGATATTCTCGCCACGCACCTTCCACCACCAGGCGACGCCGAGCGCCAGGCCGATCATCAAGCCAGGGAAGATGCCGGCGAGAAACAGCTTGGTGATCGAGACGCCGCCAACCACGCCGAAAATAACGAAGCCAATGCTGGGCGGGATCACCGGACCGATGATGCCGGAGGCCGCGATCAGGCCGCCGGCCGTGGCCTTGTCATGGCCGGCCTTCACCATCATCGGAATCATCAGCGCCGAGAGCGCTGCCGCATCGGCCACCGCTGAGCCGGACAGGGCCGAAAGCAGGCAGGCCGCGAGAATGGCAACATAGCCGAGCCCGCCACGGACATGGCCGACAAAAGCCATGGCAACATTGACGATGCGCTTGGACAGGCCACCGGCATTCATCACTTCGCCGGCCAGCATGAAAAACGGCACTGCCATCAGCGGAAAGCTATCGGCACCATTGATGACATTCTGCGCGATGATCTGGGCATCGAAGATATCGAGCTGAACCATCAGCGCCACGCCGCAAACCAGCAGGGCGAAGGCGATCGGCATGCCCAGCGCCATGGCGCCGAGCAGCGAGAAGGTGAAAATCGCGATGGTCATGGCGCTCTACTGTTCTTCCGATTCCCGGACCGTAACGAGTTCATCGTCGGTCAGGTCGCCGCGCAGGAAACGCACCAGGTCATAGGCCAGGATGATGCCGGCCGAGACGCCGAAAGCCAGACCCGCGCCATAGAAAAGGCCGACCGAGAGACTGGTGGCGGGGGCGCGGTCGCCGGCAGTAATCAGCACCTGCGTCCAACTGCCCGAGAGCAGCAGCCAGTCGGCATAGAGCATCAGGCTGTAGCTGACGACAAAGCAGAGGCGCTTGCCCAGCGGCGGCAGCAGCAGGATCAGGGTATCCACGCCGAGATGGCCGCGTTCCCGCAGTGCCACGACGGCACCCAGGAAGGTGAGCCAGACCATGAGCCAGCGGGACAATTCCTCGGCAAAGGTGATGCCGGAATTGAACCCGTAGCGCAGTACGACATTGCCGAACACCAGCACCACCATCACCGCAAGAAACAGCGCAATCACGTATTTCAGCGCGAGGCAGTAATAGTCGATCAGCTTGGCCATGGCCTGGCTACCCCATCCGCAACAAGGCTTAGTTCAGCTTCCGGATGCGCTCGAGTTCGCTGTTGAACAGCTTGACGATGGCCGGATTCATCTCGGCGGCGAACTTCTCCGTCACCGGCTTCACGGTTTCCTGCAGGCGGGCATATTCCGCCGGCGCGATCTCGTTGAACTGCATGCCCTTGGCCTTCAATTCGCCCAAAGCCTTGTCGGCAGCCAGTTTGGTCTGTTCGCGCTGATAGGCATGGCTTTCGGCAAACGCCTCACGCAGCAGCTTCTGTTCATCGGCCGAGAAGCGATCCCAGACTTTCTTGCTGATGGTGATGACGTTCTGCGTATAGGTGTGGTTGGTCGCCGAGACGAATTTCTGCACCTCGAAGAACTTGTTCGACAGGATCACCGAATAGGGATTCTCCTGGCCGTCCACGGTCTTGGTTTCCAGCGCCGTGTAGAGTTCGGCGAAATTCAGCGGCACCGGGTTGGCGCCGAAGGCCTTGAAGGTTTCGAGATAGACCGGGTTCGGGATGACGCGCAGCTTGAGGCCGCGGAAATCCTCCACCTTGGTGATCGGGCGCGTGCTGTTGGTGGCATTGCGGAAGCCGAGGCCCCAGAAACCGAGCCCGATCATGTCCTTCTCCGGCAGCATGTCTAGCAGGGCCTGGCCGAACGGGCCCGCCACCAGGGCATCGGCCTGGTTCGGCGTGCTGGCGAGGAAGGGGAAATCGAGCAGGCCGAGTTCCTTGATCACGCCGGCCAGCGAAGTGGTGGAAGCCGACAGCATCTCCTGGGTGCCGCCGCGCACAGCGGACTGCATCTGCATCTCGTTGCCGAGCTGGGAGGCAGCGAATTCGCGGATCTTCATCTTGCCACCGCTCTTGGCGGCCAGGATTTCCGCCGTCTTCTGTACGCCGAAGCTGATCGGGTGGTCAGTGTTGTTGAGATGGCCCCAGCGGATGGTCCGCTCCTGGATCTGGGCCTGGGCGGCCGGTGCGGCGAGCAGTGCCACAGCCAATGCGGACAGAATAAGTGACTGAATTTTCATATGTTTCTCTCCCCTAGGCGATAATGGCGGGGCTTTCCCGGCCAGCTTTATCGGCCATCCGTAGACCATATGGTCAATTCATAGTCAACATTTGTTTTAGTTTTTATATGATGATTTATATTTTACTGGATGATATTTACACTGCGCAAGAATGTGAGATCCCTCGTACGACTCGGGGGAGTTGCGGTAAGAAGACTGGCTATGAGCTTGATTCAGCGCCTGGACGCCATGCAGACGATCGGTGAGGACGGCTATCGCCGCCTCCGCACCGATATCATTCTCAACCGCTACAAGCCGGAGCAGAAGCTGAAGCTGGAGGCGCTGAAGGAAGCCTATGGCATCAGCGTCAGCACGCTGCGCGAAATCCTCTGCCGGCTCTCGGCGGAAGGCCTGGTGGTGGCGGAAGGCCATCGCGGCTTCGAGGTGGCGCCGGCCTCCATCGACGACCTGCGCGAAATCGCCGACCTGCGCCTGCTGCTGGAAACCCATGCCATCCAGCTATCCTTCGCCAGGGCCGATGTGGAATGGGAAGGCCGCGTGGTCTCGGCGCATCACAAGCTGGCGCAGACCGAGCGCAACCTGCATGGCGAGAACAGCACGGCGGAGCAGTGGAAACGCTATGACAGCGAATTCCACCGCGCCCTGATTTCGAATTGCGGCTCGCACACCCTGATGGAAGCGCATGCCGCTGCCTTCGACAAATATTTCCGCTACCAGATGATCGTGCTGGATTACCGCGGCGACGAGCCGGTGCACCAGCATGAGACATTGCTGGACTGCGCCTTGAAGCGGGATATTCCGCGCGCACAGCAGACGCTGTTCGAGCATGTGACCAACTGCGTCGAACACGCCATTGCCGCCGGCCGCCTGAAATAATCAGTCCGCAAGCATCAGCGCGGAACAGTGAGGGCGGCGCTTAAATCGCGGCCTCCATGCAGCGAGGCACCGCCATCCAACGGCATTTTGATGGGCAAGCCTTAATTTGCCGCTCATCTCAGCATCAAGCATTGCTGGATTGTTAAGACTGGAAAGATCAACTAGCATGCTTTGCTAATGTTTCTTTCCGCCGACAAAAGATTGCGGCGCTGTCCTGCTAATACCATTGCCTCCGCAGAAGGCAACTTGCCCACAAATATTTGACTCGAGCGCAGCCAGAATGAAGAAGCTCGACCTGCTTATTACTGAGGACGACGCCGCCGTCGCCCGTTTGCTCGCCATCTATCTGGATAGCGAGGGATATGCCGTGCGCGTCGCCGGCAGCGTCAAGGCGATGCAGGATGCCTTTAGCGCCGCCACCCCAGACCTGATGATCCTGGACATGATGCTGCCCGATGGCGATGGCTGGGGGGCGCTGCGCTGGTTGCGGGCACGCAGCCAAGTGCCAGTTATGATGCTGACAGGCCAGGGCGACATAGAAGGTAAGGCGGCAGGTTTTGAATTCGGCGCCGACGACTACCTGACTAAGCCCTTCGATCTGCGGGAATTGCTTGCCCGGCTGCGCAATCTCCAGCGCCGCACGGTGTAGCCTGCACCGACAGCAGCGCCCAATGATGCAATCGGTGATCAGCCATCCCGTGATGATGCAAGCGTTACCTTTTGGCGCTGCGTCTGGCCGACAAACACCATCAGCAGTCTGGCAATCATCCTACTTTGGTGCCGCCTTGGCACGGTTGGCCTCCTGTAATGCGGCGCGCAGCATCTGGGCCAATTCCTGCCGCCGATAGGGCTTGCTCAGCAGGCGGAAATCATGCGCCACCTGGCCATCATTGCCAATATTGGTATCGGAGAAGCCGGAGGTCAGCACGATGCCAATCTGTGGCCAGCGTTTACGCACGATATACGCCAGTTCCAGACCATCGAGCTTGCCGGCCATCACCACATCGGAGAACAGCAGGTCAATGGCCTTGCCGGATTCCAGCACCTCCAGTGCCTTGGCGGCATTCTCGGCAATGATGCAATGATAACCAAGCATCTCCAGTTCACGCTCGACAAGCTTACGGATGGCGGGATCGTCCTCCACTGCCAGTACGGTTTCCTGCAGACCCGGCACAATCACATCATCGACCGGCGCAGCCGTTTCCTGCTCGCCCATATGGCGCGGCAGATAGAGCCGGAACGAGGTACCAACACCTGGCTCGCTGTAGACATTCAGATGCCCGCCGGACTGCTTGATGAAGCCGAACACCATGCTTAAGCCCAAGCCTGAGCCGCGACCGGCTTCCTTGGTGGTGAAGAAGGGCTCGAAGATGCGCTTCATCAAGTCCGGCGCCATGCCCATGCCGGTGTCGCTAACCTCCAGCATCATGTAGTCGCCTTCCGACACATCGGAATGCTGAGACGCATAGTCGCGGTCGAGACGCCGGCGCTGGGTACGGATATTCAGGCGTCCGCCACGCGGCATGGCATCGCGCGCATTGGTCGCCAGATTGGCCAGCGACGCCTCAAGCTGCGTCGGGTCGACATTGACCATCCAGCTATCTGGTTCGAGCGACAGGACAACCTCGATCCGTTCGCCCAACACATGACGCAGCATACGCGTGGTTGCCGATATCGTGGTGTTGAAATCCACCGGGCGCGGCCGCAGCGGCTGGCGTCGCGCAAAAGCCAGCATGCTGCGCACCAGATCGGCACCACGTTCACCCGCCGCCATGATCTCGCCGCCGAACTGCTGCACCGTGTCGTCATTCGCACGCATATCGCGCAGCAACTGCGTATTACCCATCACGATCAGCAGCAGGTTGTTGAAATCATGTGCCAAGCCGCCGGTAAGCTGGCCAAGCGATTCCATCTTCTGCGCCTGGAAAAGCTGATTCTCGGTCTGCCGCCGTTGCGAAACATCCTCCATCACACCGAGCGTGCCGATCAGCACATCATCCTCATAAAGCGGTGCACCGGAAAAGCTGACATTGAGCTGGCGACCATCGCGGTGGTGGCACAGAATCTCCATATTGTGCAGCACCTCACCCTGTTCGACGCGGCTAAAATAGCTATGCGCCTCCTCGGCGCTGTCTGGTACCGACAGATTATAGGGCCGGCCCATTACCTCCTTGGCGCTATAGCCGAAAATGCGCTCCGCCGTTTTACTCCAGAAACGGATACGCCGCCGGGTGTCTATGAAAATGATCGCCACCGGCAAGGCTGCAAGAGCGGTTTCAGTGGTGCGTGCCTGCTGCCGTAGAATCCTTTCCGCCTTGCTACGCTCCTCCACCTCCTCTGCCAGAGTCGCGTTCGCTTCACTCAATTCCTGAGTACGCATCTGCACTGCCTGCGCAATATGTTCATGCAGTGCCTTCTGGTACATGAAATACAGCGTGAGGATTGCGGTCAGCAGCAGGGTCAGCAATCCGGAAACCCAAGGCAGGTTGGACCGTAAGGCACCAGCTACCGGCGCCGGGAAAGCGAAAGCCAACGTCCAGCGCTGGCCGAAATCATCAAAATCAGCCTTGAACTCCATCGCGTCCTGCGGCGGCAGCCAGCTTTCTATCCCGCGCACCACGATCTGCTTCGCTCCAGGATCATAGAGCGCCACCAGCCTGCCAATGCCTTCGGCCTTCGCGTCATTGGTATAGAAGCGAATGTATTCAACAATTTCCGGCGTATCGGCGATGGCGTGTTCCAGGATCGCGGCGATGCGCGAATGGCCGACAACGAAACCGCGCAGTTCACCACGGCTGGCATTGCCTAGGCTGCCAGCGTCTGGCGTCTTGGTTGACGTGAAGACCGGTGCGATCAGTTGCCGCATCGGTTCGCCAATCGACTGCATTGCCGGCTGCCAGGCCGGCGTCGCCATCATCTGGCCAGTGTTGCGCGCCTCCTGCAGCAGCGCACCGCGCACTGCATCGTGCAGCAAGTCATAGCCATAGAGCTGGGCATGCTCTTCAAACAGTTCGGTATAGGCGATAGGGGCATATTCCGGCCACTCGGCGGCCGGCAGCAGGGTGCCGGCAATAGAAACATCGCGGATCGCATAAGATACCCCGATGGTCTGCGACATGACGCGCTCAAAACTGGCCCGTTCGCTGTGCTTCACGAGCGGTGCCCAACTCAATGCCCGCATGCTGGACTTGGTGCCGACCAGGCGGCCAACGAAATTGCTGTATTCGCCAGGGAAGAGGAATTCCTGCGAGGCCACGAAAGCCGCCGTGGACGCCACGGGGGATGCCGCCAGACGTATCTTCGACTCAATGTCCTTAGCTCGCCACTCGGCGCGGAATTCCAGCGCAGTGTAGATGCGCTGGTCATCAATGTGTTTGCTGAAAAGGAAAATACCTACCGAAGCGGCAACACCGAATATCGCCGCCGTGGACGCAGCTAGTGAATGCCGCAACTGGCGTTGTACGAAGCGCCAGAAGCCTTGCTTTTCACCGCTCAATCCCTGTGTGAATCCTTCCGACACGTCGGCCTCTCACCACCCGGTCGATACCAGCAGCAGTAGACAGCACAGATCAGCATTCCAGCCTAGATCACCCAATCTTAAAACTAGCTTATAGATTGTCTAACATGACCATGGGTTTGCTGTGGCGAGAAATACATAAACCTCCATGCATTATAAAAGATGCAGCAACTCCAGGGGCATCGGGAACATCATAAGCATTTGATATAATTCACATTTATACCCAGCGACATGTGAATGCCGCACCCGGGCCATGCTGGCGCGGCCCGCTCCAGCCCAGGACAGGGCCTTTATGGTTCCCTTATGGCGGCAGCCCGGATGCCGCATGGCTTCCTGATACAGGAGGGGCGTAAAGCTGCCTCTCGCAAAGGAGCCCCCATGCCCGACCTGCTCTATTTCGGCCTCGGCGCCGCGTTCTTCGCCGGCTTCATCGCCTACACCCTGCTCTGCGAGCGCCTCTAGGCCTGCCTTCTAGGATTCCAGCCATGACCTTCGACTTCATTCTTGGCGGCGGCATCGCGCTGCTGCTGGCGATCTATCTCGTCTACGCGCTGCTGCGCCCCGAACATTTCTGAAGCTGTGCCATGACCCAGAACGACTATCTCCAGCTTGCCCTCTACCTGGCCCTGCTGCTGGCGCTGACGCCGCTGCTCGGACGCTATATGACAAAGCTGTTCAGCGGCGAGATTGGCTGGCTGAAACCTGTCGAGCGCCCGCTCTATGCGCTGGCTGCGATCCGCGAGGACCGCGAGCAGCATTGGTCTGCCTATTGCATCGCCCTGCTGCTGTTCAATTTCCTCGGCTATGCCGTGTTGTTCGCGGTATTGCGGCTGCAGCATCTGCTGCCGCTGAACCCACAGGATCTGCCCGCTTTGAGCCCGGATCTCGCCTTCAATACGGCGGTGAGCTTCGTCACCAACACCAACTGGCAATCCTATGGCGGCGAAAGCACCATGAGCTATTTCAGCCAGATGGTTGCTCTGACGGTACAGAATTTCCTATCGGCAGCCACCGGCATCGCCATCGCGCTGGCGGCGATCCGTGCCTTCGCGCGCCGATCCGCCCGCACGCTCGGCAATTTCTGGACCGACCTGACGCGCGCCACGCTTGGCCTGCTGCTGCCCATTGCGGTGCTGGTGGCTGTGTTCCTGATCTGGCAGGGCATGCCGCAGAATTTCGCCCCCTACACGGTGGCCAAGACGCTGGAAGGCGCCGAACAGGTGATAGCCCAGGGGCCGGTGGCCTCCCAGGTGGCGATCAAGATGCTCGGCACCAATGGCGGCGGCTTCTTCAATGCCAATGCGGCGCATCCTTTTGAGAACCCGACCGCCTTGAGCAACTTCGTGCAGATGCTGCTGATCTTCCTGATTGGTGCGGGCCTGACCAATGTGTTCGGCCGCATGGTCGGCGATCAGCGCCAGGGCTGGGCGATCCTCGCCACCATGCTGCTGCTGTTCGTGCTTGGCACACTGGCGGCTGGCTATGCCGAAACCCAGGGCAATCCGCTGCTGACTGCGCTTGGCGCCGATCCTGCCTTGGGCAACATGGAAGGCAAGGAAGTGCGCTTCGGCAGCTTCAGTTCGGCTTTGTTTGCAGTGATCACCACCGCTGCCTCCTGCGGTGCAGTGAATGCCATGCATTCGAGCTTCCTGCCGCTCGGCGGCCTGGTGCCGCTGCTCAACATCATGCTCGGCGAAGTCATCGTCGGCGGTGTCGGCGCCGGCTTCTACGGCATCCTGCTGTTCATCGTCGCGACGCTGTTCATCGCCGGTCTGATGGTGGGCCGCAGCCCGGAATATCTCGGCAAGAAGATCGAGGCGCGCGAGGCCAAGCTGGCGGTGCTGGCGATCCTGATCTCGCCCATCGTGATCCTGGTTGGCACCGCCGTCGCGCTCATCACCGAGGCCGGGCTTGCCGGCCTGATGTCGGCGGGCCCGCATGGCCTGAGCGAGGCGCTCTATGCCTTCACCTCGGCCGCCGGCAACAATGGCAGCGCCTTCGCCGGCCTTACCGCCAATTCGCCCTTCTACAACACGGCCCTAGGCATCGCGATGCTGCTCGGCCGCTTCGCCATGATCGTGCCAGTGCTGGCACTGGCTGGCGGCCTGGCGGCGAAGCCCGCCGTGCCTGCCTCCAGCGGCAGTTTCCCGACCCATGGCGCGCTATTCGTGCTGCTGCTGGCTGGCACCATCCTGATCGTCGGCGGCCTCACCTTCTTCCCCGCTCTGGCGCTGGGTCCGATTGCCGAGCATCTGCTGCTCGCCGCCGGCCAGAGCTTCTAAGCATCGGGTCTTCTGAGGAGTAAAGTATCATGAGCAAACGTAGCATCGGCGCACCGGCGCTGTTCGATCCGGCCCTGGCTCTGCCGGCCATGACGCAAGCCGTCGCCAAGCTGGACCCGCGCCATCTCTGGCGCAATCCAGTGATGTTTGTCACCGCCGCCGTGGCCCTGGTCGCCACGCTGCTGTTCCTGCGCGATCTGCTTACCGGCGGCGAGGCCGCCCTGCTCGGCCAGATCGCCGCCTGGCTGTGGTTCACCGTACTATTCGGCAATTTCGCCGAAGCACTGGCTGAGGGGCGCGGCAAAGCCCAGGCCGAAAGCCTGCGGCGCGGCAAGACCGAGGCGATGGCGCGCAAGCTCGGCAGCGATGGCGCCACAACACTGGTGCCGGCCACGAGCTTGCGTGTCGGCGATATCGTGCTGGTGCAGGCCGGTGATCCGGTGCCCGGCGATGGTGACGTGATCGAGGGCATCGCCTCGGTGGATGAATCCGCCATCACCGGCGAATCCGCGCCGGTGATAAGGGAATCCGGTGGTGACCGCTCCGGTGTTACTGGCGGCACCCGGGTACTCTCGGATTGGATCAAGATTCGCATCACGGTCAATCCCGGCGAAAGCTTCCTCGATCGCATGATCGGCCTGGTGGAAGGCGCCAAGCGGCAGAAAACGCCGAACGAGATCGCGCTGACCGTGTTGCTGGTCGGCATGACCCTGATCTTCCTGGTTACCACCGGCAGCCTGGAGGCGCTGGCGATCTATTCCGGCATGCCGGTGCCGGTGGTCTACCTGATCGCCCTGCTGGTGACGCTGATCCCCACCACCATCGGCGGCCTGCTGTCAGCTATCGGCATCGCCGGCATGGACCGCCTGATCCGCCACAATGTGATCGCCAAGTCCGGCCGCGCCGTGGAAGCCGCCGGCGATGTCGATACCCTGCTGCTGGACAAGACCGGCACCATTACCCATGGCAACCGCATGGCTGCCGCCTTCATCGCCCTGCCGGGCGTTACGGAACGCGACCTGGCAGAAGCCGCCCTGCTCGCCTCGGTGGCGGACGATACCCCGGAAGGCAAGTCCATCGTCGCGTTGGCGGTGGAGAAATACAGCCTCGGCAATGCTGTGCCGCAGGCCGCCATGGGCCACTTCATCGCCTTTTCGGCGCAGACCCGCATGAGCGGCCTTGATCTCGGCGCGAAGGAAATCCGCAAGGGCGCCAGCGACGCCGTGCTGCGCTATTGCGGCGGTACTGCCCCGGCCGATCTTGGCCTGATCGTTGAGCGCATCGCCAAATCCGGCGGCACGCCGCTGCTGGTGGCGGTGGATCGCCGTCCCCTGGGCGTGATCCATCTCAAGGACGTGGTGAAAAGCGGCATCCGCGAACGCTTTGCCGAATTGCGCCGCATGGGCATCCGCACCGTGATGGTGACCGGCGACAATCCACTCACCGCCGCCGCCATTGCCGCCGAGGCCGGCGTCGACGACTTCATCGCGGAAGCCACGCCGGAGAAGAAGCTGGCCCTGATCCGCACCGAACAGGCCCAGGGCAAGCTGGTGGCGATGTGCGGTGATGGCACCAACGATGCACCGGCACTGGCCCAGGCCGATGTTGGCCTGGCGATGAACATTGGCACCGCCGCCGCGCGCGAGGCCGGCAACATGGTGGACCTCGACAGCAACCCGACCAAGCTGATCGAGGTAGTGATGATCGGCAAGCAATTGCTGATCAGCCGCGGTTCGCTCACCACCTTCAGCCTGGCCAATGACGTGGCAAAGTATTTCGCCATCATCCCGGCATTGTTCGCGGCCACCTACCCGCAGCTCGGCACGCTGAACGTGATGCAGCTCACTTCGCCGCAAAGTGCCATCCTCTCGGCGGTGATCTTCAACGCCCTGATCATCATTGCGCTGATTCCGCTGGCCTTGCGTGGTGTGCGCTACCAGCCGCTGCCGGCTGCCAGCCTGCTGCGCCGCAATCTGCTGGTCTATGGCCTGGGTGGTGTGCTGCTGCCATTCCTCGGCATCAAGGTCATTGATCTCGCCGTCGCCGCCCTGCATCTCGCTTAAAGGAATACCATCATGCTGTCGCATCTCCGCCCCGCTCTGGTCCTGCTCGTCACACTCACGGTGATCACCGGGCTGCTCTACCCGCTTGTTGTCACCGGCCTCGGCCAAAGGCTTTTCCCGCGCCAGGCCCAGGGCAGCCTGATCGAGCAGGATGGCCGCATCGTCGGCTCCAGCCTGATCGGGCAGAATTTCTCCAGGCCGGAATATTTCCAGCCCCGCCCCTCGGCCGCCGGCAAGGAAGGCTACGACGCCACCGCCTCCAGCGGCTCGAATCTTGCCCCCACGGCCAAGGCGCTGGTGGAGCGCACCACCGGCGATATTGCCACTTACAGGGGCCGCGACGGCACGGCTGCCGTTCCCATGGATGCCGTCACCGCCTCGGGCAGTGGGCTCGACCCGCATATCTCGCCGGCCAATGCGGCACGCCAGATGCCGCGCGTTGCCGCCGCCCGCGGCATGACGCTGGTGGAGTTGCAGCCGCTGGTGGAGCAGCATACCGAACGCCCCGTCCTGGCCTTTCTGGGCCAGCCAGGCGTGAACGTGCTGACGCTGAACCTGGCACTGGATAAGATCAAGCCGCTTCAATGACCCCCGCTTGCAATAACGCCTGGCATGGCAGACCCACCAACCGATAGCGACCGGCGGCCTTCGCCGGAGGCCTTGCTGCAGACGGCCGCGCAGGAAAAGCGCGGTCGTCTCAGCGTGTTCCTGGGTGCCGCGCCTGGCGTCGGCAAGACCTATGCCATGCTGGAAACCGCCCATGCCCGCCAGCGCGAAGGCATCGACGTGGTGGTCGGCGTGGTGGAGACCCATGGGCGGGAGGAAACCGCCTTCCTGCTGCGTGGCCTGGAACAATTGCCGCTGCGCCGCGTCGACTACCGTGACCGGGTGTTCAACGAACTCGATCTCGATGAAGTGCTGCGGCGGCGGCCGCAACTGGTGCTCATCGACGAACTGGCGCATTCCAATGTGCCGGGCAGCCGGCACGAAAAACGCTATCAGGATATCGAGGAAATCCGTGCCGCCGGTATCGACGTTTACACCACGCTGAACATCCAGCATCTGGAAAGCCTGAACGACGTGGTGGCGCAGATCACCCGCGTGAAGGTGCGCGAGACAGTACCGGATGCCGTGCTCGGCAATGCCGACAGTATAGAAGTGGTGGATCTGCCGCCGGAGGAACTGATCAAACGGCTGCAGGAGGGCAAGGTTTATGTGCCCGAGCAGGCGGCGCGCGCGGTGCATCATTTCTTCGCGCCCGGCAACCTGACGGCTTTGCGCGAACTGGCTTTGCGCAAGGCGGCGGATCAGGTGGATGGCCAGATGCTGTCGTATATGCAGTCGCATGCGATTGCAGGACCATGGCCGACGCGGGACCGCATCATGGTCTGCATCAGCCCGAGCCCGTTGCTGCCACGCCTGGTGCGCAGCGCGCGCCGCGTCGCCGAGCGCCGTCGCGGCCCCTGGATCGCACTCTATGTCGAAACCCCGGCCCATGACCGGCTCTCAGACGAGGAAAAAAGCCAGATCAATCGCGCGCTGACGCTGGCCGAGGAATTCGGTGCCGAGGTGGTGACCGTGGCAGCCAGTAACGTACCCGCCGAGATCATCCGCCAGGCCAGGCTGCGCAACGTCACCGATATCGTGGTGGCGCGCAGCCATCGCAGCCGGCTGCTTAACCGCCTGCGCGGCACGCTCACCGACCGGCTGGTGGAACTCGGCGAAGGCATCAACATCCATGTCGTCACCGGCCAGTCGGAGCCGGAGAACTGGTGGGAGGTGACCCGGGCAAGGCTGGCCGACATGCGGCTGGACGGCCTGGTGCCGGCGGCACTGTTGTCGCTGTTCGGATTGCTCGCCGTCAAGCTGGCGGAACCCTGGCTGCCGCCCTCCAGCATCCCGCTGTTCATTCTGGTGGCGGTGCTGCTCAGTTCCCTGCGCCATGGCCATGCGGCGGCAGTGCTGAGCTCGGTAATCTGCGTGCTCGGCTACAACTTTCTTTTCCTGCCGCCGCTCTACACCTTCACTATCAATAACCTGGAGAATATCCACACTTTCTTCGTCTTCCTGGCCGTGGCGCTGGTGACCAGCAACCTTACCGCCCGCATACGTGCCCAAGCGGAAGCGGCGCGCACGCGCGAGAGCCGCACCGCCGCGCTTTATGATTTCAGCCGGCGCGTCACCAGCGCAGCAACCGAGGATGATATTCTCTGGACCGTGGTGCATCACGTTGCCGCCATCGCCAAGGCGCAGTCCCTGGTGCTGATGCCGGGCCATCAGGACCTTGCAGGGCATTTGAGCATCCGCGCCGCCTATCCGCCGGAAGACCAGATCGATGAGCGCGCCAGGGCCGCCGCCGACTGGGCCTGGGAGAAGGGCGAACCGGCCGGCCATGGCACCGGCACGCTGCCGGCTTCCGACTGGCTTTTCCTGCCCTTGCGCACCGCCGAGCGCCGGCTTGGCGCACTCGGCATCCGCTTTGCTGACCAGCGACCGCCACTGGGGCCCGACGAACGCCGGTTGCTGGATGCGCTGGCCAACCAGGCCGCCCTTGCCATTGAACGCAGCCTGCTCAATCGCGATGTGGCGGAGGCGCGCGTCGCCGCCGAAACCGAGAAGCTGCGCTCCGCCCTGCTCTCCTCGATCAGCCATGACCTGCGTACACCGCTGGCCTCGATCATCGGCGGTATTTCCAGCCTGATGAATTTCGGCGACCGCATCGATGCCAAGGGCCGCCAGGACCTGATGCAAACCGTGCGTGACGAGGCCGAACGGCTGAACCGCTTTGTCGGCAACCTGCTCGACATGACCCGCATCGAAGCTGGCGCGATGCAGCCCAAGCTTGACTGGGTCGACCCTGAGGAACTGGTGGCAACTGCCGTGAAGCGCGCGGCGGGCCTCACGGCCGGGCATGAGATTGCCATCCAGATCGAGCCCGGTCTGCCGCTGCTGCGGGTTGATTACATCCTGATCGAACAGGTGCTGATCAACCTGCTGGATAATGCCGCCAAGTATTCGCCCAAGGGCAGCCCAGTGGCGCTGCGGCTGTCGCGCAACGGCGATGGGCTCGTTGCCGAAGTGACCGACCAGGGCAGCGGCATTCCAATGGGCCAGCTTGAACAGGTGTTCGACATGTTCTATCGCGTCAAGGCCAGCGATCGGCAGGTGGCGGGCACCGGCCTTGGCCTGTCGATCTGCCGCAGCATCCTGCAGGCCCATGGCGGCAGCATCCGTGCCGAAAGCCCGGTTGCCGATGGCCACGGCACGCGTATGGTGGTGACACTGCCGCTGGAGGAACAGCCCTTGCTGCCAAATGATGAGAAAAGCAGCCATGGCTGATGGCGCCAGCATCCTGGTGATCGATGATGAGCCGCAGATCCGCCGCTATCTGCGGGTCAGCCTGGAAGCACATGACTTCCGCATCCTGGAGGCGGCAACGGCCAAGGAAGGCCTGCGCCTCGCAGCCCTGGAAAAGCCCGACCTGATGATCCTCGATCTCGGCTTGCCGGATATGGATGGTCAGGATGTCATCAAGCGGCTACGCGAATGGAGCAGCATGCCAGTGGTGGTGCTCTCCGTACGCGCCGATGAAGCCGACAAGATCGCCGCGCTCGATGCCGGTGCCGATGACTACGTGACCAAGCCATTCGGCACCGGTGAATTGTTGGCGCGACTGCGAGCCGCGTTGCGCCACACCATTGGCGCTGCCGCCGGACAACCGGTTTTCACCAGCGGGCCGTTACGTGTCGACCTGGAAAAGCGCCAGGTGGCGGTGAATGGCGACGCCGTGAAGCTGTCGCCAAAGGAATACGACCTGCTGCGGCTGCTGGTGCAGCATGCCGGCAAGGTACTGACGCACCAGTTCATCCTGCGCCAGGTCTGGGGTCCGGCGCATGAACATGATGTGCAGTATCTGCGGGTCTTTGCCCGCCAGTTGCGGCAGAAGATCGAGGCCGATCCAGCCCAACCCCAATTGTTGCTGACAGAGCCCGGCGTCGGTTACCGCCTAAGCCTGGATTAGATAAACAGCTTGCGGATACGCGAGGATACCAGGTCGACGCTGCTGACCAGCAGGATGATCATGATCATCACGGCGCAGGTCTGATCGAAGCGGAAACCCCGGATCACTTCCCACAGCACCACGCCGATACCGCCGGCACCGACCATGCCGACCACGGAGGCCGAGCGCACATTGGCCTCGAAGCGGTAGAGCGAATATGACACCCAGAGCGGCATCACCTGCGGGATGACACCATAGACGATTTCTTCCAGTGTATTGGCGCCGGTGGCGCGGATACCTTCGACCGGCTGCGGGTCGATGGCCTCGACAGCTTCCGAAAACAGTTTGGCCAGCGTGCCGGTGGTGTGAATCCACAAAGCCAGCGCGCCGGCAAAGGGGCCGAGACCGACCGCCACCACGAACAGCATGGCGAAAACCATTTCGTTGATCGAACGCAGCGCATCCAGCAAGCGCCGCACCGGCTGATTCACCCAGGCCGGCGCTATATTGGAAGCGGCCAGCAGGCCGAAGGGCACGGCGCAGATAATGGCCAGCAGGGTACCCCAGATGGCGATATGCAGCGTCACCACCAGTTCGTTGAAATAGTAGCGCCACTCGCGGAAATCGGGCGGGAAGAAATCGCGCGCGAAAGTGGCCATGTTGCCGGCATCGCGGACCAGGTTGCCCGGATTGATCTCGGCGCCTCGATAAGACCAGACCAGCACGGCGCAGGCCAGGGCATAGCCGAACACTTTCAGCAGCGAGGACTTGAGACCCTGCTTCGGCGGGTGGATCGGGTGTTCGGTCAGGATCGCGGCGGTCTGGGACATCGGCTGCCTCACATAGAGAAACGCCGGGGAGGTATTCCCACCCCGGCGTTTATTGCTTGCTTCAAGAACCGAGCTGCTTGTTCAGTTCGGCGAGCTTGGCATCGATCTCGGCCAGCTTCTTGGCCTTCTCGTCGGCAGCCATGTTGGCATCGCCTTCCAGCTTTATCTTGTCGCGGAACAGGCCGAGCTGGCGGATCGGCAGCAGCTGCTTGTTGGAGGATTCCTTGAACGGACCCCATTGCAGGTCGGCAAGCACCTTCTTCTCGCGCTCATCCTTGGTGCCATAAGTCATGAAAAACGTCTTCACGGCCTTCTTGGTCTCTTCCGGCAGATCCTTGCGCCATACGATCGGGTCGGAAGCGATCAGCGGCGACTTCCAGATCGCCTTCACCTCCTTGGCCTTCTCGGGCATGGTCTTCTGCAGACGCTCGAGATTCTCGGTGTTGTTGGTGGCGATATCGACCTGCTTGTTGGCAACGGCGAGCGCATTGGTCTCGTGATTCGCCGCCACAACGCGGGTGAAATGCTTGCGCACGTCGATATTGTTCTGGCCCCAGGCATAGTAGCTCGGCACCAGGAAGCCCGAGGTGGAATTCGGATCGCCGTTGCCGAAAGTGTATTTGCCCGGCGCCTTGACGATATCTTCCAGCGAATTGATCGGGCTGTCCTTGTGCACCAGCAGCAGAGACCAGTAGCCCGGCGCGCCATCCTTGGAGGTGGTCTGCACGAACACTTCGCCATCGGCGCGATCAACCGCCTGCATCGCAGAGGCATTGCCGTACCAGGCAATCTGCACCTTGTTGAAGCGCATGCCTTCAATCACGCCGGCATAGTCGGGGGCAAAGAAGGCATTGATCTTCATGCCAGTCTGCTTCTGCATGTCGGCGAGGAACGGCTCCCAGATGGTCTTCAGGTTCGAACTCGACTCGGTCGAGATGATGCCGAAATTGAGTTCCTTCAGACCCTGAGCCTGAGCCGGGGCAGTGCCGGCGAAGCCGAGCAGCAGCAGCGGTAGTGTTGCCTTAAGCAAGTTGCGGCGAAGCATGGATAATTCTCCCGTTGGCTACGAAGTAATCGTGAAAAGGATCAGGCGATGGCCGCCTGCAGCGGACGTGCCCGGTATTCGGCGGCCTTAGGCTCCTCGACTTCTGGCGTGCCGAGCGAGCCGAAATCGAGGTCGCTGTTATCGCCATAGAGGTCGCGTAGCAATGGCGCGGTGACGCTGGCGGCCGGGCCGTCATACATCACGCGGCCATCGCGCAGCGCGACGACACGGCGGCAGTATTTCAGCGCGAAATCCACCTGATGCAGCGACACCACGACGGTGACCCCATCGGTGCGGTTGATATCGGCCAGAGCCGCCATGACGCGGCGTGAGGATTCCGGATCCAGCGAGGCAATCGGCTCGTCGGCCAGAATGACAGCAGCTTTCTGCACCAGGGCGCGGGCGATGGCGGCGCGCTGCTGCTGACCGCCGGAAAGGGTGGAAGCACGCTGGAAGGCGCATTGCGCGATACCGACGCGGGCCAGGGCCTGCACCGCATCGCGGCGCTGCTCGTCGGTGAACCAGCGCAGCAGGCTGCGCCACAGCGGCAGGCGGCCCAGATTGCCGGCCAGCACATTGGTGATTACCGAGAGCCGGCCAACCAGATTGAATTGCTGGAACACGAAGCCGATACCGGCACGGGTCTCGCGGATGCCCCGGCCGAGCTTGCCGGCCTGCTGCACCATGCGGCCATTCACCGCCACCTGGGCCTGGGCATCGCGGTCGCCTTGCATCAGCCCGGCGACATGGCGGAGCAGGGTCGATTTGCCCGAACCGGAGGCCCCGATCAGGGCGACCATTTCGCCGGGCTGGATTACGAGATTGATCTTGTCGAGAGCGCGCTTGCCGGTGGCAAAGGTTTTCGATAGATGAACGATCTCGATTGCGGCACGCATACATGCTCTCCTGATGCCCTCGGGCCTGGATGGCTTAGCAACGCCACATGACACTTCCGTTGCGCTTCGGCGACGGGATGGTGAAATCGCCCCGGCGGCCGGTTCGCTGCCGAGTTACCCACAGGACGATTGCAGCACTTGTCTATCCCCTCGCCGCGCTACGCTCTCTACGCCGCTCCCGCCACCAGCGATCCGTTGCATGGCTTTGCCGCCCGCTGGCTGGGGCATGATCCGGATTCGGGGGAAAGTTTCCGCGCCGGGGTGCCCGGCTTCGATGCCGCCTGGCTCGACCGCATCACCGCCGAGCCGCGCCGCTATGGCTTCCACGCCACCTTGAAACCGCCCTTCCGGCTGGCCGAAGGCAAGGATGAGGCCGGACTGATCAGGGCCTTGGCCGCTTTCGCCGGCAGCTTCCCCAGCGTGCTGCTGCCGCGCCTGAGCGTAGAAGCCCTGGGCAGTTTCCTGGCGCTGCGCCTCTCGCAGCCCTGCCCTGGCGTGAACCGGCTGGCGGCTGATTGCGTGCGCCGCTTCGACAGCTTCCGGGCGCCCGCCAGCGCCGCCGAACTGGCCAAACGCCGCGCCATAGGTTTGACCGCGCGGCAGGAGGCATACCTCACCGAGTGGGGCTATCCTTACGTATTCGATGAATTCCGGCTGCATTTCACGCTGACCGGCAAGATCGAGGATGCCAGCACACGCCAGCGCCTGCTCGATTACCTTAAAAATGCCACAGCGCCGCTGCTCGGCGAGACGCTTATGCTTGGCGAGCTATGCCTGTTCCGCCAGGCATCAGAGCGGGAGAATTTTCGCGTGCTGCGCCGCTTCGCCCTAGCTCCTGCAGAGTAATCCTGGCGCCTGCAGAAGACTGACCAGCCGCGCCACGCCTTGCTCCAGCGGGCCATCATTGGCCAGAATCGCCACATCGTCGCCGGCCAGATCGAAGGCGGCAGCACGCGCCAGGCGCTGCACGATATCGGCGGGACTCTCCCGGCCACGCGCTTCCAGCCGCTGACGCAGCACGCCAGGCGATGCAGTGACGCCAATGATCAGGCGGTTGGCATAAAGCCGCCGCAGATCCGGCAGGATGGCGCGCGAGACATTCACCACCACCTGGATGCCGGCGCGCAGATCATTCTCGATTTCGCGCGGCACACCGTAATGCAGGCCATGGGCCGCCCAGGAAAGCGCAAAGGCACCACGCGCCTGCTCAGCCAGGAAAGCGGCTTCATCCAGCGCGATATAATCCTCACCGCCGAGATCCGGCGCCCGCGTCACCACCCGGCGCGGGAAGCGGACGGCGGGATCAGTCCCTAATACCTCGCGCGCACCGGCCAGCAGGCTGTCCTTGCCAACGCCGCTGGGGCCGACAACGACGACGAGACGGCCAGGATACGGTATCCCGACCATTCAGGCCGCTTTGCCGAGCGACTGAGCGATGAAGCTGCGGTAATAGGCGAGATCGGGGGTGCGCAGCTTCGGTGTCTTGGCGGCATCGTCCCAGCGCCGCAGCATCACCGCATCCTGGGCATAGGGCCGGGCGATGAATGCCACCGCCTCGGCTTCGCTGTAGATGCCGCCCTGCACCTCCAGGCTGGTCTTGGAGGCTTGCGACAGGCCGGCCCAGTAACGCGGCTCGGCGCGGCAGAGATAGCGCTTGGCATTGACATGCAGCCGCACCGGTTCGGTCACCGCTGCCGGGAAATGCCGTGCCAGCCAATCGGCGGCAATAGTCTCATGCACGGCATCGACGCCCTGTTCGGCCAGGCCCTCGTCGCCCTGCCCGACCAGATGGCCGATATCATGCAACAGCGAGGCGGTGATCAGTTCCGGGCTGGATCCGCTGCGCTCGGCATGCATGGCGCATTGCAGGGCATGCTCAAGCTGGCTCACCGCTTCCATGCCGTAGCGCTCGGCGCCGGCCTTTTCCAGAAGCCCCATCACGGTGTCGAGAATATCCGGCATAGCTGCCTCCCTGACATTACCCACTCACATCACCCGCTGGCCCTCACGCCACACGCCGCGCACCACCGGGAAACCATCGACGACACTGACCCGGAGCAAGTCGGCCCGGCGGCCCGGCTCGATGGCGCCACGATCGGTAAGGCCGATGGACTCGGCCGGGTTGCGCGTTACCATCGCGACTGCCTGGGGTAGCGAAATCTCCGGCACCTGGCTCGGCAGCAGGAAAGCGGAATGCAGCATGCTGCTGGGCACGTAATCCGAGGAGATGATATCCAGTTCACCGGCCTCGGCCAGCGATCTGGCTGAAATATTGCCGGAATGGGAGCCGCCGCGCACCACATTCGGGCCGCCCATCATCACCTTCATGCCATGCTGGCGGGACAACGTGGCAGCGGTCTTGGTGGTGGGGAATTCCGCCACCACCATGCCATCGGCGGCGGCTTCGGCGACATGCTCGGCGGTGGCATCGTCATGGCTGGCGAGCGGCAGGCCCTTGGCGCGGCAGAGATCGACCACGGCGCGGCGGTTGCGGACGCCATTGGCTTCGGCTGCCGCGATCTGGCGGGCCATGAATTCATCCATCTGGGCATCCGAGAGGCCGAACTTGCCTTGATAATATTCGCGATACTTGGCCGGATTGACGAATTGCCGCTGGCCCGGGCTGTGATCCATCACCGAGATCAATCGCAGCCACGCCAATTCGGTCATGGGCTCGACCAGCGCCATCAAATCCTTGAAGGAAATTTCGCAGCGCAGATGCAGCAGATGCTCGGCCCGCAGCATTCCGGCCTGCTGCGCCCCGTCGATGGCCTGGATCATCTCGCGCAGCATTTCCATACGCACAGCACCTTCGCGCACATCACCCACCGCTACCGCATCCAGCACCGTGGTAATCCCGGCGGCCGTGACCTGGGCATCATGGCTCATCACCGCCAGGCGACCGGGCCAGCGCACCCCGGGGCGCGGGGCGAAATGCTTTTCCATATGGTCGGTATGTAGCTCCACCAGGCCCGGCAGCAGATAATCACCATCGAAATCAATGGCATCGGCGGCGTTGCTGGCACCGGCATCGATGGCTTTGATGCGGCCCTCCGCCATGCTGAGGCAGCCCTGCTCGATCATCGCCTCGGGCGTGACCAGGCGGGCATTGCGGATCGTGACGGCACTCATGCGGCGACTCCAAGGGCTTGCAAAGGTAACAGACGGGTGGCGATGGCAGCCCGGGTCTCGTCGTCATGCACAATGGCGACGATAGCGGTGCCGCGCCGGCGTGCAGTTTCAATCAGATTTATGACAATGGTGCGATTGCCGGCATCAAGCGAGGCGGTTGGCTCATCCAGCAGCAGCATCGGATGATCGGCACAGAACCCCCGCGCAATATTGATCCGCTGCTGTTCGCCGCCGGAGAAAGTGGCCGGCGGCAGGTTCCACAGCCGCTCCGGGATATTGAGTTCGCTGAGCAGTGCCGCCGCCCGCTGCCGGGCAGCCTGCTCAGCCTCGCCGCGCGCCAGCAAGGGTTCGGCGACGATATCCAGGGTGGCGACGCGCGGGATGACGCGCAGGAACTGGGTGACATAGCCCAAGCTGCGGCGGCGGATATCGAGCAGCACACGCGGCTGGGCCTGGAGAATATCCACCAGCTCGCCTTCATGGCGCAGCAGAATACGGCCCTGCTGCGGCCGGTAATTGCCATAGATCGAACGCAGCAAAGTGGATTTGCCGGCGCCCGATGGGCCATGCAGCACCACGCATTCGCCGGCCTGCACATTCATGCTGGTATGGCGCAGCACCGGCAGCGAAATGCCGCCGCGCAGATGCAGGGTGAAGGTCTTGCTCACATCTTCGACGCGGATCATGTCCATGGGGGCCTCACACGCTCAAGACCGAGGAGACCAGCAACTGCGTGTAGGCATGCTGCGGATCATCAAGAAGCTGATCGGTCAGGCCGGATTCCACCACCTCGCCGCGCCGCATCACCATCAGGCGATGCGCCAGCAGGCGGGCAACGCCAAGGTCATGGGTAACGACAATCACCGCAACATTATGTTCCTGCACCAGGCGGCGCAGCAGGTCGAGCAGGCGCGCCTGCACCGAGACGTCGAGGCCGCCGGTCGGCTCGTCCATGAGCACGATGCGCGGCCGCGTCACCAGGTTGCGGGCGATCTGCAGCCGCTGCTGCATGCCGCCGGAGAAACGGCGCGGCTGGTCGTCAATACGCTCGGCGGGTATCTCCACGGCATTCAGCCAGTGCAGGGCCGTGCCGCGCAATTCGCCATAATGCTTGTCGCCCAGCGCCATCAGGCGTTCGCCGATATTGGCGCCGGCTGAAAAGGTCATGCGCAGGCCATCGCGGGCATGCTGCTGCACGAAGCCCCATTCGGTGCGCATCAACTGGCGGCGCCGTGCCTCATTGGCGGTCAGCAGATCGACGATCTCGTCATTGCCGGCCCGGTAAAGCACACGCCCGGCATCGGCGGCGATGCGGCCAGCCAGGATATTCAGCAGCGTCGACTTGCCCGATCCGGATTCGCCGACAATGCCAAGCACCTCGCCCGGCCACAGCTCGAACGAGATGTCGCGGCAGGCCGCTTGGCGGCCGAAACTCTTGTGCAATTCCTCGACGCTGAGCAGCGGCATTTCCTGCGCAATCATGCCGCAGTCTCCTTCTCATAAGGTGCAGCCAGCGCACCATGATGGCCGGCTTCGCGGCGGTCGTTGCAGTAATCCGTATCGGAGCAGACGAACATGCGGCCGCCCTGGTCATCCAGGATCACTTCATCGAGGAAACTGTCGCTGGCGCCGCAGAGCGCGCAGGGCTGTTCCCAGCGTTCGATGCTGAACGGGTGGTCGGCGAAATCCAGCGGCTGCACATCCGTGTAGGGCGGCAGGGCGTAGATGCGCTTCTCGCGGCCAGCGCCGAAAAGCTGCAAGGCGGCATTCATATGCAGTTTCGGCGTATCGAATTTCGGGATCGGCGAGCAGCGCATCAGGTAGCGGCCGTTCACCAGCACCGGGTAGTCATAGGATGTCGCGATATGGCCGTGCTGTGCGATATCCTCATAGAGCTTCACATGCATGACGCCATATTCCGACAGCGCATGCATCACGCGGGTTTCGGTCTCGCGTGGCTCCAGCCAGCGCAGCGGCTCCGGGATCGGCACCTGATAGACCAGTATCTGACCCTCGGAGAGCGGCGTTTCCGGCACGCGGTGGCGGGTCTGGATCAGGGTGGCGGCGCGGGTACGCTCGGTGGTGGCAACCCCGGTCATGCGCTGGAAGAAGCGGCGGATCGACACGGCGTTGGTGGTGTCGTCAGCGCCCTGGTCGATCACCTTTAGCACATCGTCGCTGCCGATCACCGCCGCCGTCACCTGCATGCCGCCAGTACCCCAGCCGTAAGGCAAAGGCATTTCGCGGCTGCCGAACGGCACCTGATAGCCGGGAATCGCTACCGCCTTGAGGATGGCACGGCGCAGCATGCGCTTGGTCTGCTCGTCCAGGAAGGCGAAATTGTAACCGGCTAGCTGTGCACTGCCTTGATACGCTTGCGTCAAGTTCATTGCGCGGCCTCCGCCAGTTCGTTGCCGGCTTCCAGTTCGGCGCGCATGGTACGGATCAGGGTGAGTTCCGACTGGAAGTCGACATGGTGCGGCAGCTTGAGATGCTGCACGAAGCCGGAAGCCTCGACATTGTCGGCATGCGACAGCACGAATTCCTGATCCTGTGACGGCGCGGTGATATCCTCGCCCAATTCCTCGGCACGCAAGGAGCGGTCAACCAGCGCCATGGCCATCGCCTTGCGTTCGGCGAAGCCGAAGCTCAGGCCATAGCCACGGGTGAATTTCGGCGGTTCGCTGCGCGAGCCACGAAACTGGTTGATCATCTGGCATTCGGTGACGGTGATATCGGCGATATCGACGGCGAAGCCGAGTTCCGGGATGTCAATTTCCACAGTCACATCACCGCTGCGAATTTCGCCGACGAAAGGATGCGATTTGGCATAGCCACGCTGGGTGGAATAACCAAGCGCCAGCAGATAGCCCTCATCGCCGCGCGCCAGATTCTGCAATCGCAAGGCCCGGTCGGCCGGAAACATCAGCGGTTCGCGTGTCAGGTCGCCTACTGGCGCCTCATCGGAGTCGGGCAGTTCCGGCTCGATCAGGCCTTCCGCGTTGAGCAGGTCGACCACCTGCGGCATCTGCGCCGGCAGGCTGCCCTGGCCGGCGAGCGGCGCCGCTTCCTGTTCGCCCATCAGCGCGAAATCCAGCAGCCGGTGGGTATAGTCGAAGGTCGGGCCGAGCAACTGGCCGCCCGGCAGGTCCTTGAAGGTGGAAGAGATGCGCCGCATCACCTGCATGCGCGTGGTATCGATCGGCCGCGTGACGCCGAGGCGCGGCAAAGTGGTGCGGTAGGCGCGCAGCAGGAAGATCGCCTCCACCTGGTCGCCGCGCGCCTGTTTCAACGCCAGGGCGGCAAGATCAGGATCATAAAGCGAGCCTTCGGTCATCACCCGGTCGACACCCAGGCTCATCTGCTCGCGGATCTGCTCGATTCTGATTTCCGGCACGGCACGGTCGCCCCGGCGCTCCTCGGCCAGCAGCTTGTGGGCATTCTCGATAGCGGCCTCGCCGCCTTTCACCGCCACATACATGTCAGGCTCCCTTGCCGCTGGATTGAACCTGCGTGCTGCGCGGCAGGCCGAGGATGGCATCCGCCGCTACCAGATAGATATCGACGCCGCGTGGGAAGGCATCGCGCATCGCCGCGCGCTGGCGCCAGAAATCGTCACCCAGGCCGCAGCCGCTAACCGGCTGGCGCTCGCGGATGCCGGGGCCGGTCAACACCAGATCGGCGGCGCCATCGAAGCCCTCGACGGCCAGCAACAGCGTGGCGCCGCGCTCGGGCGCCACATCGCTGCCCCAGCCAAGCTGCTCCAGAACCGGCGGCGCAACAGCCACGGCAATCGCAGCATCGCTGGCCTGGGCGGTGAGCGGCGCACCAGTATGGAAACGCAACCAGGTGGCGGTTTCGGCATCGTCGCAGCCCGGCCCGAGCCAGACCGGGGTATCGAGATCGCAAAGCGTGAGTAAAGCTGCCGCCATGGCGGGCGTCAGGCTGGCGGGATGGCCGGCTTGCAGCGGCATGGGGATGATGCGGCCGGGATGGGCCAGGGCCTGCAGCAGATGGCGAAAGGCCTGTTGGCTCTGCTGCACCGGATCGTTGAAACCGGCTGCGGGCGTTGAGGGCACAAATGCATTCATGCTCAATCCTCCCCGCGTACCATGGTGAAGAAATCCACCTTGGTCGCCGCCACCTTGGCTTCACGTGTCGCCTGGGCCTGATTCAATTCGCTTTCCAGCGGCGCGAACAGGCTGGCTTCAAGGGCGGCGGCCATCGCGGCGTCCTGGCTCAAGGCATCGAACAGCGCCACCAGTTCCGCCTTGCGCTGATCCCGCCCTGGCACATAGCCGACGCCCATGACGCCGCCGGCCTCCAAGGCCACGACACAGCGGCTGATGGTCATCTCGCCGAGATTGAAACGCTGCCCAACGCCGCCGGCACGGGCGCGCAGCATGGCAAGCCCGGTCTCCGGCTGCTTCAGCCGGCGATAGCCCGGCTGCTGCGGCAGGGCGGCATAGACCTGTTCCAGTCGGCAGCGTTCGGCGCGCGCCAGCAGCCTCAGGCGGCGCTGGCGTGCGGCAACCGCTCCGTCGTTCGGGGAGTGCGGACTGGATTTTTGTGCGGCGGCGGACATGTAGACCTCTTGCGCAGATGTCTAAATTCATCTAGACATCTATACGAATAAGCCGAGGCCGCACGCCAATCAAGCACGGTTTCAGCGAAGTTTTTATGACACCCAGAGGAATGGCTGAGCGGCAGCGATGGTTGAACGCGGCAACGGCATGGCGGTGTGGCGGCAGATTGCCGCCGAAATGGAGCGCATGATCCGGCGTGGCGATTATGCCCCCGGCGCGCAATTGCCGACCGAAAAGCACCTGGCGACGGAATTCGGCGTCAACCGCCATACCGTGCGGCAGGCGATGAACCGGCTGGAGGAAACCGGGCTGGTGAGCATCGAGCAGGGCCGCGGCATGTTTGTGGCCGAGCGGGCGCTGGATTATGCGCTCGGCGCCCGCACCCGCTTCACCGAAAACCTGCGGACGCGCCAGAAGCAGCCCTCGCGCGAACTGATCTTCGCCGAACAGATTGCCGCGCCCGCCGATATCGCCCGCGCCATGGGCCTGCCGATTGGTGCCCGGCTATGGCAACTGGAATTGCTGAACCGCGCCGATGACAAATGCATCAGTGTCAGCAGCCATTATGTGGCACAGGAGCGTTTCCCGGAAATGCCGGAACTGTTCCGCCGCGCCGGCTCGATCACCGGCGCGCTGCAGGCCGGCGGCGTCACCGATTTCCGCCGCCGTTCAACCCGGGTGGCGGCGAAGCTGATCGCGTCGGGCGATGCGCGTTTGCTCGGCCTGCCGCGCACGCGGCCGATCCTGCTCAGCGAAACCGTGAACGTGGATGCCCAAGGCCGGGCAGTGGAATATGTCCGCTCCCGCTTTGCCGCCGATCATGTCGTGCTCACCATAGAGCACGAGTGATGCCTAGTGTGCGCGGGCGGTGCGGCTCTGCCGGTGTTCGAGAAATGCCTTGATCAACAGGGTGAGCAGCGCGATCACGGTCAGCGTGGTAGCGGCGGCAAAGGCGCCGACGGCATTGTAATCGTGATACAGCAGCTCGACCTGCAGCGGCAGCGTGTTGGTCTCGCCACGCACATTGCCTGAAACCACAGAAACGGCACCGAACTCACCAATCGCCCGCGCCGAGCAGAGCACGGCGCCATAGAGCAGAGCCCAGCGGATGCTCGGCAAGGTGACGCGTCGGAAAGTCTGCCAGCCAGTGGCGCCGAGCGTGGCCGCTGCTTCTTCCGGCTCAGTGCCCTGGGCCTGCATCAGCGGGATCAATTCACGCGCCACGAAGGGGCTGGTGACGAACAGCGTGACCAGGAAAATCGCCGGCAGCGCGAACATCAGACGGATGCCATGATCTTCCAGGAAACCACCGAACAGCCCCTGCGCGCCATACAGCAGCAGATAGGTGACGCCGGCAACGATCGGTGAAATCGAGAACGGAATTTCCAGCAGGGTCAGCAGCAGCTTCTTGCCGGGGAATTCGAACTTGGCGATGGCCCAGGCGGCAGCGACGCCGAACAGGATATTCACCGGAACCACCACGATGGCGGTGAGGATGGTAAGCCCCATGGCATGCAGGGTTTCCGGCGCCTGGATACTGTGCAGGTAGAAATCCCAGCCCTTGGAGAAAGCCTGCTCGAAAATCACCACGATAGGCGCCAGGATGAAGCCGGCAGTGAGCAGTACGCCAATGCCGATCAGAAAGAGCGGCAGGCGGCCGAGTTGCGGTTTGCGGCGGTCGCTCATGATTTCAAGTCTTCTTCAGGGCGCGCATCTGCCAGGCTTGCAGCAGGTTGGCCAGCAGCAGCATGACAAAGGCGGTAAGCAGGATCACGGTGGCGATAGCCGCCGCTGCCGGATAATCGAATTCTTCCAGGCGGATGAAGATCAGCAAGGCAGCGATTTCGGTCTTCATCGGCAGGTTGCCGGCAATGAAGATAATGGCGCCGAATTCGCCCAGCGAACGGGCGAAAGCAAGCATGCAGCCGGTGAGATAGGCCGGCATGATCGCCGGCAGGATCACCTTGCGGAAAATCGTGAAGGGATAGGCGCCGAGCGTGCGCGCCGCCTCTTCGGCTTCCGGTGCCAGGTCTTCCAGCACCGGCTGCAGCGTGCGCACCACGAAAGGCGCCGAGGTGAAGGCCATGGCGATGGCAACGCCGGTGATGGTGTAGACCACCTTGATGCCGGCCGGCTCCAGCACGCTGCCGAACCAGCCATTCTTGGCATAAAGCGCGGTGAGCGCGATGCCGGCGACAGCGGTGGGCAGCGCAAAGGGAATATCCATCAGCGCATCCAGCAGGCGACGGCCGGGAAATTCGTAGCGCACCAGAATCCAGGCCATCAGCAGGCCATAGACGGCATTGAAGGCCGTGGCCAGGGCGGCGGCGCCGAGCGTGAGCTGGAACGAGGCCAGCGCGCGGGGCGAGGTGACGAGCTGCAGGAATCGCGCTGGACCGATCTCGGCGGATTTCAGCAGCAACGCCGCCAGCGGCAGCAGCACGATGACGGTGAGATAGAGCAGCGTGGCGCCGAGCGTGAGCCCGAAACCAGGAAGCACATGCCGGGCCTTCGGTGGCCCGGCATGGCGGATGGCAAGTGACATGTCTAAACCCGGCGCGGGGCGGCCCCGGCTTTAAGAGGAATACTTAGCGGTTGACAAAGACCTGATCGAGGATGCCGCCTTCGGCGAAATGCACCTTGTTGGCCTGTTCCCAACCGCCGAACACCGCTTCGATGGTGACGAGGCGCAGGGTGGGGAATTGCGCCTTGTACTTCTCGAGCACCTTCGGATGATGCACGCGGTTATAGTTCTGCGCCAGGATTTCCTGGCCGGCTTCGCTGTAGAGGAAATCCAGGTAGGCCTTGGCCACCGCCTGGGTGCCCTTGCGCTCAGCCACCTTGTCGACCACGGCCACCGGGAATTCGGCGAGCAGGCTGACCGAGGGAGTCACCAGCTCGAAGCCCTTGTCGCCATATTCGCGCTTGATGCCGTTGGTCTCGGCCTCGAAGGTGATCAGCACGTCGCCGATTTCACGGTCGACGAAGGTAGTGGTGGAACCACGACCGCCAGTATCGAACACCGGCACGTTGCCGAGCAGGGTCTTCACGAAGGCATTCGCCTTCGCCACATCGCCCTTGTTCTGCTCCAGCGCGAAGGCATAGGCGGCAAGATAAGTGTAGCGCGCGTTGCCCGAGGTCTTCGGGTTCGGGAAAACCGACTGCACGTCCTTGCGTACCAGGTCGGACCAGTCCTTCACGTTCTTCGGATTGCCTTTGCGCACCAGGAAGGCCGGCAGCGAGTAATAAGGCGAAGCATTGTTCGGGAACCGCTTCTGCCAGTCGGCGGCCACCAGCTTGCCACGGTCATGCAGGATCTGCACGTCCAGTACCTGGTTGAAGGTGACGACGTCGGCCTGCAGACCTTCCAGGATCGAGCGGGCCTGGCGCGAGGTGCCGGCATGGCTCTGCTTGATCTCGACCACCTGGCCGGTCTTGGCCTTGTAGTCGGCTGCGAAGACCGGGTTGATCTGGGCAAACAACTCACGCGCAATGTCGTAAGAGACGTTGAGCAATTCGACCGTCTGGGCCTGAGCACCGCCGGACAGCAGGGCAAGCACGGCAGCGACGGAGAGAAGACGCTTCATGGGAGGTAATCCTTTCTTCTGATACTTACTCGCCCGCCACACCGCGCTGAGCGGCATAGGCGGCAGACTGATTGGCGGGATGCAGGGCGGGCGAAAAGACGCGGCCTTCGCGGATATGCACCCGCACCGCATCGCCCTGGCGCAGATTGCGCCGCCGCGCCTGCTCGCGCGGCAATTCGACTTCCAGATGCTTCGCCGCACCCGGCAGGGCCACGTCATAACGCAGCACCGGGCCACTGGAGGTGACGGCCTGGATGCGCGCCGGCGCATCGCTGGCGGGCTCAAGGTCGATCTCCTGCAGGCGAACGAAAAGCTGGATGGCACCATCCCCGGCGGCGATACGGTCGAGCGAAGCGGTCTCGGCACCGGCAACGACAACACGGCCATCATTGATCTCAGCGGCGATCTCATTGACGCCGCCGAGGAAGCGGGCAACGAAGGGGCTGGCCGGCTGCTCGTAGATTTCATCCGGGGTGCCGACCTGCTCGATGCGGCCTTCGCCCATCAGCACGATACGGTCGGCCAGTTCGAAGGCTTCTTCCTGGTCATGGGTGACGAAGATGGTGGTCATGCCGAGCTGGTCATGCAGTTCGCGCAGCCAGCGCCGCAGGTCCTTGCGCACCTTGGCATCCAGCGCGCCGAACGGCTCGTCCAGCAGCAGCATCTTCGGCCGGATAGCGAGCGCGCGGGCAAGCGCCACGCGCTGGCGTTGGCCGCCGGAAAGCTGCGCCGGGAATCGGTCGCCGAGCGCCCCGATCTGCACCAGGCCGAGCAATTCCTCGACCCTGGCCTTGATCTCGTCCTTGCCCGGGCGTTCGCCACGCGGCAGCACGTCGAGGCCGAAGGCGATATTGTCGCGCACCCGCATATGCTGGAACAGCGCGTAGTTCTGGAACACGAAACCGACATGGCGCTGCTGCGCAGTGAGCGACAGCCAGTCGGCACCATCCACATCCACGTTGCCGGCATCCGGCCATTCCAGGCCGGCCAGGATACGCAGCAGGGTGGTTTTGCCCGAACCCGAGGCACCGAGCAGCGCGATCAATTCGCCGTCCTTGATGTCGAGATCGATGCCGCGTAGCACCGGCGTGGCGCCGAAGCTCTTGGTGATGCCGTGAATGCCGATAGCCATGGTCGTCAGAGGCTCCCGAGTGCCGCCGTGAGATCGGCGAGAATGTCGTCGATATGCTCGATGCCGACCGACAGCCGCACATAGCCGGGCGAAACGCCGGCGGCGAGTTGTTCGTCGCCGCTCAACTGGCTATGGGTGGTGCTGGCCGGATGAATTGCCAGGCTGCGCGCATCGCCGATATTGGCGACGTGATAGAACAGCTTCAGGCCATCGATGAACTTGCGGCCAGCTTCCAGGCCGCCCTTCAGCTCGAAGCCGAGCAGGCCGCCATAGCCGCCCTTGAGATAGGCATCGGCGCGACGGCGGCTCTCGCCCTGCTGCAGGCCGGGATAGATCACGCTGGCGACCTGCGGATGCTTGGCCAGGAAATCGGCAACGGCAGCGGCGTTGCGGTTATGCTCGCGGATGCGCAGCGGCAGGGTTTCCAGGCCCTGGATGGTCTGGAAAGCGTTGAACGGACTCAGCGCCGGGCCGAGATCGCGCAGCAGCGTGACGCGCGCCTTGATGATATAGGCCACCGGGCCGATCGGCTTCACCGCCTCGGTCCATACCGCGCCGTGGTAGCTCGGATCAGGCTTGTTCAGCAAAGGCTGGCGCTGCGGTACCGCCGCCCAGTCGAAATTGCCGCCATCGACGATCAGGCCGCCGATGGAGGTACCATGGCCACCGATATACTTGGTGGTGGAATACACCACCACGGCGGCGCCATGCTGCAGCGGCTTGGCGATGATCGGCGCGGCGGTGTTGTCGACGATCAGCGGAATGCCGAGCGGACGGCCGATGGCGGCGACTTCGGCAATCGGGAACACCTGCAGCTTCGGGTTCGGCAGTGTCTCGGCGTAATAGGCGCGGGTGCGGGCATCGGTGGCGCGGCGGAAATTCTCCGGATCGACCGGATCGACGAAGCGCACTTCGATGCCCTGCTGCTTCAGGGTATTGGCGAAAAGGTTCCAGGTGCCGCCATAGAGATCGGTGGAGCTGACGATATTGTCGCCCGCCACGGCCAGATTCTGCAGCGCCAGCGCCGAGGCCGCCTGGCCCGAGGCCACCGCCAGCGCGGCGGCGCCACCTTCCAGTGCCGCGATGCGCTGCTCCAGCACATCGGTGGTCGGGTTCATGATGCGGGTATAGATGTTGCCGAATTCCTTCAGCGCGAAGAGGTTCGCGGCATGCTCGGCATCGCGGAACTGATACGACGTGGTCTGGTAGATCGGCACCGCCACGGCGCCGGTGGTCGGGTCGGCGCGGTAGCCCGCATGCAGTGCGATGGTCTCAGGATGGGTGAACGCCACGACGCAAACTCCTCTTGCCCAGGGAACGACCCCAGGCTTATTTCACATACATTATGTGGCAACAATTTATTTTAACAATAGTTTTAGCAAATAAATCTAAATATACTAAAATAATATGTTATATATACCAGATAATATTATCAGTTTTCCGGCATAAATTCCTTTCTGATTGCCGCCGTATGCTGGCCGATGGACGGCACCGGACCCGCTGTTTCTGCTAAATCAACCCAGCGCACCGGACCCGCCACCAGGTCGACAGGCCCGGTCGGGGTATCGGCTGCAATGCGGCGAAGCTGTGGATGCCGGGCCAGATCCTCTGGCGTGTTGAGGTTGCCATAGGCGACCTTGGCCTTGTCCAATGCCGCCACCGCCTCGGCATGGCTTAAAGCGCCAAGGGCCGCCGCCACCAGGCCATCGCAGGCCGGACGGTTGGCGACGCGGTCGGCATTGCTGCGGAAACGCGGATCCTCGATCAGCGCGGCATCGTTCAGCGGCCCCCGGCAGAGCGAGGCCCATTCGCGATCATTCTGGATCGACAGGATCACCTGGCGGCCACCCCGGGTGGCGAAGGCGCCATAGGGAGCGATGGAAGGATGCGCCAGGCCGACGCGGCGCGGACTCTTGCCGCCATAGACCGTATGCATCAGCGGCACCGTCATCCAGTCGGCCAGGCTGTCGAACAGCGAGACCTGGAGGCCGCTGCCCTGCCCTGTCCGGCCACGCAGCAGCAGGGCCTGCAGGATGCCGGCATGGGCATTCATGCCGCAGGCAATATCTGCCACCGAAACCCCGACGCGGCCCGGCGCTTCCGGTGCGCCGGTGATCATCGCCAGGCCAGACTCACCCTGGATCAGCAGGTCATAGGCCTTCATGTCGCGGTAGGGCCCATCCTCGCCATAGCCGGAAATGTCACAGGTGATCAGGCGCGGATATTTCACCCGCAAGTCAGCCGAGCCGAAGCCAAGCCGGCCCGCGGCACCCGGCGCCAGATTCTGCACGAAGATATCGGCCTTCTCGACCAGCCGGCCGAGCAGGGCAATGTCATCCGCCTGGCGCAGATCCAGCACCAGGCTTTCCTTAGCCCTATTGAGCCAGACGAAATACGAGCTTTCGCCATGCACGACATGATCATAGCAGCGCGCGAAATCACCTTCCGGCCGCTCGATCTTGATGACGCGGGCGCCGGCTTCGGCCAGCCGCATGGTGCAGAGCGGCGCCGCGACTGCCTGTTCCAGCGCGACGACCAACAATCCTTCCAAAGGACGTGTAGCGGGGGGCCGCATGGTCAGAAACTCTTGGGCAGGCCAAGCACATGGGTCGCGACATGCGACAGGATCAGGTTGGTGGAAATCGGCGCCACCTGATAGAGCCGCGTCTCGCGCCATTTGCGCTCGATATCGTATTCCTCGGCGAAACCGAAGCCGCCATGGATCTGCAGGCAATGGTCACCCGCAAACCAGGAGGCCTCGGAAGCTACCAGCTTGGCCATGTTGGCTTCCGTGCCGCAGGGCGCGCCGTTATCGAACAGGCGCGCCGCGCGCTCGATGAACAGCATCGCGCCCTCGGTCTGCACCTGGGCGCGGGCGATGGCGAACTGCACCGCCTGATTGCGCCCGATTGGTGCACCGAACACTTCGCGCTCCTTGGCATAGGCCGAGGCGCGATCAATGAAGAAGCGGGCATCGCCCAGGCATTCGGCGGCGATGAGAATGCGCTCGGCATTCATGCCGTCGAGAATATACTTGAAGCCCTTGCCTTCCTGGCCGATCAGGTTTTCCGCCGGCACTTCCAGATTCTCGAAGAACAACTCGGTGGTGGCGTGGTTGATCATGGTGCGGATCGGCCGGATGGTGAGGCCATTACCGCGCGCCTGGCGCAGATCCACCAGCAGCACGCTCATGCCATCGGACGGCTTCGACACCTGGTCGCGCGGCGTGGTGCGCACCAGCAGCACCATCAGGTCGGAATGCTCGGCCCGCGAGATCCACACCTTCTGGCCATTGACGATATACTTGTCGCCGCGCCGCTCGGCGAAAGTGCGGATACGGGTGGTATCGGTGCCGCTGGTCGGCTCGGTGACGCCGAAAGCCTGCAGCCGCAAACTGCCATCGGCGATGCCGGGCAGATAGGCGCGCTTCTGCGCCTCCGTGCCATGCCGCAGCAAAGTGCCCATGGTGTACATCTGGGCATGGCAGGCGCCGCCATTGCAGCCGGAGCGGTGGATTTCCTCAAGCACGGCGCAGGCCGCCTGCACGCCGAGGCCGGAGCCGCCATAGCTTTCCGGAATCAGGATCGAGAGAAAGCCGGCCTCGGTAAGCGCGCGTACGAACTCGGTAGGATAGGCACGTTCGGCATCCAGCTTGCGCCAATAGGCGCCGGGGAAATTGGCGCAGAGGCGGCGCACCGCCTCGCGGATATCGGCATGCTGTTCGGCCATGGTCTCCACCCTCCAGGATTCATCTTTCGGGCATGGGTTCTAGGGCAGACACAGCCATAGCACAAATATATATTCAGTATGGTCGATATACTTTTGGAGCATGATCATGGAATTGCGCGACCTGGAGCATTTCCGCCTTGTGCTGCAGACCGGCAATATCTCGAAAGCCGCCTTGCAGCTCGGCCTGGCGCAGCCGGCCCTGTCGCGACAACTGAAGCAGTTGGAAGAGGAATTGGGTGTTGCGCTGCTTACCCGCCATAGCTGGGGCGTGCAGCCGACCGCCGCCGGCAGCCTGCTGGCCGAACAGGCAGAGCGCGTACTGGCGGAAGCGCGGCGTACCCGCGAACTGGTGCAGGGCTTGCAGGCCGAGCCCTCCGGTGCCCTGACCCTGGCGGCGCCAACCTCGTTCAGCGCCGTGCTGTTTCCCGAGATCGCCCAGGCGATGCGCCAGCGCTATCCGAAAGTGCGGCTGCATCTGCGCGAAGGCTTCAGCGCCGTGATCCATGACTGGGCCTTGAGCGGCCAGACCGACTTGGCGGTGCTGTATGAAACCCGCGCCATGGGGCCGCTGGCCACCGAACCGCTGTTGCAGGACAGCGTGGTGGTGCTCGGCCCGGCGGGGCATTTCGCCAAACGCGCCAGCTTGAAGCCGGCAGCACTCGCTGCCCTGCCGCTGATCCTGCCGGCACGGCCGCATCGTCTGCGGCTGCTGGTGGATGAAATCTGCGCTGGCCAGCCCAGGAACACGAAGCAGCACGGCCGCATGAATCTGATTTACGAAGTCGATGCCCTGCCGGTGCTGATCGACATGGTGCGACGCCGTCTCGGCTTCACCGTGCTGCCCTATTCCAGCGTGCATGCCCTGTTGCGTGCCGGCGATCTGAGCTTTGCCACGCTGCAATCCGCCAGCACGTTGCGGCGGCTCTGCCTGGCACGCCCCGCCGAGCGCGCTCCAGCGCCGGCCTTACTGGCTTTGCGCCATACCATTATCGACCTGGTACAGAGCGGCGCTGCAGAATTGCGCTGGACGCCGTTGATCTGAAGCCTACTGGACCGGTGCTACGCGCACGACACGGAAGGTATGCTGCTCACCTTCCGGTTCGGTGATGGAGAGATACTCGCCGGCGCGGATAGTGTGGCGATCCAGGCGAAAGATCGCTTCGTCGTCAGTGTCGGTCGCGGGGTCGTAGGAGAAAGCCCAGCGGCCACCTTTTGTGTGAATCAGTTCACCCTGGCGATCATCCTCGCCCACCCAGAAGCGGCGCATCTGGCATTGCCGCCGCGCCTGGCGCCACTGCGCCGCATCAAGATGACCAAGTTCATCCAGCGGCGCGGTGAATTCATAGCCATGGCGCTCGCTGCCGGTCGGGTGATCTTTCTCGCGCGCCAGTTCCAGGCGGACATGATACAGCGTCATTGCATTCCTCCATTTGCCGCCAGCAGTGTATGCCGCCGACGGCAATGGACCTTGACGCAGGTCAAACCGACTTACTTCTCGCCAGAACTATGAGTGTGGGGGCTATGGGTGCGGTCGATGGCGAAATAGACGAACAGCACCGCAAAAGCAGCCAGCGACAGACCGAAGGACAGTATCGCGTTGTCCACGGCCCCAACCGCCAGCACGATGCCGATGATGCCTAGCACCACCGAGAGCGCCGACATCACCCAATAGCCGATCAATTCTTCCGTATCCATGGTCTCACTCCTTCTTGCGCAAGTCGGCATCGGCATCATCGAACAGGATGCGCGAGCCAGCGGTATCGAGATCGTCGAATTGCCCGTTATTCAGGGCCCAGAGAAAACACCACATGCCAAGGCCACCAAGCGCCAGGGCCGCAGGTATCAGCAACAGCAGGATGGTCATGACGCTGCCTCCTTGCGCTTGCCAAAATCGAGCCGCAAGGCATTCAACACCACGATCAGCGAGGAACTGGACATCGCGATGGCAGCGATCAGTGGTGTCACCAGACCAGCGATGGCGAGCGGCACGGCAAACATATTGTAGCCGAGCGCCAGGCCCAGATTCTGCAGGCTGAGCTGGCGGTTGCGCCGCGCGACCTCGAGGAATTCCAGCACCGCGCCCAGCCGCTCGCCCTGGAACACGGCATCGGCGGCATTCTGTGCGATATCGAGACCCGAAGACGGCGACAAAGACGCATCCGCCACGGCCAGAGCCACGGCGTCGTTCAGCCCATCGCCGACCATCAGCACATGACGGCCCGCGGCCTTGAAACCGGCAACCGCATCAGCCTTGCCGCGCGGATCGATCCCGGCCTGCCAGCGGGTGATGCCGAGCACATCGGCAACTCGGGCGACGGCATTGGCATGATCGCCGGAAAGGATCACCGGCTCGATGCCGGCATCTTTAAGCCTTGCAATGACCTCAGCGGCATCGCTGCGCAGATCGTCACGGAAAGCAAAACGATAAGGCGCGATATCCGGGCCGCTGAACCACAATTCGCTGCAGCCATCCTGCGCCTCAGCCCTGGCGCCGATGAAACGGGCATGGCCCAGGCGATACGCGCCGGCCTGCATGCCCTGACCCGGCAATTCCCTCGCGTCCGTGCGCGGTAGCGCATCCGGGCAGGCTGCCAGCAGGGCACGGCACAACGGATGCCGGCTGCGTGCCGCCAATGCCGCTGCCAATGGCAACAGCTTCTCACCGGCCGCATCGGGCGCTACCAGACGCGGACGGCCAAGCGTCAGCGTGCCGGTCTTGTCGAACACCACCATGTCAATGGCAGCAGCACGCTCCAGCGCGGTGGCGGACTTCATCAGGATGCCGTGACGCATCAGCCGGCTGCTGGCCACCACCTGCACCACCGGCACTGCCAGCGCCAATGCACAGGGGCAGGTTATGATCAGCACGGCAGCGGCTATCAGCAAGGCGCTGCGCCAATCGGCATCGCCGATCAGCAGCCAGCCGAGGAAGCTGAGTAAAGCCGTGACATGCACCACCAGCGCATACCAGCGCGCGACAGACTCGGCCAGGCGCACGAAGCGGCTGCGGCCTTGTTCGGCGGCTTCCATCAGCCGTGTCATCTCGCCGACCAGCGTGGCACTGCCAACGGCGGTAACGCGCAGGCTCAGTGGCGCATCGATATTCACCGCCCCGGCATGCACCTGTGCCCCGGGGCTGACCGGTTGCGGCAGGCTTTCGCCGGTGAGCAGGCTGGCATCGACTGCCGACTGGCCCTGCAGCACCACACCATCGACGCCGATGCGTTCGCCCGCCGCCACCAGCACGGTTTCGCCGAGCGCCACGCGCTGCGCCGGGCGATGCGCAATACCCTCGGGGGTCTGCACCGCCACCGGGCGGCTGGTCCAGGCCAGCAGCCGCTCCGCCGTGCGATGCGCGAAGCCGCGTGCGCGGGTATCGAGATAGCGGCCGACCAGCAGGAAGAACAGCAGCGTGATCGCCGCATCGAAATAAGCATGCGGGCCGGAGTGGAGGAATTCCGCCACGCTGACCAGCACCGCTAGAATGACACCGATCGAGATCGGCACATCCATGTTGCTGCGGCCCTGACGCAATGTCTGCACCGCCGAGCGGAAGAAGGGCCGGCCGGCATAGGCGATGGCGGGAATGGCGATCAGCGCCGAGACGGCGTGGAACAGATCGCGGGTGCCGGGTGTCATCTCGCCGCCATGGCCGGACCAGACCGAAACCGAGAGCAGCATGATATTGGCAGCAGCAAAGCCGGCCACACCCATGGCACGCAGCAATTCGCGCTCGACAGCCAAGCCCTGCTGTTCGATGGCTTCGGCAGTCACCGGCAGGCAGCGGTAACCGAGCCGGGTCACCACCGCGACAAGCTGGCTCGCCGCCTCAGGCGCCCCTTGCCATTCGATCACCAGCCGCTTGGTGGCGCCCGAGAGCCGCGCCGCCGTAACGCCGGGCTGGGCGCGCAGGGCCTGCTCGATCAGCCACAGGCAGGCGGCGCAATGCATCGCGCCGACCAGCACCGTCAGACGCTGGCGGCCCTCGGCAAATGTCTCGGCGAATTCGCGCCAGTCGGTGACTGCCTCGTCCGCCGCTTCCACCGGCGCCGCGCCTGTCGGCAAGATCTTGTCGCGCAGCTTGTAATATTGCTCCAGCCCCAGGCCCTTGATCAGGGCATGGGCGCCGGCACAGCCGGTGCAGCAATAGGCCGCACCCTGGCTCGGCGCACCGCAATGGGCGCAGAGCGTGGCGGCTTTTGCCTCCGCCTGCACGGCAGCGCCGTTTGCAACACGGGGCAGTATCAGCGGCGCGGTGGTCATTTCACCACAATCCGTTCGGCGGCGAGGAAATGCTGCCCATCGCGCTGCGCTTCGATGCCGATATTCCACACGCCCTGGCGCGGCAGATGCAATACGGCCTCGTAGCGACCGCCAGCCACTTCCAACATCCTGGCCTGAATGGCCGGCATATTCTCGACTGGCCGCTCGGCTTCCAGCGCGATGGCGAGACCGCTCAGCGCCAGGCCAGCCTGATCCTGCCAGGTCAGCACCAGGCGGAGGCCGCCATCCGGCTGGCTTTCAGTGCTGAGGCGGTATTTCCAATGCAGCGCCTTCTGACCTTCCAGCGACTGCTGCATCTGCGTGTATTCGATGCCCTTCTTGTAGGGATGCTCCACCACCAGGCCACTGAAGCTTTTCGTGGCGAAGGTGATCAGCGTCGCATTGACCGCAATCACCACCAGGAAGCCGAACACGAACAGCGAGGGAATCCAGCGTTGCTTGAGGAATGACTTGGCATTTTCCATAGCGATCACCCCGGTATGGCAAATTGTGTGCTGAGACGGATGACTTCCCGTCCTTCGGCGTTGCGCAACACGAAATCGAACGGTTCCAACGCATTGCCCTGTGCGCCCGGCACCACATGGCGCGGCGCCTTCACGAAGACATGGAATTCCGCCACGGCATCCGCAGCAACGGCAATATCCAGGCTTTCACGCGCCCCCGGTGCACCGGCCAGGAACAGCCCGGCACCGGCCAGCCTGTCGGTCGACAGCGACAGGTGCATCGGCGCACGGGTCTTGTTTGCCACTTTGACAACATAGCCGTTGCGCAGGCTGCCATCGGACAGCACGACGAAGAGCGGGTTGCGGTCCTGCAGCACATTCAGCGCCAGATCCGACCGCAGCATCAGCGCCGTCAGCATCACGCCGGCAACGATGAGCAATAAGGCGGCATAGATCACGGTGCGGCTGCGCAGCAGCTTCAGCCCGGTCGGCTGGCCCTTGGCGCGGCGGTCAAGGTTGTCGAGCGACACGAAATCGATCAGCCGCAATGGTCGGCCAACCTTGCCCATGATCTCATCGCAGGCATCGATGCAGAGGGCACAGCCAATGCATTCGAGCTGCGGTCCATTGCGGATATCGATGCCGGTGGGGCAGACATGCACGCAGGCGCGGCAATCGACGCAATCGCCACGGCCTTCCCAGCTTTCGCCGGCCTTGTGCTTGCCGCGGGTCTCGCCGCGCCAGCCCTGATAGGTAACAACCAGCGAATGCTCATCCTGCATGGCGCCCTGGAAGCGCGGCCAGGGACACATATAGGTGCAGACCTGTTCGCGCGCCCAGCCGGCCAGGCCGTAGGTAGTGAACGTGAACATGCCGAAAAAGAAGTACGTCGCCAGCGAGGCCTGGCCGGTGACAATCTCGCGTGTCACCGTGGGCGCATCCTGGAAGTACATGATCCAGGCGCCACCGGTCGCGGCCGCGATCAGCAGCCAGGCGAAATGCTTTGCCGTCTTGCGCCAGACCTTGTCGAACGAAACCGGCTGGCCATCGCGGCGGATGCGGGCATTGCGATCACCCTCGATCCAGCGTTCGACCGCGAGGAACAGGTCGGTCCACACCGTTTGCGGGCAGGTATAGCCACACCAGATGCGGCCGAACAACGCCGTTGCGAGAAACAAGCCGACGGCGCCAAGGATCAGCAGGCCGGTGATGTAGTAGACCTCCTGCGGCCAGATCTCGATATTGAAGAAATAGCCGCGCGGGCCGGACATATCGAGCAGCAGGGCCTGGTCCGGCGCCCCGGGGCCGCGATCCCAGCGCAGCCAGGGTAACGTATAGTAGATGCCGAGGCAGAGGATCAGCACCGCCCATTTCAGGTTCCGGAACAGCCCTTTGACGGCGCGCGGATAGACCTTCACATGATCGGCATAGAGCGACGGCGCGAAGATGCCGAGCAGGCTATCCTCGGCATCCTGCGTCTTGGCTGATGGATCGGGCGGCATGGCATTCACCCCTGATGCTGCCGCTATTCGCCGCCGCCTAGAGAATGCACATAGACCGCCAGCATCTTGATGGTCGCCTCATCGAGGCGGCCGGTCCAGGCCGGCATCACACCGTTGCGCGACTGCGCGATGGAATGTGCAATGCTCGTACGATCACCGCCATAGACCCACACCTTGTCGGTGAGGTTCGGCGCGCCAAGCTCACGGTTACCCTTGCCCGCATCGCCATGGCAGGCGACGCAATTATCGGCGAAAAGCGCCTTGCCGCGCGCCACGTTGGCAGCGTTGCCGGGCTCGCGGCCAGACAGAGTGAGGACGTAATCCGCAACCGCCTCCACATCCTTGGCCGGCAGCAGGCCATCGGCAAGGAAGCGCGGCATCTGCGACTGGCGTGCCTCGTCATGGCCCGAGCGGATGCCATAGCGGATGGTGCGTTCGATATCCGCAAGCGAGCCACCCCACAGCCAATCATCATCGGCGAGGCTGGGATAGCCCTTGGTGCCGACGCCGCCGGACTGGTGGCAGCCGGCACAATTCTCGGCGAACAGCACGCGACCACCGGCAATGGCGAAACGATAGAGTTCGTCATTGGCCTTCACATCCTGCACAGCCAGCGCCTTGATGCGGTCGCGGTAGACCGCCTGGGCATCTGCGGCCTGCTTCAGGTTCTGCTCCACGGCATCGCGCTGCGTATAGCCCAGCGTGCCGCCGAAGTAGCTGCGGAAACCCGGAACGCTGGGATACAGCACAGACCACACGATGGCGAACACCACCGTGACATAGAAGGTGTAGAGCCACCATTTCGGCAGCGGGTTGTTCAGTTCCTGGATGCCGTCCCATTCATGGCCGGTGGTATCCTTCGGATCGGGCTTGGTGCTCATGTCAGTCATGCTCTGCCCTCTTTGGCCCCGGCCTCTTTGGCTTCGGCCTCTTCACGCAACGGTATCTGCCCCAGTTCGGCCCAGCGCGCGCGGCGCGATGGCCACAGCGTCCAGGTCACCACGCCGACGAACAGCAGGAAGAACCATGCCGTCCAAAGCGACTTGAGCCAGGGATAATGTTCCAGCAAGGCGATCATTGCGGGCCTCCGTTACTGGCGCAGGCCGCCGGGCTGCGTGCGGTCGAATTCGACCAGCCGGCCCAGCATCTGCAAATAGGCAATCAACGCATCCATCTCGGTGAGCCGGGTCGGATCGCCGTCGAAATCGCCGAGCGCCGCCTTCGGGTAACGCGCCGCGATGCCATCGGTGTCGGCATTGGGATCACCCTGAGCCACGAGATCGGCCTTGGCATTCGCCACCATCTCATCGCTGTAGGGCACACCGACGACGCGCAGCGCCTTCAGGTCGCCAGCCACGTTGCGCGTATCCAGCGAGCGTTCGGCCAGGAAGGCATAGCCCGGCATGATCGACTGCGGCACCACGGCGCGCGGATCTGCCATGTGGGCGGCATGCCATTCGTTGGAATACTTGCCGCCGACGCGGGCGAGATCCGGGCCGGTGCGCTTCGAGCCCCACTGGAAGGGATGGTCATACATGCTCTCGGCAGCAAGGCTGTAATGGCCATAGCGTTCGACTTCATCGCGCAGCGGGCGAATCTGCTGGCTGTGGCAGAGATAGCAGCCCTCGCGGATATAGACATTGCGGCCCGCCAGTTCGAGCGGCGAATAGGGCCGCATGCCCTGCACGCGCTCGATCGTGGTTTCAATGGTGAATAGCGGCACGATCTCCACCAGGCCACCGATAGCGACGGTGAGCAGGGTGAGCACGGAGAGCAGGATGGTGTTGCGCTCGATGGTGGCATGTTTGATGAACATGATGCTTGCTCCTTAGCGCGCCACGGGTTGCGCCAGCGGCACAGTCGGGTAATGCACCGTTTCCGCTTCCTCGCGCAGATCGCCGCGCACCGTGCGCCACAGGTTATAGGCCATGATCAGCGCGCCGCTGAGGAACAGGATGCCGCCAAGCGCACGGATGATGTAGAAGGGATGCATCGCCTGCACCGTCTCGACGAACGAGTATTGCAGGAAGCCGAGCTGGTCATAGGCACGCCACATCAAGCCCTGCATGATGCCGGACACCCACATCGCGGTGATGTAGAGCAGGATGCCGATGGTGGCGATCCAGAAATGCAGCGACACCAGACGCAGCGAGTAGAGCCGCTGGCGGCCCCACAGGACCGGCACCAGATAGTAGAGCACGCCGAAGGTGATGAAGGCGTTCCAGCCCAGTGCACCGGAATGCACATGGCCGATGGTCCAGTCGGTGTAGTGGCTGAGCGCATTGACCTGGCGGATCGACATCACCGGGCCCTCGAAAGTGGCCATGCCGTAGAAGGCCACGGCAGTGATCGAGAAGCGCAAAGCCGGATCGGTGCGCAGCTTGTCCCAGGCACCCGACAGGGTCATCAGGCCGTTGATCATGCCGCCCCAGCTCGGCATCCACAGCATCACCGAGAACACCATGCCGAGGGTGGAAGCCCAGTCAGGCAGCGCGGTGTAATGCAGGTGGTGCGGACCGGCCCAGATATAGAGGAAGATCAGCGACCAGAAATGCACGATCGAGAGGCGATAGGAATAGACCGGGCGGTTCGCCTGCTTCGGGATGAAGTAGTACATCATCGCCAGGAAGCCGGCGGTGAGGAAGAAGCCGACCGCGTTATGGCCGTACCACCATTGCGTCAGCGCGTCCTGCACACCGGCAAAAGCCGAGTAGCTCTTGGCGCCGAACACCGTGACCGGGATGGCCAGGTTGTTGACGATATGCAGCATCGCCACGGTGATGATGAAGGCGAGATAGAACCAGTTCGCCACATAGATATGCGGCTCCTCGCGGCGCAGCAGGGTGCCGGCGAAGACGATGAGATAGATCACCCAGATCAGCGTCAGCCAGAGATCGACATACCATTCCGGCTCGGCATATTCCTTGCCCTGGGTGACGCCGAAGACATAGCCAAGACCGGCCAGCAGAATGAAAAGCTGATAGCCGAAGAACAGGAACCAGGCCACCGCCGAACCGCCGAACAGCCGCGCCCGGCTGGTGCGCTGCACCACATAGATCGAGGAACCGATCAGGGCATTGCCGCCGAAGGCAAAAATCGCCGCCGAGGTATGCAGCGGGCGGAGGCGGCCGAAGCTGGTCCATTCCAGATCGAGATTGAGCACCGGGAAAGCCAGTTGCAGCGCGATCAACACACCGACCGCGAAGGCAGCAATGCCCCAGAACATGGTGGCGATCACGAAGGCGCGGACCGCATCCTCGACATAGGCGGGATGGGGCCTGGCGGTGTGATGCGGCAGGGGGGCGCTGGCAGCGATGGCTGTCATGGTCAATCCTCGATAGAAGCCGCTGGCCCCGGGGCTGCGATGCCTGGGGGCCGCGATGGCTGACTATCGCCGGACGAGCCGGCCGGAACATTGATGCAGGTCAATGGAATCCGGCGAGGATGGTGCATGATGGCGCCAAGCCTGTGGTTTAATGCCGCAGCCGGAGGAAAGCATGCCCGAGGGGCAGATAACTGCGGAGGAGCAGATGACCGAAGTCACCCCTGCCTTGGCCTATGTCACTGATATCAGAACCATTCCAGAGGACGCCCCCTGGACCTGGCTGCACAAGGGCTGGCAGGACCTCACCGCTGTGCCGCTGGTCAGCCTGACTTATGGCGCCGGCATTGTGGCTGCTGGCTGGCTGATTTCGGGCCTATTCTGGTGGACCGACTGGACCTACCTGGTGCTGCCGCTGGCCGGCGGCTTCCTGCTGATTGCACCCCTGGTCGCAGTCGGGCTCTACGACACCAGCCGGCGCCTGCAGGCCGGTGAACCGGTGAGCCTGGCCAAGGCTTTGCTGGCCTGGCGCAGGCCGCTGCAGGTGGCCATCTTCGGCCTGGTGCTGCTGCTGCTGCATTTGGCCTGGATGCGTACCGCTTTGCTATGGTTCGTGCTGTATTTCCATGGCGGCACGCCACCGCTGCAATACCTGCCGCTGTATCTGCTGGAAGCGCAGAATCTGCCTTTCCTGGTCATCGGCACCCTGCTCGGGGCCGGCTTCGCCGCCCTCACCTTCGCGATCTCGGTGGTGTCGCTGCCACTGCTGCTGGACCGGGATGTGGATGTGGTGACCGCTATCCTGGCCAGCCTGCATGCGGTGCGGCGCAACCCGAAGGCGATGGCGCTGTGGGCCGGCCTGATCGCGCTCTTCACCGCTGTCGGCCTCGCCACGTTCTTTTTCGGCCTCGGCCTGCTGTTTCCGCTGGTGGCACATGCCACCTGGCATGCCTATCGCGACCTTGTCGCCTAACGCAGCAGCCAGCGCAGCGCGAGCAGCAAGAGCAGCACCGCATTGAGCAGCAGCACCGGTGCCAGCCAGGGCTTTAGCGCGGCGCGCCAGCGTGCGCCGATGGCGGCACCAAAAAAGCCGACCAGCAGCAAGCCCGGCACGGTACCGATGGCGAAGGCCAGCATCATCAGCCCACCCTGGCGCCAGTCGCCGTTGGCGCCGGCCAGCAGCAGAGCGGAATAGATCAGGCCGCAGGGCAGGAAACCAAGGCCAAGGCCGAGCAGATAGCCGTTCAGGCCGGTAGGCCGACGGAACAGACCGCGCATTCCGGACCAGCCAAGCAGGCCGGCAGCAGATTGGCCACCACTCACCGCGCCCAAGCGGCGGTAGGCAATCGCCAGCAACAGCAAGGCGGCCAGGGCGAGGGCCAGGGCTGGCAGCGCACCCTGCAGCAACACGCGCTCGACACCGCCGGCCAAACCGCCGGCTGCCGCCCCGAGCAGCGAATAGGTGGTGAGACGGCCGGCATGGTAAGGCAGCAGGGCCATGCCGCGCAGCCGCGCCAGACCGTAGCTTTGGTCCAGCGGCAACTCAGCCAGCCTGCTCCCGATCTGGCTCAGCACGAAGGGCCCGCACATGCCAGCACAATGGCTGGCGCCACCGACCAAACCGAACAGCAGCAGCCCGAGCGGACGGCCAAGCCATGGCCAATCACTCTCCAGCCAGCCTGCGGTTAGCCAAGCCGGCGCCAGCGAGCTGCAAGCAGCGAGGAAATCGGACCAAAGACCATGCATGACGGCATCCTCCGCCACATCCTGGGCTGAAACCTTGATGTGGATCAATGCCGCTAGCCACACCTTGCCTATCCTGTTGCCATGAACCACTTGGCCTTTCCTGCCACCGCCATGGGGCGGATCGAGACCGCGCTTTCCGCACCCGATGCTGGATTGTCGCCGCTCGACCGACTGATTGGCCGCCGGCTCGATCTGCAGGCCTTCTGCGCCATCCTCAAATTGCCACCAGTGGTGGGCGCCGGCCTGGCCCAGGCCCTGGCTGCCGCTGCAGCCACTTATCTGGCAGAGGACTTTCTTCTCCTGGTTGCCGAAGAGGAAGACAGCCTGTTACCATTGTTGCAAAGGCGCCTGCTGCTCGGCGATGATATGGATGAGTTGTTCCGCCAATTGAGCGACGAGCATAGTCAGGACCGCGCCCAAGCCCTGGGTCTGGCAGCACAATGTCAGGATTTCGCTGCTGGCGGCGCCGGCGACTGGCCGGATCTCTGTGACGCCCTGGGTCAATTCGCCGAGCGACAGCGGCGCCATCTGGTTTGGGAAGATGCGACAATAATCCCACTAGCGCGGGCGCGGCTTTCGGAAGACGATATGCAGAAGTGGCGTAGCCAGTTGCAAGCGCGGCGAGCGCGCCACGGTTAGGAGAGGATCGAACCGCCATGGGCGAAATTCATGCGTTGCCGACACGGCGCGGTCCTGCAAGCCAGGCAATCGGTCAGGCTGTAGTTCACACTCCAAGCGCAGCCTGCCCGGAGCCGTGCAACAACTGCACCGCCCGTAGCCTCACCATCTGCGCACCGCTGACGATGGATGAGCAGTTGCGCATGGCCGACCTCGCCACCACCGCCTGCCTGCGCCCTCATCAAGTGCTGTTCGGTGAAGGCGATGCCGCCGAGCATGTCTACAACATCACCAGCGGTTCGCTGTCGCTGTCGAAATCCATGGCCGATGGCCGGCGCCAGATCACCGGCTTCCTCGGGCCGGGCGATTTCGTCGGCCTCAACACCCGTGAAGCCTATACGGTAAGCGCCGAGACGCTGACAGAAACCCATGTCTGCCGCTTCCCGCGCCTGGCCTTCCGCAAGCTGATGGCGACGATGCCGGCGCTGGAACACAAGCTGCTGGCCCTGGCGGAAAGCGAACTGGCGACAGCGCAGGAGCAGATCCTGCTGCTTGGTCGCAAGACCGCGATGGAGCGCATTGCTTCCTTCCTGCTGCTGCAATCGGAGCGTTGCCGCGCGCGCGGCATGGCAGCCAATCCGATCCCGCTGCCGATGACCCGCGCCGAGGTGGCCGACTATCTCGGCCTCACCATCGAGACGGTAAGCCGCTGCTTCACCAAGCTGCGCAAGCTTGAAGTCATCGGCCTGCTGGCTGCGGATCGGGTGGAGATCAAGCAGCCCGACCGGCTGCGCCATCTGGCGGAAGCCGCTTAAGGCATTTTCTCGAAGCTTGCGGTACCGGACATGCCGGTGACGAGGTCTTTTGGTTTGGCTGGGAAGCCGCCGAAGACCTCGATGGTCTGGGATACCGGATCGACGCGGGCGCCAATGCGGGTGAGCCTGGCCTGGTATTTCTGGCCGGTCTCGTCGATCAACAGGGTGAAGGGCGTGTTCGGCTTCAGCCAGCGCAGCCAGGCCGAGGGAACGACGAGGCGGATCTCCGGGTTGGTATCGTCGAGCACCGCCAGCAGCGGCTGGCCGGCGGTGACGCTTTCATGCGGCTGCGCCTTGCGCGCCACGACGAGACCGCCGAACGGTGCCCGGATGACGCAGCGCTCGACCGGGATGCGGCTGGCCTCGGCGCGGGCCTTGGCGCGCTCCAGTTCGGCCTCCGCCAGCGCGCTGGCGAGGATCGAGCCGGAGTTCAGCTTGGCCAGCTCGCGCGCATTCTCCAGCGTCACCTCCGCCGCCTTCTGCGCCGCGCGGGCCTCGGCCAAAGCAGCGCGGTAGGCGGCGCAGTCGAAGCTCACCAGCACATCGCCCTTGCGAAAGCGCTCGCCGGCATCCAGCGGCATGCTGTCGATCCGCGCCGCAATCTCGCCCGCCAGCACCGCCTCCTGCACCGGCGCCAGCAACGCCCGCACGCCCGTCGCATCTTGTGCCTGGGCCTGGACCGGGGCCTGGAGCAACAACACGGAGCAGACACCCGCCAGCAGCCCGGCAAGGCTCAGCCCTCCTGGTCCACGCCCAAGCAAGCCCATGACCGGTGCTTACTGCTTCACGGTGGCGGCACTCGCCAGCGGTAGACTGGTGCGCTCGATATCGTCGTCGCTGCGGCCAACTTTCGCCGGCTGCGGCTGGGCGTCTTCGGCGCGCTGCTTGGCATCGGGGAGCGTGGAGCCATCGAACCAGCCCGCCATGTTCTGCTTGATCTCGGCCGCCAGCGCCTTGATCTCGTAGCTCGTCACCTTGTTCGGCAGCGGGTCCGCACCCGCCGTCACGAACACCCGGCCCAGCGCGTTGTTCATCTCGGCAGCCGACAGGTCACGCCGCAGCTCCGCCAGCAACCCGCTCATCTCGGCCGCGATCTGCTCCAGCTCGTTGCTCCGGCCGGTCTGGCTCGCCGCCCGGTTCTGCTGCAGGATCGCCACCTCGACCTGATACAGCTCCTCCGCCGTGCGGAACTCGCCGCGCGCCTGGTTATAAGCCAGCCACGAGACCTGCGCCTGGGTCAGCACCGCCATCGAGAGCGCCAGACGCCGGGTGCGCGCCACTTCCTGCGCCGCCTCCGCCGCCCGGATCCGCGCCGGCGCCGTCACCAGCATGCCGATCAGGTTGCCCGTCACCTTGGCCGAGTAATCATACCAGGTCTGGTTCTGCGCATAGGAGTTGCTGTCGAAGTTGAACCCGGTGTCGAAGGTGATGCCCGGCAGCATCGACAGCATCGCCGCCCGCACGTCGTTGGCGCCGATCCGCGTCTGGTAGGATTCCTCCGCCAGTTCCGGCCGGTAGGTCAGCGCCAGCCGCTCGATATCCGCCAGCTGCAGCTTCAGCTCCGGCTCCTGGTACAGGCTCGGATCCTCCGCCAGGCGGAAGTCCTGGCCCGGCCGCAGGCCCATCAGCGCCGCCAGCTGCGACTTCGCCACCACCAGGTCGCGCCGCAGGCTCTGCACCTGGCGCAGCTGGTCCAGCAGCCCGCGCCGGTAGGTCAGCGCCTCCAGCGGCGGCTGCAGCCGGCGTTCCTCGATGGTGCGCGCATTGGCCAGCGCCGTGCCGACCCGCTGCACCATCGGGTCCAGCTTGGCCAGCAGCTTCTGCGCCGACAGCGCAAACCAGTAGGCCGAGCGCACATCCTGGATGATGTTGTGCACCACCTTGCGCCGGCGTTCCTCGATGATCAGGGCGCGGTCGGCGGCCTGCTTCGCCCGCACATAGCTCAGGCCGAAGTCCAGCACGTTCCAGGTCACGCCGAGATCGAACACCCGGCGGTCGCGGTCCTGCGAGGTCGAGGTCTCCAGCGATTGCTGCCCGGTCAGGGTCGAGCGGCTGGATGAGGCGCCCGGCACGTTGCGGCCTTCATAGCCGCCCGAGGCCGCCAGGGAAGGCAGCATCTCCAGGTTGGCGACCGTGAGCTGCCGCGCCGTCAGGGCGCTTTCCATCAGCTTCAGCCGGTTGTCCAGATTGTACTTCAGTGCCCGCGCGATGGCTTCTTCCAGCGTCAGCGCGTTGCCCAGCGGCTCCTGCTGGGTGAACAGCTCCGCCAGGTCTTCCTTGACCCGCTGGCCATGTTCCGCACCGGTGATCGGTTGCAGGTCCACCGTGCAGCCCGCCAGCAGCAGCGCCAGCACCGACACGCCCGCCAGCGTCAGCTTATTGTTCGTCATTGCCTGCTTACCCATGACCTCAAACCTCTTGTCCCCCGCCAGGCCGGTACTCAACCCGGCTCTCGGCCTCGTTATATCCGTCACGCTACGGCCCCTGGACCGCCCTGCCTCACGCAGCCAGGGCTGCCCAGTATTCCGTTCAGGCAGCCAAGGCTGCCACTAGTCGCTCGATCTCCGCACTGCTCGCCGCCGTCGCCGCCGCGAGCTGGCTGCTGAAGTCGCCCTTGCCCAGCGCCGGGCCTTCAAGGCCCAGCCCCTTGGGCAGCGCCCGCCCAAGGCCTTCAGGCAGCGCCCGTCCAAGCCCTTCGGGCAGGGGCAGCGCGCCCGACGCAAACAGCACCGGGTCGAGTGCCAAGCCATCCAGCACGCGGCCACCCAGGACTCCGCCATCCAGGGCCGCCTGCTGGTTGCCGCCAGGATCAATCGACCCCGTGCTGCCCGGCGGTGCCGGTGGTGCCGGTGGTGGCGGGGGCGGAGCCGGCGGCGGCGCGCCCGTGCCCGTGCCAATACCCGTACCGGTACCCGTGCCCAGGCCAGTACCGAGACCTGTACCGAAGCCACTCCCCAGGCCGCCACTACCCAGGCCACTGCCACCCAAGCTACTGCCGCCCAGACCCCCGCCGCCCAGGCCACCACCACCACCGAGACCACTGGTGCTGCCGCCGCCGGTACTGGTGCTGTTGCCGCTGCTGTTGCCCGGGGCCGCGTTGCTGGTCGAGATACTGTCAGAGCCGTAGCGCGCGCTCAGCGCCCCGTCGCCGCCCGACATCGAGGTGCGCACGATGCTGAACGCATTGGCGCCCGCCGACGGGTCGCTGGTCATGTTGGTGCCAGTGATGCCGCTGCCGCTGGTATTGCCAGCGCCAGACGCCGCCACCGAACCCGTGGTCTGCGACGTGATATTGCCGCCCGGCGGCGGCGGCGGCGGCGCCACTTCCACCGGCGCCACGTTGACCACTGCCAGCGCGGTCGGCGGCGGGGGTGGCGGCGGCGGCGGCGGCGGCGGCGGGGGTGGCGGGGGTGGCACCGCCGCCACCGTCACCTTCACATCCGTGGTTGCCGTGGCATTGCTGCCATCCGTCGCCGTCACCCGCACGGTATAGCTGCCGGCGGTCAGGTTGCCGGTCTTCCTGATCACCACTTCGCCGCCCACCACGGCTACCGTGAAGGCGTTCGGCACCGTGTTGCCGCCCAGCAAGGTCACGCCGGTAATCGTCAGCGTGTCGCCGGTATCCACATCGGTGAACCGGCTCACCGGGAACTTGATCTCCAAGCTGCGGTCCGCCTGCACACTGCTATCCGTCACCGCCGGGCCGGCAAACACCGGCGCATCGTTCACCGCCGTGGTCACGATGCTCGCCGTCGAACTGGCGGTCGAGAACGCACTCGACCCGCCCGACGTGCTGGCATCCACCTTGGTGCCGAACCCGCCTGAGGTCTGGTCCCAGGCCTGGAAGCTGACCGTACCGCCGCCGGCATTCTCGCCATTGGGCTGGAAGCGGAGCTTGTCGCTCGGCCGCAGCAGCAAGGCCGAACTGCCGCTCACCGTCCCGACATTGCTCCACGTCGTGCCGCCATCGACCGAATACTGCCACACGCCGTTCGTCGCCGTCGTGCCATTCACCGCAATGCCCTGCACCGCGCCAGAATCAACATCCGCCACCGTGCCAATGAAATCCGACACCAACTGACCAGCATTCCCAGACTGGTCCTCCGTCAGACCCGTCAGGGTCGGCGTCGAAGACGTCAACACAGGCGCGTCGTTAACAGCATTGCTGGTGATGCTGGCAGTTGAAGACGCGGTCGAGAAGGCAGTGGTGCCACCCGACGTACTCGCATCAACCTTGCTGCCTGCCGTGCCGCTGGTCTGATCCCAGGCCTGGAAACTGACCGAGCCACTGCCGCCATTTTCGCCATTCGGCTGGAAGCGCAGCTTGTCTGTGCTGCGCAGCAGCAAGGCGGAGCTGGCGCTGACCGTGCCGACATCGCTCCAGTTGGTGCCGCCATCGGTGGAATACTGCCAGACGCCGTTGGTCGCTGCTGTTGTGTGGATGGCGATACCCTGCACCGCGCCGGTGTCCACATCGGCCACGGTGCCGATGAAATCGGACACCAACTGGCCGGCATTGCCGCTCTGGTCTTCGGTGATCGCAGTCAGTGTCGGCGTCGTAGCCGTCAGCACCGGCGCGTCATTGACCGCCGTGGCGGTGATGCTCGCGGTGCTGGTGGCAGTCGAGAAGGCGCTGGTGCCGCCCGATGTAGTCGCATCCACCTTATTGCCTGCGGTGCCGGAAGTCTGGTCCCAAGCCTGGAACGTTACAGAGCCCGAGCCGGCATTCTCGCCATTGGGCTGGAAGCGCAGCTTGTCTGTGCTGCGCAGCAGCAGGGCGGAACTGGTGCTGACCGTGCCGACATCGCTCCAGTTGGTGCCGCCATCGGTGGAATATTGCCAAATGCCATTGGTGGCCGTGCTGGCATTGATGGCGATGCCCTGCACGGCGCCGCCATCCGCATCCGTTACCGTGCCGATGAACGCCGATACCAGCTGACCGGCATTGCTGGTCTGGTCCTCGGTGATCCCGGTCAAGGTCGGGGTGGCAGAAGTCAGCACCGGCGCGTCGTTCAGCGGCGTGACGGTCAGGGTGATGTCGTTGTTGCTGGAGACGGTTGAGGTATCGTCGGTCAGCGTCACCCGCACGGTGCGGCTGCCACCGGTGGGATCGTCGGCATTGGTGTTCTGATACTGGATCGCCTGCAACAAGGTCTGAACCCGGGCCAGGCTGGCATCCTGATTGAAAACAACCTTCAGGTCGTTACCGGCGATGATCGCATTCGCCAGGGTGCCGATGGTGACATAATTGTCGCCGCCGCCATCGAGATCGACCTGCACATTGCTGCCAGCGGTGGTGCCGGTGACATTGACGAAGCCTCCCG
>VFQP010000722.1_pt1 | contig 55239 bp, 93 predicted proteins | sample 3512351 | NCBI WGS metagenome assembly VFQP01 (sample SAMN10412372, study PRJNA504923) | tailings metagenome | isolation source: Relicate 1 Philex TSF1 revegetated site | place: Philippines: Tuba, Benguet | collected 2017-08-29 | reverse complement strand
CACACACACACACACACACACACACACACACACACACACACACACACACATACAGTGATGACTACTTCATCTCTTGGCATAAACCAATCGTAGACAAGCTCAGAGAAGCCAAACCAATGGATGTGGACGCCATGGAACTGGCTGCAGCAGCCCGCCTCGAGGCCCATGCTCAACAGGAAGAAGAAACACAACGAAAACGAGAGCAACCACAGCTGCGACGGGGCACGTCTTCTGGTTCATTGGGGAGCAGAGGGGGGCGGGCTGGGACCCCTGCCTTTGGGACCACTCCCCTTGGGGGACGCCAAGGGAGCACTGGTACAAAGAGCGATGGTAACCCTGGAAACACTGGTACTGGTTGGACCAATGGTGCTGAGGGCAATGGTGCTGGTACAACCAGTCATGTGGAGAACAATGAACCTGACAGCAAAGAACCTGACAGCAATGGGCCTGGCAGCAATGGTACAGCAAGCCCATCCCCTGCATTGACCAACGACATGGAACCATTCCCACCCAGTACACCCATGGACGGCTTTATCGACGGGTTTGTCAGATTACCTCGAGCATCCTCTTCCTCGTCTACGAGTCGATCCAATGGGAAGACACCATCGAAACTGCAGTCAAAGCAGTCAACGCAGTCAAAGTCAACGCCAAAGAGTACAACCATCATGCGGCGCAAGGAGGGGGATGGGTTGACAGGGCAGGATTTGTCAAACAATTTGGTGGAGTTTGCACAAAACAACTTGCTGGGGCGGATTTGCAACACCCATCGGTATGGTTGTTGTGGTGGTGGTGTGGTGGTGATGTGGATTGATGGTGTTTGTGAGTACAGAATGGAGGAGGAATGTACACACAACATGTATTGTGTGCTTTTGCATACATTATGCAGAGACACATGTTGCATACGTAATTTCAACACATGCACACAGCGTCCCCCACACCCACACCCACATTCCCTCTACATACACCCACATTCCCTCTACATACACCCACACACCAGGGCGCTGTCTGATCAGAAAACCAAGGGAGCAATGGAAATTGATTGTCAATTACTTGCATGGTTGGCAGCAAAAGCTGTTGATTGGCCGAAAACTGGTGTGTGGAAGGAAGAAGATACCAAACTGTTTGAAATTATAAACAGACAGGTGTGTGTGGGGTGGGGGTGGGGTGTGTGGTGTATGTGGGTGGGTTGTTTGCCGTAGTGTGCGTGTGTATGCAGACTGGTAGTGTACAACACCTGTGTCAACGCATTCACACACATGTGTCAGCGCATTCACACACCTGTACAACGCATTCACACACACAAACACATTCACACACACACACACACACACACACACACACACACAAAACACCTCTCAGGTTGGTCAATACCCTGATTTTATGAACCGACCCTATCGTAGCACATACAAGAGTGATCGGGTGCGTGTTTGGGGATCATGTGCTTGTGTGTGTATAGCTGTGTGTGTATGGCTGTGTGTTTATGGCTGTATGCGTATGCATTACACGAGTGTACATGAAACCATACAACACCAATCACCACAACACCCCCCACCCACCCCCTCAGGTCTTGGGTAAAATGTTTCGAGACCCAGTGTTACAAAAGCTCCTCACAGAATCAGCAGACCTACGCAAACGCTGGGCTGCAGGTACCCATGCACGTCTGACATACGACCCTGACCTCATGGTGGAGGGGTGGAAGTCGTATGTACCAGCAGCACAGCTTGCACAGCTCAAATACAGTAGTCGCATGTTGGGGTTGATGAACCAGTTTGGGGAGTTTCATGAGGGGAGTTTGGTGACTGGGTATGTGGGGGGGGGGGGGAGGGGGTGTGGGTGAAATCGTTTTAGGGTGTGTGGTTGTGGTGGGAGGGCAGTGTGTGTTGAGGGATGTGGGTAGAATGGCGTGGGGGATGGGAAGAAGAGGTGTAGGTCTGAGGTCCAACAACACCAATAATCAACGCACACACACAATATACTCTCTCTCTGTACACACAGGTTGTTGATGCGCTCCCGCAATGACCTGCGGCGCTCAGAGTATGAAACCAGGGAGCGCTGTGTGGAGCAAGTGACTGCACTACAACACGAGTTTTTACAGGTGTGTTTGTTTTTTTGTGTGCAGTGTGGTGTGGTGTGCTCAATGTGAAACCTTATGCAATAGCGTTGTGTACAATGGTGTTGTGTACACAAGTGCCAATCCTCCTATATGGTTGGGTGTATCGTCCTTGTGTGTTCCTCGGCACACCCAACACACACCACAAATGCACCCCCCCGCACACAACAGGAATTCATGAAGGAGTTTGCCACCCAAGAAAACACACCCACGGTACAGCGTTTTAAACGTGCCAAGGCGTCTGCATGGTATCGTGTGGCGTATGATCTCAAATACAGCCTCCTACCACCCGCCCCCCCCATCTCTCCTGGGCGTGAGGGAAGTGGCCCCGTCATCCCACGTCAGTTTTTCAGCTTTGGCTGGATTCCATACGAGATTTTAATAGAGATCAAGCAGGAAAAGCTGGCAGAGAAAAAACAGCCGGTGGCAGTGCCCAGTGAACCGGCACGTGCAGTGCGCTCGTCGGTGCGCGGTGGCTTGGAGGATGTGTTTGCTGCCAGGTCTTCCAGGATCAAGGCCAATTGAGTCGTATTCATCTGTTCTTATTGTTGACAATAACCAGGGATAACAAACATCTTGCAGAACATGCTTTGCTTTTTTTCTAACGTCATCATGTGTGTAACAATAATAACAAAATGGAATCACTGGAGGCACGTGCAACTTCAGCAGAAGAGCGATTGGCAGCATTGGAACTGAAACTGCAAGCACTGACAATCGGTGAGATCTGGATGATGGGCAAACAATCGCAGGCAGCCACACCTCAGCAGCATCAAAACCATCATTACACAGGACAGTCTGGTGAGATCAATAACGATGCATTGTTGAAAAAGGTGCAGGTACGCACAAACCCATGATGGAGAGTGCTGTTGCCTGATGCACTGGAGGAGCGCCACCACCGTGTACATCACGCTGCTATCCTGAAGCACAAATAATACACAGTACACACAAAACACAGGCTCTTGAAAAGGAAAATGCCAAGTTGAAGTATCAAATACTGCACTTGAAGCGGGCAGTGACAGACGCCACTCGGTGATGGTCGTATGTGATGCTGTCATTGTCAATGGTCAAACATACTAGTGTAAACATACATCCACACACACACACACACTAGTCACACATTGTAAGAGGAGGATTGTGAGTACATGTTGTTTGCAGTATGCATTCTGTGTCGGTCCGATGGCCCCTTTGTACTATACTCGCCCCCTTTGCATAATAGTCATGGTTGACCAAGCACACACACACACCTTGTGCGGTCATCACACAGTCACATCCACATCCCCAAGTAGCAGCCACGCAACCCACATGCCAGGGGTCCCCCCCCAACAAACAGACGGGTGTGACTTGGGTCCCATGCAGCAGTGTAGCATGCATGATTTACTTGCACACCATTAAAGTAATCCCTATGTTGTGTGGTGTGTGTGCAAGTGATGTGGTTTGCATGCTTTCATGTGATGTGGTACATTTGATACTTGGTATCCATACAGCATCATCAGGGTGTATGTTGATGGGCGTTGACAATGTACCATCCACGGTTGTTGATCAAAATACACATTGCACAATTCGTGCATCACAACATGATACACAAAGCACACCAGCACCCCCCAGCAGCACCCCCACCTTGCCCGACACACCTGTAGGTACTGTTATGATCCAACCACCCCTGTCCAGTCTTGATATGAAATGGCAACCCACTCCCCCTTGTGTAGTAATCATCCATGGACGATGTGGTGTCTGGTGTGGTGTCAACGCCACAGTCAAGGTGGTTGAAGTAGCGCTGCGCTCGTACATCATAAAAATATAAACGACCAGAACCACTGTGAAAAGGGGTGGGGGTGTTATGGGGGGGTGTAGTTGGGGTGAGCGATTGGGGTGAGTGATTGCGGTGAGCGATTGGGGTGAGTGATTGCGGTGAGTGATTGGGGTGAGTGATTGGGGCGAGTGCAGGGAAAGCTGTACAATGTAGTATTGGTGTTCCCCTCGACCACCTGTCAAAAAAAAAAACTACAACACAAAATACACCCCAAAAACACACACATACGTGCCAAACATCAGCCGGTCCCCATCAAGCTGCACACAGCGCACCCCCTGGTATGGTTCAGGGCTTGTCACGGCCAGTATAGGTTGTGACTGACGTGTATCAAGCACTGATACTTGGGGGCGGCTTCCTGTGACAATGGTGTTGCCCTGTATGCTGAGACACACTATTTCACATACGTTTTTCAGGGTGGTCTGTCGTGGTGGGGGTGGGAATAGGCGGGGGTGGGCTTGGCCGAGAGATGTGCGTGACAAGATACAGATGCCATCATGCATGCAAGACACAGGATGTTGGTTGGCAGCAAGACACACACTGAAGTACTCAAGGTATGCACATGTATGCGCTTACCAACCACACACACATACTGTTTGCTGTGGTACAAGATTGCTATCCCACAACACCAGCTTGCCATTGGTAGACACACTGGCCACACGTGCAGTGTTGCTGCAGTACTTGATATCACGAACACGTGCCTACACAGGGGTTTATAGAGGAAATATAGATAATGTACAAAGATAATGTACAAAGAAACTGATGATACTGTACAATTGAACTGATGATATTGGTGTACCATGCCACAACACCCACATCAACCCTAATGCAAAAGCTGCCACCCCCCCATGGCTACAACAACGCAATCACACCTGGTGGTGGTCACTTGCAGCCCGTGGGGTGGTGATGGTGGGCACCTGACGCACAGCATTAGTGTCGGTGACGTTGTGTTTAGGGTCCTCATCAGTGCCTGCATGAGAGTTGGTATCTACATCGTCCACACACCACAGCTTGATGGTTGAGTCACGCGATGCTGTGTTGTCAAGTGAAGTGTGTGTTGTAAGGTAATGTGTGTACATGTATTGGGCCCATTCTTGAACATCCCATAACAGGAAAACCAACACCAAGCAATAATACCTGTCACAATGTGGCGATCTGTTACCCATGCACTGCCAAACAACCAGTCCTGGTGCCCTTGGATGGTTGCCAATGGCTCCATGGATGGGATGTCAAAGAGCACACAATCAGAGGGGATGGCACCACCCGTGGCAAGCATGGTATGGGATGGGTTGGTTGCAATGCAGTGGATGCCAGCATTTGGGTGCAAAAAGGGGCGTGGACGAGATGGAGGGGGGGGGAGCGCAATGTCGACCAGACGTCCAGTGGACGTGTGCAGTACCAGCAAGTTGTTGCTCTTGGTGCCGATTGCAACCATATCGCGATGCACCCATGCCTGGGGTGGGGTGTTGTGTGTGTGTGTGTGTGTGTTTGTGGTTGGGAAAACAACAAAACACGCTGTTGCCCCTCACATACACAAGCAAAGGCCTTGTCGTAGCGGCTGGCAGAAAACTCTGTTGGGTGCATGGACTTGAGCAACTTGGGCTCCAGGTTGCGTAGCAGCGCCCTGCGATGCCTGTGGGCACGTGGGGGGGAGGGCGTTGAGACAAATACGCCAGGCAGCCATCCCTGCCGTCGCTGCCATCATCACCCCCAGACAACATACCGCTGATCCGTGCATAGACCGGCCCGTCGGACCTCAACCTGTTCCCACACATTGGGTATGTCGCTTTCTGGGGCACACATGCGTTGTCGCTTGTGGCAGGGACCATCGTGGGAATCGAGCATGATTACGTGCAGGTGTGCGCGCGCTACGTGCGCTGCTGATGCACCCCGTTGTACGCTGCGTTCTGCTGCTACTGCTGCCTATGCCATATGCAAGAATTGTGCATCGTACAACACCTGCGATAGTTGAACTGCACGACAACTCAATCAAGATGGTTGGGTGGTTGGGTGGTTGGGGGGAGGGCTGTGCTTTGATGGTGTGATGGTATGTTGCTGTGGGTTTTTGTTGTGGGATATCGTGTTGGATATAGTACAAAATTGGTGTGTTCATATATGGTTCAAAACTATCAAAAACCCCCGCAAACAACAGCGAGCACAACAGTGTGTGGTTGTCTAAGACTAAATATGCAACAGCCAACATCAACCTAAATGATCATCATCCATTTTTTGTAGTAAATCCCCGGTTGATGGATCTACGACACATCACCAGGTTGAAAGGCGATTGTATGCGTGTCATACGCGCCATTATCGTGTAGCAAAACAATCATGCTGCAGGGCAGCACTTTGCAGCTGGTTGCATGGACGATTTTGGTACTTGCTGGGTACTGGCTCATCAAGCGGTATGTAGGTGCATGGCACGTCCATCACATGTAGGAGGCACTCTTGGCACTGTCCACGAATCACTCACAGTGTCGCTGCTGCACTGCTACCGGGGTTGACCAGGAACCGCGTGTTTCAAGTACGGGTGGGTGCCCTGCACTGGCTGTCTGCAGACGACTTATGGATTACCCTCCACAAGGTAGTGGATGTTGTTGGGGTGCTTTCATCACAGGGTGCTGCAATAATTACACCAAATGCCCCCACATGGCATGCTTGTCCCATTACGCACATGCGTTCACCTGCATACACGCTCCAGAACACCACCCCCTCCATCGCACCAACTCCAATAAACACCCTCTCCAACACAACACCCTCTCCAATACACAAACCCAACATAACAGGGCCCAGTGGAGCAGGTCTACATTCGCCAGCTATCCCTCTTTCTCCCTGACAACCTCCTCGCGCTGATACAATGCATGCTTGCCCACCTCACACTGTTGCAAGTGAAGCTGCCAGTGCAGTTACGGGGGGTGGCGGTGCAGCTGCGTCAGACTGGGGGTGTGGGTGGTGATGGTGGGGGGGGTCAGAGTGGTGGTGGTGATGGTGTGCCACCGCATGCACTGACTGTCCGGCATGGTGTGCGCCCCCCACCACACGGTCCACCCTCACCACACCATCCGCCACCACCACCGCCACATGCTTCACGTCGACAGCGGTTGTTGAGACTGTGCATGTCGGCAACACCTGTGGTGGATGTTGATGTACAAGATGCGGTTGTGTTTGATCCGGTATGTGTGGTGATCTGGTGATTTGGTGGGGGTATTGCTTGCATGTGTCAATGTCACACATTCCATGGCGCTCTGTTGTATGGTACTGTTGCAAACCAAGTCCCATACATTCACACACGCTATACACAATGCGCACACCCACACATCCACCCTCCCACATCGTCCCACCCCCCAAACCCCTGTGCCCCCCCCCCCCCTTATACACACAGACAACAGGCATTGCATGTGCAGCACCCCACCTCCACCTAGTGCTCTCTGCGTCTGGCATAGGCAACACACTCACCACCACACTGGACGTGTCTGCTGCTGCTGCGGTGGTTGATCCGACCATACAGGGGCAGTATATGCGATGTGTGGAGGTGGCTGGTTGTCTGGATGGGGCCCTGTCACGGGCACATGAGGAGAGCATTTCTGGTGGTGGTGGTATTGGCGATGGTGGTGATGATAATGGTGGGGATAGTGGTGGTGGTGGTGGTGGTGGTCATAGTGGTGGTGGTGACAGTGGTAATATGCACGGTGGTGAGGGCACAGTGGGGAAAGGGCATAGTAGGCAGAGGGATATGTATAGAGTGGGTGTGTTCTCCCCCAGAGAGCGTGCTCGATGGCCACCAAGACAACAGGGTCCGAAAAAAACACAAGGTGCTGAAAAGAAAGGGGGGGTGATTATACAGGACCTGCAGGCAGTGCCGGTGTTGTTGAGTGGGGCACTGCATGTGATGGCGGCGTTGCATGTGGTCAGGTATGGGTGTTGGGTGTGGGCGTTGTGGGTGTGTGGGTGGTGCATTGGGGATGTGTACAACTGTGTTTTTCAGGGGTAAAGCTAGCATATACAACACGTATGCACCACAATACATGGTACATGCACAACATATGCACACACCACAAACAACCACAACAACACAGTTCTGAGGGTGGCAAAGTTCGGCTGGGTGTGCATACAGTGGACAGCAAAGCACAGGCATTGGTAGTTGCATTGTCACAAACACTTTTCCACACCATGCATCATGTAGCACACCACACCAGAAAGCCACATGCAAAGCACCCGCGAATACATCACCATGACACAAGTGGTGGTGGTCATGGTGGTGATGGTGGTGGTGGTAGTGATGGTAGTGAGGGGGTGTTTAGTCAAGTGCCGAAAAAAACCAAGCCACCCTTGGAAGTGCGCTTGAGACAATTGCCTGTGCAGGTATGATTTGTGAGATGCATGTATGCTTTGTGAGATGCACGTATGCTTTGTGATGTACATGTATGCCATTCCACCACCACCACCACCATGATCACCACCACACAACCCACCAGGCCCGCTGTAGCTTGCCCCATGTGCGTATACTCACCCTCCCCACACCCACCCTTCCCTCTGTGACCCTGCATGCGGGGGGCACTGTGCTCTCCTGTGCACAAAAGCCCCCACCCAGGCGCACAGGGCCCCTGCACGGTGTACATGGGCCAGGCAGACATGATAAAAGTGCATTGGTCAATGCAGGGTTGACTGTGGAGACGTACATGGTCTCTGTGCATGGGGTAGATGGTCAACATAATGATGATAGTCAGCATGATGGTGGTCAACATGATGGTGGTCAACATGACAAGAAGCACATCAATACATCTGAGCAAGCATGGGCATTGGTACATGACAACCTTCACGAAGCAGAAACTTCCACGACTGTTGCTGAAGCTGTGCATAGGCGGCGGCTGGCAATGCAGCGGCAGCACCAGGCTCTGCATGTGGAGGTGGTCGGGCTGGACGTGTCTGTGGAAGCAGCAGCAGCAGGGGGGAATACGTCAACAGCAGGGGGGAATGTGTCTATAGGAACACAACGAGGGAATGCAGCAACCACCACCACAACAACACTCACCATGCACATGGGTGTGACAGTGGGTGGTGTGCAAGCCGGTATACACGCACACCGCCTCCACACATGTGGGGTGTTATTGACACACCATGCATCGGTTTTGGTTGGGCAGCACAGAGCAACAGAAAAAACAACACACATGGAGGAAAATAAAGGGGATGAGGATGGGCCATTACCACCAGCAGCAACCCCACCACCTCCCCCACCAGCAGTACCACCACCATCAATGCTCACAATACAGCCCTCCTTCCTCCTACGTCTCCCTCATGGTGCTGCACTAGAACTGCATGCAGGCGCAGGTCCAGCATGGGTGTTGTGTCAAGTGGGAACAATTGCTGTGGTGGGTGGGGATGCTGCACGAGTGGGGGAGCATGCTTTGGACAGTGTGCTGACAGCAGCAACAGAGGCTGGAAAGGGGGGAGATGGGGACGGTGTGGGTGGTGCAGAGGATGGAGGGGGTGGAAGTGCCACGGTGGTGGAGTCGTGGGAGGGTGATGCTGGTATGTGTGGTTTTTTTTCATGGTTGTGTTGGTTCTGTATCGTGTGTGTTCCTATGTATTCCTGCAACATGTACAGTTTCCCGTGTTTCCTTGTGTTTCTTGCTTTTCTGTGTGCGTGTACGTACACACCTGAACTTTGCATGATGGCCCGTTGGTGTACGCAACCACCACCTGTCAACCCAACACAACCACAGTGTTTGTTCGACAGACCAGTAGACAACCCAGTTGGCATTTCTCTGCAGCTGATGGAACATGGCGTAGTCGTAGCATCACACCCCTCCATCATCGTAATAATAATACAACCCATCCTCATGAAGACACCAGCGCCCGACCAGCAGACACCATGCAGACTGCCTCAACCAGCACCCCTGCTTCTGGGTCCCGCAGGGGCCCCCCCAGGACCCGGTCCCTGCCCGGGGAGGGGGGCGCTGCAAGGGTCCCCACAACCCCAGTGCCTGATGGTGGCATGCGTGTGTCATTGGTTGTAGAGTATGTCATGGTGGGTGTGCACTGTCCGCGGGCATGTGTGGATTTCACCACCCCCGTCACCACCCCCGTGTCCCCCATTGACACGCCATTCAAGACAGCTGGGGGTGTGGTGGAAGATGAGGGGGTGGATGGTGGGTATTGGGCAGCACAGTTGCTGTTGATAGAGGGGTGGGAGGTGCATGTGGGGGGGGGGAAGTCGGTGGGCAGCACACACGGTCTTGTGGATGGTATGTGTGTTGTTTGAACGTGTGTGGTGTTGTGTGTAGGGGATGGATGTTGGTGTATTCACAGTATCAACACAAACAACTACTGGTGTGCTATGTGTGTGGTCAAAAGCACACCATACTCACATCAGCCACCATATACATATGTACACATATATATAACCCACCCATCCATCCTTCCCCACCAACACACAGTGGTGTGTAGTGCCACTGCAGTGGACCTCGCAATTTCACCTTGTACCCTCGCACCCCTGACTGCTGCTGCCACTGCCCTTGCCACCCCCACACACCAGCCATTACACACCCACCACCCCACCCCACCCCCACCCACTCGCACCACACACCCACGGCGCAGCAGTGGTGGTGCACGTGTGTGGGTGCAACGGCTTGGGTGTGTGTCGGTGGAGGTGCATCATGTGAGTGGGAGGATGTTGACAATGACCCAGGATGTTGCTATGTCAGACTGGTTGAGTGACTTACATACCAAGCCTGCAGATTGGGGTGGGTTGACTTGGGTGGGGTGGGTGATTGACTTGGGTGGGGTGTGGGGTGGCGGGTGTTGGGATTGAATGAGGGGTTGAAACATGCAGTGACACATTTATACATACACACATCATACCAAATATCATGTGCACATACCCACACTCATACACCACACACTCTCACACACACACACACACACACACCATCCGTCCACACAGATGCTCTACCAACAGTCAGCATGACAAGCACCCCACCCCACAATACCATGGACACCCCCACCCAAGGGCCCCCTCACTGGACCCTCGACCAGCAGGCCCCCCCCATGCAGCCAGTGGTGCAGGAAGAGTGGGCGTCGGTGGTGGGGTTGAATGAATGGTGTGCAACACGGTGTACACTGCAGGTGGATTGCAGTCAGCTGCATGGGGAACAAGAAACACAGCCAACGGAAATGCAGTCAACGGGATGTGAAGCAATGGAGGCTGCAGTGGCGCAATTTGCATGGCGATATGAAGAACATGCGGTTGACACCCCACACAAGGTATGTGTGTGTGTTTGTGTGTAACCATGTGTGTATGTGTGCTTGGATGTATATCTGTACATGTTTGTGTGGATGTGCATATATGTATGGGTACACATACCCCATACATACGTGTGTACTCGTGGTGTATGACCACCAAAACCACCCAACACACGCAGATGGTTGGTCAACTGCAGCATGTGCTCATCATCGACACGCTCCGCTGTGCCATGCAAACCCCTCCACCATCCACCACCCACACCACCCCCACCGCTGCAGTCGGCACTATGCACATCCCTACCATGCACATACACACTCGCATACATGCAGCGGTGTCACTGGAGCCCCTGTTGGCCCTCATACGAGGTGCTGATGTGGTTGCTGCATTGGTGCATGCCATCAAGACTGCCAATAAGAGGGCTGTCAAGACTGCTCAACATAGGACGCGTGTGGGTGATGATGATGGCAATGGTGGGAATGGTGGTGAGAAAGGTGATGAGGAAGGTGATGGGAATGGTGGCAGGAATGGTGGTGGAAAAGGTGGTGGTTTTAGACAGCGTATCAACATACACATGGAGCTGGAGGACAGCAGGGTGGCCATGGGCTTTGCACCTGATGTACAATTTGGTGTGCATGTCAGGTCGTGTTCCTGGGTGAGTGCCGACACGAGTGCACAACTACAGGGGGTGGTGGTGTCGTTCAACACACTGCCTGTCGTGGAGTGTCGAGTGGTGCATGCCCGGGTTGGGGGGTGGGAGCAACACCGGGGGGGGGATGCTGCTGCTGGTATGTGCTTTTTGTTGTTGTGGTGGTGGTGGTGGTGTGGTGTCTGTACACTGTGAACATTATAATACAACTCCTGAATGTACACATGCTGATTGTACACAACACCTACATACACACTTTCCCCCAACACACACTTCCCCCCCCACACACACATACATACACACATACACACACACACACATACAAAACCCCCACAGCAGAACGAGCAGCAGCAGCATACCGCCGCATGGGCCTGGGCGGCTGGGCACAGGGCCCCTCACAGGGCCCTCGTCCTGGTGGGGCACACGGGGTGCGGTGTGTGGAGTTGGATGTGCGTACATTGGTGGTGACGTTGCCGTGGGGTGCTGAGGTGGGGAGGGGCATCAAATATGTAGAGAATTGGATCAAGGCTGTGAAACAGGTGTGTTGGTGTTTATGTTGGTGTTGGTGTTGGTGTTGGTGTGGGGGGGGTCGAAGAGGGAGCGTGTGGGGGGTTTGTATATCAGCATGCATGTGTATATCTGGGCGTGTGCACAAAGCAACACCATACCAACGCAACACATACAGCAACACATATTGTGCAGGATCTCATGTTTGTACACACATACACACATACAGGCAGTACGTAATGAGATCAATGCATGCCCTCATATTGCCCAATTACGCAACCGTCCATCTACATCCACCACACCACCTGCATCCACTACACCACCCGCATCTTCCCCTACACCTGCATCCACTACAACACCCACATCATCGCCATATTGGCAAGTGAGGTTGGTGTTGCGTGCTGGCATGTTGAAATTTGACAATCACCCACTTGAGGTATGATTGGGGTGGTGGTCGTGACACACTCCATACACTCGTGATGTACACACACACACACACACACACACACACACACACAACAAAGGCATGGATGGCAGTGCACAGTCCGCTGTTGAGATCAGCCGCCACACAATTTCACCTATTACGTCATCGTGTGCTCAACATGTACAATTTCAGAAGGCAGCAGCCACATGCTGCTTCTATAGCTGATCTACCAACAGCTAGCAGGAAACGGGTACATGCTTGTGTGGGGTTATGCTTGTGTGGGGTTATGCTTGTGTGTATTGATGGGGGTGGGGTGGGTGGGGAGGGTGTTGATGGGAAACGTACATACCATTGACTATCATTACATACCCAGTTGGACATCATTATACACTCTGTTGACCACCATGTTGCACACTGTTGACCACCATCACACCATATGTACCCATTGAACACATAAGGAACACCATGGACCACATGAACACCACACATCAAAACCACATCCATTGACTTAAATTGACTTATAAACCATACACAAAAACCACACACAGGAGGAGCTCACCCAGGAGGAGGCAGCAATGGCACGTGAGGTCAGCAGGGGTCATGAAATGGCATGCAAGAGGGTCCAGTGGGGCCAGCAAGGGGGAACCCAGGAGGGGGCCCTCATGCACCTGGCAGCTGAGCAATTGGAGTTGATGGTGGTGGTCAACCCTGTTGATGAATTTGGTATGGGGGGTGGGTGTGGGGGGTGCCTGTGGTGGGGTGTGGGGGGTGCCTGTGTTGTTGGTGTTGCTGAAGGTTGTGTCTGTACAAGAGTTGTGTTGACTGGTTGTGTTTTGACTGTGTGTGTTGCATGTATGGTTTGTGTGGAGGGCAGATGTTGACCATAATGGGTGTTGACCATAATGGGTGTTGACCAGCATAGATGTGACCGTTGTTGTTGTACATGATGGACACACGTGTGTGTTTTCTGATGCAACATAAACAACCCCCCTCCCATTTCCCCACACACCACGCTCTCCCACTCCCCCCTCTTCCATTTCCCCACACACCACCCTCTCCCACTCCCCCCCGCACAGGTCGTCGCACTGCACAGCAGCACATCATTACAGTGGATGCAGCAAGTAAGCATGTGCCATTTGCTATGTTGGTCATGGCGCATACTGACCTGGCTGCGAGTGGGGTGTTGCTGTGTTTGAGCACTGCTGAAAAGGTGAGGGAGTGCTGAAGGGGTGTGTGTAGGGGTGTGTAGGGGTATGCATGGGTGTGTGTGGGTATATATGTGCACTGCCTACATGGTTGGGGGTAGGGGATATGTAGGCTTTGTTGGAGGTGTCTTTACACGTTGTGTTTATCAATGGGTATCATGGATGGGTATTGTGATGTTTGTCATACATTTCACCTACAACAACACCAATCCACCTCCACATCACACGTACACACACTCCCCCACCCACCCCCCACACACAGCCACTCGTATCGGCAGCCTCACTGTGTGTATCCGGCCCCCTCGCCATTGCCCGACAACAAGCAGCCCCCCCACAACAGCGGCCCCTCACCATGACACTCAGTCGACACACCACCATCACAAGCACCACCACAGTCAAAGGTGCAAAGCCACTGCCCAAGGTGTATACTGATTTGCAGCTGAGTATGGATGCAGTGCGTGTCTGTTGGAGCCCTGGGTTGGACCCCATTCTGACCATGGTAGGGATTGTAATTGTACAATTGTAATGTGTACAATAGAATGAGGGGAAGGGGGGGGGGTGATACTTACTTTGTGTGTGTGTGTGTGTGTTTTGAGATCGTTTTGTTGTGTTTATATATAGAAATGTTGTGCAGTTATGTGCAGTTTTGCGTGTACAGTATGCTGTGCCTTTCACACATGATGGTGTGTCTTTGTGCCATGTGCCCAGCATGTATTTCACCAGTATGTATTTCACGACCACCATATATTTCACCCCTCTCCTCCCCCCGCAGGTGGCATCGTGTGGCAGGCGACTTGCACTGAGTGACCCTGACAAGAACCTCCACACTCCTGCCCCTGCCAAATTGCCCTGGTGGGATGATATACGTTTTCTGTGGAGGGGGCGTGTGGGGTTCAAGGTAGGGGTGGTGTGTTTTTCCGGGGGGGAATGGCGGTGTATTTATTGTTTCTTGAAGAGAAAGGCATGACAATTGTGTTTGTGAGAGGTGGTGTGTGGCTGTCAACACACTTACACAGCATACAATAACAAAAATATCATCACAAAAGCATGATATGCACCATGCAACACATGTTGACAACAACAAAAGCAATACTAATAATAACACACAACAACAAAAACAACATTTTTTACACATCAATCACTACACAACTACCACCATCCCAGTGTCGTCGGTTTGCATTGTTGTTTGGCAAGACGGTACAACCATCAGTGGGGGACACCACAGAGCGCCTCGAGGTGACGGCGGGAGTGTTGGAGGGGACCTGGGGCCCCTCTACCAAGTATAATATACGACTGGATCAATGCATGGCTGCTGCATATGAGGTGTGTTTTGGTTTTTGTGTGTGGGTGTTGGGGGGTGTTTAGTCATGTAGCTGTGTCACAACAGTGCAGGTGTATTGTCACGTAGGTGTGTAGTTGTGGAGGTGTGTAGGTGTCGATGTAGTGGGACAATGATATAAGATGAAAATCACAAGATAAGGCTCACGAGATACATGTCATGGTGTGGGTAGATGTTGGATACATCCACACACCTACACATCAATATATACACCACAACTATGGTGTATACATACTATGTACGTATATAATGTACACGTACATCCACACAACTACAGGAAACGGGCCCAGCACATGCAGCAGGCACATTATTATGTGTCCCCCTACTGGAAGCACCTGTTGTGCACATGACTATGGAGCTCCACTGGAACCTTGCGCATGGCAGACATGCAGCACAGCATCACTTGTTTCCTGTACCACCACTGCAGGTGGGTGTGGGTGAGGGTGGGTGGGTGGGTGGGTGTGGGTGGGTGAGTGTAGGCATGTATTGTGTGCATGTGTGTATGATGGTTGGCTGTGTATGTTACTGCATGTATACGTGCATGTTTTCATATGATTGTATGCATATACATACAAACATGTGCACACAAACACCCATGTACACATACGCACACATACACACATCATATGTATCCTCCTCAATCTCCCCCCTACAGGGCAACGGTGTATATCAACCTCCTCTTTCATTTGCTGATTTGTACAAAGCTGACACTGTTGACATGACACTCCAGGTGTGTGTATGTGAGTTGTTTATGCTATGCTCTCACACACACACACCTGTCATCATACACTCTCACACACACTCTTCCTATCACACACACCCTTGTTATCACGCACACCCTCACACACACTTCCTATCACACACTCACCCTCAGATTCACTTGGACAGGCTAGGCACCATGCAGCCACCCACACAACCCCGCACCACCACTACACACACTACACCTGCCATGGACTTTGCACCTACCTTGTACATTGGAGAACATCAGGTGTGGGTGATGGTGTGCATGTGTGGGTGAGTGTGTGCATGTGTAGGCGTATACACAGTGTCTGTGTTGTGCTGGGTGCGCTTCAATCTGCACAACAATATCCCTGCACTCCCCCCCCACACACACGTACACTCACCCATATGCACACTCTACATCTTCCACACACATCCACATCCCCACACACATCCACATCCTTACATACAACCCCACACACAACACCCCACACACATCCCCCCCCTCCCCAGATTGCATTTTATTCATCATTCGTTTCCACCTTGCGTGGCCCCTCTTCCGACCTGCTCAAACTCGTAAAATCCCGGGGTACCTTTTTCCTCCCCAAACCCCCCGGGGCCCCCCGAGGGGGTGGGATCAACCGCTCGCTGCGGCGGCTGCATATACGCATGGCAGCAAGCACGGTGGATATGGTACACTGGACCCCTGATTGGTCCGGAGATGACCCTAGTCATCGATTGGTGTTGTCGGCACAGGATGCACGATTTCACACAGTGTATTTGCTAAACCAACCGTTGATGCCTGGTCAACAGAGCACACCGACAAGTAGTGGCCGGCGCAGGTGTGGGTGCGTTGGGGGTGGTTTGGGGTGGTTGGGTGGGGGATGTAATGCTTTTTTACATACTCTCCACATATTCTCCACATATTCTCATGTGGGTGTTTGCACATGATGTGTATGTACTACACACCACTTGCAACAACCACACACAGCACCACCACTTCGTACAACACGGCACTGGAGCTGCAACTCCACAACATACTACTGCATGCGCCCGTGGACATGGACGAGGAGGGGGATGGTGCTAGTGAATCAGGCTCTGTGCAAAGCATGGGCGCCACCTCAGCACCAGATCGCAGCGTGCGCAGCATGGAGGATGTACCGTTCCACTCGAGCCGCTCTGAGCCGCTTGGTGTGGGTGGGGGGTCCACTGGAGGGGGGCCCGGTGGGGGAGGGGCCCCACGGGGTCCCGCGATTGCAGAGATTGCGGCGTGTGTGATACGGAGGACCCCCCAGGTGGCACCGGAGTCACCCGGGGGAGGTGGGGGGAGTGGCACGAGTACACCTGCACGTGGTAGCATGACTGGGTTATATGGGATGCCATTTATTGGTGGTGATACCCCCGCCACGAGCAGCCCACATGTGGCGTCAACAGGGGGGGAGCAGGGGGGCCCTGCGGGCCCCTCTGCACCAGGTGATGTGTCCACCACAGCACGTGACAGTGGTTTTGATGAGGATGGTGATGACGGTGGTGGTGCGCGTGTTGTATGGAACACTGCACAACAAGCACGACGGTGTGTGGTGTATGGCTGTGTGTCTGTTATACACTGGTATACACTGGTGTTTGGTTGTGCAAGTGTAAATGCACACAGTGCATATGCACACATCACATATCATGAGAAACAATACAACACACACAAAGGCCCCCCCATATAACCTGTACACATATCCACATACCCCACACACACAATACACACACACACCTCCCCCATTATCACACACCACACATAGGCCATGGCAGGTGGAGTTGGATGAATTGAGGGTATTCCTTGATTCCAACCACAGACAAGCAGTGTGGGCAATGTTTGAGCATTTGTTTTCCACTGTGTTGTGTTTGAATGCACGGAGAAAGCTCGCATTGACACAAGCAACATTGAGAACAGGTGGGTGGGTTGGGTTTTGTGTATGTTGACTGTGTACATGTTTCGAGCGTGCATACACAGTTCAACAGTGTATACAGAGTGCTTATACGTATGCAGGGTGGGCATACATACATAGACAGAGATGGTGTTGTGTATGTACCTATGCACCCACACACAAAACATGTGTACATGCATCCATTGCACATGTAGGCATCACGCTCCATACAACCCTCACAATCCTCACAACACACCACCACCACCACAATGCCCAGGTGCCAACACCCCAACAGCCCCCAGCCCCCCACCACCCCAACGTCCACGCACCGCAGGCCCCTCGTCTGCAAGGGAGGGCCCCTTTTCCTCTCAACAAGCAGTGGCACCCCCCCAGCTACGAAACCTACTCCCTACTGGGGGGGTGGGAGGGGGTGCTATGAGTGGCAAGCACAGGCGCAGTCAGTCAGACGTGTTGCCCCTGCAGTCACACCAGCAGCAGCATGTGGGAGGGGGTGGCAGTAGTGCGCGGTTGGAAATGAGAGGGGAGCGGGGGTCGTCTGTGTTGACTGCAGTCGCAGGTGTGTGTTGGTCAGGGGAGGGGGTGGGAGGCTGCTTGCAGAGTGTCATGCATAGCGTGTCACACTGTGAAAACACCGTACACACACACGTACATAAAGCAGTACATAAAATACATACAATGCTACGAACAATAGTACATACACGTAGTACATATGCGTGTATTCCCACATATGTACATCCTCCCACAACAGATCCGCAACTTGATATGCCAGCATCAGACAACCTATTGGAGCTGTTGCTACAACGACAACAAGCACAAGGTGATAGTGTTGGTGGTGGGAGTGCTGGTGGTGGGAGTGCTGGTGGTGGTGGGAGTGCTGGTGGTGGTGGGAGTGCTGGTGGTGGTGGGAGTGTTGTTGCGGGGCCATTGGAGTCGATTGTGATACAGGTATGTGGGGGGTTGTGTGTTGTGTGTGTGGGGGTGTGTAGAGTGTATGTAATGTGTGTGGAGAATGTGTGTAGTGTGGAGTGGGGGTGTATAAAGTGTGTATGAAGAGTGTACACCATGTGTATGTGTCAAGCCATTGCACAACACCACTTACTGCAACCCACCCACACCCAGGAGGAGGGCCCCTCCTTCACCGAGGGCCCCTCTGCGCTCCATGTCGCCACCAGTTTCATCCCCACCCCGTCAGCCAGCACCATACACGACCATGATCACCCCGATCACACGTATCATGATGAGGAGGATGCCGGGGACAATGAGGAAACACATGTTGCATGGGATGTGGCTGTGCGTGGCTTTCAAATGTGCTTCCAAGCAGATGCATCCAAGGGGCGGGTGTTATTGGCAGCAGAAACAGCGACGGTTATGTATGCCATTGACTATTCACGTGGTCAACAGATCACAGTGCTGCGTGTGGATGAGGTAGGAGGTTGCGTTGGGGGGGAGTGGATACATGTGCAGGTGTATAGGGTGTGGGTTGTACAAGGATGTGTGGGTCATGCACAACAACACACATGCGTATACCTGTGGTATTGTAGGACAGTATACCACACATGCATGCCTTGTCTCACTCTTGCCTTGTATATCCCATGTACATACCCCACCACACAAACACACCCACCACACACAAACACACCCTCCAAAAACCACACACCCCTCATACCAAGGTGCAAGCATACGCTGACAAGGCAGTCTACCAACCCCGCACCCCCGCATGGTGGCTCGACATCCACAACCACAAACTCCTCCCACCCCGTCCTTCCCCCACCTGCCGACGTGTGCTGCAACCCTTTTCCGTCCGTTTTTCCGCAACCAACAGTTCTCCCATGTTGCTCAATGCATCCTCCCCACACAGCCCCGCCCCCACCCCTTCGGCAGTGGCTGCAGCACGAGAACTGGTCCTGCAAACCCCACGTATCGAAACCAGCGTAGACCCCCACGAATTTGAACTGCTTATCGACATTGTGAGCACCGTGTTTTTGCTCCCACCCCCCACTATTGACGTTCTCGCAGCTGATTGGTCGTTGGTGCTCGAGTCGGAGACCCCCGAGGTGGATGTGATACGCTCTGCATACGTAGACACACGCCAACAGTTGGTGTGCATACAAAAGGAGGCTGTCACGCTGCTGTGCATGTTGGGTGCCGGGCAGTCCAGCGCCACTCTACAGACCATGCGAGGGCGGTTGGATACACGTGGTGGGAGTGGGAAATTTCTGCTTACGGAGCTTAAGGTGTTGGATGCATTGGAGCCTGATTTGTCATATGAGCGCGTGAGTGCTGCGATGAAGGAGTATGTGGTGCGGTGTAAGCAACGGCAACCGAGTCCATTGGGGCTGCATGAGGGGCTGGTATGTGTTTTTAGGAGGGGGGTAGAGGGGCACAGGTATACACACAAGATACACTGTCACACACACAGGCTGAGGGGCAGCGTTTGCTAGTGCAGTGGGCGAACTCAGCAGTGACAGGGGCTAGGGAGGTTGCTGACAAGTGCAAGAGGGGGCTCAAGGATGCCAAGGTGTGGGTTGAGGGGGTGTGCTTGAGAGGGTGTGGTGTGAGGGGTGGTGGTGTGAGGGGGTGTGGTGTGAGGGGTGGTGTGCGTTTATAAACGCAACCTCATTATGCACAGCATCACACAAATACGACCTCAACAACATGCATACACACACACCACACACACACACACCACACAGGCCCTAGCACGCAAGGACATGGCAGGCCCACGTGCAATACGAATCAGTCTTCAGGCAGATGCTATATTATGGACATTGTGTAAAGATGATGCACAGCGTTCTCCTCTGATACAGGCGTCGTTGTGGGGGCTGGTGGTGCACACTGCTCGCTACTCTGACAACTCCGGTGCGTATCTCTACCTCTAGCGTATCTGACATGGGGAATGACAATATGGTGGGAATGTGAGGGGGAGGTTAGGAGGGGGAGGGGGATGACAACGCAGGGGGGAAATATACACACATATTGTATTCACAGACACACCCAATATTCACATACACACAACATATTCACATACACCCTACTCACACACCACACACACTACTCACACACCACACACATGCCCCACTCACACAGGTTCCTTCAAGTTTATTATTCGTGATGGCAAGGTGTTGGACCTGACAGGCAGTGTGGGGTCGACTGATGCCACTGGGCAGGGGCTCATTGTTGCTGTGTGGAACCCTGATGAGGTGTGTGGTGTGTGGGTGGGTGGGTTATGGGTTTTATTGTATACATGTTGACTTGTTAAATATTCCCATACACCTTCTCAAACATGACACAAAAGAATACACCACACGTGCCAAACCACACACACAAAATACACACCCACACATGCCAAAATGCACACCCCCCACACACAGGGTTGGGGACGTGATGATTTGTTGCGTATCACAGCACGCCTCGGTGAACCTACAACAACACACACCATATACGAGCATGTGGATGTGTTGATACACCCATTGGGGGTGCACCTGACCGAGGGGGTTGCCATGGAAGTGTGGGTATGTGGGGTGTTTAAAGTGTGGGAATGCAGTGTGGGAATGTAGTGTTGGTATGTAGCATGGGTATGGAGTGTGGGTATGTGGGGTGTATGTGACATGAAATAGTTGAAAATGTCATGTGTGTGTTTCAACCACACCCACCCCTCCACCACACCCACACGCACCCTCTACATCCCCCCGTCCCCCCACAAACAAATACAGCGCTATTTCTACCCAGCATCTGAAGCAACAGACACCGCTACCCCTGCCGAATCACTCTCCAAGTCCTCCATCACCCTCGTCCCCCACTCAGCAGCAGGCTCCCCTGGTGGCTCTGATCTCGCTCTACACACCCTCATCGACGGGGGAAGCCCCGACAGCACCCACAGCACCCCGCAACAAGGGGCCCCACCGCAACAAGGGGCCCCACTGAGTCCCGGGGACCCTGCAGCCCCCTCCTCACAGGGGGGCGTGTCTCCCCTGTCTCATGTAAAGACGGCGGTCATGTCGGGAGCCGTTGGGGCCATCAGAAACCTTCGCTCTGCCACACGATACCGCTCGGGGGACGACCGCAATCCCGAGACCTCCTCGATGGAAGGGAGGGACAAAAAAGCCCCCCCCGCCGCCCGCAGGTCGCGTGTGGCGCGCAACAGCAAGGCACGCAGCGCCATGTCGGCCGCCCTGGCGAGCACCTTTGTGTATGTTCGATTTAATCGTGTGCACTGCAGGATAACGTATGCAGGGCAGCGTGTGCCCATAAGTATGTCTGACTTTAAACTGGTGCTTGATACTAAAGTGTATAATGATTTCGAGGGGAGCTGGCGTGATATTTTTTCAAAGTACAAGGGCACGTTGTTGTCCAGTGCGCTCAAGTCGTTTGCAGGGCTCCAAGGGAAAAAGTTCAAGGTACGTGGGGTGTTTTTTGTTGCGGGTTGTGTGTTATGGAATGTCTAGTTTGTGTATACACCATTTCATTTCCCACCGTTTGCAGGAGTTGTTGGGCACAAGCGAAGATGACGACGCAGATGCCGCAGGTGGTCCCTCATCGTCCAAAAACTTGCACAACCTGCTCACCAAAACGGGACGGCGACTCAAACTAGACACGTTGGCGGATAAATTGGATGCACGGCAAGCTGCAGCACCCACGCGCAAGGAGGAGTTGTTGTTGGGGCGACGGCTGGCCAAGGTGCGGGGGGCCGCGGCAGGTGCGGCAGAACGCCTGCTCGAGGGTGCCCGGGAACGATTGGCACCACAACGCAAGACGAGTGGTGGTGTGGCGTTGGAGGAGGAGGAGGACAATAATGAATAAGTGCGGATGTGCACATCCATATGTGCTTTGTGTGGATGGTCATCACACACACAAGCCAGTTTGCTGCACCTGGTGTTGGTTTGTTGTAAAATCTCAATCAACACCCACCTCGTATCCTTTCGCGGTTGTATTGCAGTGCCGTATTGCATTGCCTGCTACACACCCACAGCAGATCTGCTGCTGCTCACATCTTTGACCATGCAAAACACAACGCAGTTTGCTGGCAGCACCGCGGGCCTCACAAAGGCCCCCGTGCGTGTGTGCTTGGCACACCGTGGCTCTTTGCAAGTGCGCAATGCAGTCAAGGAGGTGTTTATGCCCGCATTGTCGAGCACCATGACGCAGGGAAAGATTGTCAGCTGGCTCAAATCCCCTGGAGACAAAGTGAAAAAGGGTGAGAGCATCGTGGTGGTGGAGAGTGACAAGGCTGATATGGATGTGGAGTGCTTCAACGACGGGTACCTGGGTGCCATTGTGATTCCTGAGGGTGGCACCGCTGACGTGGGTGCAGCTATTGCATTCATTGCAGAGACTGAGGCTGAACTCGATGCAGCCAAGTCAAAGGCAACTGGTACGGCGAGGTGTTGTTGGTGTTGCGGTAGCAATACACAGATGATCAACACAGATGATCATCACGACACAGGTTCTGCACCAGCCGCTGCTGCTGCTGCTGCCCCTCCACCTCCACCTCCCCCCGCCCCCGCCGCAGCCCCTGCCCCCGCCGCAGCAGCCCCCGCACCAGCAGCCCCCGCCGCTGCAGCCCCCCCACCCCCCCCACCCGCCCCTGTCGTGGTGGCCCAGCCCCGTGCAGATGGTCGCATTGTGGCATCCCCCTATGCCAAGAAGCTCGCCAAGGACTTGGGTGTTGACCTGGCCACTGTGGTGGGTACAGGTCCAGCCGGCCGCATCACTGCAGGCGATGTGGAAGCCGCCAAAAACGGCAACGGTGCTGTTGCAGTGGCCGCCCCCCCTGCCCCTGCTGCCACCACCACCACCACGGTGGTTGCTGCACCCGCACCAGCAGCCGCAGCACCCGCACCCGCAGCCCCTGCTCCTGCTGCAGCACCCGCCGCCTCGGGGGCCCCTACAGGCACGGTCCCGTTTACCGGAATGCAGATGGCTGTGTCTAAAAACATGTTGGAGAGCCTAAAGGTCCCCGAGTTTAGGGTGTCCATGACTATTCGCACCGATGCATTGGATGCACTGTATAAAAAGCTCAAGCCCAAGGGGGTGACCATGACGTGCCTGCTGGGTAAGGCATGTGGTGCTGCACTGGCAAAGCATCCCATCATCAACGCAGGTGTGTGAGAGGAGGGGTGAAGATGTGGTGGGATGATGGTGGGATGGTGGGATGCTGGGATGGTCTGCAGTGAAGAAGCATGATATGATTGTGTATGTCATTTATAGGATGTGCATGATCCATCTGTGTTGTATGTGTTCCCTCTCCATCTGACATCCCCGTCATCCCCTGATCACATCCCCCCATGACATCACATCACAACAGCAACTACTGCCGATGGCACCGGTGTCAAGTTCAACGACAATGTCAACGTGGCAATGGCAGTCGCAATGGATGGTGGCCTCATCACCCCTGTGTTGAAAAACGCAGATGTCACCGACATCTACACCATGTCACGTCAATGGGCTGATCTCGTCAAGCGTGCTCGTGGAAAGCAGCTTGCACCTGATGAATACAACAGCGGCACCTTTGCTGTGAGCAACCTGGGGATGTATGGTGTGGACAGCTTTGATGCCATCTTGCCACCTGGTATGTGTTGTTTGTAAGGGATGGTGGGATGGCGGGTGGGATGGTGGGACGGTGGTTGGGACAGGCTTACTGTCACAGACATGATGGATTCCCTATATACATACATCACTTGAACAGTTGTACGCATATCATTCAGAGTCCAATTCACATGCTCACAATGCACACAAAACCACTCTGCTCTTCCACCCACAAACACACCTTTGCCCCCCCCCAACCCCCCCCCCACAGGTATGGGAGCCATCATTGCTATTGGTGGCAGCAAGAATGTGGTCTCAGTGGATTCTGCTTCTGGTCGATTTGGTGTGGAGAAGCACATGACAGTCAACCTCACGGCTGACCACCGACACATCTATGGTGCTGATGCTGCCGAGTTTTTGCTGGTGCGTGGTTGGGGGGAGCGTATGTACACTGTGGGCATGCGTTTGTGTGTGTGTGTGTGTGTGTGTGTGTGGGTGGGTGGGTGGGTATATGTGTTTATACTTCATGTATTGTCTCTTCACAGATCCACACACTCACACATCCACACGTTCACATTTCCACATATCCACACAGACACTCAAGAGCATCATTGAGGACCCTGAGCAGCTGCTCTTCCTGTAAATACAACAGGAAAAACAAGGGGGGAAACAGAAAGAGAGGGAGGTATTGAGTTGTGGGAGAGAGCCTGACTGAGGAGAGTTTGCTGTTTGTTGATCGAGGAGGGAAAAGAGGGGAGGAGGAAAGAGCGTGTTTTGTGCTTGTGAGCGTTTTTATGGTTGGATACCAACAATGCGTGTGAAAAAGAACGTTGCCATCGTTTGTTTTTACAGTTGACGCCAGCAAATGGTGTCCCTCCCCTTGCCTTTCTCGAGGGGGACACTGAAAAAAAAGTGTCGGAAAAATTGCAGCCAAATCATCATCATCGTCGTCGTACGTGTTCTCTCCCGCGTGTATGCAAACCACATGAAATCGCTACTGCAACAAAACACGCAAACAAAAACAAACAGCCCCCAAAACCAGCAAAAACCGTCGTCTGTTCCACTTGTCACACCTCCACCACAATCACCATCACCACCCTCACATGCACACCCACCCATGCACTAAAAATAGCAAAAAACACTCCATATCATCAAATCACATCAACTTAAAACTCGGGGAAAAAGTAACGGTGGCGCAGGGCCTGCTTTGGCGACAAACGTCCCCTGTTGAGGTTGTTTCTCTCAGCCACCAGCTTCTTCACCAGGTCCCACCCAGCCCCATTGTTTCTGTCCAGCAGTGTGAAGTCACAGGTGCGCGCCTTTTGTGAGGTGGAGCGCCATACATCCAAATCATACTGTGCCCTGTTGTTTTGTGAATTGCGTGTTGTGTGTTGGGGAGTGGATGAGGGTTGTGAGATTATATCATGTCATGACATTACACATCAACTGCATGTGCATGATCTGCTGGCAACATGTACACACATACTTCACACAGTACAAACAACACACAAAACAAACACCCTACCAACACCACACATACCGTGCAAAATCATCATTAAACGATTTCTGTGCTGTGGACGTACGCAGCTGTGGCACTGCCATCTGCAACAGCAACACACCAGCGCTGTATGAGTCAAACAAATCAGGGCGCCCCCACAACCATGCAAGGGGGGCGAGACCAGCTGCGAGCAGGGTGGGGGGAGCACGTGGAAACTCCTTGGGCATGACCTGGGGGTTGGTGGGTGTATGTGTCGGTGGGTGTTTGTGTTGGTGGGTGTGATGTGGGTGTGATGGTGGGTGTGATGGCGGGTTTGATGTGGGTGTGATGGTGCACGTTGGTGGGGGATGCACTGGAATGTGTGGTATATAATGTAGGTATATATAAAACACACACTGCCACCTGCATTTCATCTGCAAGCATCATACTTATAATCCTACGCACAACACAACACAAACACAACAAACACAACACATACAAAACACAAACACAACATACCAAGTCCTCAGGTGGAGCATATCGTGGATCAAGCATGCCGTATTGTGGGTTGAAGTTGATACCAGTACACATATCCACTGCAGCCCCAAAGTCAATAAACAACACCTTGCCATTGGATGTGATGAGCAGGTTTTCAGGCTGTGTGGGTGTGGGGGAGGGGAAGATGTGGGGAAGATGTGTGTGGGTGTGGGGGACGGGAAGATGTGTGTGGGTGTGGGGGACGGGAAGATGTGTGGGGGTGTGGGGAAGGGGGTGTTGCATGGGGAAGGGAGGGTGTGGGTGAGGGTGAGAATGGGTGGATTGATGGGTGTAAATATGGGCACAACAACACAACAGGTGGGAATATGATATGAGTATGTGCATGTGTATGATGTATGATGTATGCATGTGTATGTTGTATGCATGTGTATGTTGTATGCATGCATGTGTGTATATATGTATGCATGCATGTGCCTGGGAATATATGCATCAACCGTTTGCTGCACAACCACCCCCTCGCACCTTGACATCACGATGTACGACACCAATACTATGCAGGGCATCCAACCCCTGCAGCACTTGTTTAACTATTGCCTTGATTGTCAGTGCATCCCTCTTCTCTTCAGTCATGGTACCCTCCTTGGACCCCAGCATGATGGGGGCGAGGGCCTCTGGGAAACGACCTATCTTGCCTGGGAGGGAAGGAGGAGTATTGTTTGATGATAATGAAACACAAGGGGGAGGTTATTGTTTGATAATGAAGTTATCGTTTGATAATGCATTTCATCAGTTGATAATGAAACAAAAGGGGGATTGAATTATTTGATAATGAAATAATGGAGAAATGAGAGGGGGAGTTGAGAAAAACGCAAGGGAGGTTCAACACATCCACACAACACACCATCCCCGCACCCCCACCCCCATACCATCACATGCATCTGCCAACGTGCTGTCACTCTCAAAATCCCACACCAACCACTGCGTCCCCTTGGTAAACCCCCCCACCGATGCATCTGCTGTGAAACTCCCCTTGTACGCCGCCACATGCTTTTTCACCTGCGGATGCAGTGCAATTTTCCTACACATGTACGCCTCCACCAATCCCGTCTCTGCTGCACCCTGCGCAATGGTGCCTGCTTGGAGGAAATTGGCGCGTATGCCTGTGCGGTCTAGGTTGACTCGCTTGAGCACCACACGCCGTCGCTTTTGCTCTGGAGTGAGGTTTTTGGAGTACACCCTGTCCTCTCCAGGAGACTGTGTATTTGTGGTGGTGATGTGGGGGTGGTGGTGGTGATGTGCGGGTGGTCATAGTGTTGATGTGAGTGTACTGGATGTGAGTGTATTGGTGGTGATTGTGTTGGTGAGGTCATGACCACCATATCATGTAATCATCACACATACCGTCTTGAGGCCCTCAAACACCTGCCCATAATTGCCACCACCCAACCGTTCCCTCAATGTGAAGTTTTCTGTACTCAACCTGTTGTAACGATGACAGAGTGTGTGATGATACCCATCAAAAGACACCATCTGTACACCAACACAACACAAAACACCCACCACACAACACATACTTGCTGCCCATGTTTTCTGACAATGGCCCCGTGACGTAAAAATCAAGCAGCCCAAACACAGGCGCGGGTCGACCAAAGAGAGAATACCACAACAACCCAAGTCGCCCCACTCCGGCAAATGTGGGAGAGAGGGTGGCCACGCTGGCGACATCCGACGCGATGATGCGCAACGGGCCCGGGACCGTCTCAGCTGTCAGGGTGGCCACCAGGGACTCTGCGCCAGTTGCGTTGGCGGTAGTGGTGATGGCTTGTGCTACGAGGTTGCCCAGCTCGGGGTTGCCTAGTGCAGCAACGGGGAGCACGATGCGACGACGACCCCAACGTGATGTGGCATGGCGTGTTGGGTTGGCAACAAATTGGTGTGTGGTGGAGCTAAACGATGATGATGTGCTTGTTGAGCGCATCATGACCACGTTGGGGTTATACGAGGGACACAGCAAATGTGTGTGTAAGAGGTTGTTGTATACCCGCCAAGACGACGTATACGTGTGCGGAACGGGATGCGTGTGCTATTGCAGCGTGCGTGCGTGGTGCGTGGCGCTGCTATTCGGTCTACGAGGTAAAAGTGTGGGGAATGAACACTATGTGCCCTCAGATCACAGGCTGCGTTTCTGCACACAGTCTGCTTGTTGTGTTTGTGATGATGGGTTTTATAAGGTTGCAATGCCGTGGCGCGAATGTAACAGCATAATAAACCAACTTTGTTGCTTTCACTCAAACGCCTGTGTATGGTGTTGCTCACGCCTTGGTCTATTTGGCCGAGGGAAGACGCAACACAAGCTTGGGCAGGTCCTCAGGTGCTACCATCACTGCTGGTCCATCCCTGTGTGTTGAGAACAACGGGGGGGTTTGATGTGTGAACATTGAGTGTCCAGTTGGCATCTGTTCTCCATACTTGGTGCACGGCATGGGGACGTCCACCATGACCCGCTTGCTTGTCTTGCTGAGCGTGTTGCTGGGTGATGCACGTGCTGGAGTGTCTGGTGTGTTGACCTTTTTCTGCTCCCCCTCGACCTATATGTGTGGATGAGTTGCATGTCGTCAACTTGCACACAGCTCATCACAGCAATTCACATGTACACAATATACCGGAACTGCCTTGGCTTGTGCATCCAGTGCTGCAAAGATACGATCAAGGGACCCTGACGCAGGTGGGCCTTGTGGCATAGCAGGTCCCTCCATAGCAACAGGCCCCTCAGGGGTCCTGGAAAACGTAGACGCTCGTGAAACAGCAGGGGGGGACGATGCGGTGGGCGCAGCATGCCCCACACGCCGCGCAACAGCATCATTGTATCTTTGACAAGGGTGAGTATGGTCAGATGAGAGGGTGACATGTGTTCTACGGTTGGCATGATGATGAATCACACCAACAAGATGTACAAAACGGTGTGCGTTTTACATGCAACACACGATTCACCATGCAACAAGTGAGATCCACCAGCATACTTGTGCACTGCTGCATTCATTTTGAAGCCCAGCGTGCCCAGCATGGCTGCCCCTGCTGCTGTCACGCTCACAGCCGCAGCAGCTGCACCTCCCCCTACTGTTGCTTTACTACTGCTACTACTGCTACTACTGCTACTACCACCACCAGTATCATTACTACTACCGGTCAGCTTACCCTGCTGCTGTTGTGATGTCTTGCTCATTGTAGTGGAAAAGGAGGAAGATGGGGAGGAAGATGCACCACTGCTACCACTGCTACCACCACCACTGCTGTTGTTGTTGTCATTTGCATGTGTATAGCCATTATTATTACTACTACTACGTTCTGATTTGCCACCATGTGCACCTGCCACTGCCTGCAACATGCTTGTGCCTGCTGCCTGCTGTGACACCATGTGCCCACTGCTGCTTGGTGTTTTTTCCAACACACTAGGTGGTGTTTTTTCCAACACACTAGGTGGTGTTTTTTCCAACACACTAGGAGGTGTATTTTCCAACACACCACTACGACTGGGTTTTGTGACTCGTGCAAGCTCTACATGTGCATCATGCTGTGCATGCTGTGGATGAGACATGCAACTGCTCCCCTCATGTGCTGCTGTGTTGCTGCCATACCCACCACCACCATTCCCACCACCATCGCTGTATTTTGTAAAGCTGTTGTTGTTGCTTGTATACAGGGTGGCACTGGTGTGCTTGCTGCTGTTACTTTTATTGTTGTTGTTGTTGTTGTTGTTGTTGTTGTGGGTTGGTGGTGTGTCACTGGCAACAAGAGCAATGGTCTTGGCTGGGCTGGTGGGAAGTGTGATACCCGCTGTGTGTTTGGGGTGGGGGGGGGGTGTGAGTGATGTGTTTGGGGTGTGGGGGAGGGGGTGAGTGATGTGTCTGGGATGTACACATACTACACACTACACACAATACACAATACACTATACCCTGTACGCTACACACTACACACCATACATTACATACAAACACAAACACAAAAACACACACATAACAAACACACCTGCAGCATCAATCACAAGAGCACGTGCACTTCCATGTCGTTCCATCATTTCTTGTACTGTGTTTTTCAATACATCACATATTTGACGTAGTGGGAGTATACTGTGGGTGTGTGTGATGGTGTTTGCATATGTGTGTTTGCATATGTGTTTTGTAAACATGCACATACAAAAAGGTACACACATACACCAACACAATGAACGCAAAACAAAACATACACAAAAACACACAAAAAACACACAAAAAACACTCCCCACCCACGCACCCGAATGGTTCTTCTATTTGCACACCAATCTCATCAATACCCAACATGAGGAATGCTATACACCCACTGATGGGGACGGATGTCCATGAGCAAGAATCCCACAATGCAGTGGGGAGAAGCAACAGCCACAGGATAAGAAAACGACTGTGGGGTGGGTGGGTGGGTGGGAGAGATGTGTGTGTATGAAGGGGGGCAGTCCTTCATGAGATGTGTGCACCATTCATACCCACCTGGTGTGTCGTGTATATGACAGGGGAATGGGTGTTTGCAATATACGTATACATGCACCCACAACATCTTGAAAGTAACTCAAGTTGTCATCCATACGGTGCATACATATGTCAGACATACGAGCAGCACGCACTGCCTCACTCATAACCTGTGACAGGCGCGTGTGTGTGTGTGTGTGTGTATGGTGTTGGTACAGCGTGATGTGTGTTGTAAGGTTTCCCATGTACACACGTTTCAAACTACACCACAACACACTAACAAACACACACAACAAACCCAAAAAAACAACAACCGAAAAGCACATCACCTGCAGTGAAAAATTAACCCTACTACTACATTGCATCAGCTGGTCAACCTCTCCCGGTTTCAACACATCCACCAGCGTTGACCGCAGATCATCATTGTGACCATGTTGACCATGCAGGAGGTTACACAAGCAGCAATTGTAGGCAATGGTGTAGCGTGTTACTAGGGCACGCAGGTGGGGTTGGTCCTCAGGGAACCACAACATGGCCTGCCTCACAAAATCGATGCTGCGATTGAGCATGCCACCTAACAGCTTGCGTGCCTCCCACCACCTGTTGAGGGTGTGGGGTGGTGTGTGGATGATGGGGTGGATGATGGGTGGTGTGCGTGTATGTTGGGGAAATCCACACCACACACACATACCGGTCGTATGATGTGTTGGTTCTAAAAACAAGCAAGAGTGATAGAGCAAAGGCAGTCAAGGCAAAAGGTTGACCAGTGGCTACAGTGAGGTGGGGCCATGTGTGGGGGATACCACCATTCTGTGTGTGAGTGGGAGGAGTGTACATGGGTGCGTATATGTGTATGTGGGTATGTGAGTGTGCATAGTTGTGGGTATGTGTGCATGTATGTGTGCGTGTATGTGTACATATTATCGTGAATACGTTTGCAGGTATAAAAGCACAGCACGTTGGGAATTCAAGTACATACAAGCCACATTCATTCACACATTTTCCTACAACATGAGGAAACAAAACACACCCATCCTCACACCCATCATCACGCCCATCCTCACACCCATCAACACCCATACCTTGCGTGCTGTTTCCCATGTACCTACAATCAATGCACTACACATAACTGCTATCACTGGCACAAGCAGTGCTCTAAACACTTTACTAAAGGGTATGTTGAGTACATGTCGTGCATAGCGTACGGTCTGTCTGTGCTTTTCCCACTTTTCATGGTTGTATATCTGTGTGGGTGGGTGTGGAGATGTAGGCTCAACATGATGGTTGTGTTTGTGGGTGTGTGGGTATGGGTGTGGGTGAGTGTAGACTGAACATGATGGTTGTGTATGTGGGTGTGGGTGTGTGGGTGGGTGTGTCGCTATCAGCTGGGATACACAGCATGGTGTGCTTGCAAGGGGTGGGCAGCATGTATGCACACAACAAACCTGTACTGTCATCTGTGAGTGTTTTGGATGTGCCAGGGTTTTGCATAGTGGCAGCTTGTGTACATATGCAGTCCATAACAACACCATGCCCCGCCACATACCGTGCTGCGTGCGGGGCCACCCTCTGTCCTATCATAATCATGGTCATCCATGGAAAGCCGCACATGGGTATGCTGCCGCATACCAAGATATGATGGTTCCTGCCTCAACATGGTGGTGTCAAAGAAGAGATGGTGATGCTTGGTTGATGTGACGCTATGCTTGATGATGTCGTATTGAATTGCCTAGTGTGCGAGAGATAATTGTACATTGCATTCTTATGCAGTGCAGAACGTCAGCGGTGTGAAGCCTCTGATGGAGAAGGATGCATCATCAAGTATTGCTAGTATTTCAGTAGTCGTGTCATGTCTTGTCCGTAATCGATACGTAACTGTCTGTCGTAACAAGTCGTATGCAAAGCGTATGCACAAGCTCTACAAGTGTGCAGGAATGCGTGTGGTCAACACTGAAAAAACAACATCAAACAACAAAAACGCAGCAAACCCAAACACGCTTGTCTCAACAACAGCATATCACGTGTCTAATCATCTGCAAGATCAAAAATCATGTGGCCTATACGAACCATCTGCAACAAATCATCACGATTTTGTGGTACCCAGTACATTTTCAGCCACACCCTACGACAGCTTGATTTACCACTGTATGAAAATCTTGAAACCCTTGCAACCCTTCGACGAGGCATTTGGAGCGAAGCAGATCAGTCTCATGGTGGTACATCCACATCAGAGGCAGAGCGGCCCCTCGACTCGTTTTATGACAACACCGTGGAAACGGTGTGTAGGACACCACCACAGCTATCACACAGTATGCCATAGCACATTGCCTCCCCACAACCAACAGTATGCACAAGAACCCATTGAGCAACTCACATTGCGCCAGATGCTCGACTTTGGTCGTGATGTCACATACAAGCAGGACAAGATACTCACCAGCGCACGCTACGTCCACAGAGAGGTATGGTGCATATTGTACGAGCGTGGTTGTGTATACCCCTCCACATGATCCCCCACACCATGCATCACCCATCGAGCATTGCATTCATCATCAGTTGCCTCGTCGTCTCGCACGGCGCCTGTTGGATCTCCAGTTCCTCCCCTATGTGGTAGTCACCAACCCCCATATACGTCGCGTATACCATGCCTACTTTCACGCATTCAACATCTTGCGTGGCGTCCCCATCATCACCACATGGCAGGAGAATGCAACATTCTCTCAACTGCTGCGTCGACTTGTTGATGAACATGGTGTGTATTGTGTGTGTGGAGGTTGTAGTAGAGAATGCTTTTTGTGATGTAGCAACTGTACACCTGGTGATGATATAGTATGTGTGTACATACAACCACATGGCCATCAAAACACCACCTCACACACACAATAACCTCTCTGTATATCACCTCACACACACACACACTATCACCTCATGTATGTCACCCCTATGCACACCATGACCTCACACACACACCATGACCTCACACACACCATCACCGCACACAGCACCCATGTTGGATGCCCTTGCTAGTGGCTTGAGGGAGTGCAGTCGCAAGCCAATAGTGGGGGAACAACTCAAGGTGAGGGATGGAGGTGTGGGTGCATGTGGATGTATAATGGTGTGGGTGGGTGTGTATGGGTTTGGGTTTGGGTTTGGGTTTGGGTGGGTGTGTATGGGTTTGAGTTTGGGGTGAAACATGCACTGAGAGGAATGTATAGAAAGAAATATACATACATGAAATACCCACCCACCCGCCACCACACACACATGCAAATTCCCCTGCACACGCAAGTACCCACACACGCTCTTCAATACCCATCACAATCAACAGTTGGATGGCTTCCTTGACAACATGTTGAGGTCACGCATAAGCAGACGTGTGATTGCTGAACAACACATCAACCTGCAAAACACAATGTATGTGTACTTGCAGTGTGTGTATCATTTGTGTGTGTGTGTGTGTGTGCGTGCGCGTGTATGAGTGCGTATGTATGTGTGCGTATGTATGTGGTGGTGCTACAATACTTATCTACACACCTACACAACCCACCTTGCCCCTACACATACACCCGTCTCACACACCTACACAAAACACAATGCAAGACCATACCCACGCAAAAAAACAAAATAAAAAAAAATCATCACCCACACAAAAAGTACCCATACAAACCACACCCCCACCCCAACAGGCCTGGGTTTATTGGATGCTTCCAGATCAACCTCAATGTAGTAGAAGCAGCAGAATTTGCAGCCCAACGTGTACAACAAGTGTGTCGGGAAACATATGGTGTGAGCCCTGATGTGCGTGTGTTGGGTGATACACAGGTGGACATTACGTACATACCAACACACTTGGATTATATGTTGTATGAACTGCTGAAGAACTCTGTGAGGTATTATTGTGTGTGTGAAGTAGTGTGTGTATGTGAGGGAGTGTGTGTGTGAAGAGGGGTGGGGTAAGGGAAAACGAAGCGTTGTGTGGGGGTTTGTTTGTATACACATGTCGGTTTGCACGTGTGTATAACAACAATCTCAACACACACACACACACACACAACCTCACACACACTCATACACCCTCACACACCCTCATACACCCTCACACCCCACACAGGGCAGTGGTGGAGTTTCACAAAGGTGCCACTCGTATCCCCCCAGTGGTGATTCATGTGTGTTCAGGCAGCGACTGCATCACTATACGGTATGTGGGGGACTGCATTTGGTATGTGGTGGAATGTACTTGTATTGTCTACTGTTGGGGGGGTGGCTGGGTACTTATACACATCATAACATATGCACACATGACACATACACGACATATGCACACCTGACACACATGACATATGCACACATGACGTGCTTTGTACACATCCCGTACCACATTGTTGTGCTTTGTACAATCCTTAACCTCAATTTCCCTGCCTCTATGTCTCTCTCTCTCTCTCTCACACACACACACACAGACACGCACACTCCAACACACACAGGGTGATGGATCAGGGTGGTGGTATACCTGAAGCAGATCTTCAACGTGTATGGCAGTATGGCTACACCACCATAGCAGATGGACCATCCAGCCACACCATTGGTGCAAGCAGCAGTGGTAGCAGTGGCCGGGGTGGGGGGGAGGGACTGGGGGGGAACTTTGGTGACATGTGGTCAGATGTACGATGCTGATGATGGGGTGGTGTCAGGGGCATGGGGGAGATGTGGTTGATTTGAATTTGCTTGAGGTTGTGCGTGAGGTTGTGCATATGGGTGTGTGTTTGTATGTTTGTATGTGTGTGTACTAATTCAAGTTACTCATCCCGCCTCATCCCGCCCCATCACACAACCTGCATTCACAACAACAACAACAATCAGGTGGCCAAGTATTCTGCTGGTGCCGCACGATATAGGATGGCTGGATTAGGTGTGTGAATGTGTGGGTGTGTCTGTACATACCATACCACACCTGTGTGTGTGTGTGTGTGTGAGTGTGTGTGTGTTGTGTGTGTGTGTGTTCATTTTCCCCACTCAACAACCCCAGGTTTTGGACTGCCACTGTCGCGCCTGTATGCACGTTATTTTGGAGGAGACCTCAAGCTTGTGAGCATGTGTGTGTGTGGTGTGGTTTGTGGTTTGTGTGTGTATGTGGTGTTTGTGTGTGCGTGCAAAACACCCAAAAACATCACTCACAGGCCTGGGTATGGTGTGGATGCCTATTTGCACATCAAGCGCTTGGATAACTACAGCTGGGAAGAGCATACAGAGGGAGGGACCTCAAGTTGACAGCACTGATAGTAGTGCTAGTGTGAACACGTGTGCGTGTGTGTTTGTCCAGGAATACAATTGTTTATTGCAGTATGTTGATTTGATGCCTGTTTTTGTCCAATAATCATGCCTAGCTGACCTATATTCCACCATCATACCTACCATTTCATACACTCTACAATGAAACAGCCAGCTGGTTGATCACCTTGTTGCATCTTGATTGCACACCATATTGCACACCATGGGGAGTGAAACAAACAATGCCAAGCCTCACTATGGCACGAGCATGACGGTGATGGTGGTGTTTGCATGGTACGACGGTGGGCCAGTGTAGCAACTCGTCTGATCAACAACGACATCTTTTTACGATATAACACAGGTACTGCTCCAACATTGGCATGCTCCTGCTCAACAAGGCAGTATTGAGCAGTTTCGACTTTAGGTATGGTGAGATACCCAAACAACAACATACACATGGTCACCATCATCCACATACATCGCCTAGGTACCCAATTTTCCTCACTGCATGTCACCAAGCATGTGGCACACTGATGAGCATGTTTTTCAGTACAATAGGCTGCATGCCCCGTCAGCGCATCACCAGCCGCAAGCAGCTATACAAGATTGCAGTCCTTGCAACCGTGTTTTGTGCATCCATCGTGAGCAACAACGCCAGCATGCGCTACATTGCTGTATCCTTCAATCAGGCATGTAGTTGTTTGTGTGTGTGTATTTACTTGTCATGCTTACACGTGCAGCACACCCATCACAGCACCCCCATTGTGTCATGCATCCCCAAAACACACCTCCCAAAAACACACCTCCCAAAAACACACCCCCTAACAAACACACAGGCGATTGGCGCAACCACCCCTGCCATCACAGCAGTCATGGCCTATTTCATGCTCAACACACGAGAATCACGGCAAACCTACATGACACTGGTCCCAGTGGTGCTCGGCATCATCGTGGCATCAGGATGGGAACCAAATTTCAACATGCTCGGCTTTCTGCTTTGCCTCACTGCCACCACCACACGCTCGTTCAAGACAGTGCTCCAAGCACTGCTGCTTTCAGATCCTGCAGAGAGGCTTAGCAGTATGAGCTTGATGTACTACATGTCCCCGATTGCCCTCGCAGTGTCCCTGCCATTGGCGTTGCTGTTTGAGGATGCACCATGGGTTCGTGCAGCGGCGCTGATGCAAGCAAATCCCAAGTTTGCATGGGCGTTTGTTGCCAATGTGCTGTTGTCGTATTGCATCAACTTGACCAATTTTTTGGCGACACAATACACCAGTGCATTGACGATTCAGGTGGGATGATGGTGATCATGTGACCATATACGTTGTCATGTGCAACATCTGTTTGCACACCACACTGTTACATTATCACAATATACACAGGTGTTGGGTAATGCCAAGGGTGCGGTGGCGGTGGTGGTGTCCATCATGGTGTTTCGCAATCCCGTGAGTTTTACTGGCATGGTGGGGTATGCTGTGTGTGTGGCGGGGTGTTTTATGTACTCCGAGGTATGCGTGGATATATATTACAAGTGGATAGTTGCATGCACTTGGCCCGCCATACACACAATGCGTCCTTAAACACATACACATAATGATCATCCCCCCACAGTCAAAGCGGCATGCCAAGATGGCTGCGACATTGAGGCAAACAAAGGATACGCTTGCCAAGCTTGCAGATGATGTGGAGGAGGGCAGGGGGTATGCAACTGGCAAAACTGAAGGCATGGCAGCATTGCAACAACGTATTGCTGTGAATGTGCACACGTGATCTTTACCCAACTTGTGGTAGTTTGATATTTTTTTACAGTGTGTGTACCATCTTATTGTTTCTACCTGACATATATCATCCACATATCGTCCACATGTCCTTTTGTAACAAATATATATGATCATATCATGATGCATCAGGCAATTTGACAACCCACCATGCAACCCCGCTGATAGCACTCTTTCACAGGGCACTCCTCAGCAACTATGACGATGCTAGATGGACGTTTTGTGGTTTTCAGAGCAGTATACGGTGGGTGGTGATGGTAGTGATGGTGGTGATCACAGCCTTGTTGTCTGTATCATTCCATCCAGCATCCCCACCGCACCTACATCATCTACATAGATCGCCCAACCACATATCAGCATTGGCAGCTACGGGATTTGGTGCATTGCGACCCATCATCCTCATCAGGGCACGTGTACTGCGTGTACAATACTGAAATCATCAAGTACAACCTCCAACGCAACTCGGTATGTATGGCGAGGGGGGATGGAAGTAGGAGCATCAACAGCGATGCATGGTGTATATCCATGAGGCACGTGGTCATACCACATCACACCACGTGTTGCCATACATCATCACACACCTCAGACGGTGATATGGAAGGATTTGGCAAACTGGGAACCCACATCCATGACTGTGGGGGAGGGATACATGGCAGCGGGTGGCGATGGCAGCCAGGTGCGTGTACGATGGGCACGGTGCTGCATGGTGTGTTGCATGTGATGTTCATGTGTCTTGGGTATGTCTTGTGCATATGCAACACATATATGCTCAACAACACCACACACCCTCTCAAAGTTGTTTGTTGCACGATTGAGTGATGGCCGAGCATTGTACAATCGCCGTGTGGGTGGCACCGTCAACAACAGTCTTCACATTGCACCCAATGATGCTACAGGTGAGGCATTTTTGTGTTTTTTCTCTGTGTGTGTATGGTTGTTTGATATTTTACTAGGGGAGCATGCATGGTGTTGTGTAGATACTTGCAATGGTTTACATGTAAACCCATTGTCACCATCATCATCATCCTACGTCATCATCCCCACCCCCTTGCCACCACAGGCAACCCCACCCTATACGTATGCAACAACGACTGCACCATCAAGGTGTATGACATACGCACACATCAACTAAATCAGGCTGGGTTGATACATTGTTCAGTGCCCATCAACTATGTAGCAACCAGCATACCAGAACCTACCAATGTGGTGGCGGTGGGGGATGGCAAGGAGGTTTTTTTGTACCGCAAGGTGTGTGTGTGTGTGTGTTTTGGTGGTGGTGAGGGTGGTGGTGTTGGGGAGCAACGATGGAGCATGTAGTCATCATGTGGTAATGGTCATCATGTGGTAATTGTCATCATGAACATGGTTTCTCATTCATGATACGTACACCACCCCACACACCCCTCTCCCCTCCATACAGCGTCCATCAGGGTATGAACGAGTGGGCACCCTCAAAGACCTCGAGGGCCCCTGTATGAGTTGTGCCTGGAACACATCCGGAACCTGCTTTGCCGTAGCTTCTCAGGAAGGTCGCGTGAGTGTCTGGGACCACCGTACACACAAAGTGGTCTCCACCTTTCGCACCACTGACGCCTGTCGGAGTGTTAAATTCACATGTGCGCCTGTTGACCTGTTGGTGTTTGCCGAGGCGAGGAGACAGGTGCATGTGGTGGATGCGAGGTGCTATACCACGAGGCAGACGTGTGGGGTGTCGCCTGCGGGGCCGGTGGATATATCTGGGGTTGCGTGTGCACCCACGGTATGTGATGTTTGTGGGGTGTGGGGTGAGGGTTTGGTGGTGGAATATGTGTGCGTATTGTCCAGTTTGTATGTGTGATTATAATAGAGTTCATTTGTGTGCATGTGGCTGTGCACTACACTGTAGGCAATGTTGAATTTGTATTATGGTTACACTTATCTACCGTATGTGGCAATGGATGCACACACATACACTCAAAACATGTACAGTCAAAACACATACATACACTCGACCCACACACGCATTGCACACAGGGGAGTGCAGTGTATGTTGGTACAGATGAGGGGCTATCGGTATTTGATGTGAATATACAAGCGCGAAGAGCATTCCTCCATGCAGATTGTATATGATGTGTGTGATGTTGCAGTAGTACATGATGTGTGTGATGTTGCACCAGTGTATGATGTGTGATGTTGCACCAATGTGATCCCATCCCAATCATGCTGTTTTTTGCAGTTGTGTTTTTTTAAACACATGCAATATGTGTATGTGTTTCATTTTGACGTGTGGTCTTGTCATGATGACACACATGCGACACATGCAACACACACAGTGCTGTCCTGTTGGTGTATTTGATTTGCTGGTGCACCACCGTACACATGTGTTGTTGTTGTTGTTACATCTGTGCTCGTGTCTCGCCCACATGTGTCTTGCATGTTTTTCCCACATACTTACAAACCGCATATATCGCAACACACACATGATTGCGTCGCATGATGATGGATGTACAACTTGAAGCCAACCTTGTACAACACCTTTTTACAACGTCAACCTTGTACAACAAAAAAGTGCATAGACTGAACCAGCTTGCAACACCCCCTGTGCTCCCACGATACACACTGACAAAGGCAACAAAACCATGATGAAAATCAGACAACAGGGAACAAACCTTGATATGTCACACATATAGATTGGGCAACACCCTACGCACCCACCGCCTCTGTACATGTACATACTCAATACACACACGTAGTCACCACTCACACCAGCCTCCACCTGTTAATCCCCCTCACCGCAGCAGTACACCATCATCCCCATGCTACTGGGCTGCTGGTGGTCGGTAATGCACGGTGTCATGATGACTGTCATGAAACCCGTCCACGCTCATGGGCGCCACACGCCCCCGCTTGTGATGGTGGTGTGCCAGCATGGGAATGGCGTCTTTCAGGTATGGCCATGATGCTTTATACACCACATAACCAGCAGCAGCAAGCAGTCCCAGGCCGAGCAGACGCCACAACAGGTGGTGCTGATGTCGTGCCACCTCATCATGGATCCTGGTGCCATGCACATCTGGTGGTGCCCAACCAAACACAGCCTTGATGATGGAACCCAGCATCACTGCTTCATTGAGGGTCTCTAGGTTGGCAGCGGTGTCTTTGTCACACCATTGGTTGTGCAGGGTGCAGGTGTGAGGCAGCGGTGTGCAGTCCCCTGAGGGAGGGGAGGGAGTGGTGGGGGGGGATGAGGTGTTTTGCTCTACACAACTGACGCACACGCACAAGTGCATCACTCCCTTTAGGAAAGGACATACAAACACAACACTGTTCTACGCAAAAAAAACACCCCCTACACACCTGCATAATCATCCGCGCTGAACCAGTTGCATAAGTCCACATCGCTCTCCTCAGACACAATCGCCTGATGCAGCACATCACGCCCCACCCCTGAGGCCCCCGTGGTCAACCCGGTCAACGCTGCCCCCATGCTGCCCTGGGCACCACATGTGCATGTGTCCACCACTGCCTGGCACATTGACCTGCATGGCAACAACCGGGAAATGTTGTGATGGAAGCCCTTGGACCAGTCAACAGGGATGTGGGGGACATGTTGACCGGCAGTGGCACTGAGCATTTCCCGGAGTTCGGGGACTGCTGGCAGCAGGGCACGGTTGACCAGGCGGTCAAAGGTGCCACATGGAGGGACAGCCTAATAGTGGGGGGGTGTTGTGTTTGTGAGGGGGGTGTATGATGAGGAATGTGTGTTGGGACAAAGACACAAATGTGTGTTGGTTAATAATGTCAATGACCACATACCTGGGCGCACCACAGTGCCTGTAGGTTTTTCAAACACTCGGGGCAGGCAGAGTGCAGTGCAACACGCTGACCGGGAATAAGCATTTTCAGAAAACGGTCCACAGGTGTCTGTTATGATTGTTGATTGTTGTGTTGATGTTGTGCGACAATACGTAGTACGACACTATGTACTGGTTCCCCCCACCTACCTCGCGCATGTCCACCATGTCTTCAGAATAAAACATGCAGTCAATCTGTGTTGGTTCCAAGTTGCAAAACCGTGCAATGTCACTGCTGCCACGATCAATGGATACACATGCTGACTCCCCAGCAAATGCATTGCAGGCCAGCCCAAATTGGGTTTTTGTATACTCCCCAAGCATTCCAAAGGTTGTATGCAGCTCATGCTGGGACTGGGTGTCCACTTGGATCCGTACGAGCATGTCCAAGAGCGGGACGCTCTCGTTCTTGCTGAACAAGGCCGAGAGGGGCTGGGCGGTGTCGGGTTGCTCCTGGGAGGGCTGCGTCAGGTCACCAGCTGTGTGGGTGGGGGTGATATTGTTGGTGATGATGTTTGTTGTTGGTGATGATGTTTGTCACGCACCAACCATACCTGCGTGCATGGCTGAGGTGACGTGGTCTTGCTCAGCCTCACTGACAAGATCGGATGTGGCCATCGGCACGCATATAGCTACACACGCAAGCAATACGAACACGATACGTGTCGCTTTCATTTTTGTTTGTAGCTCGGGGTTTTTTCAAGCTGTTGAATGTGCGCTCAAGATGTATCGCGGGTGCTGGCTTCCCCTGGGATCGCGCAACGATGGCGAACTACTATCTTTACAGAAGCACAATCACACACAACAGTCTACGTATGCGCTGTGCGTTGAGAAATAATTGTATAAATAATAAGAAAAGCATGATCAATAGCAGTGCAAAATTCACAGAGGCTCACTACCTCCCCCTCTTGGCCAGCCACCTACACAACGTGCCCAACGCTCAATTTCCATCCTCCATATCCTGTGGCGCATTGGCCAAGTACTCCTGTACCCTGGGCACAAACAGGTTGGCAATTTGTGCGCAAGCCTGTGCGTGAAGTGTATGACGGTTCTGGGTGGGTTCACGGGGGCACATCCAGCAGGGAGGACTGCTCATGCAACACACATGCAATACACATGATACAACAACACATCATGCGCACCTCTTTTACGTTGAGGGTGGCCTTCCTCAGTGCCTCTGTGGCAGTGATGGCGCCTGTTGTCTGCACGCGAATGTTGACCTTGCACTCTGAAGGGTGTGGAATGCTGTACCCACAGAACGAAACATTTGGATCCTGTGCAATGTGGGTGCAATGAAATATGGCTGGTTGCTGGTCAACGTGCTGGTCAACGAAAAAAACAACGGCATGCAGAGGTCAATCACTGTCGTCAACGGGCGTTGTTGGGTGCTGTTCTCATACTTTGTTAAGAAAGTAACACAAACCGTTTGCGAGTGTGTGGTCCTCGTCATCAATGACAAGGGTTATGCTGTGTTCATCGTCCATCGCTGTTGTTGCACGTACAACGTTGTTTTGTGCTGTATGTATGCTAAACCTGTTTTTACATTCAACTATGTCAAGTTTCAAACCTGTCACAACAAAGTATTGAGCAAACATGTGTGCAGCCCCCGTATGCACAACAGCCCTTCTTTGCACACACGCACACGATCAAACAAGCAGCACAACAAAGCAAGGACACCTATGCAGGCTGCGCTTGTGCAGCTGCTGCAGCCATCCTGGCTCGTTTTCGCTCTTCATTCCACTGTGCAATACGTGCCCGCCGTTCTGTACTGCTTTCTCGTGCACGACGTCGGTCTGCATTTTCCCGTTCTCTGCTGCGACTACGATCCCTCCGACGGCCACGATCACGGTCCCGATCACCACCCCGTCTGTTGAGGTGGGTGTTGAGGTGTTGAGGTGGGAAGCACAGGCATTGCAGATGCTCCACCACATGTGCGCTACACATGTGCCACTCACACTTTTTCTCAACAATACACCCCCCCCACACACACAGAAAACAAATCACCCACCGTGGACTACGTGAACGGCTTCGACGCTTGTATCGTCCAAACAACTTTTTCCGCAAATCCTTGCTGATCGGTCGCAAATGCATAAAGTTGCAATACCCACCACGACCACATGTGTTTTCCTCATACTGCCGACACGTTGCTTCCCGAAAATCTGTCACTGGTGAGAATTCCAGCAGAATTGGTCGGCCTGCATAATAGCGACCAGACAATCCCTGGTAGGCACGTGCCGCAGCATCTTCGTCCCGAAACTTGACGTAGACATTGCCCACCATGTGATCTGCAAGGTTGTCACAGATGTTGAGGTTTTCAATCTCACCAAACTTGTCTAGCTCTTCAAAGACATCCTCGTAGAAATCCTGTTGATGGGGGTGATGAGGGTTGGCAAAGGGGTGATGAGGGTTGGCAAAGGGGTGATATGTGTGTTGCATGTGTTATGATGGAACGGCACCATATGTATTGTACAGCACACATATCCACTGATTCCACACCCCTACACCCCCCAACACCCCCACAACACACCTCAAAGTGGTCTTGCAATTTGCGAGGGTCGATGCGGGCTGGCATACCATCTGCACCAGCTTGTGAGCTGACAATGGGATTTTGGTACATGTTGGGGAGAAGTATTGTGGGACTGATGGTTGGCTTGTTGTGCATGCGCGAGCATCGGTCACCATGTCGACACGCCCTGATGGTATGTTTTGAGTGATTGTGTTGCCCGTTGTTTGCAGTGTGTTTAGACAACAGCAGCACACGTACCCTATCTTGAAGTAAAACGGGCAGTTGACTCGATCCTTTTCTGTGCCAAAAATGGACGCCAGGTGCTCCGCCATGGCGTCTGTGGTGTTGAGTTGCTGTTATATATTGAACAAGCTTTATGCTTTTGTTGAGGGATGAGTTGGGGGAACGGCTGTGCCAAAGAAGGGTGGGGAATGGATGGATCTTTCTTGGTGTGTACTGTTTGTACGTGCTTTGTAAATCCCGTTGCTATTCTCGTGTGCTATAACAAAATTAACACAAAGCATCATCAGTGAAAGACAGCAGTAGAAGAAATTTCCAGCACATGCGTATGTTTATCGCCCAGTCCCCAGCATCACCACAACACTCCTCAACAAGCGGTTGTCCTTGACAGCATCCATGAGCTCTGCAGCAGACACAGCGCATCCAATACGCTGCAAACGGGGCGGGTCACTTGGCCTGGGGTATCGTTGATGATCGTCATAGATGAGCATCATCGCGCACATATCAATCCCACACACCCCCACACATACCGTGCACCAGCAGACAGCACCAAGTAGCTATTGTCCACCATATTGCTGCACATGGAGAAAAACTCCTCCTTGGTCACATGCGCAACACCAATCTGTTTCATGTGCAGGCACACGGTTGCCCAACACGCATCCCACATTATGCGCACAGCATCCTCCACGCACATACCTGCTGGCAGATTTTCACATAGGCATCCAGCACGTCTGCCTGGGTGGCCTCGGTTGCTGTGGAAGAAGGCAGTCCCCCAAAGCGCCCCCCAAAGCTACTTCGACGGCCCCCCCCAAGAGACAACCGCCGCTTGCTTGCAGTCACACAACCAGAGGCAGTGCCACCACCAATGCTTGCACGACGCTTTTGTCCATTGAGGCTGATTGGTGACAAGACCGATCGGGGGGCGATGCCATTGTCATGTTGATCATCACCACCGCCCATCATGGCACCACATTGCCCCCCCGCTTGCAACGAGCGCTCTATGCGTGCCATGACCTGCCGTGCTGCACACAGCACAAGCTGCTGTTGCAAGGGGAGGTCACGCAGCGCAGCCACTCGGGTGGAGCATGATCCCGCAGCGCCATTGACACGTGCAAGTGCAGCAGCCACCTCTTTCATACCAATGAGCGTGCTTGTATTGGTGGTGGCTGGTGCAGGTGATGGAGCAGCACCTGCGTTCCCAGCAGCAGCTCCACCACCATCAGCAGCAGCAGCTGCTGCTGTGGCATGGTCGATGGCTTTGCGACACACCTCGAGGGCCCGACGCATGTCCCCTGATGCCGCTGCTACCTTGCGTGCACACAGCATGAGGGCAGGTGGTACAAAGACGGGTCCGGGGAGCGATGTGAGTCGATGTTGCAAAACTGCTTGTATTTGTGCCTGGGTGATTGGGATGGGAGGATGGTTGTGCATGGGCAACTATGGGAAATACAATGCCGCACACACAGACACATGCAACACTTATCACGCTAGACATGAAAACCCTGTTAAAACTGTTGAAGCACAGAAAAACACACCGGAGTGTAGGCCTTGAATGACATGTGCCGCAATCCACCTGACACACCACCATCCCTCCCACTCTTGTCACCACCACTCCCATCACCATGTCCCTCACCACCACCACCATTGCTGGTCAACCCCAAAATGCGCTCGACCAGGTCAATGGAATTGGCAACCCCCAACAGCACCAATCGGCTGCCCGGAGTGTTTGCAAGTGAAAGCAGTTGCTGTATCAATGCTGCATTGTTGTGTTGCAGCAAATGATCCATCTCATCCAGGAGCACCACAAACATGCCACTGTGTGGGTGTGTCATGTGTGTGTGTAATGGGTGTAAAATGGGTGTATAGACCTGATACAGTGCATGCTTTACACAGAACACTCTCCTGAAAAAGCACTTTATGCACTGCAACATACACCATACCGTGACTGCTTGCCGGTCAAACTTTTGCGCCGATCGCGTTGACCAAAAACCGGTGCCATGATCACTTTCCGCAGCCGGGCCACCCCATCCCCACCATCATGCGCTGTCGTTTGTGTGTCGCCCACTGCATGGTGCAGCACTTGGTTGCCAGCAACACGAAGACTGCATGCCGCGTGGATGCCGCTTGCAATGTGATCAAACACGTCACGCACATCACCAATGGCGTAGCAATTGATCGATACAAAGGCGGGTGGGAGGTCACACAAGTGGCTGGTTGTTTTATTTGCTGCGAGACTTGTGAGGATGCTGTGGACTGTCATGGATTTGCCAGTGCCTGGTCGGCCGCTGATGTACATGCACCCACCATGCATGGTATCCAAACAGGACGTGATGAATGACTGAATGCATTGTGCTTCTTGTTCCCTGGGTGGTTGAAACATGTGAAAAAGGATGGTGATCACTGTGATCCTCCAATTTGATGGTTTCGTGGATGCACAGGCAGCAGCAGCAGCATACGGATACACCCCATGCGCCTACCTGCCCTCAGGAAGGGATGCATGATGCTGCTGGCTGACATCACTGCCAATGTCGAGACACGCACGAACTTGACGTGCCTGATGAGTATGGAGGGGGGTCGCATGTGTTTGCGGTGAACTTTCACAGCCACGTGATTAGCCAGCTGCATACCTTGTACTCATCGTGTGCATCCCACCAGTTGGGCTGAGACCATTGTGGTGGTGCTGCTGCTGCTGGTGCTGGTGGTGCTGTGACTGGTGCAGCGATCGGTGCGGGTGCGGCCACTGCCCTCTCAGTGACTTTCACACCACTGTCAGCGGCTTTGACACTAGCAGCACCGTCAGTACTAGCAGGTGCATTGTCAGGCTCGTTCTTCGTAGGGGTCGTTGGGGAAGTCGATGGTGGAAGGGCAAACTGACTGGCGTTTGCAACCCTGGCACGCTTTTGCTTTTGCTGCAATGGTTTCGGCGACTCGGTCTTTCGCTTTGCGCGGCGCGTAACAGGCATGGTGATGATGCTCGCGTATGAATCTTGTTTATTTTCAATCGTGGATGGGTTTGTTACCGCCTCACGGTCACTCAAACGCACGCTTTATTGTTGCATGTCGTGTTGGACACACGCACACACGAATTATGAATTATGAAATGGCAACACAGCAAAAAAAACAGCAAAACTCGTGATCATCATCAAGTGGTGGATGTTGTACACACCACTTGAACCGAGATCACACCTCACCCCCGCAGCTTGGCATACGCAAGAAGTGCCTCTCCCCCACCCTCATTCCAGCAGTGCTTTGCAATTCCTCGACCTGGCTTCTCTCCAAGACCAGCATACCAGGTGAGTGCAGCAGCAGCAACGTGCACCAGTGGCGGGCCACGTGCTGCGCCTTTCTTCGCGCCTCCCTTCACAGCACTACCGCATGTAGCATATCGATAGAGTGGATTGGCAGGGAATGGCTTGCGAAAGACTATGCAAGGCGGGTGTTGTTGGGGTCCGGCTGCGAGGGCAAGACCGACACGTGGTGTGGTGGCACATGGTGTGGGCAGGAGGAACGGTGATGCTGCAAAGGAGACACAGCGGCTTTTGATGGTGGGAGACGGGGTAGCAAGTAGAATGCAGCGGTGCGCCCAGTTGGTGGGGGATTGTGGGGGAAAGGAGTATGCACGACTCTTTGCAGCAATCAGTGCCAGCGTGCTCCTCAATGCTTTGTAGTTGTTGCTTGTGACAGCAGTTGTGGCTTCTGTGGGGACCAAAGGAGGTTGATGAGTATGTGTTGGGTGACAAATTTAGGAACAAACGTGCTCATACTTGAAGCAGCAGCTTTCTTCAGTGTGGTGGCAGCATTTTGCGCAACATATGGATCAGAATGCGTAGAGAATGACCTCTGCAATGATGAGGTTTCTGATGCACGATGGGCCTTGCTGAGCAATCGCATCCAAGCTTGCAGTGTGAAACAGCAGCGTTACATATGCTGTCTGACAGGTGCGTTGTTGTTTGTTGTTGTTTTGTGAATCAATGGCGCTGAAAAATATGAGAATGTATAACAAAATCACCCTCGCACAACCTTGGACGCAGCGACACAAAGCCACAACAATTAGCCAGCAACCAGACCATTCACCCCCGGATACGAGCACCATTGGCATCATTCTACATCGTACTGACACCCCATAGTGATCCACGTGGCCATCAGCAACCCGCTAGCAACCATCTTGCTGTGTGATCGCTTTGCAACCATGGGCCTCGTGCGCGCCACCGCTGCAACTGCTCTCGTGCTGTACACTGTGCTCAGCCTCCCTGGGATTGTGCTCCACGACACACACACCGCCACCATTGTTGACAACCATGCACACCCCAGACGCTTCTTGTCCCAGCTCACTCCCCCAGTGAAAACTGCACCCCCTGTTGCTGCTGGTCCTACGAGCCAACAGCCCATTGCCTACACCATGGGATACAACCCACCCATGTATTACAGTGCTCCGTATTACGTGCCCGCCCCTGTGTACAGTCCATACAGTCCCTACACACCATACAGTCCCTACACACCATACAGTCCCTACACACCATACAGCGGCTATGCGCCATACAGTGGCTATGCGCCATACAGTCCCTATGCACCATACAGCCCGTACACCCCATATTACAGCCCACCACAATACACCTTGACCACTCAACAACAAACCTCACCAATGTTTGTTGTTCCCCAGGGTGTTGTGATGGGGGATGACCCCTTCCTCTTTGGGCCCCTTCCCAAGCTCTTTGGGGTGTAATGTCTTGCTGTTCCATTGATGTGTGCACGTGTGTGTGAACAAGAATACACTCTTTTGCATGATGACGTTGTTGCGATACACAACATAAACACCACAGAGCAACGTTGTACAAAAAATGTGCATGTAACCGTGGGAAAAAAAACATAGCGGTGAGAAATAAACAAAAGGGGATCCACCCTGGGCTCAGTTGACGCGCTTGGCCATGTTGCGATACCCCATCCCCAAGCATGACAAAAATACGGTTTTGCTCTCTGCTTCCCCCTTTATTGCAAACGTCACACCAAACATGTCCCGCAGCAGTCTCAACGTGCGAATGGCAGGATTGGAAAGGGGCCCCAGTCTGACTTGGTTCATTTCATCAGGGCCCAGGGCACACAGTAACAGGATGAGTGGCTGGTGCATGGTATCCACCACACCACCACGTTGCACCTCTTCTAATAGACGAGCCACTGCCAGCTGGCCCAGCTCTTCTGGCACAAGGGATGATGCAGCTGCCTGGTGTGGGGTGGGGTGGAGTGGACTTTAGAGTGTATCGTAGAGGGGCGGAGTGGACTGTAATGACATGATATGTTGCATGGCACATAGCATATGACATGTTGCATGACACATAGCATATGACATGTTGCATGGCACATAGCATATGACATGTTGCATGACACATAGCATATGACATGTTGCATGGGCATTTAACCCCACTGTGCGTGTATACATCGCCCAGGAGGCTGATAACCATGCATGTGAGAGTCAGTATGTGGGGTACTTCAGCTGTCAGTTGCATGTACACAGCTGCATGCAGCCGCAACCACAGATAGTTGACCCCATTGTATACAAGCAGCACACCCTCACATACACCCTCACACACATCCTACTCACCTCTGAGGGTTCCTCTTCCCCTTTCCCCTCACCAACCCCTGAGGTATCTGAGGACGCCTGTGCAGCCAGGTACCTCCCACTAGTCGTCTCAGCCACCAGTGCCACCCCATACCCCGGGGACAACCCAGCCGCAGCCCCACTCATGTGATCCGTAAACACATACACATCCGCAAGCAAATCATTCAACATGCCACGCACCCCATCCACAAGCCTGTTGCTGGTTTGGGGGGGCATGCGGCAGCTGTATGCCATGCCACGCACACGTTTGACCATGCCCTCATCGGTCAACGATATGGGGGGGAGGGAGCGTACGACTGGTATACGCAGCTCCACCTCACCACCACCCTGTGTGATGTGTGTGATGTGTGGTTGATTGGTGATGGTTGTGTGTTTGTTGGAGGGGCTGCATGTAGCCTTTGCAATGACGGCAAGCACCACCGTGTCACAAATTACTTTATATATTTCCGTATTTTTTCCTTCCCTCGTATTTTTTCCTTCCCTCTTATTTTTTCCTTCCCCTTATTTACCTGTGGTGGTGCCCCCCTGCGTGTGGTTTTAAACTCCCACCCCTCCTCCACGCCCGACAGTTGCCGTAATAGCGGCCATGTGACTGTACGCAACACATCCACAGAGAGATCGTTCTCATTGTTGGTGATGCCACGCAGCCGTATAGACAGTGACTGTGGTAGGATGTGGAATGGTGAAGGATGTGTTTGTGGTAGGGTGTGGTGTGTGTACATCCTCTGCATACAGATCATGCACACTCACCACACAGAAACTCAATTACTGCAGATACACTAATCCACAACAGCAACAACAGCAAACATGTTATCATCAAGGAGACAGCGCACCTTTTTCCCAAACATGGCGACGCTCACGAGGGGCTCCACAAAGTAGCCAATCCCCCGGCTATTACCACAATCATGCTCCACGTGGAACCCACCCATAATGAGTCCAGGCCGATAGCGCATGCTTGTGCCGGTCTCGTTGATCTCAACCACACATCCGTTGCTGATTTTCTCCAACAGGCGCAGCAGGCACACCTCATAGTCACGCAGGCCTGGTGCCATGTCTGTCACACGTATTTCATCAATGCGTATGGCCTTGCCGGCCAGGGTGGCACACACCAAGCGCTGCCGAAAGTCTGTGCTGCCCTTGTACTTGAGGATTGGCATTGGTACCGATGGGGTGATGGGTTGTTTGTGAGATTTGTGTACCCTGAGCTGTCGAAGAGGCGCGCAGGGATACTACAAGGAAGGAAGGAATTTAAAATCCACTGGTTGCTGCGAAACGAGGCACAGCAGTTGGCGGCTTCGATGCTGGTCAACCAAATGCGTGTAATTGCGTTGTGTATTTGTTTTACAATAAATGGAATGGGACGATGTAAATAATTGTGTTGAACATGTGTTGAATACAACAAAACTATCAAAAACAATTTCTTCATGTTACCGCGCTGTGATGTTGCAGCCCCCTGTGTGTTGTACCATCCACACAAATGTGTGTACAGCTTCACCTCAAACGCTACCTCAACATCAACATACATACCGTAGCCAAGCTCAAGTGTAAAAGTAATGCTTGGTGAGTCAGGCCGAAACACCACCAAAAAGTAGGGCACCTGTGGGTCTTTCGTTGGCTCTAGTTCCTCACTGCACTGATTACTCGGGGAGCATATTGGATCCCCAGGTGCCTCTGTGTGCCGAGAGTATGTGGAGGTGATCGTGTGGCATTGTGGCATCTGATGACCCGCAACCATGTGATCATATACCCAAGTCATACATACCTGCAATCTGTGCATATGTAGGATTGCTCGTGCGCCATTCGTTGAGGACCATGGCTGTGAGTGCAGCATACTCAACATCGTCCATCAAGTGCACCACGACGGCATACTGTTCTGATTGCAAGGTCACTTGGTACGAGCAAGACCCCACCAACATGTAGGGCATGAATACAGCATCACTATTGTACACCTGTGTGTTGTGTGATCCGTGTTGAGGTTGATGTATGTTGAGGGGTGGGCGGATGGAACCGACGCACATTGATGGTTTGGGAATACTTGACTGCTTCCGTGGAGAATATACACAGCGTGAGAAGCAACGCTACTACTGGACAAATACGTTGAGAGAAACACAAGCTGTTGACAGCACGTGGAGAGCACGTGATGTGCAAAAGCATCATCATTCTGCACACTTTTGGCCTTGAATCATTTCTCTATCACCTCATTGTGTATGTCTGCCTTTGTATTGCAAATTATATTTATGTTACATAACAAACCTCAAACATAGAAACCTGTACACACTAAACATCAGCAGTGAGCAAGTCGGATGCGAGCTGAATCTTTTTCCCAGCCTCAAATGGTGGCAGCCCCTTGTACGGACAGGTTGCGCAACGAAACGCATCCCCAAGTCCACACTGTGTGTGTTGTAAGGAGGATGTGTGTGAGGAGAGCAACATGGCCATCATCATCACCTACGTCAACATACGTTGCCACACGCAGATTGTGGGTTGTCTAGCATATCTTTGGAGAGCTTGACACCCTGCGCCTCTGCCTCTGCACGGCCACACGTGCAATTCTTGCATGCCGTGCGCCCACTGGCACCCACTTCGCAATCATCCCCTGCGACTGCCACAGGGCGCTGCTTGTCTTCTTCTGTGAGCAACGCATCCTCATCAATCAACTCATCGTCTGCAGCTGTATCCAGGGTCCACTTGGCTGGCTTTTTGAGGCTGATGGCAGCAGTGGCGCCCGACTCGTACGCTGGTTTGGATGCCACCACCTGTTGGGAGTGTGTGGGTGGTGTTGGGAGTGTGTCGGTGGTGTTTAGGGGAAACCAAGCCCTACCTTGTCTGCATCTGTGCGGATGTTGATAAAGCCCGCGAGCTTGAGCTCCAGGGGCAGTGCCTGTTGGTACGTACGGAAGCAACATGAAACACCCCATCGTGCTGCTGTGCACATTCCCCACACCATACCGTCTGCTGTTCTCCACCAACAACTACGAGCTGCCCAGTGGCTTTGAGGCATCGTCCTAGTGCACCCAGCCACGAAGCTGCGTCACTGATTGGTGCATCGCTCTGCACGACCACTGTATCGTACACAGCAGCAGGCAAACCTGCAGTGTTGGCAGTGTGAAGTACATGTGTCAGGACATCAGCCGAGGTTTCTGTTCCTGTCGCAAGCTGCACTGCACGAGCTACTGCATCTGATGCAACCACTGCAGCAGGTGTAGCAAACAGTGTTGTTGGCATGGTGGTGGTTTTGGTGCTGGTGGTTTTGTTCAATACTGTTTGTTTGCTTGTGGTTGTTAATTGTGGTTGCAAACTAAAATAAACTCTCATTCATGCAACAGCATTAAACAAACAGTAGCCCTTACAACAGCAGCCTCAATCACACACAAACCATGTGACACCAGCAAACAACATGCTTGCAGCGAAAAAGGCAAAGGTCAAAGCAAGTCGATGGCCTGCAGTTGTTGGGTATAATGGCGTTGTGGAGGGCCCACCATATGCCCGACGTCACGGTGACACACTACTGCAACGTTTCTTTGTGTCACTTCGAGAGTTTGGTGCGTTGGGGGGAGGCATGTTGGATTGATGGATGCCAACCCGCAATCGATGAGGATAATCCAGATTCTCTGTTTTGTTTCTGATTCATTTCATGAATGAAAACTCCGGTCATGCTAATCTGAGATTGTTTGGCACCAAATCCTTTTGCACCCACCTTGCCATCATGCCAAGTCCCAACAAACGCACACACACACACACACCTCACAGGGCGCCCCCACCTCGCTGGTTGCCCCATGCTTGATGTCATAGGCCCATACCCAACTGCCCAGCAAGCAGAGGATGCACATGCACAAATCATTGCATTGCTGCATGGACCAGGTTGTCGATTGCTCAATGACAGACAGCGACAGCGCTTGCCCCCCCCACTCACACAGGTGTTGTTTTGTGTTGTTGATGTGGTTGTTTTGGTGGTTGATGTGCTCATGCTGCATGAATACATGCTGTTGTGGGAATGTATGCTTTCTTGTACATCGTGCACAGCATAAACCATGTGCAGCATCATGTACAATCATCAACATGCGCACACAGGCAGCACCGCCCTTGTCCCCACAACTGATAGCTGCCATCATACAAGCCATGCATGACTGCATACCAGATCTATGGTCAAACATCATGAGCAATGCAGATCATGGTCATCATAATGTTGACCATTGTGTTGACCAATCAGATGGTGCTGAACAAGTACATGATGAGGGAAATGGTGCTCATAATAACAGTCAACAGTCAACAGTACCACCCCCGCCACCATGGCGTATGGACCTGGTCAACACACCAGACAACCGCAGTGATTCAACAGCACCATTATCCACACCGAGAAAGCAACACCAACCACGAAGAGTGAAATTGACTCCCAAGTATGTCGTGCGTGTACACCCCCCTCATCAGTTGTACATAACTTGCACGTTGCACACATTACTCGTACATCACTTGTACATCACTTGTACATCACAGACATTGCTTGTACATTGCACACATCATACATATACATACATCACACAAATGTACATATATCAGGGAGGAGGCATTATTAATCACTGACAGTCAACGTACAGTGGTTGACAATGCCACACAAGGGAGAATGGCTGTCGTCAAATTACCTTCCAGGCCAGGATTAGGTGTGTATGTGTGTGTGTGTGTGTGTGTGTGTGTGTGTGTGTATCGCACACACCTCCGTCCTCCAAACACCACCACACACTCCATCCCCCCTTTCCCCCAACCCACAGCCCCCTTCCCCGACAGCACAGCACTAGACAACACACATACAGCCACCCTGCGCACAGCACAGCGTGCCGCAGCAGGTGATAGTCTAGGGTGGATTACTCTCAAAGCACCTGGTGGGGAATCTACTGAAGAAGCTGCCATGGGTAGGGTCAAACCACCTGAGACACGGTCAACGCTGTATCTACCCCTGCAACCACCCACAGGCGTGGTAAGTTGTTGTTGTTGTTGTTGTTGTTGTTGTTGTTGTGTGTGTGTGTGTGTGTGTGTGTGTGTGTGTGTGTGTGTGTGTGTGTGTGTGT
>VFQP010000721.1_pt1 | contig 55317 bp, 46 predicted proteins | sample 3512351 | NCBI WGS metagenome assembly VFQP01 (sample SAMN10412372, study PRJNA504923) | tailings metagenome | isolation source: Relicate 1 Philex TSF1 revegetated site | place: Philippines: Tuba, Benguet | collected 2017-08-29 | reverse complement strand
AACCCGCCTGGGTGAAGCGGAAGATGTTGTCGACGAAGAACAGCACGTCCTGGCCTTCCTGGTCGCGGAAGTATTCCGCGAGCGTCAGACCGGTCAGCGCGACGCGGGCGCGGGCGCCCGGCGGCTCGTTCATCTGGCCGTACACCAGGGCCACCTTGGAGCCCGGGCCATCGGTCTTGATAACGCCCGACTCCATCATTTCGTGATAGAGGTCGTTGCCCTCGCGGGTGCGCTCGCCGACGCCGGCGAACACGGAGTAGCCGCCGTGGGTCTTCGCGATGTTGTTGATCAGCTCCATGATCAGCACGGTCTTGCCGACGCCGGCGCCGCCGAACAGGCCGATCTTGCCGCCCTTCGAGTAGGGCGCGAGCAGGTCGACGACCTTGATGCCGGTGACCAGCACCTTCTGCTCGGTCGACTGGTCGACGTAGTCAGGTGCCGGGGCGTGGATCGGCGCGGCCTTCTTGGCGTTGACCGGGCCGCGGTCGTCGATCGGCTGGCCGATCACGTTGATGATGCGGCCCAGCGTCTCCTGGCCCACCGGCACCGAGATCGGCGCGCCGGTGTCGTTGACTTCCATGCCGCGCACGAGGCCGTCGGTGGAGTCCATGGCGATGGTGCGCACGGTGTTTTCGCCGAGATGCTGCGCCACTTCGAGCACCAGATGGTTGCCCTGGTTGGTGCAGACCAGCGCGTTCAGGATCGACGGCAGATGGCCGTCGAACTGCACGTCGACGACGGCGCCGATAACCTGGGTGATGCGACCGACCTTGTTGGTTGTCATGATACTGCTCCGCTCCTGCTATTCTCTGATCGTCCCGCGCGCGCCGTTCTTAAACGGCCTCGGCGCCGGAGATGATTTCGATGAGTTCCTTGGTGATCTGCGCCTGGCGGGTACGGTTGTACACCGTGGTCAGTTTCTTGATCATTTCGCCAGCATTGCGCGTGGCGTTGTCCATCGCCGACATGCGCGCGCCCTGTTCGGAGGCGGCATTCTCGAGCAGCGCCCGGTAAACCTGCACCGACAGATTGCGCGGCAGCAGCTTTTCCAGGATGGCGCCTTCTTCCGGCTCATACTCGTAGGCCGCGCCGCCAATATCGCCGGCGACTTCGCCTTCACCGCCAACCTGGGCGGGGATGAGCTGGGTGCCGGTCGGGATCTGGCTGATCACGGACTTGAAGTTGTTGAAGAAGATGGTCGCGACGTCGAATTCGCCGGCCTCGAACATCGCCAGCACGCGGTCGGAAATCTCCTGCGCTTCGGTGAAGCCCACCTTGCGCACCTTGGAGAGATCGACGGTGTCGACGATCTTGTCGGCATGGTCGCGACGCAACTGGTCGCGGCCCTTCTTGCCGACGCAGAGGATCTTCACCTTCTTGCCCTGGGCGGTCAGTTCCTCGATCCGCCGGCGCGCCAGCTTGACGATCGAGGAATTGAAGGCGCCGCAAAGGCCGCGTTCGGCGGTGGCGACGACGAGCAGATGCACGTCGTCCTTGCCGGTGCCGATCAGCAGGCGGGGGGCGTTATCCGCACCCGCCTGGCCGGCGGCCAGGGAGGACAGCATGCCCGCCATGCGCTCGGCGTAGGGACGGGCCGCTTCCGCGGCCTCCTGCGCCCGGCGCAGCTTGGAGGCTGCCACCATCTTCATCGCCTTGGTGATCTTCTGGGTCGATTTGACCGAGTTGATCCGAATGCGCAGGCTCTTAAGGCTGGGCATCGCGCGTGATCCTCAGGCTTAAGCGAAGCTCTTCGAGAAATCCTCGAGGATCGCCTTCAGCTTGGTTTCGATATCGGGGGTCAGCGCCTGGGCATCGCGGATGCCCTGCAGCAGGTCGCCATGCTTGGAGCGGACGGCGCCCAGGAAGGCGGCCTCGAAGCGGTTCACGGCATTCACCGGAATCTTGTCGAGATAGCCCTTCACGCCGGCATAGATCGACACGACCTGCTCTTCCACCGGCAGCGGCTGATACTGAGCCTGCTTCAGCAGCTCGGTCAGGCGCGCGCCGCGGGCCAGCAGGCGCTGGGTGGCGGGATCGAGGTCGGAGCCGAACTGAGCGAAGGCAGCCATTTCACGATACTGCGCAAGCTCAAGCTTGATCGAGCCGGCAACCTGCTTCATGGCCTTGATCTGCGCGGCCGAACCGACGCGGCTGACCGAGAGGCCGACGTTGATGGCCGGGCGGATGCCCTTATAGAAGAGTTCGGTTTCGAGGAAGATCTGACCGTCGGTGATCGAGATCACGTTGGTCGGAATATAGGCCGACACGTCGCCCGCCTGGGTTTCGATGACCGGCAGCGCGGTGAGCGAACCGGCGCCCAGCTTGTCGTTCATCTTGGCGGCGCGCTCGAGCAGGCGCGAGTGGATGTAGAACACGTCGCCCGGATAGGCTTCGCGGCCCGGCGGACGGCGCAGCAGCAGCGACATCTGGCGGTAGGCGACGGCCTGCTTGGACAGATCGTCATAAATGATCACGGCATGCATGCCGTTGTCGCGGAAATACTCGCCCATGGCGCAACCGGTATACGGGGCCAGGAACTGCAGCGGCGCCGGCTCGGAAGCGGTGGCGGCAACGACGATGGAGTATTCCATCGCGCCGGCTTCTTCCAGGGTCTTCACCACCTGGGCAACGGTCGAACGCTTCTGGCCCACCGCGACGTAGATGCAGTAGAGCTTCTTCTTCTCGTCGCCGGCGGCATTCACCGCCTTCTGGTTCAGGATAGTGTCGATCGCCACGGCGGTCTTGCCGGTCTGGCGGTCGCCGATGATCAGCTCGCGCTGGCCACGGCCGACCGGCACCAGGGCGTCGAGCGCCTTCAGGCCGGTCTGCATCGGCTCATGCACCGACTTGCGCGGGATGATGCCCGGCGCCTTCACTTCCACGCGGGCGCGGGTGACGTCCTTGAGCGGGCCCTTGCCGTCGATCGGGTTGCCGAGCGCGTCGACGACGCGGCCCAGCAGGCCCTTGCCGATCGGCACGTCCACGATGGCGCCGGTGCGCTTGACGGTGTCGCCTTCCTTGATGCCGCGGTCTTCGCCGAAGATCACGACGCCGACATTGTCGACTTCAAGGTTGAGCGCCATGCCCTTCACGCCGCCCGGGAACTCGACCATTTCACCGGCCTGCACCTTGTCGAGGCCATGCACGCGGGCGATACCGTCGCCAACGCTGAGCACCTGGCCGACCTCGGAAACCTCGGCTTCAGCGCCGAAATTCTTGATCTGGCTCTTCAGGATTTCGGAAATCTCTGCGGCGCGGATATCCATCACGCAACCCCTTTCATCACGGACTTGAGCGAGTTGAGCTTGGCACGGACCGACGCATCGATCATGCGCGAACCGAGCTTAACGACGAGGCCACCGATCAGCTCGGGTTCGACCCGGGCCTGAAGCACCACGTTGCCGGCGGCGGCCGACGACAACGCCGTTTTGAGCTGCGCCAACGACTGATCGTCGAGCGGCGCGGCCGACACCACCTCGGCGACGATTTCGCCGCGATGATGGCTGAGCAACTTCTTGTAGGAGGAAATCACGTCCGCCAGAACGAACAGCCGGCGGTTCTGCGCCAGCACACCAACGAAACGGCGGGTGAGATCATTGAAACCGGCCTTATCCATCACAGCAGCGATGGCAGCGCCCTGTTCGGCGCGCGAAAAGGCGGGCGAACGGATCAGCCGCACCAGATCGGCCGACGAGGCCAGCATCTTGGTGAACTGCTCCAGATCATTGGCAACGGCATCAAGCTGGCCGTTGTCCCGCGCCATGTCGAACAGCGCGGTGGCGTAACGGCCGGCAATGCCGGAGACGAGAGCGCTTTCCTGAGCCACGTACGACCCTTTGTTTATCGGTCCGCCCTCGCGCTGCGGCGCAAGGAGAACCCCCAGTCGGAACCACGAGTGCTATGTTGGGCCGCCTAAATCTTCGCCAGGGAGGCACAAGATCTTGATTGGCCTGGCTTTTTGCACACAAACGGAGCGGTAATCCGCCACCCACCCGGCGCGAAAGCCGCGTTTACCTAGCATAAGGGTTTCGCCCCCGCAACATAGACCGGTGTGGCAGTCGCGACTAAACGTCGCATAAACGGCAGCTTCTCGAAGTTATCCACAGGTTCCGCTCCGATCTGTATCGAATACTGCGCGAAAAGGTAACGGAATCGATGGCGAGACATCGCGGGACGCGCAGTGATGGCGTAGCTTTCGGCCATGCCCCGCCGCCCTAAAGAAGCGAATCCGAGTCCTGTCCTTGATCCCAGCCAAAAGCGTCAGGCGGCACGCATCGCCGGGCTGCTGCTGCCCTGGTACGACCGCCATCACCGCTCCCTGCCCTGGCGGGCCAATCCGGGCCAGCCGAAAACCGAGCCCTACCGGGTCTGGCTCAGCGAAATCATGCTGCAGCAGACCACGGTGGCGACCGTCGGCCCGTATTTCGGGCGCTTCCTGGCGCGCTGGCCAACGCTGACTGCACTGGCCGATGCCCCACAAGAGGATGTGCTGGCCGAATGGGCCGGGCTTGGCTATTACGCCCGCGCCCGCAACCTGCATGCCTGCGCCAAGGTACTGCGCGACCAGCATGGCGGTGTTTTCCCCGATAGCGTCGAGGCGCTGCTGGCCCTGCCCGGCATCGGTGCCTATACGGCGGCCGCCATCGCAGCGATTGCCTTCGACCGCCCTGCCGCCGTGATGGATGGCAATGTCGAGCGCGTGCTGGCGCGGCTGTTTGCCGTGCGCGAGCCGCTGCCCGTCGCCAAGCCGGTGCTGCGCGCCCTGGCGGAAGCCGCGACGCCTGACGAACGCCCCGGCGACTATGCCCAGGCGATGATGGATCTCGGCGCCACGATCTGCTCGCCGGGCGAACCCGATTGCCTGCTCTGTCCGCTCAATACGCTCTGCGCCGCGCGCAAGCTCGGTATCGCCGCCAGCCTGCCAGCCAAGGCGCCGAAGCCGGAACGGCCGCGCCGGCATACCCTGGCCTTCCTGCTGATGCGGCCGGACGGTGCCATGCTGTTCCGCCGCCGCCCCGAAAAAGGCCTGCTCGGCGGCATGCTGGAAGTACCGAGCGCACCGTGGCGCGATACGCCCTGGGCATTAAAAGATGCCCTGGCCCATGCGCCGCTGGACCGCATCGACTGGCAGGAACGGCCCGCCAGCGCCGAACATGTCTTCACCCATTTCGCGCTGACCATCCGTGTCGCGGAAGCGCGTATCGATGCGCGGCAGGCGGCGAAACTGGAAGGCGACTGGCTGCCACCCAACGAGGCAGCCGTTCCGACCGCGATCAAGAAGATGCTGAAGCTAAGGTCGCTGTAATCCCCCTCTGTCGTCATGCCCGGGCTTGACGAGAGAAATAGTACGAAGCCTTAAATCTCTTTGAAGCTTCCATGGCGGCCGGCGCCATCGCGGAAACGCGCGGCTCCGTTGATGGCTTCGGCCTCCACCACCGGCCAGCCGCCTTCCGCCTCGTGATGCAGCGCGGCGTCGATCGAGAGATTCCACTGATCATAGCTCGACATCCGGTCGGTCTTCATGCAGAGCTGCGGGAATTGCGCGATCTCGGCGGCCATGGCTTCCGCCGCCTGGCGCGCCTGGCCATCAGGCACCACGCGGTTGGCCAGCCCGAAGGACAAAGCTTCCGCCGCCGGTACGGCGCGGCCGGTGAGGATCATGTCCAGCGCCCGGCTATGGCCGATCATGCGCGGCAGCCGCACCGTGCCGCCATCAATCAGCGGCACGCCCCAGCGACGGCAGAACACGCCGAACACCGCGCTCTCCTCCGCCACGCGCAAGTCACACCAGCAGGCGAGTTCCAGGCCGCCGGCCACGGCATAGCCCGCCACCGCTGCGATCACCGGCTTCGACATCTGCAGCCGCGTCGGCCCCATCGGGCCTTCGCTTTCCGGCGTGGCGTCGTTGCGCCGCTCGCCATCGGCCACCGCCTTGAGGTCAGCGCCGGCGCAGAAATTGCCGCCCTCGCCCCACAGTACCGCGACGCGGGCCGTGTCATCGGCGTCGAAAGCCTTGAAGGCGGCGCGCAATTCATCGGCATGCGGCTTGTCCACCGCGTTGCGCGCTTCCGCCCGCGACAGGATCACGGTGGTCACCGCGCCCTGCTTCTCCACCCGCACCGCCATGGCTGTTTCCTCCAGATATCAATTGTTTAGGCGAGGCTAGCGGGCGGTTCCAGGAACAACAACCATTATTCCGAGACTCTTTCGCCGTGATGTGGAATCCTAGTGCCCAGACGGGCCGGTCAAAACCCGCGTCGAGTATTCCCCAGACTGCATCTGGCATCTGAAAACGGGAGGAAAGCGCATGGTAGCCAAACCGCTAGCCAAGCCGCGCGTAGCCGCCCTGGTGGGGCCCTACACCGCCGGCAAGACAACCCTGCTCGAGTCACTGCTGTTCGCTGCGGGAGCGATCCCGCGCAAAGGCTCCGTCGCCGCCGGCACATCGCTCGGCGACGGCCAGCCGGAAGCGCGGGCACGGCAGATGACCATCGAGCCGAATATCGCATCGCTTTCCTTCCTGGGCGAAAGCTGGACCTTCATCGACTGCCCCGGTTCGGTGGAACTGGCGCAGGAGGCGCTGGCAGCATTGATGGTGGCGGATATCGCCATCGTGGTAGCCGAGCCGGATCCGGCACGCGCGGTGACCCTGGCGCCTTTGCTGCAATTCCTTGATGCGCGGCAGATCCCGCATCTGCTGTTCATCAACAAGATGGACAAGAGCAGCTTGCGCATGCGCGACCTGCTCACCGTGCTGCAAACCGTGTCGTCGCGCCCCCTGGTGCTGCGCGAAGTGCCGATCCGCGATGGCGAGCAGATCGCCGGCTATGTCGACCTGGTAAGCGAGCGCGCCTATCGCTGGCGTCCGAATGCCGCCTCCGACCTGATCGAGATGCCGGAACTGGTGAAGCCACGCGAGGCCGAGGCCCGCCAGAGCATGCTGGAAGCCATCGCCGACTTCGACGATGTGCTGCTGGAGCAATTGCTGGAAGACCGCGTGCCAGCACCCGCTGAAATCTACAGCCAGCTTACCCGCGACCTGCAGCAGGACCTGATCGTGCCGGTATTCTTCGGCTCGGCGGAACAGGGCAATGGCGTGATGCGGCTGCTGAAAGCCTTGCGGCATGAAACGCCGGAGCCGATGCAGACCGCCGAACGGCTGGGTATCAAGAGCAACGGCAGCTTCGCCGCCACGGTGTTCAAGACCCTGTATCAGGCCCATACCGGCAAGCTGTCGCTCTGCCGTGTGTGGTCCGGCAGCCTGGGCGAGAATGCCACGCTCGGCAGCCGGCGCATCGCCGGGCTGCTCAAACCCATGGGCGGCGAACTGACAAAGCTGCCCATGGCTGAAACCGGCATGGTGGCTGCCATCGCCAAGCTGGAAGAAGCCCAGACCGGCGACCGCCTCGGCGCGGAAGGCCGGCAGCAGGTGGAAGCCGGCTGGCCAGAGGCACCTGCCCCGGTGATGGCCTATGCGCTGGCACCGGCCGACCGCAAGGATGAGGTGAAACTCTCCGCCGCCCTGCACAAGCTGCTGGAAGAGGACCGCGCGTTGAGCCTTGAGCATGGCGGCCAGCACGGCCAGTTGCTGCTCAAGGGCCAGGGGGAAATCCATCTCAAGCTCGCCATCGAGCGGCTGCAGCAGCGCGTCAATGTCTCGGTGCGGATTGCGGCACCCCTCACCGCCTATCGCGAGACGATCCGCCACAGCACTTCCTACCATGCCCGCTTCAAGCGCCAGAGCGGTGGCCATGGGCAGTTCGCCGATGTGAAAGTGGAAATCGCACCCCAGCCACGCGGCAATGGGTATGTCTTCCATAACCGCGTGGTCGGCGGCGCGATCCCGAAAAACTACATCCCCGCCGTGGACGAGGGCATTCAGGAAGCCCTGGTGCGCGGGCCGCTCGGCTTCCCCGTGGTGGATGTGGCGGTGACGCTGCTGGACGGGCAATCGCATGCCGTCGATTCCAGCGATCAGGCCTTCCGCACCGCCGGCGGCATGGCTCTGCATGAAGGCTTGCCGAATTGCGCGCCGGTGCTGCTGGAGCCGATCCAGAGTGTCAGCTTCACGGTGCCGAATGCCTTCACCGCCAAGGTGCATGCCATCGTCGCCAGCCGGCGCGGGCAAATCCTCGGCATGACAGCCCGTGAAGGCTGGAGCGGCTGGGATGTGATCGACTGCTACCTGCCGGAATCCGAGATGACCGGGCTGGCCACCGAACTGCGCTCGGCGACTTTGGGCGTCGGCGGCTTCGCGGCGCGGTTCGATCACCTGCAGGAACTGATCGGCAAGCTGGCCGACCGCGTGGTGGAGGACCGGCGGCGCGCGCTTGCCGCCTGAGTCGAAAGGGCACGGAACAGCGGCGCGGATAAGGGCGCGGCGGGATTGGCATTGACGCCGCCGCGCCCAAATCCGAGACTGCTGTAAAGGAACTGTCACAAACCTGATGCCGTCCGCCCGCACGCCCATCAACCTCTGGCCCATCACGCCCCAGTCGGTAACATTCTGGCTGGCCGTGGCTGCCCTCGGCCTGCTGGTGCTGCCCTGGTATGCGCTGCCCGGTGCCGGCCTCGCCTCGCTGGCCTGGCTCGGCAGCTTCCCGGCGCAGGATACCGGGCCGGCCTGGCTGCTGGCTTCGCGCGAGGGCCATGGCTGGCTGTGGCCGCTGCTGCTGCCGCTCGGCCTGGCGGCGTTGCACCGGCGCGGCGCACGATGGCTGATCGCCGCCGGCCTGCTCGGGCTTGGCTATCTCTTCGCGCAAGGCTTCGCCATTGATCACAAGGGACCGACGCTGGCCCTGCTCGGCTCGCTTGGCGCCGGCGGCCAGCCCGGCTTCGGCCTCGGCGCAACATTCTATGGCATCGCCGCCTTGATGTGGCTGAGCTTCGGCCTCGCCCGGCTTGGCTGGTGCCGCGGCGATACCTTCGTCATTGCTTCCATCACCGGCATTGTCACGCTGATCACGCTGTTCGTGTTCCTGCCGGTGCTGATCGTGCTGGTGCATGCGCTGAAAGACGAACAGGGCGCGATTTCGCTGCTGCATTTCCTTGGCCGGCTTGCCGATAGCTCGATCTGGGGCCTGGATTGCCTCACTGGTCCGCAGCGCTGCGGCGTCGCCTGGAACACCCTGTTCCTCGCCCTGCTGGTTGGCGCCGGCACCACGGCGCTGGGCCTCGCCTTTGCGCTGATCGCGGTGCGCACCGGCTTCCGCTACAAGCCGCTGCTGCGGGCGCTGACCGTGCTGCCGATCATCACGCCGCCTTTCGTCATCGGCCTGGCGCTGATCCTGCTGTTCGGTCGTTCCGGCGCGGTCACGGCGTTGCTCACCGAATGGTTTGACATCCCGCGCTCGCGCTGGATTTACGGCCTTACCGGCGTGCTGATCGCGCAATTGCTCGCCTTCACGCCGATCGCCTTCCTGGTGCTGATCGGCGTGGTGCAAGGCATCGCGCCCTCGCTGGAAGAAGCCGCGCAGACCTTGCGTGCCAGCCGCTGGACCACCTTCCGTACCGTCACCTGGCCGCTGCTGCGCCCCGGCGTCGCCAATGCCTTCCTGCTTGGCTTCGTCGAAAGCCTGGCGGATTTCGGCAATCCGCTGGTGCTGGGTGGCAATTTCGAAGTGCTCTCGACCAAGATCTTCTTCGCCGTGGTCGGCGCCGCACATGACCAGGGCAAGGCCGCCATGCTCGCCTTCGTGCTGCTCGCCTTCACGCTCGGCGTATTCTGGGCGCAGCAACGCTGGCTGGGGCAGAAAAGCTATACCACCATGACCGGCAAGGGCGATGCCGGCATCGCCCAGGCCTTGCCGCGCCGCGTCTCATACCTGGCCTATGGCCTGGCTTTGCCCTGGGCAGCCTTCACCATCGTGATTTATGCCACCATCCTGTTCGGTGGCTTCGTGAAATCGGTCGGCCGCGATCACAGCTTCACGCTGGCGCATTACCTCGCCGGCTTCAGCCTCGACTGGGGGCCGCATGGCCTGCTGTTCGCCGGCGCGGCCTGGAACAGCTTCTGGGTCACACTGGGGGTGGCCGGCATCTCGGCGCCACTCACTGCCAGCATCGGGATACTCACGGCCTACCTGCTGGCACGCCAGGATTTCCAGGGCCGCCGCGCCTTTGAATTCGGCACCCTGCTCAGCTTCGCCATCCCCGGCACGGTGATCGGCGTCGCTTACGTGATGGCGTTCAACACGCCGCCGCTGGAACTCACCGGCACCGGCCTGATCCTGGTGCTGTGCTTCGTGTTCCGCAACATGCCGGTCGGCGTGCGCGCCGGCATTGCCAGCTTGAGCCAGATCGACAAGAGCCTGGATGAAGCCTCGCTCACATTGGGCGCCGGCACCGGCGGTACGCTCCGGCGCATCATGCTGCCGCTGCTGCGCCCCGCCATCATCGCCGCCCTGGTCTACAGCTTCGTGCGTGCCATGACGGCGGTGAGTGCCGTGATCTTCCTGGTCACCGCGCAATACAATCTTTCCACCGCCTATATCGTCGGCCGCGTCGAGGCCGGCGAACTCGGCCTTGCCATCGCCTATTCCTCAGCCCTGATCCTGGTGATGATCCTGGCCATCATCGGCATTCAATGGCTGGTCGGCGAACGCCGCATTGGCCGCCGTGCCGCCAGTGACCAGCTTGCGCCTTTTGGTGCCGGTTAACTCATGGAGACAATCCCATGCTGAAACGCTGCCTGCTCGCCTTACCGTTCGTGCTTCTGCTTGGCACCGAAGCCAAGGCGCAACCGACCGTGACGGTCTATTGCAGCCTGCTCAGCGAATGGTGCGAATTGATGCGCGCGAGCTTCGAGCGTGATACCGGCATCAAGGCGCAGGTAACGACCAAGAGCACCGGCGAGACCTTCGCGCAGATCCGCGCCGAGGCCGACAATCCGCGCGCCGATGTGTGGTGGGGCGGCCCGACCGATTCCCATCTCCAGGCGGCCGAACTCGGCCTGCTGCAGGAATACAAGAGCCCGACCCTGCCCAAGCTGCACCCCTGGGCGCAGCGCGCGGCGGAAATTTCCGGCTGGCGCAGCGTCGGCATCTATGCCGGCACGCTTGGCATCGTGTGGAACACCGATGCCCTGGCGAAGCGCAAGCTGCCGGCGCCGAAATGCTGGGCCGACCTGCTGAACCCGGCCTATCGCGACGAAATCCAGATGTCGAGCCCGGCCACCTCCGGCACCTCCTATACTGTGCTGGCGACGTTGGTGCAGATCATGGGCGAGGAACCGGCCTTCGCCTATATGAAGAAGCTGCATGTCAACATGAACCAGTATCCGCGCTCCGGCGCGGCACCGATGGCCAATGTGGCGCGCGGCGAAAGCCTGCTCGGCATCACCTGGATGTTCGCTGCCGTGGCGGAGGCGCAGCTTGGCGCGCCGGTCACTTCGATAGCGCCCTGCGAGGGCACCGGCTACGAGATCGGCTCGATGTCGCTGGTGAAAGGCGGCAAGAATCCGGAGAATGCGCGCAAGTGGTATGAGTATGTACTCAGCCCGGCGGCGCAGGCCACCGGCGCCCGGGCCAAGAGCTTCCAGATTCCCAGCAACGTGGAGGCGCCGATCCCGCCCAACACGCCGAGGCTGGAGGAAGTGAAACTGATCGACTATGACTTCGTGAAATACGGCTCGGCCGCCGAACGCAAGCGGCTGCTGGAGCGCTGGGAAAAGGAAGTGGCCTCGCTGCCAAAGTGAGGCTCAAGAAAACGCACAAGGAGGAACACCATGCGTAATACTTTGATTGCCGCCGGCCTGCTGGCCAGCACGGCTCTTTTTGCCGCCCAGCCGGCCCAGGCCCAGGTCACGGTCTATTGCAGCGCGCTGATGGACTGGTGCCAGGTGATGTCCAACGCCTTCGAGAAGAAAACCGGCATCAAGGTGACGATGACGCAGAAAGGCTCGGGCGAAACCCTGGCGCAGATCCGCGCCGAGGCCAGCAACCCAAAGGGCGATATCTGGTGGGGTGGCACCGGCGACCCGCATCTGCAGATGGCGGAAGAAAATTTGAGCGAAGCCTATCGCTCGCCGCAGCTTGAGAAGCTGCATCCTTGGGCGCAGAGCCAGGCCAAGCAATCAGGCTACCGCACGGTCGGCATCTATGCCGGCACGCTCGGCTTTGCCTACAACACCGAGCTGATCGCCAAGAAGAAGGTGCAGCCGCCGATGTGCTGGGCTGACCTCTTGAAGCCGCAATACAAGGACGAGGTGCAGATTTCCAATCCGGCTTCCTCGGGCACCGCCTATACCGCCATCGCCACGCTGGTGCAGTTGATGGGCGAGGACAAGGCCTTCGCCTATCTCAAGGGCCTGCATGGCCAGGTGAACCAGTATACCCGCTCCGGCCCGGCGCCGGCGCGCAACACGGCGCGCGGCGAAACCATGATCGGCGTGATGTTCCTGCATGATGCAGTGGCCGAGGCCGTGGAAGGCTTCCCGGTCGCGGTGCAGGCGCCTTGCGAGGGCACCGGCTACGAGATCGGCTCGATGTCGATCATCAAGGGCGCGCGCAATCTGGAAAATGCCAAGAAGTGGTATGAATTTTCCCTGACGCCGGAAGCCCAGGCGCTGGCGGTGCAGGGCAAGTCCTACCAGATCCCGAGCAACCCGCAGACCCCGACGCCACCCAAGGCGCCGAAGCTGGAGCAAGTGAAGCTGATCGACTACGACTTCGCCAAATATGGCACCTCCGCCGAGCGCAAGCGGCTGATCGCGCGCTGGGAGAAGGATGTCGGATCGCAGCCCAAGTAAGCCCAGAGCATAAATGTCCCAGCAGCCGGCTTCGGTCGAATTCCAGCAGGTGGTGAAGCGCTACGGCGCCTTCACCGCCGTGAAGGACGTGTCGTTCACCATCGAGCCGGGAACGCTGGTGACTCTGCTCGGACCATCGGGCTGCGGCAAGACCACCACGTTGCGCCTCATCGCCGGCCTGGAGATGGCAAGTGCTGGCCGCATCCTGATCGGCGGGCGCGACGTGACGCGGCTATCGGCTGCCGAACGCGGCGTCAGCATGGTGTTCCAGTCCTATGCCTTGTTCCCGCATATGACCGTGCTGGAAAATGCCGCCTATGGTCCGCTGGTGAGCGGCATCGACAAGGCCAAGGCGGAAGCCATGGCAGCCGAGAAGCTGAAGCTGATGGGTCTGGCCGGGCTGGAAAAGCGCCTGCCGTCGGAGCTTTCCGGCGGCCAGCAACAGCGCGTGGCGGTGGCGCGCGCCCTGGTGCTGGAGCCGACCGTGCTGCTGTTCGACGAGCCCTTGTCGAATCTGGATGCCAAGCTGCGGCGCCGCGTGCGCGAGGATATCCGCGAATTGCAGCAAAGCCTGAAGTTGACCGTGGTCTACGTGACCCATGACCAGCAGGAGGCCCTGGCGGTTTCCGACCGCATCATCGTGATGTCGAATGCCGAGATCGCGCAATCGGGCAGCCCGCGCGACCTCTATGAGCGGCCGGCAAATCTGTTCGTCGCCGATTTCATCGGCGATGCCAATGTGCTGGAAGCGGAGGTATTGCCGCTGGACGATGCCCGCGCCGAAGTTAGGCTGGGCAATGTGGTGCTGGAACTGCCGCGCCGTGGCTTGAATGCCGGCAGGGCCAGGATCGCCGCCCGACCCGAGGCCCTGGTGCTGAGCGACACCGCGCCGGCGACTCCCGCCTTGCAGGGCGTGATCCGCAAGGCGGCCTATCTCGGCACCCATATGGAATACACGGTGACCACACCACAGGGCGAGGTGTTCATCGTCGATCCGAATGTCGGTCGGCCGCTCGCCATCGGCAGCGATGCCTGGATCGGCTTCACCGGTGCCGGCGTTACCCTGGTGCCGGGTTCTGCGGCCTGAGGGCCAGGATCAGCAGCACGATCCAGCCAATCACCGTCCAGCCCAAAGCCGCATTGGCCAGAAAAATCAGGCCGGCGCGCGGAACGCGCCGGCGCCAGGCGAACAGCGCCGGCATGAAATAGACCGTGCCGACCACCAGGGCCAGGATCAGCCCTGGCAGTCCCATTGCCTTACAGCTCCGTCATGCCGCCGGCACCGTTGCCTTGAAGGACGGGCGCTCGAACAGCTTCGCCGCCCAGGCGGCAGTCGCCTTGTAGGTATCGCGCCAGTTCATGTCGGCGTAGCGGAAATCGAGATAGCCGAGCGCGCAGCCGATGCTGATCAGGCCGATATCCAGGCCATCGCCAAAGGACGGCGCCTGGCGCTCAATTTCTGCAAGGCTCGCCGCCATCTTGGTCGACTGGCCGCTGGTCCACTCCGACCAGCGCTTGTCCTCGGGCCGCAGGAAGCCTTCGTAGCGCACCAGCAACGCGGCATCGAGCAGGCCATCACCCAGCGCCTGGCGCACCAAGGCGGTCCAGCGCGCCTTGCCGCTGGCCGGGAACAGCTTGTTGCCCGCCAGGCTGTCGAGATATTCACAGATCACGCGGCTGTCGTAGAGCGCCTGGCCGTCATCGGTGACAAAGGTCGGCACCTTGCCGAGCGGATTGCTGGCGGCCACCAGTTCGTCGCGCGACACCGGCGACACCACCTTGTTGACGCGCTCGATCTTGTCGTTGAGGCCGGTTTCGATGGCCAGCACCACGACCTTGCGCACATAGGGCGAGGTCGGCGAGTAATACAGCTTCATGGCGTTTCCTTGTGTGTTTTGGCTGCTTTGCGGGGGCGGGTTAAATCAGGATTTGAGCGCGGCGAGCGTATCCGTGGCACGCTTGGTAATGGCAGCCCAGTCGCGGGCGCGCACCAGCGCCTCGGGCGCCAGCCAGGAACCGCCGACGCAGGGCACATTCGGCAGCGTCAGATAGTTCTTGGCTTTTTCCGCATCGATGCCGCCGGTGGGGCAGAAGCGCAGATCGGCGATGGGGCCGCTCACCGCCTTGAGATAGGCCATGCCGCCGGCCGGCTCGGCGGGAAAGAATTTCATATGGCGGAAACCGAGATCGCGGAGCGCCAGCATCTCGCTCACCGTGCCGCTGCCGGGCAACGCCGCCAGACCGGAGCGTGCCAGCGCCTCGCCGAGCTTCGGCGGCGTGCCGGGGGTGACAATGAAATGCGCGCCGGCATCGCGGGCAGCCGCCAATTGCCGGTGGTCCAGCACCGAACCGATGCCGAGTGCGATACCCGGCACTGCCTTGGCGACACGGGCGGCAGCTTCCAGGGCCTGCGGTGTGCGCAGCGTTATTTCGATGATGCCGATGCCGCCTGCGAGCAAGGCCTCGGCCAGCGGCACCGCATCCTGCACCGCTTCCACCACCACCACGGGGATGACCGGCGAAAGGGCGACGATGTCTTCGATGCTGCGCGTCATGGCGCGCAGAGTAGCGGCCCCGTCAGAAAGCGGCAACGGCTCCGTCGCTGCGCGGATCGGTAGCGCCCTCCAGGGCACCATCCGGATGCCGCACGATGGCGCCGGCATGGCCCATGGTGGCGGTGAAATCCGCCATCATCTCCACGTCATGGCCGGCACGGCTGAGATGCGCCACCAGATCGGGATCGAAGCGGCCTTCCAGCTTCAGCGTCACGCTGTTCTCGCCCCAGGTCTTGCCCAGCAGCCAGCGCGGCGCGGTGATCGCCTGCTGCAGCGGCTGGCCGAACAGGCCGTAGCGGCTGAACAGGGCGGATTGGGTCTGCGGCTGGCCCTCGCCGCCCATGGTGCCATAGACCATGTCGCGGCCATCCTTGAAGCGCGCCATCGCCGGATTAAGGGTGTGGAACGGGCGTCGGCCAGGCGTCAGCAGGCGCGGCCCCTTGCCGCTGAGCAGGAAGCTTGAGCCGCGATTCTGCCACACGATGCCGCTTTCCGGCAGCACGCAGCCGGAGCCGAATTCGAAATAGATGCTCTGGATGAAACTGGCCTGGCGGCCCTCGCCATCAATGGCCCCCATCCACACCGTGTCACCAGGATTGACAGGATAGGGCCAGGGCAAAGCCTTTTCGCGGTCGATGCGCTGCACCAACTGATCCAGCGCCTCCGGCGCAAGATAAGGCCCCGGCTGCTCCGGCATCGAATCCGGATCGCCGAGGATGCGGTCGCGGATCAGGAAGGCCTGCTTGGTTGCCTCCACCAGGCCATGAATATGCGCGAAGCCTTCCGCCTCGCGCACATTCAGCCGGTCGAACAGGCCGAGGATCATCAGCGAAGCAAAACCCTGGGTCGGCGGTGCGAAATTGTAGAGCGTGGCATTCTGCAGCGCGACCGAAAGCGCCTCTGGCCGCCGCGCCTGATGCACCGCCAGATCGCTCTGCGCCAGCGGCGTGCCAAAGCGGGCATGGTCGGCGGCCAGGCTCCTGGCCAATTCACCGCGATAGAAATCCTCGGTACCGGCCTGGCCGATGCGCTTCAATGTCGCGCCCAAGGCTGGCAGTTTCATGCGCTCGCCTTCGCGCGGCAGACGGCCATCGATCAGGAAAGCTTCCTTGAAGCCCGGCGCGTCCTTCAGCTCAGGCCATTTCTGCTCGGTGAGTTCGGCCTGGCTCAGCGTGACAGCGAAGCCATTTTCGGCATGCCAGGCAGCCTCTTCCACCAGACGGCTCAAGGGCAGCTTGCCGCCCCAGGCGACGGAAGTCTTCAGCACCTCGCCCCAGCCGGAAATGGTGCCGGCCACGGTATTGGCGGCAAGCGGGCCACGCCACGGGATGCTTTCCAGGCCCTGGGCGCGATAAAGCGCCACATCGGCCTTGGCCACGGCCGCGCCGCAGCCCTCCACCGCTTCCGGCACCTGACCCGGCTGCGCCACCAGCCAGAAGCCATCGCCACCGATGCTGGTCATATGCGGGTAGACCACGGCCAGCGCCGCCGCCATCGCCACCGTTGCCTCGATGGCATTGCCGCCCTCGCGCAACACGGCGAGGCCGGCCTGGGAGGCCAGGTGATGCGGCGCGGTGACCATGCCGCGACGGGCGCGCGGGGTGTGGAGCATAGCTAGGTCCTCAGGTGAGCAGGTCGTAGAACATGCGCAACGCCGTGAAGCCGAGGAAGACGGCGAAGACACGCTTGAGATTGCGGGTATTGAGACCATGCGCCAGCTTGGCGCCATAGGGTGCCAGCAAGGTCGAGGTCGGGAAGATCAGGGCGAAGCCGATCAGGCTGATATAGCCCAGGGAGAATGGCGGCAGGCCCGGCACATTCCAGCCCGCCAGCACGAAACCGATGGCGCCGGGAATGCCGATGATGAAACCGATGGCAGCGGCAGTGCCCACCGCGCGGTGGATCGGATAACCGAACAGCGACAGGATCGGCACGCTCAACGTGCCGCCACCAATGCCCATCATGGCCGAGATGGTGCCGATGGTACCGGCCAGCAGGGCTTTCGGCGCCCCCTTCGGCAGGCTTTCCGCAAGTCGCCATTCCGGCTTGGCGAAACCCATATGCAACGACACGACCAAAGCCACGGTGGCGAACACGGCGCTGAGCACCGGGCCGCGCACATAGCTCGCCAGCGCGGTGCCACAGAGCACGCCAATGAAAATCCACGGCCCCCAGCTTTTCAGCAGGGTGAAATCCACCGCGCCGCGCTTGTGATGCGAACGGACCGAGGAAACCGAGGTGGCGATGATCGAGGCCAGCGAGGTGCCGACCGCGACATGCATGCGCACATCCTCGTCGATGCCAAGGGCCGAGAACAGGTGCCACAACACCGGCACGATGACGATGCCGCCGCCAACCCCGAGCAGGCCAGCGGTGATGCCCGCCACCGCACCGGCGGCGAGCAGCAGCGCGCCAAACAACAGAACCTGACTGAGATCGAGCGACATGACTTGGCCTCGCGGCGCCGGGGCCCTGCCTGACCGCCCCTGCCTACCAGCCGATGGCCTTGGGCAGCCAGGTGGCGATGGTGGGGTTGAAGAAGACGATGACCAGCGCGATCAATTGCAGCCCGATGAATGGGACCACGCCCTTGTAGATGTCAAGGGTCGTAACCTGCGGCGGAGCGACGCCACGCAGGTAGAACAGAGCCCAGCCGAAGGGTGGTGTCAGGAACGAAGTCTGCAGATTGAGGGCGATCAGGGTGGCTACCCAGACCAGATCGACATTCGCCGCCTGCAGGATCGGCAGGAACAGCGGCACGACGATGTAGCTGATTTCAATCCATTCGATAAAGAAGCCGAGCACGAAAATCAGTGCCATCATGAACCACAGCACGCCAGTAATGCCGCCGGGCACGATCTTGAAGAAATCATGCACCAGTTGCTCGCCTTGCAGGCCACGGAAAGCCAGGGCGAAAACCTGGGCGCAGATCAGGATGAACATCATCGAGGCGGTGATGCGGCCGGTGGCATAGACCGTTTCCTTCAGCATCTGCCAGTTCAGGCGGCCGGAAATCGCCGCCACAAGGATGGAACCCAGCGCCCCCATGGAGGCGGCTTCCGTCGGCGCTGCAACGCCGCCGATAATGGAACCCAGCACCGCCAGCACCAGGGCGATAGGCGGCAGGCCGACTTTGAGGGTCTTTTGCAGCAATTCCTGCCGGCTCATGGCGAAGCGTTCCTCAGCCGGAATCGGCGGCACCATTTCCGGCTTCACCATGCCGAGTACCAGCAGGAAGATGCAGAAGATGCCAGACAGCATCAGGCCAGGGAACACGGCAGCGGCAAACAGTGTGCCGACCGACTGACCGAGAATATCGGCGAGCAGGATGATGATCGTGCTGGGCGGGATGATCTGGCCGAGCGTGCCCGAGGCGCAGATGGTGCCGCAGGCGATGGACTTGTTGTAGCCGCGCCGCAGCAGCGTCGGCAGCGTTAGCAAACCGAGGGTGACGATGGTGGCGCCGACAATGCCGGTAGTGGCACCCATCAGCACGCCAACCAGCACGATGCCGATGCCCATGCCGCCGCGCAGGCCGCCGGAGAGATGGCCGATCACCTCCATCAGGTCATTCGCGATCTTCGACTTCTCCAGCATCATGCCCATGAAGACGAAAAGCGGAATGGCGATGAGGGTATAATTGGCCGTTACCCCGAAGATGCGCGCCGGCAGCAGATTGAACAGCAACGCGCCGAAACCGAGATAGCCGAAAAAGAAACCGCTGATCGCCAGCGTCAGCGCAACCGGCACACCCACGGCCAACAACAGGAAAAACGAAACGATACAGGAAATGGCCAGGATTTCGTTAAGCGGCATGTTCCAACTCTTGATCAGGCTTGTTCTGCGATGGCGGGCCGCCAAGCAAAGGGATCAGGGCGCGACAGGTGGCCGCCAGACTTTGCAGCAGCAGCAGCACGAAGCCGGCCGGGATCATCGCCTTGAGGATGAAGCGGTATGGCAGGCCACCGGGATCGGGCGATTTCTCACCGATGCGGTAGGACTGCTCGACATAGCCATAGCTCAGCTTGATGACGATGACGCAGAGCGCTACGGCGGCAAGACAGGAGATGAATTCCACCACCTGCTGCATTTTTGGCGAGAAGCGGCCATAGAGAATATCCACCCGGACATGACCTTCATGCTTGATCGCATAAGCCATGCAGAGCAGCGAGACCGGCGCCATCAGATGCCATTCAAGCTCCTGCATCGCCACGGATCCGGTGCGGAAGCCGTAACGCAGCAGCACATTGAAGGCCATGACCAGGACCAGCGCAAAGCCGGTCCAGGATGCAAGCCGCCCGCAATGCTCGACCAGAAAATCGAGCTTGCGGGCGGCGGACTCCAGACGGGAGGCAGGCATGGAGCAGATTACGCCTTGCTCAACTGACCGCGAATCTGGCCCTGATAGACGGCTTCCGAGATGCCGGCCCACTTATCGTGGTTGGCCTTGAATGCCATGAAGGCATCGTGCACTTTCTTGATCGACGGGTCCTTGGCCGCGCCATCGTTCAGCACCGCTTCGGTCACTTCCTTCAGCTTGGCGACGATCGAGACCGGCAGCGGCTGCGCCGTGACGCCTTGGTTCTTCACCAGATCGTCCAGCGCCTCGGCATTGGTCGCCTCGCACCAGGTGTGGCTGATGGTATTGCAGGCGGCGGCGGCGACACGCACGATTTCCTGCAGGTCGGCCGGCAGTGACTCGAAGGCCTTCTTGTTGACAATCAGCTCGGTGACGTTGGACGGCTCGTGCCAGCCGGTAGTGTAGTAATACTTCGCTGCCTTCTGCAGGCCGAGGCGGCGGTCCTGGTAGGGGCCGACGAATTCGGCAGCATCGATCACGCCACGTTCCAGTGCCGGGAAGATTTCGCCGCCCGGCAATAGCTTCACGTCGACACCGAGCGCGGCATAGACCTTGCCCGCCAGGCCCGGGATGCGCATCTTCAGGCCCTTGTAGTCATCCACGCTGGTCACCGGCTTGCGGTACCAGCCGGTCATCTGCACGCCGGTATTGCCCATCGCCATCGGCACCAGATCGAACGGCGCATAGAGTTCTTCCCACAGCTTCTGACCGCCACCATGGTAGATCCAGGCGGTCTGGCCCTGGAAGTTCAGGCCGAACGGCACCACGGTGAAATACTGTGCGGCAGGAATCTTGCCGGCCCAGAAGTAGCTGTTGGCGGCATTCATCTCCACCACGCCCTTCGACACCGCATCGAAGCCCTCCAGCGCCGGGATCAGTTCGCCAGCGGCGAAATGCTGGATCGTCAGGCGGCCGCCCGACATCTTCTTGACCATTTCGCAGAAATCGGTGGGGCTGCCGGGGCCAGCGACATAGAAGGGCGAACCCGGACCGTAAGCGTTGGTCATCTTCCACTGGAAGGTCCGCGACTGCGCGGCAACAACATTGGGCATAGCGAAACCGCCGACAGCGGCGCCGGCCAGGCCGGCCTTGACGAGCGAACGGCGGTTGATCGAGGTCTTGCGGGTCATTGGGGTGGCCTCTTCCTCTGGTTTTCGGCTGCTTGAGCCTGGGCGGTTGGCTTTTCGCACGCTGCATACAGCATGCAATCCGACCCAATGATGTGTGCAATCAGCGTGCCAGCCGTAACCAAGCCGTCAAATGGGCGTAAAAAAGCTGAAAAAGGCGCCGGACTTGCGTCGGGCGCCTCTTTAGTTGCTCGCTATCGCGGCAGAACTCTGCCCAAGCGGGCAGCAGCGTCAGGTTTTCGGGGCGTCGAGCAGGCTGACATGGGCGGAAATCACCCGCCAGCCCTCGGGCGTGCGCATCCAGGTCTGGCTCTGACGGCCAGTCTTGGTGCTGTTCGCCCGCTGGAATTCGGTATTGGCCGTGGCGAAGTCGCGGCCATAGGTGGTGATCACCGTATTATAGATCGTGCGCTCCAGGCCCGCTGATGGACGCGAAGAACGGAAAGCGGCAATGGCCGCGTAGCCATGCAGGTTCTCGGTGACGCCATAGCGCAACGTATGCGGGCTGTTCCAGAACAGTTCGTCCAGCACTGCCACATCGTTGCCGGTCAGCGCCTTTTCGTAGCGGGCGAACTGCGCCTGCACTTCCGCCAGCACCTCGGGGATATTGATTTCCAGGCTCATGCCACCCTCGACGAAGCAATACCGATCTTTTCCAGTTGCCGCGCCACGCGCAGGGCCAGGTCCTCGCGCCAGGGCGCCGCGATCACCTGCACGCCGATCGGCAGCGGCCGGGCATCGGCATAGGGCGTCGCCACCACCGGCAGGCCGGCAAAGGAAATCGGCTGCGTGAAGATGCCGAGATTGGCCCGTACCGGCATCTCGACACCCGCGATTGTCATCATCTTCTGGCCCAGCAAAGGCGCCGAACAAGGCGTCGCCGGCGCCAGCAGCACATCCACGTCCTTGAACATTTCCAAGAGCCGCGCACGATACCAGCGACGGAAACGCTGCGCCTGCACATACCAGTCGCCGGGCAGCATCAGGCCGGCGAAGAAGCGGTCACGTGTATCGGGGTCGAAATCCTGCGGCCGCTCGCGCAGGCGCTGGCGATGCAGGTTGGCGCCTTCATGGGCGGTGATGACATAGGCCGCCGAGCGACCGCGCTTGGCTTCCGGCACCGTGACGCGCCGCGTCACGCCCAGCGCCTTGGCGAAGGCTTCCACCGCCGCATGGGCATAGGGCTCGCCACCGCTGGCGAAATAATCATCGGCCACGGCGATGCGCAGGCCATCGATGCCCTTATCCAGTTCCGGGAAGGCCGGCTCGATGGCACGCTGGGCGCAGGCCGGATCCTCGGCATCCGGCCCCTGCATGGCATCGTAGCTCAGGGCCAGGTCGGCAGTGCTGCGTGCCAGCGGACCGAGATGATCAATGCTGGCAACGAACATGAAGCTGCCATGGCGCGACAGCCGGCCAAAGGTCGGCTTGAGGCCAAACAGGCCGCACAGCGAGGAGGGCACACGGATCGAGCCATTGGTATCGGAGCCGAGGCTTACCGGCACCATGCCGGCAGCCACCGCCGTGCCCGAACCGCCGGACGAGCCGCCTGACATGCGGCCTGGGTCATGCGGATTGCGCGACGGGCCGTAATGGCTGTTCTCGCCGGTGAAATCATAGGCGTATTCGCCCATGTTGAGGCCGCCGACCAGCACCGCGCCGGCGGCTTCCATGCGGCGCACCAGGGTGCCGTCCTGCTTGGCCGGGGCATGGTCGCGGTTGATCTTGGAACCGGCCAGCGTCGGCAGCCCGGCGATATCGAACAGGTTCTTGACGCCGAAAGGCACACCGGCGAGCGGGCCGAGCGCCTCGCCGCGCGCCTTCGCCGCATCCACGGCCTTGGCCTTGGCGCGGGCGCGTTCAGCCGTGATGTCGATGAAGCCGTTAAGCTGCGGATTGGTGGCACTGATACGGGCGAGCGATACTTCCACCGCTTCCGCCGCACTGACCTTGCCGGTGGAGACGGCAGCGGCGATTTCAGCAGCCGTGCTGGTATGGTCGATCATGGCACATAGGTCGCCGCCGGCTCGACATCGTCGGGCAGCGGAAAATCGAGATAAACCTTGGCGATGGCCGCTGAGCGCTTGAGGTTATCGATCACGCCCGGGCGATAGGCCGGATCGAGTTCCAGGCCGGTCAGCGCCAGAGCCTGATCGAGATAAGCTTCCGCATCGAATTCAGCCATGACTTTTACGCTACCTCACGCATCAAATCCGGGTCTGGCGTTGCCTTGTGGCAGGCGGCCTGATGGCCCGCCGCCATGGCACGCAATTCTGGCATGGTGGTTTCGCAAGCGCTATCGCCTTTCGGGCAGCGCCCATAAAAGCGGCAGACATTCGGCGACGGATCAATCGGGCTGCGCGGCTCGCCGCCCAGCCGCACCCGCTGCGTCTCCACCCCGGGATCGAAATGCGGGATCGCCGAAAGCAAGGCCTTGGTATAGGGATGGCGCGGATTGCGGAACACTGATTCCGCCGGCCCGATTTCCACGATCTTGCCGAGATACATCACCATGACGCGGTCGCAGAGCAGCCGCACCACGTTGAGGTCGTGGCTAACGAACAGATAGCTCATGCCGAGCTTCTGCTTCAGGGTCTCGAGCAATTGCAGGATCACCACCTGCACCGACACGTCGAGTGCCGCCGTCGGCTCATCCAGGATCAGCAACTCCGGATCCACGGCGATGGCGCGGGCAATGCCGACGCGCGCCTTCTGGCCGCCGGAAAGCTGATGCGGGAAGCGGCTGAGCAGGGCCACAGGCAAGCCGCAGAGCTCGGCCAGCTCCTCGACGCGCGGCTTCAGCTTATCCTTGGGCATGGGCTTCAGGCGATGGATCGGATCGGCGATGGCATCGAAGGCGGTGTAGCGCGGATTAAGGCTGTCGGTGGCATCCTGAAACACCATCTGCACACGCGGCCGATAGGGGCTGGAGCCGAAACCCTTGGCCGGCATATGGCCGATTTCCTCGCCGTTCAGCCGGATGCTGCCATCGCTGGGGTCGAGCAGGCGAGTGATCAGGCGGACCAAAGTCGACTTGCCGCAGCCGGACTCGCCGACCAGGCCCATCGTTTCGCCGCGCGCTACCTGAAAGCTGACATTATCCACTGCATGCAGCTTGGCCACCGGCTTGTCGGCGCCGCGGGCACGGGCAAACAGGCCAGGCTTCTGCCCGACCGGAAACAGCTTGTAGAGCGAGGCGATATCGAGCAGGGGAGCGGGGGCGTCGGTCATAGCGGATTCCAGCAGGCAACGAGGCCGCCATCGCCGCGCTGCTGCTTGGGCAGCGAACGCTCGCAATTGGCCAGCTTGCGTTCGCAACGCAGGCTGTAGCGGCAGGGTGGAATGCTTTCGGCGCGCAGATCGGGCAGCGAGCCGGGAATCGAGGCCAGGCTTGCCAGCGAGGCGGTGGGGCGCGGCGTGGCGGCGATCAGCTTGGCCGTGTAGGGATGGCGTGGGTTACGGAACAGTTCCACCGTCGGTGCGCTTTCCACCACATGGCCGGCATGCATCACCACGATGCGGTCGCAATATTCCGCCGCCATGCCGAGATCATGGGTGATCAGCACGGTCGCCATGCCCTGGGCCTGGCCGAGTTCCTGCACCAGATCCATGATCACCGCCTGGGTGGTCACATCCAGGCCGGTGGTCGGTTCGTCGGCGATCAGCAGCTTCGGCTGGCAGGCGAGCGCGATGGCGATCATGATGCGCTGGCACATGCCGCCGGAAAGCTCGAAAGGATAGGCCTTGGCGCGGCGTTCCGGATCGGGGATACGCACTTTCTGCAACATATCGATGGCGCGTTTCGGTGCCTCGGCATGGGTAACGCCGCCATGCTCGATCAGCACATCGGCAATCTGCTGCCCCACCCGGCGGATCGGGTTCAGTGCCACGCGCGGATTCTGGAAGATCATCGACATTTCGCGGCCGCGCAATTCGCGCAGCGCACCCTCGCTGGCCTGCAGCAGGTCGAGACCACCGAACACTGCACTGCCGGTAGTGACCTTGCCGGCGGGATCGAGAATGCCCATCACGGTATAGGCCGTCACCGACTTGCCCGAACCGGACTCGCCGACAATCGCCACCATCTCGCCCTTGTGGATATCGAAATCAACACGGTCGAGCGCTTTCACGATGCCCGAGCGGGTGCGGAAATCGACACTGAGGTCGGTAACGGAGAGCAGAGGAACGGCTGTCATGGCTACGTTCGCCTCAGCATTTTCTGGTCGGCGCGCTCATGTGCGCCTCCGGGGATCGACAATATCGCGCAGACCATCGCCGAGCAGGTTGAAGCAGAACACCGCCAGCATCAGGGCAAGGCCTGGAAACAGCGCCACCCACCATTCGCCGGAGATGATGAACTGCGCTCCTTCCGCCACCAGGATGCCCCATTCCGGCGTCGGTGGCGCGATGCCGAGGCCGATGAAGCTCAGGCCCGCCGCATTCAGGATGGCATAGCCCATGGTGAGCGAGCATTGCACCATCAGGATCGGCAGGATGTTGGGCAGGATATGCATGAACAGGATGCGGCCTTCCGAATTGCCGGAAAGCCGCGCCGCCTCGATGAAACCGGCATTGCGCCGCACATTGGCTTCGGCGCGGGCGACACGAGCATAGAGCGGCATATTGATGATCGCGGTGGCGATCACGATATTGCCCACCGTGTTGCCCAGAGCCGCGACGATGCCCATGGCCAGCACGAAGAGCGGGAAGGCCATGATGGTATCGCCGATGCGCCCGACGATGCGGTCTGGCCAGCCACCGAAATAGCCCGCCGCGATGCCGGCAATGGCGCCGATGCCGAAGGTGAGGATCACGGCGGCGAAAGCGATGGTGAGATCAAGCCTTGTCGCCACCAGCACGCGGCTGAAAATATCGCGGCCCAAAGCATCGGTGCCGAACCAGAATTGCGCCGAGGGCGGCTTCAGCGCCCGGCTGGCATCGGTGGCCAGCGGATCATAGGGCGCCAGCAGCGGCCCGAAGATGGCCGCGAAGAGCAGCAGGAAAAACAGGCTGAAGGCGAACAGCGTCACCGGGTTTTCGGTGATCACGTAGCGAATATGCTTCAGCGTGGCGTTCATGATTCAAAGCCCACGCGTGGATCGATCACGATATAGAGAATGTCGATCAGCAGGTTCAGTGCCACATAGAGCATCGCCATGGTGAGCACGAAGCCCTGGATCGGGGCATAATCGGAAGCGATCAGCGCCTCGATGGCAAACGTGCCGATGCCGGGCCAGGAGAACACCTTCTCCACCAGCACATTGGCACCGAGCAGAAAGGAGAACACCATGCCCAGCGTGGTAATCACCGGCAGCATGGCGTTGCGGAAGGCATAGCCGTAGATCACCTTGGTTTTCGACAGGCCGCTGGCCCGTGCGGTGCGGATGAAATCGCTGCTCAGCACTTCCAGCATCGAGGCGCGCGTCATGCGCGCCAGCGGTGCCAGGGTAAAGAAGGCCAGCGTGAAGGCCGGCAGCGCCAACTGCTTCAGCGCCGAGACGAAGGTTTCGCCATCGCGCGCCAGCAGGCTGTCGATCAGATACAGGCCAGTGACATGCGGCGGCGTTGAGGCATAAATATCGAGCCGGCCAAGCGGTGCCGGCGCCCAGCCGAGCAGATAGTACAGCACATAGATCAGCAGCAGGCCGCTGAAGAAGGCCGGCAGACTGACGCCCGCCGTGGTGATGATGCGGCAGCTATGGTCGATCCATGACCCCGGCCGTGTTGCCGCCGCGATGCCGAGCGGCACCGCGATGCCGACAGAAACGATCAGGCCGATCAAGGTCAGTTCAAGCGATGCCGGCAGGCGCGTGGCGATCTCCTCCACCACCGGACGACCGGTGGCAATGGAGTTGCCGAGATTGCCGCGCACCAGATCCTTCACATAGACCACGAACTGCTCGGGCAGGCTCTTGTCCAACCCGAGCGCCTTGCGGATCTGTTCGATGGCCTCCTGGCTGGCGGCGGGCCCGGCGAAATACACCGCCGGGTCGCCGGGCAAGGCGCGGGTGAGCAGGAAGGTGACGATCAGCACCCCGATGATGCTCGGGATGGCACTCACCAACCTTTTGCTGATCAGCCGCAGCATGGGTCAGCCGGTTCTCAGAGCTTTTCGAGCTGGCGGAAATCGAGCTGGCGGTGGAACCAGTAGGTATAGCCCTTGATGTTCTTCTGCATGCCGACATCAAGGATCTGCTGGTACATCGGCACGCGCGGCACTTCATCAATCGCCATCTTGATAAAGCCCTTCACCTGCTCGGCATACTTGGCCGGGTCTTCCTCATAGCGCGAGGCATCGATCAGGGCGTCCATCGCCTTGTTCTGGTAGGACATGGTGTTGAACACCGCGTTCTGGCCATGGTAGCCCCAGAAGAAGAAGTAATCCGGGAAGTTCAGCCAGCCGCCAAAGCTGGCGATATGCAGCGGCCGGTTCTTCTGCAGCATGGCATTGCGGAAATTGGCGCCCGGGATCTTCTCGATGGTGGTCTTGATGCCGATCTGCGCCAACGACTGCTGCAGCAGCACGGCTTCCGGTTCCGAAGCCGTGGCATCGCCAAGATCGATGGAGATGGTGGTCTCGAAACCATCGGGATAACCGGCCTCGGTCAAGAGCTGCTTGGCTTTGACAAGATCGGTCTTGTAGGGGAAAGGCTGCGGCCAGACCGCATCCTTGGGCGCATCGGCCGGACCGCCGGACATCGGAATGCCGCGGCCATAGATGGCAGTCTTGTAGATCTGCTCGAACGGCGTGGCATAGGCAATGGCCTGACGCACCTTCGGATTATCGAAGGGCTTCATGGTGGAGACCATGCCGACATATTTCAGCGAATTCTCCACCGGCACGCCGACAACCTTGTACTTGCCGGCTTCACCGAGCGCGAGCAGCTCGGCGGAATCCTTCTGCGGCATGTCCACCGAAATATCGGCATCGCCGCGTTCCATCAGGGCGCGGCGGTTGCCGGCCTGCGGCACCTCGCGCAGGATGACGCGCTGAATCTTCGGCAGCGGGCCATTCTTCCAGTCGTCGTTGCGCACCAGGATGGTTTCCTGGCCCGGCGTCCACTTTTCCAGCTTGTAGGCGCCGCCGCCGGCACCATTGGTCTTCATCCAGTCCATCGCCCACGGATCCTTCTCCGTGGCGTTCTTCTTGGCCAGCTTGGAATTGTAGATCGCCGGCACCACCACGGCCATGTCGGGCAGAGCCAGCTTGTCGCGCTTCGGCAGGTCGACGCGGAAGGTGTAGTCGTCCACCACCACGAACTGCTCCGGCTTGGTCAGCGAGCCGGCGGCCATCTGGAAAGTGGGGAAGCCACCGACAGAGACGGCACGGTCGTAGGACCACTTCACGTCATGCGCCGTCACCGGCTCGCCGTCGTGGAATTTCGCGTTGCGGCGGATCTTGAAGGTGAAGCTCTTGCCGTCCGGCGAGACCGTGTAGCTCTCGGCCAGTTCCGGCACGATCTTGCTGTAATCGTACATCTGCGTGCCATCCGGCAGCGTCTTGATGCCGAAGGAGACCAGGCGGTCATACATGTTCCACGCCGCCACATAGGAGCGGAAGCTGGTGCCGACGCCGTGGATGTCCATGCTGTTCGGGCCGTTCTCCACCAGCACCAGCAAGGTATCCTTGCGGCCCTGGGCCTCGGCCGGTGCGGCAGCGCCCAGCAATGAGACAGCGGTAAATAACGTAGTGGCTACGAGAAAGGCACGGCGGCGCATGGCAGTCTCCAGTTCGGGTCCGATGCCTATTGCACTGCAACGGGCGTGCCATGGTGATGGCCCGTTTATGCGAATTGTATGCACGTTGCTGAAATGGCTAGGAGAATCACCACTCACCACCACCAGACGGTGCAGAGGTTGTGACTTTGCGCAGAAACTGGATTGCCTATTTAATGTCCATTCTCTAGAGGCAATGTGGCTAAGTGCGCGGCAGCAGGATCGAGAAAAGTCGCATAATTTCAAGGCAATCGTGCAGTTATGGGCCGGTATGACAGTTGCATACAAAGACCTCGACACCTCTTGCCGGAGCTTTCCATGACTCTGCCTAGCCTTAGCATTGCCACCCTGCAGGCAGCCTATGCAGCAGGCGAAACCAGCCCCTCCAAACTGGTCGCCGCCATTGCCGAGGCGATAGCGGCCCGGGGCCAGGATGCGGTCTGGCTCAGCCTCACCCCGCCCGAAGCCCTGCTGAAGCGCGCCACCGAACTGGAGGCCGCCGGCCCGGCGGGCAAGCCGCTTTACGGCATCCCCTTCGCGGTGAAGGACAATATCGACGTCGCCGGCCTGCCGACCACGGCGGCCTGCCCGGCTTTCGCCTATACCCCGTCGCAATCCGCGACGGCGGTGGCAAAGCTGGAAGCCGCCGGCGCCATCGTCATCGGCAAGACCAATCTGGACCAGTTCGCCACCGGCCTGGTTGGCGTGCGCTCGCCTTATGGTGTGGCGGTGAACCCGTTCAACAAGGAGTATGTGCCGGGCGGTTCGTCCTCGGGCTCGGCTGTGGCGGTGAGCGCCGGCTTGGTCAGTTTCTCGCTCGGCACCGATACCGCCGGCTCGGGCCGCGTGCCGGCCGGCTTCAACAACATCGTTGGCCTCAAGCCCTCCATCGGCCTGATCAGTTCCAGCGGCATGCTGCCGGCCTGCCGTTCGCTGGATTGCATTTCGGTTTTCGCCCTTACGGTCGCCGATGCCATGGCGGTACTGGAAGCGGCGCGCGGCCTGGATGCGGCTGATGCCTACTCACGCAGCGCGCCGGCGGGTTTCCGCGCCACCGTGCCGCCCTGCCCGGCCAAATTCCGTTTCGCCGTGCCTGACAAACCGCAATTCTTTGGCGATGCCGAGGCCGAGAAGCTGTTCCATGCCGCCGTGGCGCGCTTTGAGACCATGGGCGGCGAGAAGCAGGCGATTGACTACGCGCCCTTCGCCGAAGCACAGGCGATGCTCTATTCGCCGCCTGGCGCTGCCGAACGGGTGACGGCGTTGCATGATTTCTTCCGCGATCATGCGGATGCTTTCCATCCGGTGACGCGTGGCATCCTGGAGAGTGGCCAATCCGCCAGCGCGGTCGATCTCTACCGCATGCAGCAGCGGCTGCGGGCCTTGAAGCAGCAGACCGACCCGATCTGGGGCGAGGTTGATTTCATGCTGGTGCCGACCAGCGGCACGATCTACCGCGTCGCCGAAATCCTGGCCGAGCCGCTGAAGCTCAACGCCAATCTCGGCTACTACACGAATTTCGTGAATTACTTCGATCTCAGCGCCCTTGCCGTGCCGAATGCGATGCGCGCCGATGGCCTGCCGAGTGGCGTGACGCTGATCGCACCGGCCTTCTTCGAGGCCAAGCTCGCCGGCTTCGGCGCCGCCTTCCATGCCAAGGCCAAGCTGCCGCTCGGCGCCACCGGCCATGCCCTGCCGGAAACGGCGGCAACGGCAGCGCCGCCCTCGCCCAGCATCCGCATCGCGGTGTTCGGCGCCCATATGCAGGGCCAGCCGCTGAACCACGAAATCCTTGGGTTAGGCGGCCGCTATGTCGCCGAGATCAAGACCGCGCCGATCTACAAGCTCTACCGCATCGATGCCGGCGGCCCGCCGCGCCCCGGCGTGCTGCGCGTGGCAGAAAGCGGCGTGGCATTGGCCGGCGAAATCTGGGATCTGCCCACGGCGGGTTTCGGCGCCTTTGTCGCCGGCATCCCGGCACCACTCGGCATCGGCACGGTGACACTGGCTGATAGCACGACGGTGAAAGGCTTCCTCTGCGAGGCGGCAGCGACGGTGGGCGCGGAAGACATTTCGCGCTTCGCCGACTGGCGCGCCTACCGCGCCAGCCTGGCGAAATAGCCGACGAGGCGGATCAGGCTTCGCTGTCTTCCATCTGCTGCTGGCGGCGGCCCTCGATCAAGGTCGCCGACGCCACGCTGACCTTGCTGACATGCTCGCGCATGCTGTTTTCCGCCGCCTGGGCATCGCCGCGCAGCACGGCCTCGACGATGCGGTCATGCTCGGCGAAGGAATTGCCCAAACGCCCCAGCACACGGAACTGGCTGCGGCGGAAGGGTTGCACCCGGCGGCGCACCGACAGCGTGGTCTCCTCCAGGAAGCGGTTATGGGCGCCGCGATAAAGCGCGGAGTGGAACGCCAGATTGGCGGCGTCGTAATCCTCCATGCGGCCTTCCCGCACATGTTCCAGCGAGCGGCGATGCATCGCCTCGAAATCGCGCCGCTCGGCGGCGTCCATGCGCAAGGCGGCAAGCCGGGCACAGAGCGCCTCGAGTTCCGACATCACCTCGAACATCTCGGCGATGCGCTGCTGTTCCGGGAAGGCGACGATAACGCCGCGATGCGGCCGGTATTCGGCAAGGCCAACGGCGGCAAGCTGGCGCAGGGCCTCGCGCACCGGCGTGCGCGACATGCCATAGCGGTCGGCAAGGTCATGTTCATCCAGCCGGCTGCCCGGCGGCAATTCACCGGCCATGATCGCATCGGCAAGGCGGCGGCGCAGATCGTCGGCCAGGGTCGGACGGCCGCTGGATCGGCGCGGCGCGTCGTCGATCGAGAGGTCGAGCAGGATCTTGCGGGTCTCGGTGGTCACGGTCATGCACTTCTGTCCACGGACGATCAGCGACCGTCCTCATCACAATAAACCGAAATCCTCTAGCGAATACCGTGCCAACTTCTTGGGCAGAGCCACAGGAGTCGTCGGATTGACATAATCGTGCTACCACAGCGGCCATGGCTGACCTTGATCCCATCGCCCTGGTGCTGCACCAGGATTCCTGCCTGCTGGTGCTGAACAAGCCCGCCGGGCTGGCGGTGCATGCCGGCCCTAAAACCCCGGAAAGCCTGGAAAACCATCTCGAAGCGCTGCGTTTCGGCAACCGCTTCCTGCCGCAGCCAGCGCATCGCCTGGACCGCGATACCAGTGGCTGCCTGCTGCTCGGGCGGCATGAAAAGGCGATGCGGCGCCTGGGCCAGCTTTTCGCCGAGCATCGTGTGGTGAAAACCTACTGGGCCATCGTGCAGGGCAAGCCAGCGGAACCGCGCGGCCGCATCGATCTCGCGCTGCTGAAAATCAACACGCGGCAAGGCTGGCATATGGAACCCAATTCCGCCGGCCAACCGGCGCGCACCGATTACGAAGTTTTGGGCAGCAATGGCAGCCTGAGTTGGATCGCCTTCCGGCCGCATACCGGACGTACGCACCAGATCCGCGTGCATGCGGCATCACTCGGCTGCCCGCTGCTTGGCGACGCGCAGTACGGCGTGAACGGCGCGATGCCGATGCAATTGCATGCGCGCAAGCTGGCGATCCCGTATCATGCCGAGAAAGCCGCGGTGCAGGTGGAAGCACCGCCGCCGGATCACATGATTGAGAATCTGCGCCTGCTGGGTTTCGCCTAAAGCACCAGGGCTTCACCTAAAGCATTTGCCCGCCATCGACCACGATGGTCTGGCCAGTGACCCAGCTCGCCAGGTCGGAAGCCAGAAACAGCACGGTATTCGCCACTTCCTCCGGCTTGCCCATGCGGCCGAAGGGAATGCTGCCGAGCGTGGCGTCGTATAGCGGGCGGTTATGCTGGCGGGCCTGATCCCACACGCCGCCGACGAATTCGATCGAACCCGGCGCGACGCAATTGACGCGGATATTCTTCGCCGCCAGGGCCGCTGCCTGGGTCTGGGTATACTGGATAAGCGCTGCCTTCACCGCGCCATAGGGCGGCGTGCGCGTGCTCGGCCCCAGGCCGGCAATCGAGGAGATATGCACGATGCTGCCGCCGCCGGCATTCTGCAGATACGGCAACGCGGCGCGGCAGGCACGCACAGTCGCCAGCAGGTCGACATTGATCGAGGCGGCCCAGCCATCCTCGTCGTCGCTGCGGCCGAAGCCCGAAGCGTTATTGATCAGGATGTCGATGCCGCCCAATGCCGTGGCCGCCGCCTCAATGTATCCGGCGACGGCCTTGCCATCGGCTAGATCGCAAGCCGCGCCATGGGCCTTGGCGCCAAGTTCGGCCACCGCCTTGGCGACGCCCTCGGCGCCCCGGGCGCAGATCGAAACCGCCGCGCCGCCGGCCGCGAAGCCAAGCGCGATAGAGCGGCCGATACCCCGGCTGCCGCCCGCCACCACCACCCGCTTACCCTTGAATGCCCCATCGAATACCCCGCCGAACACCTCTGGCATACCGATCTCCTTCATGTGATTCTGCCCATAGGATAGCTCTTTCCGGAACCGGCGCTAGCCACCGCCCGGTTTATGCCTATTTTATGATCAACAAGCCGCCTCATTGGGCGTTACCGTCGCCAGTCAAACACAAGTAGCACGCGGATTCCGCTTGCACTTCGCCCGGCATACCGATTGCATTCTTTTACAGGTTTCTTTGTGCAAGTTTATTGGCGGAAGGCGAGGACTTATGAGCATCCAGGTTGCGCTGCACCATCGCACCACGTATCGCTACGACCGCCTGATCAATTTGGGCCCCCAGACCATCCGCCTGCGGCCGGCGCCGCATTCCCGCACCCCGATCCTGAGTTATTCGCTCAAGGTCTCGCCGGCGGATCATTTCATCAACTGGCAGCAGGACCCCCAGGGCAACTACCTCGCCCGCCTGGTCTTCCCTGAACGCACGGACCATTTCGACGTCACCGTCGACCTTGTCGCCGACATGGCGGTGATCAACCCGTTCGATTTCTTCCTGGAGCCGGAAGCGGAAAACTTCCCCTTCACCTACGATCCCGCACTGCATGAAGATCTGGCCCCCTTCCGCCGCCTCTCGAAGCCCGGGCCACTGCTGAGCAAATGGCTGGCCAGCGTCGACCGCACACCGAAGCGCACGGTGGATTTCCTCGTCGGCCTCAACCAGCGGCTGGCCAACGAGATCAAGTATCTCATCCGGCTCGAGCCCGGCGTGCAGACGGCGGAGGAAACGCTCGGCAATGCCAGCGGTTCCTGCCGCGACACGTCATGGCTGCTGGTGCAGGCCTTGCGCCATCTCGGCCTCGCGGCGCGTTTCGTCTCGGGCTACCTGATCCAGCTTGTCGCCGATGTGAAACCGATCGAGGGACCGGAAGGCCCGGCGCAGGATTTCACCGACCTGCATGCCTGGTGCGAAGTCTATCTGCCCGGCGCCGGCTGGATCGGGCTGGACCCGACCTCCGGCCTGATGGCCGGCGAAGGCCATATCCCGCTGGCAGCAACGCCGGAGCCGCAATCGGCCGCGCCGATTTCCGGCATGCTGGACGAAGCTGAGGTTGAATTCGGCCATGAGATGAGCGTGCGGCGATTCCACGAGACGCCGCGCGTCACCAAGCCGATCAGCGACGAGGCCTGGGACAAGCTGCTTAAGCTTGGCGACAAGGTGGATGGCGCGATCAACCGCGCCGACCTGCGCCTGACCATGGGCGGCGAACCGACCTTCGTTTCCATCGACGACATGGAAGGCGCGGAATGGAACACCGCCGCGCTCGGCCCGAACAAGCGGCTGCTGGCCGGCAAGCTGCTGCGCCGGCTCGCCGACCGCTTCTCCAGCGGCGAATTGCTGCATTACGGCCAGGGCAAATGGTATCCCGGGGAGCAATTGCCACGCTGGGCCTTGTCCTGCCATTGGCGCCGTGATGGCGAGCCGATCTGGAAGGACCGTGCACTGCTGGCCGCCGATGAGGATGCCGGCGATGGCGCCGATGTGGCACTGGCCGATCTGTTCGCCGCCGCCCTCGCTGAACGCCTGCAGGTCGATCCGGGCCACCGTATCCCGGGCTTCGAGGATGCCTGGTACTATCTCTGGCGCGAGCGCCGGTTGCCGACCAATGTCGATCCGTTCAAGTCGAAGCTGGCGGATCCGCAGGAGCGCGCACGACTGGCGCGCATCTTCGAACAGGGGCTGGATAAGGTGGTGGGCTACACCTTGCCGCTGCGCGCCGAACCGGGCAGCAATGGCAGCCGCACGCGCTGGCGTTCAGGCCCGTGGTTCTTCCGGCCGCAGACCATGTTCCTGCTGCCGGGCGACAGCCCGATGGGCTATCGCCTGCCGCTGGACAGCCTGCCCTGGTCGGCACCGGGCGACACGCTCTACCAGTTTGACCGCGACAGCATGGAGGAGCGGCCGCCGCTGCCGCCGCATGACGTGTTCCGCGAGGCGCACAAGATCGTCGCCGAACGCATGCAGGCCTGGACTAAGGGCAGCCTCTATCAAGCTGCCGGTGCGCCGCGGGCGCAGCAGCCGCTGCCGGCGGATCAACAATCAGCGACCGACGTGATCCGCACCGCGATCTGTGTCGAGCCGCGTGGCGGGCTGCTGCATATTTTCATGCCGCCGCTGGAAAATGCCGAATACTATCTCGATCTCGTCGCCGCCATTGAGGATACGGCGGCGACGCTGAACCACAAGGTGGTGATCGAAGGCTATCTGCCGCCGCGCGATCATCGCCTGATACATTTCAGCGTCACGCCCGATCCGGGTGTGATCGAGGTCAACATCCACCCCTCCGATTCCTGGCGCCAGCTCGCTGAGCGCACCGAGATCCTCTACGAGGAAGCGCGCCAGACCCGGCTCGGCACCGAGAAATTCATGCTCGATGGCCGCCATGTCGGCACCGGCGGCGGCAACCATGTGGTGATGGGAGCGGCCTCGCCCGCCGACAGCCCGTTCCTGCGCCGCCCCGATCTGCTGCGCAGCCTGCTTGGCTATTGGCAGAACCATCCGTCGCTGTCCTATCTCTTCTCCGGGCTTTTCATCGGCCCGACCAGCCAGCATCCGCGCGTGGACGAAGCGCGCGACGATGCCCTGGTCAATCTGGAAGTCGCCTTCGAGCAGGTGGCGAAGTTCGGCGACAACCCGCCGCCCTGGCTGGTCGACCGCATCTTCCGCAATGTGCTGGTGGACCTCACCGGCAACACACACCGCACCGAATTCTGCATCGACAAGCTGTTCTCACCCGATGGCCCCACCGGCCGGCTCGGCCTGGTGGAACTGCGCGCTTTCGAGATGCCGCCGCATGCCCGCATGAGCCTGGCGCAGCAGGCCCTGCTGCGCGCGCTGGTCGCCGCCTTCGCCGAGCGGCCCTATACGCGCAAGCCGGTGCGCTGGGGCACAAGACTGCATGACGAATTCCTGCTGCCGCATTTCTGCATGCAGGATTTCAACGACGTGCTGGAAGACCTCTCCGAGCGCGGCTATGCCTTCGACCCGGACTGGTTCTCGGCCCATGCCGAATTCCGCTTCCCGCATGTTGGCAGCATCGCGGCGCGCGGCATTGAACTGGAACTGCGCCATGCGCTGGAGCCCTGGCATGTGCTGGGCGAGGAAGCCACTGCCGGCGGCACCGCGCGCTATGTCGATTCCTCGATCGAACGGTTGCAGGTGAAACTGAAGGGCCTCACCGATGCCCGCCATGTGGTGGCCTGCAATGGCCGCGCCGTGCCGCTGCGCGCCACCGGCGTGCCGGGCGAATATATCGCCGGCGTGCGCTTCAAGGCCTGGGGTCCGCCGAGCGCGTTGCATCCGACCGTGCCGGTACACACCCCGGTGGTGTTCGATCTGTTCGATGGCTGGAATGGCCGCTCCATCGGCGGCTGCACCTACCATGTCGCGCATCCGGGCGGTCGCAATTACGATACCTTCCCGGTGAACGCGAACGAAGCTGAGGCGCGGCGCCGCGCGCGCTTCTTTGCCATAGGCCACACACCTGGCCCGATGCCGCAGCCTGCGAGCCAGGCGCCGGGCCAGCAACCGCTTACACTGGACTTGCGCAGCGGCTAAAATAGCCGCCGCGATTCGCCTCCGGGAGAACCATGTCCTCCGCGCCCCCAATAAAGGCCGAAAAGCCCACCGCCCCGGTCGGTGGCGACGCAGCGGCGCGCGAACCGGAAGCCTGGGATGAAATGGTCACCGGCCAGGGCAGCATCCGGCCGCATTGGCAGCCACTGCTGGCCTCTTTAAGTCTTCTTGGCGCCAGTGGCCTGGTGGAGCGCGCCGAACGCGGCCGCCAGCATCTGGAAGATGAAGGCGTCACCTACAACGTCTACGAACTGCCGAACGAACCCGGCCGCGGCAGCACGGTGGAGATCGCACCGCCGATCCCGGAGCAGCGCCCCTGGCGGCTCGATCCAGTGCCAGTGATTCTGTCCAAGGGCGAATGGGCCGTCATCGAGGCCGGCCTGATCCAGCGCGCGCAACTGCTCGATGCCTGGCTCCGCGACATCTACGGTCCGATGCGCAGCCTGAAGGAAGGCCGCTATCCGCCCGCGCTGGTCTATGGCCACCGCGATTTCCTGCGCCCAGCGCGCCAGGCCGATGGCGGCACGCCCGGCCGCATGCTGCAGCATTACTCAGCCGAACTGGTGCGCGGCCCTGATGGCGTGTGGCGCGTCATCGCCGACCGCACCCAGGCTCCCGCCGGCGCCGGCTATGCCTTGCAGAACCGCCGCGTCATGTCGCGCCTGATGGGTGCCGCCCTGCGCGAATGCCGGGCGCGGCCGATCAATGCCTATTTCGAATACTGGCAGGCCGATCTGCAGGCGCGCGGCCAGACGATGCGCGATAACCCACGCGTCGTGCTGCTTACTCCTGGCCCCTATAACGAAGCCTATTTCGAGCATATCTATCTGGCGCGCGAACTCGGCGCCACGCTGGTGGAAGGCGCCGACCTCACCATGCGCGATGGCCGCATCTACCTGAAGACACTGGGCGGTCTTGACCCGGTGGAAGTGATCCTGCGCCGGCTTGATGGCGAATGGTGCGACCCGCTGGAACTGCGCGCCGAATCCGCGCTCGGCGTCACCGGCCTGTTGCAGGCGGTGCGCGAGGGCCGCGTGGCGGTGAGCAATGGCATTGGCAGCGGCATCGCCGAACAGCCGGCCCTGCTCGCTTTCCTCCCCACCCTTTCCGAGCAGCTTCTTGGCGAACCACTGCAGATGCCGTCCATCGCCACTTGGTGGTGCGGGCAATCCTATGCCTTGCATGAAGTGGAATCGCGCTTCGACCAGATGGTGGTGCGTGGCGCACGCGACCTGCGCTTCGCACCGATCACGGTGGCGAATTTGAGCGAGGCCGAACAGGCCGCCCTGCTGGCACGCATCAAGGCGCGGCCGGCGGATTTCGTGGCGCAGGAGCGCATCGTGCCTTCCGTGGCGCCGGGGTTGGGCGAAAGCGGCAAGCTGGAGCCGACGCCGATCCTGCTGCGTGTGCAGGTGGTGGCCGATGGCGACAGCTATGTGGTGATGCCTGGCGGTCTGGCGCGCGTGCCGAGCGGCGGCGATCCGTTCAGCGCCACCATCCAGCGTGGCGGCATCAACAAGGATGTCTGGGTCGAGGCGACCGATCCCGGTCCGCTGGTCATCCGTGGCAACACGCCGCGCCAGCGCCTGCAACTGCGCCGTTCGTCCGGCACGCTGCAGAGCCGTGTTGCCGATGATCTGTTCTGGCTCGGCCGCTCGGTGGAGCGCCTGGATGATGGTGCGCGGCTGCTGCGCGCCACGCTGACCCGCCTGATCGGCGAAATCGGCAGTGCCCGCGATCTGGTGGAAATGTCGGTGCTGGCACGCGCGCTGTCGCGCTGCGGCATCATCGACCAGCGCGCGGCAGCGGCACCGCCCGATACGCAGGTCTTCGCCCGCGCCGTCACCAATGCCTGTGCGCCGAACCAGACTTTGGGCCAGACCCTGGAAGCCATGGAGCGCCTGGCGGCCGTGGCGCGGCATCGCTTCTCCGCCGATATGTGGCGGATGCTGAACCACTTGCTTGGTGAGCTGCGCCTGTCGCGGCCTGGCGCCAGCGGCGACCCGGATGCCATGCTGGAATTCTGCGACCAGATCATCCGCGCCACCGCCGCCATCGCCGGCATGCTGGCCGAACACATGACGCGCGGCAGCGGCTGGCGCTTCCTTGATTTCGGCCGCCGGCTGGAGCGCGGCATCTACATCGCGCGCACGGTCTCGGCGGCCGCCACCGTGCTGGCGAGCAACCAGGAATCGGCTTTCCGCGTGGCGCTGGAACTCAACGATTCCAGCCTCACCTATCGCCGCCGCTACCGCGCCTCGCTGCAGGCAGCCGCCGTGTTCGACCTGCTGCTGCTCGATGTCAGCAACCCGCATTCGCTGGGTTTCCAGTTGCAGACCATGGCGCAGCATCTCGATATCCTGCCACGCCGCGAACAGCCGCCACGCTCTGAGGATTGCCTCAGCCTGAGCCAGCCTTTCGCCGATATCGTTGAACGCTTCGACCGCGAGGACTTGTCCGGTGCCGAGTGGCAGACCCAGGTATCGCGCCTGCGCGGCAGCCTGGATGCCACCACCCAGGGCCTGATGGATATTTCCGATCAGATCACGCGCACCTATTTCTCGCATATCCAGTTGGCGCATGCCTTCGGGTTTGGTTCGTGATGAAGTACCGCCTGCGTCATACCACTTCCTACAGCTATAGCTGGGCGGTCGACATGTCGCACCACCTGCTGCATCTGGCCCTGCAGGATGGGTCGCGCCAGTCCGTGCGCAATTGCCGCATCACCACCGCGCCGGAAGGTCGCACTCTCACCGAGAGCGTCGATCATTTCGGCAACCGCATTGGCTATCTCGCCATCGAGGAGCCGCATACGCGCTTCGATGTCGAAGTGGTGGCGGAAGTGGATGTGCAGCCCTTCAAGGCGCCGGCGGATGAGGCAACGCCGCCCTGGGAAGAAATCCGCGCGACCTTGAACGGCGACGGTTTTCCAACCGAAAGCGCCGCCTGCGAATTCGTGCTGGAATCGCCGCTGGCCGTCGCCGACAAGGCTATCACCGACTATGCCGCCACATCGCTGACGCCGAAACGCCCGATCCTGGCGGCGGCGCGCGACCTCACCGCACGGATCAACAAGGATTTCCGCTACGACCCGGCGGCGACGGAAGTATTCACGCCGGTCGCCGAGGCGATGGCGAAGCGCGCCGGCGTCTGCCAGGATTTCGCGCATCTGCAGATCGCCATGCTGCGCTCCCATGGCCTCGCCGCGCGCTATGTATCAGGTTACATCCGCACCATGCAGCCGGGCGATAAGGCCGGCCTGCGCGGCTACGATGCCAGCCATGCCTGGGTGTCGGTGTGGTGCGGCACTGAACATGGCTGGATCGACCTCGACCCGACCAACAACCTGGTGGTCTCGGAAGATCATGTCACCACTGCCACGGGCCGTGACTACAGCGATATCAGCCCGGTGCGTGGCGTCGTGCTGGGCGGTGGCCCGCATCGCGTGAACGTGGCGGTGGAGTTGCTGCCGCTGCCGGTTGCCACACCCGCTCCAGCTCCGGCTCCCACAGTCATGGCGCAAGGCCAGAGCCAGACCCAAAGCCCCGGCTAGAGCGATTCTCCGCCATCGATGGTCAATGCCTGGCCGGTGATGTTGGCCGCTGCCGCACCCGCCAGATACAGCACCATTGCTGCCACTTCATCCGGCATCGTGACACGGCCAAGCGGCGCAGTGGCACCAGCTTGCGCTGCCGTGATGCCAAGCTCGGCAAACCGCTGCCGCGCCATGGCGGTATCGACCCAGCCGGGGCAAATGGCATTCACCGTGATGCCGCGCGGTCCCAATGCCTGCGCAAGCGCCTTGGTAAGGCCCACGACACCATGCTTGGCCGCGACATAGGCAATCTGGTCCGGCACACCGCGCAGGCCCAGCACGGAAGCGATATTGACGATGCGGCCCGTGCCATCCACCAGCAGGTCACGCGCGGCACGACAGCACAGATAGGTGCCGGTGAGATTGGTGGCGAGGATGCCATCCCAGGCCGCAACTTCCGCCACACTGCCGAATTCGGCACCGCCCGCGATGCCGGCATTATTCACCAGCAGATGCAGCCGGCCATGCTGCTTTTTCACCACAGCAAACATTGCCGCCACCGCATCCGCATCGGTCACATCGCAATGATGCGGCTGCAATCCGGGCAAGGGCTCGAAGCCGTCGCGCGCCGCGCCATGCACCACATAGCCAGCCTCGATCAGCGCCCCCGCAATGGCCCGGCCGATGCCTCGGCTGGCGCCGGTGACGACGGCGATGCGTGGTTCAGCATTCCCTGCCTTGGCAATCATTGCGCCGTGCCTCCACCATCCACCGGGATCACCGCGCCGGTGACAAAGGAAGCCGCATCGGACGCCAGGAATGCCACCATGGCGGCGATCTCGCGCGGCGCGGCGAAGCGCCCCAATGGCACGGCCTGGGTATAGGCTGCATCCGATGTGCCGGCGAAGGCTTCCGGATAGCGCTGCCCCAGACCCGCGATCACGCCACGCAGCATCGGCGTATCGGTGCTGCCGGGCGCTACACAGTTGAAGCGGATATTATGCGGCGCCCAGTCCAGCGCCGCGCTCTTGGTCAATTGCGCAATGGCCGCCTTGCTGGCGCCATAAGCCGCAGAGACCCGCTTGCCGATGAAGGCCTGGTCGCTGGCGATATTCACTACGCTGCCGCGCCGGGCCGCCATCATATCGGGCAGCACCGCCTGCATCAGGGCAAAGGGTGCCAGCACATTGATGCGGAAAACCCGCTCGGCATCCTCGACCAGGGTATCGAGCAGGCTGCCCAACAAGGTCGTGCCGGCATTGTTGACCAGGATATCGATGGTGCCGGCACGGGCGCGCAATTCGGCTACCCAGCCCGGAATCGCCTCCAGCCGCGAGAGATCCTGCTCCGGCAGGTCAAAGCCATGCACGTCGGCACCGCATTCGGCCAGCGTGGCGGCAATGGCCGCACCGATGCCGCCCTTATGCCCGGTCACCAGGGCCCGCCGCCCCTTAAGATCCACGAGACTCAAAATGCCCACTCCCTGCTCGCCTTTGGTCACTATACTGACGCTCTCCCGCTCTGGATCAACGCACCGCCCGGAAAATAAGCAAAGCGCGGCACCGCCCGAGTCCGCCCAAGGCTTCGGCAAGTCAATTAATTCCCCATAACATTCAAATAGTTGTAATAAGTCTTACGGCACCATTGGCAGGACTGGCACGGCGACTGCATACTGTATGGAGCACTTAAACGCCCCGCTCTTCTGCCGCTCCGGTAGCCCCATGAACGAGACCATCGCCCTCCGCTCTGCCGTGCTGAAACGCAGCACCACGACCGACGATGTGCGTGAGCGACTCGCCGACGAAATCCTGCTGGGACAGCTCGAACCCGGCTCCCGCCTGGACGAGCAGAGCCTGGCGCAGCGTTTCGGTGTGTCGCGCACGCCGGTACGCGAGGCCCTGAAGCAATTGGCCGTCACCGGGCTGGTCGAGGCCCGCCCACATAAGGGCGTGGTGGTTTCGGCGGTGACGCCGGAACGCCTGGCGCAGATGTTCGAGGCCATGGCCGATCTGGAAGCCGCCTGCGCGCGGCATGCCGCCCTGCGCATGGACGATGCCGAGCGCCACGCCCTGGCCTCGCTGCATGCCCTGAGCCGGGAAGCGGCAACGGCTGGCGATTTCGAACGCTATGACCAGCTTAACCGCGACTTCCACGCCCTGATCCTGCGCGGCTGCCATAACGATTATCTGTCGGAAGCGGCACAGAGCCTGCGCCTGCGCGTTACGCCCTTCCGCCGCGCGCAATTCCTCAATCCCGCACGCATCGAGGAATCCTACGCCGAGCATGAAGCCCTGGTGGCGGCCATTCTCGCGCGCGATGCCGATGCCGCCCAGGCCACCATGCGCGGCCATCTCGCCCAGGCCGGCGATGCCTCGGCCGAATTCCTCGCCCGTCCCAAACATCCGATCTGAATCAGCATGAGCAAAGAACCACGCTTCACCACTCGCCCGGAAATCCGGGGCAATTTCGGCGTCGTCGCCTCCACCCACTGGATCGCGGCGCAGGCCGCCATGGGCGTGCTGGAACGCGGCGGCAATGCCTTCGATGCCGCCGTCACCGCCGGCTTCGTGCTGCAGGTCGTGGAACCGCATCTCAACGGTGCCGGCGGCGACCTGCCGGCCCTGATCTGGGATGCCAGGCGGCAGAAGATGGAGGTGCTGTGCGGCCAGGGGCCTTCGCCTGCGGCCGCAACGCTGGAAGCCTTCCGCAAGCTGGATCTGGCGCTGATTCCCGGCTCCGGCCTGCTGGCGCCCTGTGTGCCCGGCGCCATGGATGCCTGGCTGCTGATGCTGCGTGACCATGGCACGATCTCCGCCGCCGAGGCACTGGCGCCCGCCATCCACTATGCCGGACAGGGCTATCCGCTGGTGCATCGCATCGTCGACACCATCGCTACCGTGACCGAGCTGTTCCGCGACGAGTGGCAGAGTTCGGCGGCGATCTACCTGCCCAACGGCAACCTGCCGCGTCCGCTGCGGATGTTCCGCAATCCCGCTCTCGCTGCCTTCTACGAGAAGCTGGCCAAGATCGGCAGCGAAGCCTCGGGCAGCCGCGAAACCAAGATCGACGCCGTGCGCAAAGCCTGGAGCGAAGGCTTCGTCGCCGAGCGGATCGACCGCTTCTGCCGCGAGACCGAGGCGATGGATGCCTCCGGCCGCCGCCATCGCGGCCTGCTCACCGGCGCCGACATGGCCGGCTGGCAGGCAAGCTGGGAAGCGCCGCTGACCTACGATTACAAGGGCTGGACGGTGGCGAAATGCGGCCCCTGGAGCCAGGGCCCGGCTTTCCTGCAGCAGCTCGCCCTGCTGCGTTATTTCGACCTCGACAAGATGGACCCGGCGGGGCCGGATTTCGTGCATGTGGTGACGGAAGCGACCAAGCTCGCCTTCGCCGACCGCGAGGCCTGGTATGGCGATCCCAATGCGGTTGACGTGCCGATGCAGGCGCTGCTTTCCGACACCTACAATGCCAACCGCGCCAAGCTGATCGGCGAACGCGCCTCGCTGGAACTGCGCCCGGGCAATCCCGGCGGCGGCAGCGCAAAACTTGCCAGCGTGAAGGCGGATGTCGGCATGGCCGCTGGTGTTGGCGAGCCGACAGTGGGCAATCTCGATCCAGTGCCGAACAAGCGCGGCGCCGCCAGTGGCGATACCTGCCATGTCGATGTGATCGACCGCTGGGGCAACATGGTGGCGGCGACGCCATCGGGCGGCTGGCTGCAAAGCTCGCCGGTGATCCCGGAATTCGGCTTCTGCCTCGGCACCAGGGCACAGATGTTCTGGCTGGAAGAAGGCCTGCCCAATTCCTTGCGACCGAATGTACGCCCGCGCACCACGCTGTCGCCTTCGATGGCGCTGAAGGATGGCCAGCCGGCGATGGCGTTCGGCACGCCGGGTGGCGATCAGCAGGACCAGTGGTCGCCGCAGCTTTTCCTCAAGATTGCGCATCATGGCCTGAACCTGCAGGAGGCCATCGACAACCCGGCCTTCCATTCCGAGCATTTCCCCTCCTCCTTCTATCCACGCAAGGCCAAGCCCGGTTTCCTGGCGCTGGAGGGCCGTTTCCCCAAGGCGACGGTGGAAGAACTGCGCCGCCGTGGCCATGACGTGCATGTCGGCGGCGACTGGTCGGAAGGCCGGCTCTGCGCCACCGCCATCGAGCAGACGCCGGAAGGCACCGTGCTGAAGGCCGGCGCCAATCCGCGCGGCATGCAGGGCTACGCGGTGGGACGATGAACAGGCGCGGCGATGAAGGGGAACGCTGACCGATGACCTGGTCGATCGTCGCCCGCGATCCTGCTTCCGGCGCCTTCGGCGTCGCCGTCACCACCAAATTCTTCGCCGTCGGCGCGCTCTGCCCGCATGCCGCCAGCCAGACCGGCGCACTGGCAACCCAGGCACTGGTGAACCCGACCTGGGGACCGCGCGGCCTGGCTTTGCTGCGCGAAGGTGCACCGGCCCAAGCCGTGCTGGATCAGCTTGTCGCTTCTGACGAGGGCCGCGCCACGCGGCAATTGCATCTCGTCGACAGCCAGGGCCGCGTGGCGCAGCATACCGGTGCCGACTGCATCGGCTGGTGCGGCCATGTGGCAGGCAAAGGCTTCTCGGTAGCCGGCAACATGCTGGCCGGCGAGGCCGTCATCACGGCCACAGCGCAGACTTTCGCGGCTTCGGCCAAACCCCTTGCGGAACGGGTGATCGACGCCCTGGATGCCGGCCAGGCGGAAGGCGGCGACAAGCGCGGCAAGCAATCGGCGGCGCTCATCGTCTTTGGCGACGAAGACTATCCGGAAGTATCGCTGCGGGTGGACGACCATGCCGAGCCACTCATCGAATTGCGCCGGCTTTATGAACTCTCGCAGGGGCGTTTTGCCGCCTTCCGCAAGTTCATGGCGACGCGCGCCAATCCCTCCGGCATCTACGACCGCGCGGTGATCGAGGCGGAAGCGCAGAGGCTGGAGGCGCAAGCCCAGTTGGATGCGCAAGCCCAGGGAGCGGCCTGATGGCTTTGCTCGAAGTCGAGAACCTGCACACCTATTTCCAGGTCGATGGCGGCGAATTCCGTGCCGTCGAAGGCGTCAGCTTCCAGGTCGAATCCGGGCGCACGCTCGGCATCGTCGGCGAAAGCGGTTGCGGCAAATCGGTCACCTCGCTGAGCGTGATGGGCCTGCTGGCCAAGCCAGCCGGCCGCATCGCGCAAGGCGCCATCCGCTTCGATGGCACCGATCTGCTGGCTTTGCCCGATGCCGCGATGCGCGACCTGCGCGGCAACCGGCTGGCGATGATCTTCCAGGAGCCGATGACCTCGCTGAATCCGGCCTACACCATCGGCGACCAGATCATGGAGGGCCTGCAGCGGCACCGCAACCTCTCGCCGGCCGAGGCCCGCGCCCAGGCCATCGAGATGCTGCGCCGCGTGCGCATTCCAGCGCCGGAACAGCGCGTCGACGATTATCCGCACAAGCTTTCCGGCGGCATGCGCCAGCGCGCCATGATCGCCATGGCACTGGCCTGCGGCCCGCAATTGCTGATCGCCGATGAACCGACCACGGCGTTGGACGTGACCGTGCAGGCGCAGATCCTGGACCTGCTGCGCGACCTGCAGCGCGATTTCGGCACCGCCATCATGCTGATCAGCCACGATCTCGGCGTCATCGCCGAAATGGCCGACAGCGTGGCGGTGATGTATGCCGGCCGCGTGGTCGAGGAAGCCCCGGTGGCAGCCTTGTTCGACGCACCGCAGCACCCCTACACCATCGGCCTGCTCGGCTCGATCCCCAGGCTCGAAACCGAACAGGAGCGCCTTGCCGCCATCGAGGGCAGCGTGCCGGATCCGATGAACCCGCCCCAGGGCTGCCGCTTCCATCCGCGCTGTCCGTTCGCCGATGCCGAATGCCTGCAGGCCGAACCAGCCTTGCGCGACATGGCGCCGGGCCATCGCGTCGCCTGCTGGAAAGCACCGCTATGACCGCCCTGCTGGAAGTCGAGAATCTGTCGAAGCGTTTCACCGCGCGCAGCAACTGGTATGGCAAGCCGACAGCTTATCTCAGCGCCGTGGACGACATCAGCTTCACGCTCGATGCCGGCGAAACCCTGGGCATCGTCGGCGAATCCGGCTGCGGCAAGTCCACCACCGGCCGCCTGGTGCTACGGCTGCTGGAAGCCTCGGCTGGCCGCATCCGCTACGATGGCCGCGACATCACGGCGCTGGAAGGCGAGCAGCTCCGCGCGCTGCGCCGCGACATGCAGTTGGTATTTCAGGATCCCTATGCCTCGCTCAATCCGCGCATGACGGTGGCCGATATCCTCACCGAGCCGCTGATGCTGCATGGCCTGGTGCCGCCGGCGAAGCGGCCGGAGCGCGTGGCGGAACTGCTGCGTCTGGTCGGCCTGAGCCCGGACCATGCGCGGCGCTATCCGCATGAATTCTCCGGCGGCCAGCGCCAGCGCATCGGCATTGCCCGCGCGCTCGCGGTGGAGCCAAACCTGATCGTCTGCGACGAAGCGGTATCGGCTCTGGACGTTTCGGTGCAGGCACAGGTACTGAACCTGCTGCGCGACCTGCAGCGGCTGAACCTCGCCTATATCTTCATCGCCCATGACCTGGCCGTGGTGCGCCATATCGCCGACCGCGTGGCAGTGATGTATCTCGGCCGCATCGTCGAGATCGCGCCGACGCGGCAATTGTTCAGCCAGCCGCGCCATCCCTATACCCGCGCGCTGCTCTCGGCGATTCCGGTGCCCAATCCGCAGGCCGACCGCCAGCGCAGCATACTGGCCGGCGATGTGCCAAGCCCGATCAACCCGCCAAGCGGCTGCCGCTTCCACACCCGCTGCGCTTTCGCCAGCCCGCGTTGCAGCCAGGAAGCCCCGGTGCTGGAAGATGGTGTCGCCTGCCATCACTGGCGTGACCTGCCTGCCGCCGCGCCGCTGCCATCCGAAGGCAGCACAGCCGGTGCCGAGCGGCTGCGCCGCTTGCAGGCCAAATTCCTTGAACCAGTCCGTTCTCTTGAAATCAGTGCGCAACCGTAAAAACGGAGGAACAACACGATGCTTAAGCGAACCCTATTTGCGGCTCTGCTCGCCAGCGCCATGGCGATGCCGGCGGCGGCGCAGACGCTGAAATTCGGCCTTGCCGAGGACCCGGATGCCCTCGATCCGACGCTGGCCCGCACTTTCGTCAGCCGCGTGGTGTTCTCGGCGCTGTGCGACAAGCTGGTGGATATCGCCCCGGATCTTTCCGTGGTGCCGCAGCTTGCCACCGAGTGGTCCTGGTCGGCCGACAACAAGGCGCTGACCATGAAGCTGCGCCCCGGCGTCACCTTCCATGACGGCGAGAAATTCGACGCCGAGGCCGTGAAGTACAATATAGAACGGCATAAGACCATGCAGGGCTCGCAGCGCCGTGGCGAACTCTCGGCGGTCACCACCGTCGATGTGGTCGACCCGCTGACCGTGAAGATCAACACCACGGCACCCTTCGCGCCTTTGCTCGCCACGCTGACCGACCGCGCCGGCATGATGATCTCGCCGAAGGCCGGTGCCGCGCTGGGCGACAAGTTCGCCACCGCCCCGGTCTGCGCCGGTCCGTTCAAATTCGTCGAGCGCGTGGCGCAGGACCGCATCGTGGTCGAGAAATATGACGGCTACTGGAACAAGGCCAATGTGCATTTCTCGCGCATCGAATTCCGGCCCTTCATCGATGCCACCGTGCGCTTCGCCAACCTGCGTTCCGGCCAGCTTGACATCCTGGAACGCCTGGCTGCCACCGACGCGGCAGCGGTGCAGAAGGACAAGAAGCTGAAATTCGGCTCCATCACCGAAATCGGCTACTACGGCATCACCATCAATATCGGCAAGAGTGACAAGGCCAAGTCGCCGATCGGCTCCAATGCCAAGATCCGCGAGGCGCTGGAACTCTCGCTCGACCGCCAGGGCATCAACCAGGTGGTGTTCGATGGCCTGGCCACACCAGGCAACCAGTGGGTGGCGCCGAGCAATGCCAACTACGCCAAGTCGGTGCCGGTGCCGAAGCGTGATGTGGCCAAGGCGAAGCAACTGCTGAAGGAGGCCGGCAATCCAAACCCGGTGGTGAACCTGGTGACGCCGACCACCACCGATGCCCGCAACATCGCCCAGGTGGTGCAGGCGATGGCGAAGGAAGCCGGCTTCGATGTCCGCATTCAGGCCACCGAATTCGCCACTTCCCTCAACATGGCCGACAAGGGCGACTTCGAGGCCTATATCCTGGCCTGGAGCGGCCGCCCCGATCCGGACGGCAACCTCTACAGCTTCCATGCCTGCAAGCAGCCGCTGAACTATTCCGGCCTGTGCAATCCGGCGCTGGACGAGGTGCTGAACGACAGCCGGCTGACCACCGACATCGCCCAGCGCCGCAAGGCCTGGGACAGCGCGGCCAAGATCGTGCTGGCCGAACGCCCGATCATCTACCTGCTGCATCGCAAGTGGCTGTGGGCCTATAACGCCAAGCTGACCGGCTTCAAGGAATATCCGGACGGCCTGCTGCGTTTCACCGGCATGAAGCTGAGCTGATAAGGGTAAGGAGCGGCGGGTGCGGGCAACCGCATCCGCCGGTTTCATATGCTGCGTTTCCTGGTTCGCCGTATCGCCATCCTGCTGCCGACACTGCTGTTCGTGTCGATCATCATTTTCGGGCTGCAGCAATTGCTGCCCGGCGATCCCGCCATTGCCATGGCCGGCGAGGAGCGCGACCCCGAGACCATCGAGCAGATCCGCGAGAAGTACAATCTGAACAAGCCGATCCCGGTGCGCTACTGGCTGTGGATCAGCGGCGTGCTGCAGGGCGATTTCGGCGAATCGATCCGCATCCAGTTGCCGGTCTCGCAGTTGCTGGTGGAGAAACTGCCCGTCACCATCGAACTCGCCGTGCTGGCGATGCTGATTGCGCTCAGCATCGGCATTCCCGCCGGCATCATCTCGGCGCTTTATAACGGCCGCTGGCCTGATTACGTTGCCAATGTCGTCGGCCTCTGGGGCCTCTCGACGCCGAATTTCTGGCTCGGCATCATGCTGATCCTGCTGTTCTCGGTTGAACTCGGCTGGCTGCCGGCATCCGGCTATGTCGAACCCGGCGAGGATTTGCTCGGCAACCTGGAAGCCATGATCATGCCGGCCTTCGTGCTCGGCAACGGCATCGCGGCGGTGATGATGCGCCACACCCGCAGTGCCATGCTGCAGGTGCTGAGCAGCGACTATATCCGCACCGCGCGGGCCAAAGGCCTTTATGAGCGCATGGTGATTTTCAAGCATGCCCTGCGCAATGCCGCCGTGCCGGTGATCACGCTGGGCGCGCTGGAATTCGGGCAGTTGCTGTCCGGCGCCGTGCTCACCGAACAGATTTTCTCCATTCCGGGCTTCGGCAAGCTGATCGTGGATGCGGTGTTCAACCGCGACTACGCGGTGGTTCAGGGCGTCGTGCTCTGCACCGCGACGGCCTATATCCTGCTGAACCTGCTGGCCGATATCGCCTACTTCCTGGTCAATCCGAGGCTGCGGTCATGAGCGCGGCAACCGTCCCGATGCAAAAAGTCCGCGAGGAAAGCCCGACGCGGCGTGCCTTCCGCCGCCTGCTGCGGCGCAAGGGCGCCGTGGTCGGCCTGGTGGTGGTCTGCCTGTTCGTCATCATTGCCGCCTTCGCCGATTTCGTCGCGCCCTATGATCCGATTGCCGCCGACTGGAGCGCCTTGCGCGGCGCACCAAGCTTAAGCCATCCCTTCGGCGGCGATGAATTGGGCCGCGACGTGCTCAGCCGCGTGATCCATGGCGCGCGGGCCTCGCTGCTGGCCGGTGTCATCTCGGTGGCGCTGGCGCTGCTGCTCGGCATCCCCATCGGGCTGTTGTCCGGCTATGCCGGCGGGCTCTTAGACGGCATCATCATGCGCATCATCGATGCCATGCTGGCGGTGCCGTTCCTGATCCTGGCCATCGCGCTGGCCGCCTTCCTCGGCCCCAGCCTGACCAACGCCATGATCGCCATTGGCCTCTCGGCAACGCCGATCTTCGTGCGCCTGACCCGCGCCCAGGTGCAGGCCGTGATGGTGGAAGACTATATCGAGGCGGCGCGTGCCGTGGGCAATCCGCCGGCCCGCATCGCCTTCCGCCATGTGCTGCCGAATATCGTGCCGGCCCTGATGGTGCAGGCGACGCTCACCATCGCGTCCGCCATCATCGCCGAAGCCAGCCTGTCTTTCCTCGGCCTCGGCCAGCAGCCGCCCTCCCCAAGCTGGGGCAGCATGCTGAATTCGGCGAAGGATTTCCTCAGCCAGGCGCCGTGGATGGCGGTGTGGCCCGGCATCTCGATTTTTGTTGTGGTGCTGTCCTTCAACCTGCTCGGCGATGGCTTGCGCGACGCGCTTGATCCACGGCATCGGGGATAGAGGCGGCATGAGATGCGCGGATCAAGTCCGCGCATGACGATATCTGTAATTAAGTCTCCAACTCCTCGCGCAGCATTTCGAGCCGCAGCCATTCCTCCTCGGCCTCGGCGAGCGCGGCCTGGGCCGCATCCAGGGCGGCGGCGGCCTTGGCGAAGGCAGCGGCATCGCGGCTGAACAGCTTCGGGTCGGCGAGCTTGGCCTGCGCTGCGACGATCTCGGCCTGCAACTGCTCCATGCGCTTGGGCAGGGTTTCCAGCGCATGCTTCTCCTTGAAGCTGAGCTTGCGCTTGCGTTCGCTCTGCTGTGCTGCCGGCGCCTTCTCAGGCTTCTCAGCCTTCTCCGCTGCCGCGCGCTTGGCGGTGACGCCCTGGCCGCGCTGGGTTGCCATGTCGGAATAGCCGCCGGGATAAAGCTGCCAGCGCCCCTCGCCCTCGAAGCCCAGCACGGCGGTGCAGGTGCGGTCGAGGAAATCGCGGTCATGGCTGACCAGCAGCACCGTGCCGGGATAATCGCCGATCATCTCTTGCAGCAGATCCAGCGTCTCAAGGTCGAGATCGTTGGTCGGTTCGTCCAGCACCAGCAGGTTGGACGGCAGGGCCAGCGCGCGGGCCAGCATCAGCCGGCCGCGTTCGCCACCTGAGAGCACACCCACCGGGGTGCGCGCCTGTTCCGGCCCGAACAGGAAATCCTTCATGTAGCCGATGACATGGCGCAAGCTGTCGCCGACCCGCACCTGATCGCCGCGCCCGCCGGTCAGCGTGTCGGCCAGCGTCATATTCGGGTCCAGCGCCTCGCGCTTCTGATCCAGCGTCACCATCTGCAGATTGGCGCCGAGCTTGATCTTGCCCTGGTCCGGCGGCATGGCGCCGGTGAGCAGGTTGATCAGCGTGGTCTTGCCGGCGCCATTCGGCCCGACAATGCCGAGCCGGTCGCCGCGCCGCACCCGCACGCTGACATCGCGGATCACCGCATTGTCGCCATAGCTCTTTGAGATAGTTTCCGCATCCACCACCAGCTTGGCCGAAAGCTCGGCCTCGGTGACGGTGAAATTGACCGCACCAGCCACCTTGCGCTGGTCGCGGCGCTCTTTGCGCAAATCCTGCAGGCCACGCAGGCGGCCCATGTTGCGCTTGCGCCGGGCGGTGACGCCATAGCGCAGCCAGTCGAGTTCGGCAGCGATCTTGCGGTCGAGCTTGTGGCGTTCAAGCTCCTCCTGCTCCAGCCAGGTGTCGCGCCAGGCCTCGAAAGCGGCGAAGCCCTGGTCCAGCGCGCGGGTCTCGCCGCGATCCAGCCACAACGTGCGCCGCGTCAGGTTGCTCAAGAAACGCCGGTCATGGCTGATCAGCACCAGGGCTGAATTCATGCCGGCGAGTTCACGCTCGAGCCATTCGATGGCCGGCAGGTCGAGATGGTTGGTCGGCTCGTCGAGCAGCAGGATATCCGGGCTGGGTGCCAGGGTGCGGGCCAGGGCCGCGCGCCGCGCCTCGCCGCCGGAAAGCCTTGCTGGATCTTCCTCGCCGCTCAAGCCCAGATGACTCAGCAGCGTGCGGGCGCGATGCGCGTCGTCGCCCGGTGCAAGGCCAGCCTCGACATAGGCGAGCACCGTATTGAAGCCACGGAAATCCGGCTCCTGCGGCAGGTAGCGCAAGGTCACGCCCTGCTGCAGGGCACGCTCGCCCTTGTCCGGCTGCACGATGCCGGCGGCGATCTTCAGCAATGTCGACTTGCCCGAGCCGTTGCGTCCGACCAGGCAGAGGCGATCATTCGGCAACACGGAAAATTCGGCGCCCGACAACAGGGCCGGGCCGCCGAAACTCAACTGCACATCACGCAGGATAAGAAGCGGAGCAGCCACTTACTTGGGTTCCGGGCCGATACGAACCTGCATCTTGCCGAAATTGTCGCCGCGCAGCATGCCGGCAAAGGCGTTTGCGGCATTCTCGATGCCATCGACGATATCCTCGCGATACTTGATCTGGCCGGATTTCAGCCAGGCCGCCATGCGCGGCAGCGCGATATGGTAGCGCGAGACATAATCGAACACGATGAAGCCGCGCATGGTGACACGGCGGCCGACGAACAGGCCGAGCAGGCGCGGGCCCATTTCCGGCTGCGCCAGGCTGGTCTGCGATACCGAACCGCAGAGCGCGATGCGGCCGAAGAAATTCATCTGCTTGAACACCGCATCGGCGACCGCGCCGCCGACATTGTCGAAATAGACATCGACGCCGCCGGGCGCCGCCGCCTTCAAGGCCGCGTCAAGATCGCTGCCCTTGTAATCGACGCAGGCATCGAAGCCGAGGCTTTTGACGAACTCGCATTTCTTCGCACCACCGGCGATGCCGACGACGCGGCAGCCGGCGATCTTGGCGAGCTGGCCCACCGCCTGGCCGACGGCGCCGGAGGCAGCCGAGACCACCACAGTCTCGCCGGCCTTCACGCCTGCGACATCGAACAGGCCGAAATAGGCGGTCATGCCCGGCATGCCGAGGATCGAGTTCGACCACGAGATCGGGCCGAGGCTGGTGTCGATCTTGCGCAGCTCACCGGCCTGGGCGATGGCGTATTCCTGCCAGCCGAGGCTGCCTTCCACGATCTCGCCCGGCTTGAAATCGGGATGCTCGGAGGCCACCACCTCGCCGACGATGCCGCCGGCCATCACGCCGCCGATGGCGACCGGCGGGGCATAGGACGGCACATCCTTCATGCGGCCGCGCATATAGGGATCGAGCGAGAGATAGATGGCGCGCACCAGGATTTCGCGATGCTTCGGCTGCGGCATCGGCACGGTCTCAAGCCGGAAGTCATTGCCGCTGACCTCGGCGGGCGGACGGGCGGCAAGCACAACGCGGCGATAGCTGGCGGGCAGGGACATGGAATCCTCTCCGGAAGGTCGTTTTCTGGTGGCCGCAATCTAGGGCGATGGCCCCCAATCTCCTAGTATTTGGGGGCTCCCAGTATTTGGCAGTGCCCGGCGTTCGGCTGGCGCGTGATCGCGCTTATGCCGGCTTATTTCTCCTTATTCGTTCTTATTTTTCCTTATTTCTCCTTATTCCGGCTTATTTCACCTTATTCTGCCTGAGCCAAAACAGACGGTCTTGCCGGTTTTCCAGAATAAACCCTCAGCATATTTTCCCATCAGGCTCTTATTTGAAAAGCCAGCATGATTTGCTGGCCCACGCCCACAATATCGCCCGCGCCCGCATTGTCGCTTGTCGCCTGCTTCAATTTACCTTCCCAAAGCTTCCGCCTTGTTCCCGGACATTCGCAGGTTTTTGTCACAGCCCATGCCGCTACGGCTGGCCGGATTTGATAGCATAGCACAATGTTCGATAATTGTTCCAGAAAAACGGCAGAGCTATACCATCTCGTTTCCTCTCGCGTCATGCCCGGACAAATGGTGCGCTGATTGGCCCGGTTGCCAGCCCGCGCCAGCCTATTGCTTCTCGCAGGCGGCGATATCCTGGGAGCCGAGATGGCAGGCGAGGCCATTGGTGGCATCGAAAGTGTTGTAGGAGCGCCGCCGCACCGAGATGCCGGTGGAAAAACGGATGCCGCCAGCGGAACTACGCCAGGCGGTTATCCCATTGGAAAAGCGGTAATTGCCGTCCGCGTCCTTGCCCACTTCGGTGAAGTTGGTGAAGCGGAGCGTGTCGTCGCTGATCAATACAGCGCTGAGGCCATTGGTGCAGACCGTGCCGCCCTCTTCCCGCAACCGGCAGAAAAACGGCTCCGCCTTACCGGACAGGATCATCGACAGGATGGCGACTTCAAGGATGCTGAACATGCTGCAGGATAGCAGTAAGCCGTCATGCCCGCGCAAGCGGGCATCCCATTTAACTTGTATTTCCGGTCAAAAACCAATGAGACCCTCTGTAAGCACGCCAACGCCTCACGGCGTTCGTGGGCGCTAGGCCCGAAGGGCTGGCGCAAGGGGTATGGCAGCGGAAAAAGAGAAATTATTTACATTAAATTTTGTATTTAGTTTTATTCATTCATTATGATATGTGCATTCCCCGTAAGGTACGACCGCCGCCGGATAATCGAGCGGTTCAGACCTCTGGGGAGAGTAAAGATGATTAAGCTGTCTCGCCGACTGCTGCTGGGCGCCGCCGCCCTGCTCGGCCTTGCCGCCGCCGCGCCCGCCGCTATTTCGAATGCTGGGGCGCAGGTGAAGGAAATCCGCATCGACTGGGCGACCTATAATCCGGTCGGCCTGGTGCTGAAGGACAAGGGCCTGCTGGAGCAGGAATTCAAGGCCGATGGCATCACCATCCGCTGGGTGCAGTCGCTGGGCTCGAACAAGGCGCTGGAATTCCTCAACGCCGACAGCCTTGATTTCGGCTCGACGGCGGGCGCCGCCGCGCTGATCGGCAAGATCAACGGCAACCCGATCCGCTCGGTCTATGTCTACTCGCGCCCGGAATGGACCGCCCTGGTGGCGCCGAAGGGCAGCAGCATCACCAAGCCCGCCGACCTCAAGGGCAAGCGCATCGCCGTCACCCGCGGTACCGATCCGCATATCTTCCTGATCCAGGCGCTGGCCGGTGCCGGCCTCTCGGAAAAGGATGTGAAGATCGTGCTGCTGCAGCATCCCGATGGCCGCCTGGCCCTGCAGCGCGGCGACGTGGATGCCTGGGCCGGCCTCGATCCGCTGATGGCCGCCGCCGAGGTGGATGAAGGCGCGACCCTGTTTTATCGCCGCCCGGAACTGAATAGCTGGGGCGTGCTGAATGTGCGCGAGGATTTCGCCGCCAAGAATCCGGCTTTGGTGAAGCGCGTGTTGGCGACCTACGAGAAGGCGC
>VFQP010000720.1_pt1 | contig 55425 bp, 40 predicted proteins | sample 3512351 | NCBI WGS metagenome assembly VFQP01 (sample SAMN10412372, study PRJNA504923) | tailings metagenome | isolation source: Relicate 1 Philex TSF1 revegetated site | place: Philippines: Tuba, Benguet | collected 2017-08-29 | reverse complement strand
GCCTGCAGATCAACGCGCAGAACTGCGTGCACTGCAAGACCTGCGACATCAAGGATCCGAAGCAGAACATCGTCTGGGTCACGCCGGAGGGCGGCGGCGGGCCGAACTACGTCGGCATGTAGGCGCCGCTCAGACCACCACCGGCTCCGGCTCCAGCCGGATGCCGAAACGCGCGAACACCGAGGCCTGGATCGCCTGTGCCAGGGTCAGCACCTCGGCGCCGCGCGCCTCGCGCTTGTTGATCAGCACCAGGGCCTGCTTCTCGTGCACCGAGGCGCCGCCGACCGACTTCCCCTTCCAGCCGCAAGCGTCGATCAGCCAGCCGGCGGCGAGCTTGAAGCGGCCGTCGTCCAGCGGGTAGTGCACGAGATGCGGGTCGCGGGCGATGACCTCGCGGCAGACGGCCTCGGACACGATGGGATTCTTGAAGAAGCTGCCGGCATTGCCGACCTCGGCCGGGTCGGGCAGCTTGGCGCGGCGGATCGCGATCACCCAGTCGGCGATCTGGCGCGGCGTCGGGTCCGAGATGCCGGAGGCCTCCCGCGCGCGGTGCAGGTCCAGGTAATCGAGCTCAGGCCGCCAGCGCTTCGGCAGGCGCAGGCGCACGCGCAGGATCACGCTGCGGCCGGCCAGGTGCTGCTTGAAGACCGAGTCGCGGTAGCCGAAATGGCAGGCCTCCTTGCCGAGCGTGACCAGGCGCCCGCTCATCAGGTCCAGCGTCTCCAAGCTGTCGAAGCGGTCCTTCAGCTCCAGGCCATAGGCGCCGATGTTCTGCACCGGCGCCGCCCCCACGGTGCCGGGGATCAGCGCCAGGTTTTCCAACCCGGCAACGCCCTGCTCCAGCGCCCACAGCACGAGCTCGTGCCAGCGCTCGCCGGCGCCGGCCTCGACGATCCAGTCGTCGCCGGCATCCAACAGGCGCCGCCCGGGCACCTCGACCTTCAGCACCAGAGGCTTGAGATCCTGCGTCAGGACCAGGTTGGAGCCGCCGCCGAGGATGAACTTCGCAGCACGCCCCCAGTCGGGATGGTTGACCACCCAGCGCAGGTCGGCGTCGCTGCGGATGCGCACCAATCGGCGCGCGCGCGCCGGCAGGCCGAAGCTGTTGTAGGGTCGCAGGTCGACATCGCACTCAACCCCGGGGACCGATTTGGCGTCAGGCAAGGATTCCATCGCCGAGAATTGTCCCCGCTCCCACAGAACCTCCCGTTGCCATGCCCTCGTTTGATGCCGTCCTCGAACCCAATCACGTCGAAATCCGCAATGGCGTCGACAACGCCGCCAAGGAAGTCGGCACGCGCTTCGACTTCAAGGGCACCGGTGCCTCGGTCGAGTTGAAAGGCAAGGAGAAGGACAGCATGATCGAGCTGATCGCCGACTCCGACTTCCAGCTCGAACAGCTGGAGACTGTGCTGGTCGACAAGATGACCAAGCGCAAGGTCGAGATCAGCTACTTCGATCGCGAGGCCAAGCTCGAGAAGCTCGGTGGCGACAAGGTCAAGAAGGTCTGGAAAGTGCGCGCCGGCATCCCTTCAGACCTGGCGAAGAAGATCGTTGCCAAGATCAAGGACAGCAAGCTCAAGGTACAGGCCGGCATCCAGGGCGATGCGGTGCGCGTGACCGGCAAGGACAAAGACCTGCTGCAGGCGACCATCGCGCTGCTGCGCAAGGAGATCGACGACACGCCGCTCTCCTTCAACAACTTCAGGGACTAGTGTTCAAGACCCTGCGCACGCCGCTGGCCGCCTTGCTGCTGGCCGCAGCGGTCCCAAGCCTGCAGGCGGCGCCGCAGCTCAGCCTGAACGGCAGCCTGGGGCAATCGACCGCATTGCTGGTCATCGACGGCCAGATGCGCAGTGTCCGCGTCGGTCAGGAAGTCGATGGCGTGCGCCTGCTTGAGCTCGGTAACGGCCGCGCGGTGGTCAGCGTCGAGGGGCGGCGCCTGGAATTGCGCCTTGGGGCCGCCCCGGTCGCGCAGGGCGGCGGTGCGGCGTCGCCGACCGGCGGCACTCGCATCGTGCTGCAGGCCGACAGCGGCGGCCACTTCATGACCCTGGGCTCGATCAACGGCGGCACGGTGCGCTTCATGGTCGATACCGGCGCCACCGCGGTCAGCCTGAGCCGCGCCGATGCCGATCGGCTCGGTCTGCGCTACCGCAACGGCCGCCCGATCCGCATCCAGACCGCCAACGGCATGACCGAGGGCTATTTGATGACCCTGGACCGCGTGCGCATCGGCGATGTCGAGATCGGCGGCGTGCAGGCCACGGTGGCCGAGCGGGACATGCCCTTCGTGCTGCTCGGCAACAGCTTCCTGTCCCGCTTCCAGATGAAGCGGGAGAACGACACCCTGACGCTCGAAAGGCGTTTCTGACCCATGCCCGTCAAGCCCGTCCTGTCCGCTGCCCTGCTGGTCCTGTCGCTCAGCCTGTCGTCCATCGCCCAGGCGCAGAACGCCGAAGCCGGCCGCTTTTATGAAGACGCGCTGAAGCGCTATGGCAGCGGCGACCAGGAGGGCGCGGCCATCCAGTTGCGCAATGCGCTGCAGCGCGATCGCAGCTTCCTGCCAGCCCATCTGCTGCTCGGCAAGGTCTCGCTGGAGAGCAACAACGCGCCGGCGGCCGAAGTCGCGCTGAACGAAGCCCTGCGCCTGGGGGCCAGCCGCAGCGAGGTCGCCTCGCTGCTGGCCAGCGCGCTGATCGAGCAAGGCCGGCATGTGGAGATGCTGGCCGACCCCAGGCTCCAGCCCGCCGGGCTGCCACGCGCCGGACAGGTGCGCCTGCTGGTGGTGCGTGCCGGCGCGCAAAGCGATCTGGGCAACGACGCAGCCGCGCTGCTCAGCCTGGATCAGGCTCGCAATCTGGAGCCGGACAACGTCGACGTCTGGCTGGCCGAGGTGCCGATCCGCATCCGTGCCGGCAATCTCGCGCTGGCCAAGACTGCCGTCGACCGCGCGCTGCGCATCGATCCCCGCAGCGCCTCGGCGCTGTACCTGCGCGGCAGCATCGAACACGTCGGCGGCGAGCTGCGCCAGGCTCGCGCCTCCTACACCGAGGCGCTGGCGGTCACACCGGACCACCTCGAGGCGCTCGTCGCCCGTGCCGGCCTGGCCCTGGACCTGGACGACCTCGGCCACGCCGAGACCGACATCGCGCAGCTGCGCAAGACCCATCCGCGCGATCCGCGGGCCGACTACCTCGGCGCCCTGATCGCCGAGCGCAAGGGCGACAAGGCCGCCGCCCTGGCCGGCATGCGCCGCATCACCGAGCTGATCGCGCCGGTGCCGCTGGAGTCGCTGCGCTACCGCATCCAACTGCTGCTGCTGGGTGGCCTGGCCCACCATGCGGTCGGTGAGCCGCAGAAGGCCAAGCCCTATCTGGAGATGGTCGTTCGGCATCAGCCGCGCAACCCGGCCAGCAAGCTGCTCGCGCAGATCCTCTACGACGAGGGACAGGTCGAGAACGGCATCCAACTGCTCGAGAACTACCTGCGCATGGTCCCGCAGGACGTTCAGGCGATCGCGCTGCTCGCTGCCGGCCATAGCGCGATGGGCCGTCAGGCCCGGGCCACGCAGCTCACCACGCGCGCGCTGTCGGCCACCGACAACCCGCAGGTCCGCAGCGTGCTGGGACATTCGCTGCTGCGCGCCGGCCGGCTGGACGATGCGCGCACCGAACTCGAAGCCGCGCTGCGTCGCACGCCGAACTCGGTGGGCGCGGCGATGCCGCTGGCGATGCTCTACCTGCGCACCGGGGAAACCGCCAAAGCCGTCACGCTCGCGCAATCGCTGGCGAAATCCCACCCGGGCCAGGCCAGCGTCCACCACCTGCTGGGCATGGCGCAGGCCAGCAAGGGCGACCGCCGTGCGGCCCGCGCCAGCTTCGAGAAGGCACTGCAGCTCAACCGCCACCTCAGCGAACCGCAGATCAGCCTTGCACGGCTCGATTTCTCCGAAGGGCGCGCCGCCCAGGCGCAGCGGCGGCTGCTGACACTTCACGAGGCCGACGACCGGGCGATCGAGCCGATGATCGAACTGGCCAACCTGAGCCTGGCCACGAACAAGCCCGATGACGCACAGCGCTGGCTGGAGCGCGCGGTGAGCCTGTCGGGCCCGCGCGAGACGCGCGCGCACTTCGCGCTGGTCGACCTGTTCATCAAGCGCCAGCAGCCCGACCGCGCGGTCGAAGCCGCACGGGTGCTCTACGGCCGGCGCGGCGACGAGCCTGCAGCCCTGGTGGCCTATGCGCGCGCGACCCTTTCGGCCGGCGACCGCACGACCGCCAAAGGCCTGCTGGTGAGCGCCGGACGCCGCGTCGGCTTCGAGCTCGAACCGTTGATCGAGGTCGGCGGTCTGCAGCATGCCGCCGGCGACTTGCCCGGCGCGCGCTACACGCTGGGCAAGGCTCTGGAACTGGACCCGCAGCACACCCGTGGCCTGCTGCTGCTCTCGACCGTCGAGATGGAAGCCGGGGACACCGACAAGGCCAGCGCGCTAGCGGCGCGGCTGGAGAAGCTTCGCCCGCAGGAGGCGGCGACCTACCTGCTGCAGGCCGAGATCGCTACCGCCAAGGGGCAACCCGAGGCCGCCCAGCGCCCGCTGCGCCGTGCGCACGAGGTGCAGCCCAGCTCGGTGACCACGCAAAGGCTGATGCTGAACCTGGCCAGCCAGGGTCAAGCCGCAGCGGCGCAACAAATCGCCGACGGCTGGCTGCGCCGCGACCCGGGCGATATTGCGGTCCGGCACCTGCTCGGGGACCTGCTGATGAGCGGCCGGCAATGGGCCGCAGCGAAGAGCAATTACGAGGAGTTGCTGAAGCGGCGCCCCAACGACGCGCGATCAATGAACAACCTGGCCTTGGCGCTCGGCCGGCTGCAAGACGGCAAGGCCGCCCTGCAGTGGGCGGAGCGGGCCGTCAAGGCCGCTCCGACCCATCCGCTCGCGCTGGATACCCTGGCCTGGCTGCTGCACCAGCAAGGCCAGCACGAGCGCGCGCTGAGCTTGCTGCGCGACGCCCGCCTGCGCGATCCCGAGCAGGCGGAGATCCGCTACCACCTTGCCGCCGTGCTCGCCAAACTGGGGCGCACCGCCGAAGCGCGCCAGGAGTTGCGGGCCGCGCTGGCCCGGCCAGCGACGTTGGAGAGCGTGAAAGAGGCACAGGCCCTGGCCCAGACCCTCAACTAAGGGGGCGGAAGAACTGTCGCAGAAGCTTACAGTCACCCCCCAAGAATGAAGAAAGTTCGTAGCAGCCTGATGGCAAATTGCTGTTGAGCAAGGATTTTCAGAATCTGGCCCAGTAATTGCTTTAATTGGTATCAGCTCAAGTTCGAAGCGCCTAACGCTCCGGAGAACCGAATGACCCTCGCCCAACGCCTGTCGACCCTCGCCGCCCTGGTGGCCTGCGCCACCCCGGTGAGCACGCTCGCCGCCACCTGGGGTTACAGCACCACCGCGTCGGCCTGCTACACCAGCTCGATCGCCAACGCGACAAGCGTCCAGAACGCGGGAACCTGCAAGATCACCGCGACCGGTGCGGATGCTGCGCAAGCCGGCGGTGCCGAGTTGCGCGCCTACGCGAACTACGGCAGCGGTTCCGGCTTCTCGGGTCGCTGGCGCGCTGCCAGCCTGACCAATCAGGGCGGCGCTTCCGGTTACGGCATCAACAATCGTCAGAGCAGCGATGCCGGCGAAGGCAGTTCGCCGGAGCATGCGATCGATAACGACGGCTTCATCGATGCTGTGGCCTACAAGTTCGACAACAGCACCATCCTGCAACAGGTCACGATCGGCTGGTCCAGCAACGACTCTGATTTCAGCGTGCTTTATTACGACGGCAATGGCGACGCCTTCGCGAGCATGCAGGCCTGGGGCACCGGCGCGGTGGACTTCGCCAACTCCGGCTGGAAGCTGCTGAACCACTACAACGTCGCGGCCCAAGGCGATACCGACATCCTCGTCAACCTGAACAACACCACCGTGTCGTCCAGTTTCTGGATGGTCACCGCTTACAGCTCGGCCTTCGGCGGCAGCGCGCTGGACACCAAGAAGGATTACTTCAAGCTGCTGTCGGTCGGTGGTATCCGCGAGCCTGAGCGCAACGAAACGCCGGAACCGGGCGCGCTGGCGCTGGCAGGTCTGGCGTTGGCGGGCATTGCAGTGCAACGCCGTCGCCGCAACCGCTGAGCTCAGCGAAATCAGGACAAAACGCCCGGCCCCGCCGGGCGTTTTTCTTTAGCGGCCGACAATCCGCTCGCCATACTCCGAACGCACAGCCGCAATCCCCCCAAGCGGGCCGAACATAATCTCCCCATGCGAGTGTTTCGTGGCTTGGGCCACCCCGGACTGGCGCCGCGCTGCGCGCTGACGATCGGCAATTTCGACGGCGTGCATCGGGGCCACCAGGCCATGCTGGCGCTGCTGCGCTCGGAGGCCCAGCATCGCGGCATCCCCAGCACGGTGATGACCTTCGAGCCTCATCCTCGGGACCATTTCGCTAAGCTCAGCGGCCGGCCGGAACTCGCGCCGCCGCGCATTGCCACGCTGCGTGACAAGCTGTCGGAGTTGGAGCGCTGCGGCGTGGACCAGGCGGTCGTCCTGCCCTTCGATCAGACGCTGGCCAGCCTGACGCCCCGGGACTTCGTCGACCGCGTGCTGCTGCGGGGCCTGGGAACACGCTACGTGCTGGTGGGCGACGATTTCCGCTTCGGCGCCAAGCGCCAGGGCGATTACGCCAGCCTGGACGCCTTGGGCGGGCAACTCGACTTCGATGTGGCCCGCATGATGAGCTACGAAGTGCATGGCCTGCGTGTCAGCTCCAGCGCGGTCCGGACCGCGCTGGCCGCCGGCGACATGGTGCAGGCCGAGGCGCTGCTTGGCCGCCCCTACGGGATCAGCGGCCGGGTGCTGCACGGCCAAAAACTCGGCCGCACCCTCGGACCCGGTTTTCGCACGCTGAACCTGCGCTTCGCGCACGCGCGGCCGGCAGCCAGCGGCATCTTCGTCGTGCGCACCCATGGGCTGGGTGCCGAGCCGCTGCCCGGGGTCGCCAGTCTGGGCGTGCGGCCTACGGTCGACGACAGCGGCCGGGTACTGCTCGAAACGCATTGCCTGGACTGGCCGGTCGAACTTGGCCCCGAGGGGGGCTACGGTAGACTCGTACGCGTGGAACTGCTGCACAAACTGCGCGACGAGGCCCGTTTCGATGGGCTGGACGCGCTGACCGCCGCCATCGCCGACGATGTCGATGCGGCACGCGCTTGGTTCGCCACGCATGCGGCCGAGCGCCGCCAGACCACCCGCGATCGAATTTGAGGGTCGGCCGCGCCCGCGGCCCTCGACGCCCTCCCCCAACGCTTCCCCGACTGCGCACCGACGCAGCTGCCGCCATGAGTGCCACCCCCGACTACCGCGCCACCCTGAACCTGCCCGACACGCCGTTCCCGATGCGCGGCGACCTGCCCAAGCGCGAGCCGGGCTGGATCGCCGACTGGCAGCAGCAGGGCCGCTACGCGCAGCTGCGCGCCGCGCGCAACGGCAACCCGAAGTTCGTGCTGCACGATGGCCCGCCCTACGCGAACGGCGCGATCCATATCGGCCACGCGGTCAACAAGGTGCTCAAGGACATGGTGGTCAAGTCGCGCCAGCTGGCCGGCTTCGATGCGCCCTATGTGCCGGGCTGGGACTGCCACGGCCTGCCGATCGAAAACGCCATCGAGAAGCAGTTCGGCCGTTCGCTGTCGCGCGACGAGATGCAGGCCAAAAGCCGCGCCTACGCGACCGAGCAGATCGCCATCCAGCGCGAGGGCTTCGAGCGCCTGGGCGTGCTCGGTGACTGGAACCATCGCTACGCGACCATGGACCCGAAGAACGAAGCCGGCCAGATCCGCGCCTTCAAGCGGGTCATGGAGCGCGGCTTCGTCTACCGCGGTCTCAAGCCGGTTTACTGGTGCTTCGACTGCGGCTCCTCGCTGGCCGAGTTCGAGATCGAGTACGCCGACAAGCAGAGCGACACCCTGGACGTGGCCTTCCGCTGCGCCGACACCGACAAGTTGGCCGCAGCCTTCGGCATCGCCAGCCTGGACTTCGACGCCCACGCCGTCATCTGGACGACCACCGCCTGGACGCTGCCCGCCAACCAGGCGCTGAACCTGAATGCCGCTCTCAGCTACGCGCTGGTGAAGACGGAACGCGGCGGCTTCATCGTCGCGCAAGCCCGCGTCGACGACTGCCTGAAGCGCTGGGGCCTGGACGGCGAAGTCGTCGCCACCTGCGCCGGCAAGGCACTCGAAGGCCTGCGCTTCGAGCACCCGCTGCATGATGCGCACGAGGGCTACCGTCGCACCGCGCCGGTCTATCTGGCCGACTACGCGACCGATGCCGACGGCACCGGCATCGTGCACAGCGCGCCGGCCTATGGCCTCGACGACTTCTTCTCCTGCGTCTCGCACGGCCTGCGCCACGACGAGATCCTCAACCCGGTGCAGGGCAACGGCGTCTATGCGACTGATCTGCCGCTGTTCGGCGGTCTGCACATCTGGAAGGCCGTACCGGTCGTGCTGGAGGCGTTGAAGAACGCGAACCGCCTGCTCGCTACCAGCCGCATCACGCACAGCTACCCGCATTGCTGGCGGCACAAGACGCCGGTGATCTACCGCGCCGCCTCGCAGTGGTTCATCCGCATGGACAAGGCCGATGCCGGCAGCGAAGGCGTGTTCGCCGTCGATGCCCCGACCGAGTCGCTGCGCGAACTGGCGCTGAAGGCGATCGACGCGACCGCCTTCTACCCCGAGAACGGCCGCAGCCGGCTGCGCGACATGATCGCCAACCGTCCCGACTGGTGCATCAGCCGCCAGCGCGCCTGGGGCGTGCCGCTGCCGCTGTTCCTGCACAAGGAGAGCGGTGAGCTGCACCCGGACACGCCGGCGCTGCTCGACAAGGCTGCCGCCATCGTAGAAAGCGGCGGTGTCGAGGCCTGGAGCCGACTGTCCGCCGAGGATGTACTGGGCAGCGAGGGCGCGCAGTACACCAAGTGCAGCGACATCCTCGAGGTCTGGTTCGATTCCGGCTCGACCTTCGAGCATGTGCTCAAGGGCAGCCATGCCGGGCTGGCCCATGAGAGCGGGCCCGAGGCCGATCTCTACCTCGAAGGCCATGACCAGCATCGCGGCTGGTTCCATTCGGCGCTGCTGCTGGGTTGCGCGCTGCATGGCCGCGCGCCCTACAAGGCCCTGCTGACCCACGGTTTCACCGTCGACGGCCAGGGCAAGAAGATGAGCAAGTCGCTCGGCAACACGCTGGCCCCGCAGTTGGTCGCCGACAAGATGGGCGCCGAGATCATCCGCCTCTGGGTCGCGTCCACCGACTACAGCGGCGACCTGGCGATCGACGACAAGATCCTCGCCCGCGTCGTCGATGCCTACCGCCGCGTGCGCAACACCTTGCGCTTCCTGCTCGCCAACATCAGCGACTTCGATCCGGTCCGGGATGCGGTGCCGGCCAAGCAGCTGTTCGAGATCGACCGCTACGCGCTGGCCCGCGCCGCGGAGCTGCAGGCCGAGTTCCTCGCGCACTACCAGAGCTACGAGTTCCACCCGGTGGTCGCCAAGCTGCAGAACTACTGCTCGGAGGATCTCGGCGCCTTCTACCTCGATGTGCTCAAGGACCGGCTCTACACCACCGCGCCGAAGAGCCTGGCGCGTCGCTCGGCGCAAACCGCGCTGTGGCAGATCACCCAGGCCATGCTGCGCTGGATGGCGCCCTTCCTGAGCTTCACGGCCGAAGAAGCCTGGCCGCTGCTCAACCCCGGCAAGCCCTCGGTGTTCTGCACGACCTTCTGGGGGTTCCCGGCGGCCGACGAGGCGCTGATTGCCAAGTGGAAGCGCATCCTCGCGGTGCGCGCCGAGGTCAACAAGGCGCTGGAAGCCGTGCGCGGCCAGGGCCTGATCGGCGCCTCGCTGCAGGCCGAGCTGCGCCTGCAGGCGGCCGGCGACGAGCTGGCGGCGCTGCAGTCGCTGGGCGATGACCTGCGCTTCGTGCTCATCGTGTCGAAGATCAGCCTGGTCGCCGCCGACGCGCTGGGCATCGAGGTCCTGGCCAGCCCGGCGCCGAAGTGCGAGCGCTGCTGGCATTACCGCAGCGATGTCGGCCGCAACCCGGCCCATCCGGCGATCTGCGGCCGCTGCGACGACAACCTGCACGGTGGCGGTGAAGCGAGGGCCTTCGCTTGAGCACCATCCCCACCTCCGTGCCCGTTCCCGGCTGGTCGCGCTGGCTGCTCGTCGCCGCTGTCGTCATCACGCTGGACCAGCTCAGCAAGTACGCAGTGGTCGAGCGCTTCGCGCTCTACGAGGGCGAGGTCGTGACCTCGTTCTTCAACCTCGTGCGCGCACACAACAGCGGCGCCGCCTTCAGCTTCCTGGCCGGTGCCGGCGGCTGGCAGCGCTGGTTCTTCACCGCGCTGGCGGCGGCGGCCTCGGTCTTCATCGTCTGGATGCTGCGCCGCCACGGCCGCGAACGCCTGCTCTCGCTCGCCCTCAGCCTGATCCTGGGCGGCGCCATCGGCAATGTCATCGACCGGCTCTGGCATGGCCATGTGATCGACTTCCTGCAGTTCCACTGGCAGGGCCGCGCCTTCCCGTCGTTCAATCTGGCCGACAGCGCGATCACCCTGGGCGCCATCCTGCTGATTGCCGACGAGATCCGCCGCGCCCGGCGCCGCTGAGAGACAGGCCCACCGGCCGTGCTAGCCTGAGCCCCATGGCCGCTCCGACGCCACCGCAGCCCCAGGTCGACATGGCGCAGTTCGCTGCCCAACTGGGACATGAACTGCGCACCCCATTGGCCGGGGTGATCAGCCTCACGGAACTGGTGCTGGGCAGCGAGCTCGGCGAGCGCCAGCGCAAGCTGCTGGGTATGGCCCTGCAATCCGCCCGCCAATTGCTGGAGCTGGTCAACCACCAGTTGGACCTGGCGAAGCTGGAGGCCGGCGCGATGGAGATCGCGCCACGCCCCGTCGCGCTGCATGCCTGCCTGCGCGACGCGCTGCAGCCCCTGCTGGCGATCGCCCATGCCAAGGGCCTGACCCTTCAGGCTCGCGTGCAGCCCGGCGTGCCGCAAGAGCTTTTCTGCGATGAATTGCGCCTTCGTCAGGTGCTCAGCAATCTCGTCGGCAACGCGCTGAAGTTCACCAGCCGCGGTCATGTGCGCGTCGATGTGCAGCGCCTGGGCAGTCCGTCGCGGCTGCGCTTTGCCGTCACCGACACCGGTGCGGGCATGGATGAACAGCAACTCCAGCGCCTGTTCCGGCCCTATGGCCAGGCCGATGCCACGGTGGCTCAGCGCCATGGCGGCAGCGGCCTGGGCCTGGTGATCTCGGAGCAACTGGTGCGCCTGCTGGGCGGCGACGGCATCGCGGTCGAGAGCAGCCCGGGCGTCGGCTCCTGCTTCCGATTCGAGATCGACATCGGAACCACCCCGGCAGCTGCAGCTGCAAGCAAAGAGCCCGCCGAAGCGGGCTCTGCGGTCGGCGCCTGAGGCGGCTTGCCGAGCCTGTGGCTCAGCCCCTGGCCTGACGGCGCCGCGCCAGCGCGCCGCAGACGCCGAGACCACCGAGCATCAGCGCCCAGGAGGCCGGTTCCGGAATCTGCGCCACCGCAAACTGCACGCGCAGCTCGTTCTGCGGCTGCGCAATGATGCTCGCGAAGCTGCCCCCCGAGGCCAGCAGGCTGAGCAGGCCGCCGCTGAACTCGAAGCTGCTGATGGCGCCGGCGTTGATGCTTTGCAGGCCGCTCAGATAGCCGCTGCTAAAGCCGGTTCCGGCCACCGTCTCGGTGAAGTCGAGGCTGCCGCCCAGCGGGATGGCGCTGCCGCCGTTGACGCTCAACGTGCCACCGACCGAGGCACTGACCTGTGCACCGTCGCCGACCAGGTTGTAGACGAGGTTGCCGAGGAAACCTTCGACGCCGCCGCTCAACACATAGCCCGGATTCACCGTCACGCGGAACCAGGGCATGGCAAAGCTGCCCGCCGCATTCGCCCCACCGATGGATACCGCCTGGATGCTCGGCGACAGATTCCAACCGAAAGCCTCGAAGCCGGTACTGCCCGAGGTGAAGGCGATCTGCCCGAAGGCCGTGGTCTCGTCGTACTCGACCGTGAAGGCCCCGACATCGACCGTCTGGACGGCCTGCGCCGAGCTCAGGCTCAGCGCGCAGGCAAAGGCAATCAGGGCGGGCTTGAAACTGCGCATCGCGGAACTCCGGAAATGTGGGGCTGCGGTTCGAAGTCTAGAACCAGGGCCGCGACGCCGATGTGACAGAGTGCGGACCGCAGCCCCTCGGATTCGGGGGGCCGAGATCAGGCGTCGAGCCGGAGCAGCGCGAACGGGCCGCGACCGGCGCCCGCCGTGATCAGACCCAGCACCCGGCCCGGCTCGCTGCCCACCATGTCCCAGCGGAAGCGCCAGGTCCAGTTGCTGCCGCCCAGGGTGCCGGGCGTGTTCATGCGGTGTTCGCTGCCCAGACCCAGCACGTCCTGCATCGGGAACACCGCCATATTGGCCACCGAATTGCTGGCGGCACGGATCATCGCCCAATGCACATCGTGGTCGCCGCAGGCGAGGTAGGCGCCGGCAAAGGCGCGCTCGCGGGGCTTGGCGCTGTTCCACCAGCCGCGCGCGGTGTCGTTGTCGTGCGTGCCGGTGTAGACCACGAAGTTGCGGCCGTAGTTCTGCGGCAGGAACTCGTGATCGCCCTCGGCCCCAAAGCCGAACTGCAGGATCTTCATGCCCGGGTAACCGCAGCCGTCGCGCAGCTCGATCACGTCCGGCGTGATCAGGCCCAGATCCTCGGCCACGATGGGCAGCTCGCCCAGCTCCTTGGCGATGGCGTCGAACAAAGGCTTGCCCGGGCCTGTCTTCCACTCGCCAATCTTGGCCGTGGGGCTGCTGGACGGGATCTCGTAATAGCCGGCAAAGCCACGGAAGTGGTCGATGCGGAACACATCGGCCTGCGCAAGCGCGCGGCGCACGCGCTGTACCCACCAGGCGTAGCCACCCTTCTTCATCTTGTCCCAGCGGTACAGCGGGTTGCCCCAGCGCTGGCCCTCGGGGCCGAGTTCATCGGGCGGCACGCCGGCCACCACGCTGGGCTGAAAGTTCTCGTCCAGCTCGTAGAGCTCGGGGTGCGACCAGCAGTCGGCGCTGTGGTGCGCGATGAAGATGGGCAGATCGCCCATGATGTGCACGCCCTTGCCATTGGCATAGGCCTTCACCGCGGCCAGTTGGGTGTCGAACTGCCACTGCACGAAGCGCCAAAAGCCGATCTCGGCAGCCAGTTCCTTGCGCGCCTTGGCCAGCGCCGGCTTCTTGCGCGCGCGCAGCTCGGGCGCCCAATCCCACCAGCAGGCGCCGCCGTGGGCCGATTCCAGCGCCATGAACAGGCTGTAGTCGTCGGCCCAGCTGGCTTGCGCGTCGACCCAGGCCGCGAAAGCCTCGCGGTCGGCGGTAACCGCCTGAGCCTCGAAGCCGGCATGGGCCTGGCGCAGCTGCGCCAGGCGCCACGGCACGACCTTGCCGAACTCGACGGCGCGGTCGTTGAAGTCAGGAAGCTGGGGCTGGGCCAGCCAGCCGCGCTCGATCAGCGGCTCCAGCGCCACCATCAGCGGCGAGCCGGCGAAGGCAGAGACCGACTGGTACGGCGAATCACCCGGGCCGATGGGGGTGGTGGGCAGCAACTGCCAGACCGACTGGCCGGCCGATTCCAGCCAGTCGACGAAATGGAAGGCGGCCGGGCCCAGGTCGCCGATGCCATGCGGGCCGGGCAAGGAGGTGATGTGCAGCAGCACACCGCTCGAACGTTGATTCAGGTTCATTTCAGGAACTCCAGCGCGGATCTCAATATCCACTTCGCATGCATCGGTTCATCAAGGGGCCACCGTGGAACCGGCTTTGCCGGGCCACCGGTGGCACCCCCTTGAGGGGGCCGGCGAAGCCGGTACGGGGTGGGTCTATCCATCCAGGGCGCCCAGCAGCACCAGGCTGTGGGCCGACAGGTTCAAAGGCAGGCCCGGCGCGACGGCGCCCTCGGGCAAGTCGCCGCTGGAATCCAGCAGCAACTGCCAGGGGCCGTTCACCAGCGTGAAGGGCAGGCTCTCGGCCTCGGGGTTGAAGAGCAGCGCCAGGCGCTGCCCGCCCCCCTGCAAGATGGCGGCGAAGGCGCGCTGGCTGCTGCTGTGCCAATCGTGGCCCTGCATCGCGTGACCGGCCGCGGTCAGCCAGGCGATCTGGGCCTCGCCCTCCTTGTGGGCCTCGCCAACCAACCAGCGCGGATGGCGCAAGAGCGCGTGCTCGCGCCGCAAGCGGAAGCAGCGGGCCACGAAGGCATTCAGCGCGTGGTCGGCATGCGCCCAGTCCAGCCAGCCCGTGGGGTTGTCCTGGCAGTAGGCGTTGTTGTTGCCCTGCTGGCTGTTGGCGATCTCGTCGCCGGCGTTCCACATCGGCGTGCCCTGCGCGAAGGCCAGGGTGGCCGTCATTGCGCGGCGCACCCGATCGCGGGTCCGGCGGATCGCCGGATCGTCGCTCGGCCCCTCGGCGCCGAAGTTCGCGGCCAGCTCGTTGTCGCGACCGTCGCGGTTGTCCTCGCCATTGGCATGGTTGTGCTTCTTGGCGTAGCTGCTCAGGTCGGCCAGCGTGAAGCCATCGTGGCAGGCAATGAAGTTCACACTGGCCAGCGGGCTGCGCTGGCCATGGTGGAACACATCGCTGGACGCCGTGAGCCGGCGCGCGAACTCGCCGCGGCTCACGCCGGTGTTCAACCAGTAGGAGCGCACCGCGTCGCGGAACTTGTCGTTCCATTCGAGGAAGGCGCCCGGGAAATGGCCGAGCTGGTAGCCGTCGTAGGCGGCGTCCCAGGGTTCGGCGATCAGGTGCACGCCGGCCAGCACGGGATCCTGGCGCATCGCCGTGAACAGTGCCGCCTGCGTGGCAAAGCCGCGATCGCCGCGGCCCAGCACCGGCGCGAGGTCGAAGCGGAAGCCGTCGACGCCCATCTCCTCGACCCAGAAGCGCAGCGAGTCGAGCACGAACTGGGTGACGCGCGGGTGCGCGCAATGCAGGGTGTTGCCGCAGCCGGTCAGGTTCTCGCTGCGACTTCGGTCGTCGCCCTGCAGCCGGTACCAAGCAGCGTTGTCCAGGCCGCGGAAGCTGAGCGTGGGGCCAAACTCATTGCCCTCGGGCGTGTGGTTGTAGACCACGTCGAGCAGCACCTCGATGCCGGCCACATGCAGCGCCCGCACCATGGCGCGGAACTCCTCGCGGATGGCGGTCGGGTCCTGCGCCTTCGCCCAGCGCGGGTCCGGGCAGAAAAAGCCCAGGGAGTTGTAGCCCCAGTAGTTGTGAAGGCCCTTGTCGGCGAGGTGCGGCTCGTCGATCGCGTAGTGCACCGGCAGCAGCTCGATCGCATTCACGCCGAGTTGCTGCAGATGCGCAATCGCAGCCGGGTGCGCCAGCCCGGCATAGGTGCCGCGCAGGTCTTCGGGCAGACCCGGCATCTGCTTCGTGAAGCCCTTGGCATGGACTTCGTAGAGGACGAGCTCGTCCAGCGGTCGGTGCGGTGCGTTGGCGCGCGGGCTCTCGCCCGGCAGCGGTGCAGCAACCCGGGCCTTCAGCGCATGCAGCGCGTTGTCGCGCGTGTCCATGCCCGACAGGCCCTGCGGACCGTCCGGGTGGCCCAGCGTGTAGCCGTGGTGCTCGGCGCGCCAGCCGAAGTGGCCGACGATCTCCCTCGCATACGGGTCCAGCAAAAGTTTGTGCGGGTTGAAGCGGTGGCCGTGGTGGGGCTGGTAAGGGCCATGCGCGCGCAGGCCATAGACCAGACCAGCGCCGACCTCGGGCAGGAAGCCGTGCCAAATGCCGTCGCTGGGGCCGTGCAGCGCGTAGCGGCGCAGCTCGCGCTGGCCTTCGAGGTCGAACACACAGACCTCGATGCGCGTTGCGTGCTCGGAGAAGACGGCGAAGTTCACGCCGCCGTCGCGCGGGGTCGAGCCCAGGGGCGCCACGCGGCCGGGCCGCATCGATTCAGGAAGCTTGGCCATCACACAGGAAGAAGGAAGATCGTTGCCAGAGGCGGCAGGGTGAGCTGGAGCGAAGCCGGGCGGCCATGGGCGCCCTGCGCCTCGCTGACCAGTTCGCACCCGCCATTGCCGACATTGCTGCCACCATAGTGTTCGCTGTCGGTGTTCAGCACCTCGCGCCAGCGCCCTGCGCCGACGACAGGCACGCCGATGCGGTAGCCCTGGCGCGGCACCGGCGTCAGGTTGCAGACCACGATGGCGGCGTTGCCCGCGGCGTCCTTGCGCAACCAGGCCAGCACCGAGTTCTCGGCGTCGTCGAGCACCAGCCATTCGAAGCCACTGGCCTCGCAGTCAAGCTGGTGCAGCGCCGCTTGTTCGCGGTAGAGCCGGTTCAGGTCGCCCACCAGACGGCGCACGCCGGCGTGCAGGGGCTGCTCCGCTTGCGCCCAGGGCAGGCCGGCCTCAATGTTCCACTCGCCGCGCTGCCCCCATTCCTGCCCCATGAAGAGCAGCTTCTTGCCCGGGTGACCCCATTGGAAACCGAGGTAGGCGCGCAGGTTGGCGAACTGCTGCCAGGGGTTGTCCGTGCCGTCGCCGGGCATCTTGTCCAGCAGCGACCCCTTGCCGTGCACCACCTCGTCGTGGCTGATGGGCAGCATGAAGTTCTCGCTGAAGGCATAGACCAGCCCGAAGCTCATCAGCGAGTGATGCCAGCGGCGGTGCACCGGGTCCTCGTGGATGTAGCGCAGGGTGTCGTTCATCCAGCCCATGTTCCACTTGTAGTGGAAGCCCAGGCCGCCGGCATAGGTGGGCTGGCTGACGCCGGGGAAGGAGGTCGACTCCTCGGCCACCGTGATGCCGCCCACGGCGCTGACCTGCTCGTTCACATGCTGGAGCAGCGCAATCGCCTCGAAGTTCTCGCGGCCGCCCTGGTGGTTGGGCACCCACTCGCCGCTGGGCCGCGAGTAGTCGCGGTACAGCATGGACGCCACCGCATCGACGCGCAGCCCGTCCACGCCCCAGCGCTCCACCCAGTAGACGGCGCTGCTGGCCAGGAAGGCGCGAACCTCGGAGCGACCGAAGTTGTAGATCAGCGTGTTCCAGTCGCGGTGGAAGCCCTCGCGGGGATCCGCGTACTCGTACAGCGCCGTGCCATCGAAACGGCCCATGCCGAAGGCATCGGTCGGGAAATGCGCGGGCACCCAATCCAGCAGCAGGCCCAGGCCATGCTCGTGGCAGGCCTGCACGAAGAGGCCGAAATCCTTCGGGTCGCCGAAACGCCGGCTGGGCGCAAACAGGCCCAGGGTCTGATAGCCCCAGCTGCCGTCGAAGGGATGCTCGGAGATCGGCAGCAGCTCGATGTGCGTGAAACCCAGGCCCGCCACATAGGCCGGCAGACTGTTGGCCAACTCCTCCCAGCTCGGAAAGCCAGCGCCCTTGGACTTGCGCCAGCTCTGCGCGTGCACCTCGTAGACCGAGATCGGCGCGTCGCGGCGGTTCTGGGCGGCACGGTTCGCCGGCAGGCTGCGCTTGGGCGCCAGCCCGGCCACCACCGAGGCATTGTCAGGCCGCAGCTCGGCGGCAAAGGCATACGGGTCGGCCTTCAGCGGCAGCAACTGGCCCGAGGCGTCGAGCAACTCGTACTTGTAGAGATCGCCCTGCGCGGCATGGGGCACGAAAAGCTCCCACACGCCGGCGTCATGGCGCAGACGCATCGGGTGGCGGCGGCCGTCCCAGGCATTGAAGCTGCCGACGACGGAAACCCGGCTCGCGTTCGGCGCCCAGACGGCAAAGCGCACGCCGGCCACGCCGTCGATGACGCGAGGATGCGCGCCGAGGATTTCGTACAGGCGCACCTCGTTGCCGTCGCGCAGGCGGCGCATCTCGTCGTCGCTCAGTTGCGGACCGAAGGCATAGGCATCGGCGTAGTCGCCGCTGCTGCCGCTGCCCCAGCCCACGCGCAGCCGGTAGTCGAAGCGCGGACCCTCGCCCTCGGCTTCGAAGAGGTCGGTGCCGGGCAGGCGCTCCAGAGGCACCGGCGCCCTGCCCTCGCGCAGCAAGGCCACCTGCTGCGCACCCGGCAGCATCGCCCGCAGCCGCCAGCCGCCACGCCGCTCGTGCAGGCCGAGCAGCGCGAAGGGGTCGCCGTGGCGGCCCTGCTGCAGGGCCTGCAGCGCGGCAGATGAACGCATGAAGCTCCTTTACTTGAGGCTGTCGACCGACCAGACCCGCTCCACGTACTCGGCAATGGTGCGGTCCGAGGAGAACCAGCCCATGCCGGCGATGTTGCGGATCGCCTGTTCGGCCCAGGCCGCATCCTGCCGGAACAGGGCATCGACGCGCAGCTGGGTCGCCATGTAGTCGGCGAAATCGGCCATCAGCATGTAGCCGTCGCGGTGCAGCAGGTTGTCGACGATCGGGCGGTAGCGCTCGGCGTCGCCGCCGCTGAAGCTGCCGTCGGCGATGGCATCCATCACCGCGCGCAGCGCCGGGTTCTCGTCGACATAGAGCTTGGGGTCGTAGCCCAGCGCCTTCATCTTCTGCACGCCCTCGGCGCGCAGGCCGAAGGTGAACATGTTCTCGACGCCAAAAGCCTGCGCCATCTCGATGTTGGCGCCATCCCAGGTGCCGATGGTCAGCGCGCCGTTGAGCGCGAACTTCATATTGCCGGTGCCGCTGGCCTCGGTGCCGGCGGTGCTGATCTGCTCGGACAGGTCGGCCGCCGGGATGATGGTCTCGGCCAGGCTCACGCCGTAATTCGGCAGGAACACCAGCTTGAGCTTGTCGCTGCAGCGCGGGTCGCTATTGACCACGCGAGCCACATCGTGCGCCAGCTGGATGATGAGCTTGGCCATGTGATAGGCCGAGGCCGCCTTGCCGGCAATGATGACGGTACGGGGCACCCAGGGCAGACCGTCCGGTGCCTGCTGCGGGCGGGCCACGATGGCCTGGTAGCGGGCCACCACATGCAGGATGTTCAGCAGCTGGCGCTTGTACTCGTGGATGCGCTTGATCTGGATGTCGAACAGGCTGTCCGGGTTGACCACCGGACCGAGTTGCTTGCGGATCAGCGCGGCCAGCTTTTCCTTGTTGCCGCGCTTGACCGCGCGCACCGCCTGCTGCAGCCCGGCGTCGCCGGCCTTCGCGCCCAGTTGGGCCAGTTCCGCCAGATCCTGGCGCCAGCCGTGGCCGATCTGCGCATCCAGCACCGCCGACAGGCCGGGATTGGCCTGCTGCAGCCAGCGCCGCGGCGTCACGCCGTTGGTGACGTTGTGGAAGCGCTCGGGGAACAGGCGCGCGTAATCGGCAAAGATGGTCTGCACGCAGAGGTCCGAGTGCAGCTTGGCCACGCCGTTGACGCGGTGCGCAGCCACGATGGACAGCGCCGCCATGCGCAGGCGGCGCTCGTATCCGGTGTGCGGCCCGCCCTCGTCAATGATGGAGACGCGGCGCAGCAGCTCGGTGTCGCCGGGCGCCTTGGCCTTCACCTCTTCGAGGAAGTGGTGGTTGATCTCGTAAATGATCTCGAGATGCCGCGGCAGCAGGCTCTCGAACATGCGCACCGGCCAGGTCTCCAAGGCCTCGGGCATCAGCGTGTGGTTGGTGTAGCTGACCGCCTCGCGAGTGATGCGCCAGGCCTGCGCCCAGGCCATCGCGTGCTCGTCGACCAGGATGCGCATCAGCTCGGCCGGGGCCAGCGCCGGATGGGTGTCGTTCAGGTGGATGGCATTCAACCGACCGAGGTTGGCCAAGGTTCCGAACTCGCGCAGATGGCGGGCGATCAGGTCCTGCAGGCTGGCGCTGACCAGGAAGGCCTCCTGCTTCAGGCGCAGCTCGCGGCCGGCGTCGGTGCTGTCGTCGGGATAGAGCACCCAGTTCAGCGCGTCCGCCATCACGCGGTGGCGGTTGGCCTCGAGGTAGTCGCCACGACAAAAGGCCTGGAAGTCGATCGGCCGGCTGGCCTCGGCATGCCACTGGCGCAGGGTGCTGACGCGCTCGCTGTGGTGGGCCGGCACGATGAAGTCATAGGCCTGCGCCATCACCACCTCGCCGCCGATCCAACGCCGCCCCCCCACCTGGCCGGAGGTCGAGTTGTCGGACACCACGCGGCCACCGAAGCGCACCGCATAGCGCCGCTCCGGGCGAATGACTTCCCAGGGCGCGCCCTGCTTCATCCAGTCGTCGGGGCTCTCGACCTGGCGGCCGCCCTCGATGCCCTGGGCGAACATGCCGTACTGGTAGCGCAGGCCGTAGCCGAAGCTGGGCAGGCCGAGCTCGGCAAAGCTGTCCAGGAAGCAGGCCGCGAGCCGGCCCAGGCCGCCGTTGCCCAGCGCGGCGTCGGGCTCGCGCTCCAGCACGTCGGACAGCTGCAAGCCCAGCGGCGCCAGTTGCTCTTGGACCACCGCGTCCAGGCCCAGCGCGGCCAGCGCATTGCCCAGCGCCCGGCCCATCAGGAACTCCATGCTCAGGTAGTGCACGCGGCGCACCGGCGCCTTGTCGCCGCGGGTGTTGTCGGCGGCCTGGGTGCTCACCCAGCGCTCGCCCAGCAGCTCGCGGCAGGCGTGGGCGGCGGCGCGCAGCACCGCCTCCTTGGTGGGCGGCACGCCGGGCGTCTGGCCCAGTTCGCGGGCCATCGCGGTCTTGAAGGCCGCCTTCAGGCCGGAGGAGGAGCTGCGGTGGCTGGCGCTCATGGCTTGGCCCTTCGTCGTGGTGCGGGTCATAGGGATTCGGCGATGCGGGTGAACCGCGATGCCCCTGGCTCAGGGGCATCGCAAGAATGCCGCGCAAGCCCAAGCGGGTCCGGCGCGCGACGCTGGCCCGAAGTATGTCGCAGCCCCGCCCGGCATTGTAGTTTGACTACATCTGGATAACCCTAGGTCGCATCCAAGCCAATGATTCAATTGGATTAATTCGGATCGCCCCTTGGGTTGATGCTGTTGTGAAACTACATGTCGCCGCTTACATTAAGTCGATCCCGGCAGCCGCCCGTTCGAGGCGGCGCCGCCCACAGCTCTGGAGTTCCGATATGGCCAAGGTGCAGTTCAAGGGCGTTCAGAAGGCGTACGGCGACGTGCGCATCCTGCACGGCATCGACCTCGAAATCCGCGACGGCGAGTTCATGGTCTTCGTCGGCCCCTCGGGCTGCGGCAAGTCCACGCTGCTGCGCACCATCGCCGGCCTGGAGGACATCACCGCCGGTGAGCTGCGCATCGGCGAGCGCCTGGTCAACGAGGTGCCGCCGGCCGAACGCGGCATCGCCATGGTCTTCCAGTCGTATGCGCTCTACCCGCATATGAATCTGTACGACAACATGGCCTTCGGCCTGAAGCTGGCCAAGGTGCCCAAGGACGAGATCGACCGCCTGGTGATGCAAGCCGCGAAGATCCTGCACATCGAGCATCTGCTGCAGAGGAAGCCCAAGGATCTGTCCGGCGGCCAGCGCCAGCGCGTCGCGATCGGCCGCGCCATCGTGCGCAAGCCCGAGGTCTTCCTGTTCGACGAACCGCTGTCCAACCTCGACGCCGCCCTGCGCGTGCGCATGCGCTACGAGTTCGCCAAGCTGCACGAGGAACTCAAGACCACGATGGTCTATGTGACCCACGACCAGGTGGAGGCCATGACCCTGGCCGACCGCATCGTCGTGCTGTCGGCCGGCCGCATCGAGCAGGTTGGCTCGCCGCTGGAGCTCTACGAGCACCCGGACAACCTGTTCGTGGCCGGCTTCATCGGCAGCCCGAAGATGAACTTCATCGAGGCCGAGGTGGTCTCCTGCACCGAGCAGGTGGCGCTGGTCCGGCTGGCCGGCGGCGCGCAGATCGAGGCGCAGGTCGATGCCAGCCGCGCCCGCCATGGCGACAAGGTGACCCTCGGCGTGCGTCCCGAGCACTTCCTGATGGTGCAAGCTCCGGCCGCCTCCGGCGGCGACGGCAACACGGTGCAGGCCACCGTCACCTTCGTCGAATCCCTGGGTGGCGCGACCTTCGCCTACTGCGCCTTCCCCGGCGTGGAGGACGCGCTGACCTGCGAGTTCGATGGCCGCACCCGCGTGAAGAGCAGCGATGCGCTGAGCCTGCGCATTCCGCCCGAGGCGGCCTATCTGTTCGATGCCGAAGGCAAGGCCTTCCGCCGGCTGGGCGCGAGCCCAACCCGCCTGCAGGGAGAAGCGGCTTGAACCTGCGATGCGTGACGGCAGCCGCGTTTTTCGCAACTTCGGCCGCCTGCCTGAGCCTGCCCGTCCAGGCGCAAGGCCAGCTCAAGCTGCTGGTCTGGATCAATGGCGACAAGGGCTACACCGGCCTGCAGCGCGTCGGCGACGCGTTCGAGAAGATCAGCGGCGTCAAGGTCGAGGTCCAGCACCCGGAAGGCGCGCCGGAGAAGTTCCAGCAGGCGGCCGGTGCGGGCAAAGGCCCGGACATCTTCTGCTGGCCGCATGACCGCGTCGGCGAATGGGCCAAGGCCGGCCTGCTGACCCCGATCCGACCCGGCAAGCGGGTGATGGCCGAGATCGAGGACTCGGCCTGGGACGCGTTCCGCTACCAGGGCAAGCTCTGGGGCTATCCGATCGCCATCGAGGCCAACGGCCTGATCTACAACAAGGACCTGGTGCCCAGACCGCCAGCGACCTGGGACGAACTGATCGCACTCGACGCGCAGTTGGCCCGGCAGGGCAAGAAGGCCATCCTCTGGGACTTCAACAAGAGCTTCTTCAGCTGGCCCCTGCTGGCCGGCGCTGGCGGCTACGTGTTCGGCAAGGACAAGCGCGGCGACTACGACCCGCAGGACGTCGGCGTGAACACCGCCGGCAGCGTGACGGCCGGCGAACTGCTCAAACGCCTGATCGCCGAGCGGGTGATTCCCAAGGGCGCGCGCTACGCCGACATGGAGGCCGGATTTGCGTCCGGCCGCGTGGCGATGATGATCTCCGGCCCCTGGGCCTGGGACAACGCCCGGAAGGCGCGCATCAATTTCGGCGTCGCACCCATTCCCGCCGTCGTGCCCGGCCAGCCCAGCCAGCCCTTTGTCGGCGTGCTCGGCTGCCTGATCGCCAGCCCCAGCAAGCTCAAGGATGTGGCGCGCGAGTTTCTGGAGCACCACCTGCTCAAGCCCGAGCAGCTCAAGGTCATCAATGCCGATGTGCCGCTGGGCGTGCCGGCCAACAAGGCCTTCTACGCCGAGCTGAGCGCCAATCCCAATATCCGCGCCACCATGGAGAACGCACGCCTGGGACGGCCGGTGCCCAACATCCCCGAGGTCGGCCGCTTCTGGACGGCCATGGATGCCGCGCTGGAAGCCATCACCAACGGACTGCAGAGCCCGAAGGAGGCGCTTGATGGCGCGGCCGTGCGCATGAAGGTGACGAAATGAGCCCCCAGGCCGTACCGCTCCGCGCTGGAGGCGCCATGAACGCGAACGTCCTCAAGTGGCCTCTCGTTGCCGGCCTTGCGGCCGCCTGCTTCTGGCTGGTCATGGCCATCGTCAGCACCGGCCAGTGGCTTTGGGGCCTGGGCGCACTGGTGCTGTTCGCCTCGGCCTTCTGGGTCTACCTGGGCCAGGCCAGCTTCGCCTACCGCTACCTGTTCCCCGGCGTGGCTGGCATGGCGCTGTTCGTCGCGTTCCCGCTGCTCTACACCTTCCAGCTCGGCTTCACGAACTACTCGTCGACGAATCTGCTCACCGAGGAGCGGGCCCGTGCCTACCTGCTGGACCAGACCGAGTTCGACGAGGACGAGGCGCTGGCCTACAGCCTGCACCCGGACGGCCGGGAGTTCCGCCTGGTGCTGCGCGACGCCGGCGGCGAGGCCGCCTGGGTCAGCGGCCCGCTGGCCCTGCGCAGCGGCAAGACACCGCCGGTGGTCAGCCTGCAGACGCCGGCCCAGGCCAGCTTCGCGATCGGTGAACCGCTGTCGCTGCGCGAACTGCTCAGCCATCGCCATGTGCTGCAGCAACTGCATGTGCAGGTACCGGGCGGCCCCGAACTGCACTACGCCGGCGTGCGCGAGTTCGCGCCCATCGAGCGCCTGTGGAAGCCGGTGCCCGGCGACGATTCGGGTTCGGTGCAGGAGACCGCCACCGGCGTGGTCTACAGCCCGAACCCCAACACCGGCTTCTTCGAGAACCTGGCCGGCGAGCGCCTGCAGCCCGGCTTCAAAGTCGGCATCGGCTGGAAAAACTACGGGCGGCTGTTCGGCGACCCCGACTTCCGCGGCCCCTTCGTCTCGATCTTCATTTGGACCGTGGTTTTCGCCGGCCTGACCGTGCTGTTCACCACCGCGGTCGGCATGTCGCTGGCGGTGCTCCTGAACTGGGAAGGCCTGCGCGGTCGCACTGTCTACCGGACCCTGCTGTTCCTGCCGTATGCGGTGCCGGGCTTCATCAGCATCCTGGTCTTCAAGGGCCTGTTCAACCAGAACTTCGGCGAGATCAACGCGATCCTCGACGCGCTGTTCGGCATCAAGCCGGCCTGGTTCGCCGACCCGTTCCTGGCCAAGGCGATGATCCTCATCGTCAACACCTGGCTGGGCTATCCCTACATCATGATCCTGTGCTCGGGGCTGCTCAAGGCAATCCCGGCGGACCTGTACGAAGCCAGCAGCCTGGCCGGCGCCGGGCCGCTGACGAACTTCTTCAGGATCACGATGCCGCAGATCATCAAGCCGCTCACGCCGCTGCTGATCTCCGCCTTCGCCTTCAACTTCAACAACTTCGTGCTGATCGCGCTGCTCACCGACGGGCGGCCGGACTTCCTCAACACCAAGCTGCCGGCGGGCCAGACCGACATCCTGGTCAGCTACACCTACCGCATCGCCTTCCGCGACAGCGGCCAGGACTTCGGCCTGGCCGCGGCGATCAGCACGCTGATCTTCATCCTGGTGGCGCTGCTGTCGATCGTGAACCTGCGGCTGACCAAGGCCAACGAAGAACGGAGGGCCTGAGCCATGGCCATCGTCCAATCGAAGAACCAGAAATGGCGCGTGTTCTTCGCGCATGCCTTCCTGTGGGTGCTGATCGCCGTCACCGTGTTCCCGCTGCTGGCGGTGATCTCGATCAGCCTGCGCCCCGGCAACTTCGCGGCCGGCGGCCTGATTCCCAGCGAGATCAGCCTCGAGCACTGGAAGCTGGCGCTGGGCTTCAGCTACCAGGCCGCGGACGGCTCGTTGGTCGAGCCGCCGTTCCCGGTGCTGCTCTGGCTGTGGAACTCGATCAAGGTGGCGACGATCTCGGCGCTGCTCATCGTGGCGATCTCCACCACCGCCGCCTACGCCTTCGCCCGTCTGCGCTTTCCGTTCAAGCGCGGGCTCCTGAGCAGCATGCTGCTCTTGCAGATGTTTCCGGTGGTGCTGGCCCTGGTGGCGATCTTCGCGATCTTCGAGACGATCGGCGCCTACATCCCCTGGCTGGGCGTGGAAACGCATGCCGGGCTGATCGTGGCGTATCTCGGCGGCGTCGCCACCCACATCTGGACCATCAAGGGCTATTTCGAGACCATCCCGGTGGATATCGAGGAAAACGCCAAGGTCGACGGTGCCACGCACTGGCAGGCGTTCCGCCATGTGCTGCTGCCGATGGCGGTGCCCATCCTGGTCGTGGTCTTCGTGCTCGCCTTCATCGGCACCATCATCGATTACCCGGTGGCCTCGGTGCTGCTGCGCGAGGAATCCAACCTGACGCTGGCGGTGGGCAGCAAGTACTACCTGAACGATCAGCGTTATCTCTGGGGTGATTTCGCCGCAGCCGCGGTACTGTCCGGCCTGCCGATCACCCTGGTCTTCCTCGCTGCGCAGCGATGGATCGTTTCCGGCCTCACGGCGGGGGGGGTGAAAGGCTGATCCGGAGACCGTCTCGATGCGCCGCCTGTTTGCCCTTGCCTTCTGCTTCACCGCCGCGCTGAGCACCGCCTCCCCCGCCAACCGCTTCGACGCCGAGGCGGCAGGTCGCTACGAGGCCCGCGAGCAGGACTGGCGCAACGGCGCGATCGTCTACCAGGTGCTGCCCGACCGCTTCGCGCCGCCCAAGGACCTGGAGGCCAAGCGCAGGCTCTACCCGCCGCCGAAGGCCCTGCGCTTCTGGAACGAACTGCCCAAGCGCGGCCAGTACCTGGAGGCCGCCAAGCTCTGGAGCCATGAAATCGAGTTCTGGGGCGGCGACCTGCAATCGCTGCGCGGCAAGCTCGACCATGTGCAGCAGCTCGGCGCCGAGGTGCTCTACCTGAACCCCATCCACCTCGCGTACACGAACCACAAGTACGACGCCTTCGACTACCAGGCCATCAGCCCGGAGTTCGGCACCCGGGACGACCTCAGGCAGCTTGCCCGGGACCTGCAGGGGCGCGGCATGAAGCTGGTGCTGGACGGCGTGTTCAACCACATGGGGCGCAACGCGCCGAGGTTCAAGGAAGCGGAACGCGACCCGAAGAGCCGCTGGCGCAACTGGTTCTACTTCGGCCCGCAATACCCGGGCGGCGCCCGGGTCTGGTGGCTGGCCGAGAACCTGCCCGAGCTGAATCTGGAGAACCCCGAGGTGCGCGCCCATGTCTATGGCGACAAGGACTCGGTGGTGCGCTCCTACCTGCGCGACGGCGTGGACGGCTGGCGCCTCGATGTCGCGGTGGACATCGGCTTCGAGTTCCTGCACGAGCTGACGCAGGCGGCGCATGCCGAGAAGCCCGGCTCACTGGTCATCGGCGAGATCGCCAACTACCCCAAGGAATGGTTCCCGGCCGTCGACGGGGTGATGAACTTCACCCTGCGCGAGATCATCCTGCGCCTGGCCGACCGGCGCCTGAACCCGCAACTGGCGCTGCGCATGGTCGAGCGCATGGTGCAGGACAGCGGCACCGACCACCTGCTCAAGTCCTGGCTGATGCTGGACAACCACGACACCCCGCGCCTGGCCAGCGCCCTGCCCGACTGGACACAGCGCCGCCTTGCCCAGGTGCTGCAGTTCACGCTGCCGGCGGCGCCCAACCTCTATTACGGCAGCGAGATCGGCATGACCGGCGGCGACGACCCCGAGATGCGCGCGCCGATGCGCTGGGACCGCGTGCGCGATGACAACCCCGAGCTGGTCTGGATGCGGCAGCTGATCCAGCTGCGCAAATCGCTGCGTGCGCTGCGCGTCGGCGATTTCCGCAGCGTCACCAGCCAGCAGCTGTTCGCCTTCGAGCGCCACACCGACCGCGCGCGCGACAGCGTCATCGTCGTCGCCAACCCGAGCAGCCAGACGGTCAGCGAGACGGTGATGCCCGGCAATTCCAAGCTGATGAACAACTGGATGATGGTCGACCAGCTCAGCGGCACGAAGACCCGCATCACGAATGGCCTGCTTGAGCTCACGTTGCCGCCCAATGGCGTGCTGATCCTGGTTCCCGAGCTGAGCCCCGGTGGCGGTTACAGCGCCTACAAGCGAGTGCAATGAGACGAATCCTTCCCCTGCTGCTGAGCGCCGCGCTCGGCGGCGCCGCCCTTCCCGCCCAGGCCCAGGCCGAATGGCTGCGCAACCTGGCCGACGTGATGCGGGCGATTGCCGGCCACCAGCGCGGCGCGGGCGAGCCAACCCTGGCCAGTGCCGGCGCCTGCTCGCAAGCGCCCTATGGCCAGCGCGAGCTGTTCCTGCGCGGCAGCTTCAACGCCTGGGCTGCCGACGAGCCCTGGCGCATGCGCTGGCAATGCCATCGCTACGAGCTGGTCGCCGCACCGCGGGGCGAGCAGCAGTTCAAGATCGGCGACGAGGATTGGTCGGCCGATGCCGACCTGGGCGCCGGCCCCCAGGGCCTGCCCGAACTGCGGCCCAAGGGCGAGGCGATCCGCCAGCGCTTCGACGGCCGGCCGATGCGCTTCGTCCTCAGCTTTCCCGAGGGCCGTGCGCCCCGTTTCACGATGAGCGAATGCCAGCTCCCGCCCTTCGGCCTGACGCCGATCTTCCTGCGCGGCAGCATGAACAACTGGGCCGCGCTGGAGGACTACCAGTTGCAATGGCATTGCGACGCCTACTACCTGAACGTCAGGCTCGACGGTCGCTTCGACTTCAAGTTCAGCGACGCCGCCTGGACCAAGGCACAGACCGTCGCCGCCCGCCCCGACGGCGCAGCAGCCCTCGAAATGGAAGGCGGCAGCGGCAACTTCACGCGCCAGCTCCGCGGCGAGCACACCATCGCGCTGCGCTTCGATGCCCAGGGCCAGCCACAGCTGAGCATCGGCGCCAAGACCTTTGCCGACGGCAGCGAGACGGCGATCACCGATGCGGCGGCGCTGGGCCTGCGCTTCGACTCGCGCGCCATCGACCACAAGAGCCCCTTCGGCGCGCAGCCCCTGGGCAGCGAGATCCGCTTCGTGGTCGGCAGCCAGCGGCCTGGCGTGAAGGCCCTGACCCTGGTCGTCGAGCGGCGCGAGCTCAGCGGCAACCAGGAGCACCTGGCCTATCTGCCGCTGGCCCGCCTGCCCATGCGGCCGGGCCCTCACGGCTTCGAGGCCAGCTACCGCTTCGCGCAGCAGGGGATCTACGGCTACTGGTTCGAGGCCGAAACCGAGAGCGGCCGCTACGCGCTGCAGAACAACAAGGACAGCGTGTACTGGACGCGCGAAAAGGGCTCGATGGGTCCGTCCAGCATCGAGCGCCTGCCCGAGGACCTGAAGCGGGTGCGGCGCTACCGCCAGACCATCCACCTGCCCGAGCTGCGCGTGCCCGACTGGTCGGCCGACGTCGTCTACTACTACATCTTTCCGGAGCGATTCCGCAATGGCGACAAGGCCAACGACCCGCAGCCCGGCCACGCCCGCTACCAGGATCACGGCATCGAAAAGCATGCGCGCTGGCTGGAACGCCCGCACCGCCCGGGCGACAGCGGCGACGCGGTCTACAACAACGACTTCTTCGGCGGCGACCTCGCCGGCATCATCGAGAAGCTCGACGAGATCAAGGAACTGGGCGCCAACACGATCTACCTGACGCCGGTGTTCCGCGCTGCCAGCAACCACAAGTACGACACCGGCGACTACCGGCAGATCGACCCGGGCTTCGGCAGCAACGCCGACTTCCGACGTCTCAGCGATGAGGCCGCGAAACGCGGCCTGCGGGTGATCCTGGACACCTCGCTGAACCATGTCGGCGCCGACTCGCCCTACTTCGACCGCTTCGGCAATTTCGGCGGCCTGAAGGCCAAGACCGCCGGCGCCTTTGCCGGTGGCAAGCCCAACCCGGCCAGTCCTTATTTCGACTGGTTCCGCTTCGACCTCACGCAAGCCAAACCCGAGGACCAGTTCCAGGGCTGGGTCGGCATCAAGGACCTGCCCGAGCTCGACAAGAGCAGCGACAGCTGGCGGCGCTTCGCCTACCGCGACCCCGACTCGGTGACCCGGCTGTGGCTGCGCGAGGGTGCGGCCGGCTGGCGCATGGACGTCGCGCCCTGGGTGCCGGACGATTTCTGGCGCGAATGGTCGGCCGTCGTCAAGGCCGAGAAGCCCGATGCGCTGACCGTCGCCGAGACCTGGTTCGACGCCAGCAAGTACTTCCTCGGCGACCAGTTCGACGCGACGATGAATTACATCTTCCGCAACGCCGTGCTCGACTACGCGGCCGGCGGCAAGGCGTCGACGATCTACCGCAATCTGGAGCTGACCCGCGAGGCCTACCCGCTGCCCATGCTGCTGGCGAACATGAACCTGCTGTCGACCCACGACCAGGCGCGCTCGCTGCACCACTTCGGCATCGCCGGCAATCCGCATACCGATGGCGTGCCCGACGCCGCCCAACTGGCCGAGGCCAAGCAGCGCCTGCTGCTCGCGGTGCTGTTCCAGGTCGGCTTTCCCGGCGCCCCCACCGTCTACTACGGCGACGAGGTCGGCGTGGGTGGCGGTGACGACCCCTACAACCGCGCCACCTACCCCTGGCCCGATGAAGGCGGCCAGCCCGATCTGCAGCTGCGCGCGCAGTTCCAGCGCCTGCTCGCACTGCGCCAGCATCACGAGGTGCTGCGCCGTGGAACCCTGAGCGCACCGCTGCTGTTGACCGATGAGCTGATCGTCTTCCGGCGCAGCCATCAGGGCCAGCAGGCGCTGGTGCTGCTGAACAATGCCAAGGCCGAGCGCGAAGTCCGCCTGGCGCTGAGCGGCCACTGGGTCGATGCGCTCAGCGGCGAGGCCGTGAACCCGGCCCGGCTCAGCCTGCCGGCGCTGGGCGGCCGCATCCTGATCGCAGGCCGCTGAGTCCATGATCCAGCGTGCCCTGGGCCGGACCGGCCTGCAGGTGTCCGTGCTCGGCTTCGGCGCCATGCATTTCGACGGCCTCACCGACGAGGCCGAGATCGGTCGCCTGCTGAACGGCGTGCTCGACCTCGGCATCACGCTGATCGACACCGCGCGCGGCTACGGCCAGAGCGAGGCGCGCATCGGTCGCCACCTGGCCGGCCGGCGGCAGGAATTCGTGCTCAGCACCAAGTTCGGCTACGGCGTCGACGGCGTACCCGACTGGAGCTACCCCTGCATCGTGCAGGGCGTCGAGCGCGCGCTGCGCCTGATGCGCACCGAGTTCATCGACATCGGCCACCTGCACTCCTGCCCGCTGCACATCCTCGAGCGCGGCGAGGTCACGGCCGCACTGCACGACTGCGTGCGCGCCGGCAAGCTGCGCGTGGCCGCCTACTCGGGCGAGAACGCCGAGCTGGCCCATGCGATCGCCGACCCGCGTTTCGGCAGCGTCCAGTGCAGCCTCAGCCTGGTCGATCGCGCCAATCTCGCGCAACTGCCTCCGGCCGGCGGCCAGGGCCTGCTCGTCAAGCGCGCGCTGGCCGGCCTGGCCTGGTCGAGAACGCAACGGCCGGAAGACTTCTGCGAAGGCCAGTACTTCGACCGCTGGCAGGCCCTCGCCCTGCCCGATGCCGGCCTGCCCTGGCCCGAGCTGGCGCTGCGCTGGGCTGCTCACCAGCCGGGCGTCAGCAGCCTGCTGCTGGGCAGCCGGCGCCTGGACAATCTGCGCAGCGGCGCCGAGGCAATCGCCCGCGGCCCGCTGCCCGAAGCGCTGCAGCAGTCGCTGACCGAGGCCTGGACCCGGGCCGATGGTCCGGCCTGGCCGGGCCTGGTCTAGGGCCTGCTCACGCCACAGGAAACCACCCAAACGGACCTGGTCGGCCGGCATATGCTCGCCGCCGCCCTTCTCACTCGATCGACCCCGTGCCGTACGAATCCGCCCCGCCGTCGCCGCCCCAAGCCCTCCGCGGGCTGCGCCGCCGCGACTGCCTGCTGGCCGCGCTGCCCACCGGGGCCGCAGGCGACAGCGCGGCGGCGGAAACGCGACTGAAGGTGCTGACCAGCCACCTGCCGCCCTACGCGATCGAGGGAGACGGTGCGCAGCGCGGCGCGCTGGTCGATCTGGTCGAGCGCGTCTTCGCCCAGGCCGGCCAGCCGCTGCGCATCGGCTTCTACCCTTGGGCCCGGGCAGTACTGGTCGCCAGCCACAGCCCGCGGGTCGCGGTGCTGCCGCTGAGCCGCACCGCCGATCGCGAATCCGGCTTCCAATGGCTGCTGCCGCTGGTGCTGCGGCGCTTTGGCTTCATCACCCTCACCAGCGGGCCGCGGGTCAGCCAGCTTGAGGAGGCCCGGCAGCTGCGCATCGGCGTGGTGCGGGGCAGCCCCAGCGACAACGAGTTGCTCAGCCGCGGTTTCGAGAGCGGGCAACTGGTGCGCGGCAGCGGCGTCGAAGACCTGTTGCGCATGCTGGAGCGCGGCATGGTCGACACCCTGTACGGCAATCCGGTGATGTTCCGCGAGCAGGCCCGCCTGAACGGCCGCGGCATGCAGTTGCGCGACGGCCTGCTGCTGGACAGCAGCCCGATGTGGCTGGCCGCCAGCAGCGGCGTGCTGCCCAAGGAAATCGAACTGCTGCAGGGGGCACTGCGCAGCCTGCGCCAGGACGGCACCGTGGCGCGCATCTTTGCGCGCTACCAGCTGCGCGAGGACGGCCTGCCGCCGCCCGGCTGAGCGGTTTCAGCCCGGCTTCAGCGGTTGTCGACCACCGCCGGCGTGGCTTTCCAGGCCTGCACGCCCTTCTGCACGAAGCCCTGCATGTGCTGCTCGCGCTGCAGCTTGTACATCGCACGGCTCAGCAGCCCGCGCAACCGGGGCGTGTTGCAGGCGCTCTGGTGCGACACCGTCACATAGAGCCGCTCCTGCGCGACCGGGGGCAGCAGTTCCTTGAGTCCGCGCACGTTCAGGCTGGCGATATAGGCCTGGGCCGGGCTGTCCTCGTAGAGCAGGTAGTCGGCGCGGCCCAGCTCCAGCATGCGCAGCGCCTGCTCCAGACTGGCCACGCGGGTCAGGCGCAGGCGCTCGCGCATGAAGCGGTCGAACTCCTCGCCGAAGCTGTTGTTAACCACCGTCAGGCCTTCCTTGCCCTGCAGGTCGGACCAGCGCTGGTAGCGGAAGCTGCGGTTCTCGCGCACCAGCACCACCGAACGCGTCTCGCGGAACGGCGGGTGCATATAGTCCATGTACTCGGTGCGCGGCAGCGTGAAGAAGGCGCCGGCGATCAGGTCGATGCGACCGGCACGCGCCTCCTCCTGCACGCGGCTCCAGGGGCCGACATAGCGCAGCTCGATGGGGATGCCGATCTCCCGCGACAGCCACTGGATCAGCTCGTGGTTGGCGCCGATCAGGAAGTCCGGATCGGCCGGGTTGCGCCACAGATACGGCGGGTACTGCGGGTTGCCCGAGGCAACCAGGCGCTGGCAGGCCTGGGCCTGGGCGGCCGACGGCAAGAACCCTGCAGCTGCGGCGGCGAGGCACAGGACGGAAACGAGGGAACGGAACATTCGTGTCAGGGCGGTCTTGAGGCGGCAGTATCGGCGCCTCAGTGCCGAAGCAGCAGCTGCAGCTGTATCGGCTCGTTGACCGGTGCCGTCCAGGACCAGCAGAAATCGGCGGCCAGCTCGGGTTTCAGGCGCGAGGTCAGGCTCTTCGTGCGGTGGCGGCGCTCGGCATAGACGCGCTGCTTGCCGATGCGATGGTGGATGCTGAAGCTCAGCGCCCCGCTGGCCACGAACTGCCAGTCCACCGCCTGCCGTGGCGACAAGGGTCCGCAGACCTCGAGCACGCCGCCGCCGGCAATCTGGCGCTGCAGCTCGAAACGCTGCGCCTGCCCCCAGGCGATGCGCACCTGATCGACGGCGGGCTCCGCAGCCTGCGCGCCGGCACCGAGCAGCCCCAGCCCGGCGCAGAACAGGCCAAGCCGGGCCCGAGCCGCCAGCCGGCGCCGCAGACCGCCGCTCAAGGCTGGGGCTGCGGCTGCAGCTTCACGGCGACGAAGACCCCGTCGCGCTGCAAGGCGACGAAGCGCAGCTTCTGACCCACCTTGAGCTGCGGCAGCAGCGCGCGGTCGGCGGCCTCGCGGACCTCGAAGACCATGGTCATCGGCGGCATGTCGAGATTGGGAATGTGCTCGTGGCGCAGCTGCAGCTTGTGCTGCGCGAGGTCGATGCGGCGCACCTCGGCGGCAACGGCCTCGGGCTCGGCAGTGGCGACCGCCACGCGCAGGCCGTCCAGCGAACCGACGCCGTGCTGCGCCTGCGCAGCGATCGCCGCGGCGCCCAGGGTCAGGGAGATCAACAGGGGTTTGAACATGCTCGATCCTTGAAAGTCTTGATGGACATCGCAGGCTGGCGGGACCGCAGGCCCGCATCTTGCCCGCATCTTCGGCACTCAGTGCCCGGCATGGCCTGAGGGTTTGCGCACCGTCAAGGCCGGGCCCGCAGAAGCCGGCGTAGCGCCCGGCGCCACGGCCACCGGCGCGGCCTCGCCGGTCCACTCGCGGGCCAGGCTGCCCGGCGGGTGCTGGAACCAGCCGATCTCCTGCCCGGGCTGCCAGCCCTGGGGCAGGTGCTCGCGCACCTTGAGCACCGAGAACATGCCGCCCATGCCGATCGCGCCGAAAGGCCCCTGGCCGGCCATCATCGGCGTGGTGTTGTCGGGCAGCGGCATGCTCATCTCGGTCATGTCGTGCATGCCGCGCTCGCCCATCACCATCATCTCGGGCACCGCGCGCTGCAAGGGGCCGGCCAGGCCGCGGTGGTCGACGCCGATCAGCGTCGGCACGCCGTGGCCCATCGCGTTCATCGTGTGGTGGCTCTTGTGGCAGTGGATGGCCCAGTCGCCGGGGTCGCTGCAGACGACCTCGATCTGCCGCATCTGGCCGACCGCCACGTCGACCGTGACCTCCGGCCAGCGCGCTGCCAGCGGCACCGGCCCGCCATCGGTGCCGGTGACCTCGAAGGCCGGGCCGTGCAGATGGATGGGGTGGTTGGTCATGGTCAGATTGCCGACGCGGATGCGCAGGCGCTCGCCCTGGCGTGCGACCAGCGGGTCGATGCCCGGGAAGACCCGGCTGTTCCAGGTCCACAGGTTGAAGTCGCTCATCGTCATCACCTTGGGCGTGGCGGCACCGGGCTCGATGTCGTAGCTGGCGAGCAGGAACACATAGTCGCGGTCGACCTCGCGGATCAAGGCGCTGGGCCGCTTCGGGTGGGTGACCCAGAAGCCCATCATGCCCATCGCCATCTGCACCATCTCGTCGGCATGTGGGTGGTACATGAAGGTGCCGGCGCGCTGCGCGACGAACTCGTAGACGAAGGTCTTGCCCGGTGGAATCGCCGGCTGCGTGAGTCCGGTCACGCCGTCCATGCCGCAGGGCAGACGCTGGCCGTGCCAGTGCATGCTGGTCGCTTCCGGCAGGCGGTTGGTGACGAACAGGCGCACGCGGTCGCCCTCCACCACCTCGATCGTCGGCCCCGGGCTCTGGCCGTTGTAGCCCCAGAGATGGGCGACGGTGCCGGGCGCCAGCTCGCGGCGCACCGGTTCGGCGACGAGGTGGAACTCCTTGACGCCATTTCGCATCCGCCAGGGCAGCGTCCAGCCATTCAGCGTGGTCACCGGTCGATAGGGCCGGCCGCTCGGTGGCTGTAGCGGCGGCGCCGTGGCCGCGTCGGACTGGCTGGGCGCCTCGGGCAGCGCCGCCAACGCCGCCGTGGCCACCGGCAAGGCGGTCGCGCCGCCCAGCAGCGCGCGTCGATTCAGGGTTTTCATGTCGGATCCTTGTCAGTGGGCGTCGGCACGCGCCGGGGCTGCTGCTGCGGGCGCAGCCGCTGCCGGCGCCGCATCGACCGGCGACCAGCGCGCCTGCTGCGCACGCTCCCAGGCCAGCCAGTAGTCGCGCAAGGCCTCGATGGCGGCGCGGCGCGCGGCGAGCCGGGCCTGCGCGTCCTGCAGCAGCTCGAAGGGGCCCTCGAACATGCCGTTCCAGCGCAGCAGCATCTCCTCGCTGATCTGCTGCTGCAGCGGCTGCAGGCGCTCGCGGTGGTGATGCGCGCGGTCCCACGCATGCTGCAGGCCGCTCGCGGCCAGGCGCAGCTGGCTGCGCACTGCCTGGGCCTGGGCCTGCAGCTGCCAGCCGGCCTGCTCGGCGCGAGCCTGGGCGGCCTCGCGCCGGGCGACGCCACCGTCGAACAGCGGCAGCGCCCATTCGAGCTCGACGCGGCGCGTCCGCGAGAGCGTCGCGTCGCCGCGCTCGCGTGCGCCCTCCAGCCCCAGCGCCAGCCCCTGCAGCCAGCGCTCGGCATTGACGACGCCGAGCTGGGCCAGGCGCAAGGCCGTGGCGGCGCGTGCCGCCTGCAGGTCCAGGCGCTGCGCGACCGCCTCGGCCTCGTCGGGACCGGTCGGCGGCGCATCCGGCAGCGGCGGCAGGGCCTCCGGCAGCGCCTGCTCCAGGGCCGCCAGTGCCTCAGGCCGCCACAGGCCGAGCTGCGCCGCCAGTTGGGTGCGTGCCGCCTGGGCCTGCTCCTGGGCCTGGGCCAGCATCAGCTGCTGCTGCGCGAAGGCCTGCTCCCAGCGCAGCCATTGCAGCCGGCTGAAATTGCCGGCCGCATGAAGGCGGCGGGCCAGTTCGGCGGCCGTCCGGGCGGCGTCCCAGGCCAGCTCCTGCTCGGCCAGCAGCTGGCGCGCAGCCACCGCCTGCAATTGCGCGCGACGCGCGGCACGGCCCGCCTGGTCGAGTTGCAGCAGCCATTGCGCCTGCGCCTGCGCCTGCTGCTGCGCGCCCCAGGCCCTGCGTGCGTCCTGGTTCAGCCAGGCGGACAGCCAGGCCGCCAGCGGCAGGTGCAGGCCCCACTCGCTTTCCCATTCGGTCTCCACGCGACCGTCGTGGCTGCTGCGGCTGCGCGTGCGGGCCAGCGCCAGCGAAGGATTGGGCAGGGTCAGGGCCTGGCGCAGCTCGGCACGTTCGGCGCGCCAGGCGGCCTCCGCGGCGCGCAGCTGCGGGTGGCGCTGCAGCGCGACGCGGGCCGCCGCCGCGGCATCGAGCGGTCCGCCGGGCAGCGCGGCATCCTGCGGCGGCAGCTCCGCGGGCGCCGCCAGTTCGTGCGGGATCTCCGCGGGCGGCGGCAGCGTTGCGCAGCCGGCCAGCAGCAGCGCGGTGGCCAGCAGGCCCAGACCATGCGAAGCGCGCGAAGTGCGCGAAGTGCGCGAAGTGCGCGAAGTATGCGCAATGCATGCGTGGGTTCTCATGGGTGCGCTCCGCTGGCCGCCGCTCGGGGCGGACAGGGCGAGGCCGGCCGGGCCGGCGTGCGCGCCGCCTCCCGGGCATAGGCACGCCAGCCGCCGGCCGCCGCCGTGGCCGCATTCGCGGCGCGCCAGTCCTGGGGCTGGGGTTCGGCGGGCGCCGAGGCCGGCTGGGCCGGACGCAGCACCGAACAATGGTTCTGAGAAAGCGCCGGGGCGCGGGGATTGGCAGCGTCGTCGGCATCGGCGGCGCAAACCAGGGGCGGCCCGCACAGGGCAGCCGCAAACAGCAGGGCGTGTCTCATCGACTCTCTCGCAAAGGCAGGAATTCGCCGCCCCAGCAGGCGGCGAGGCTCAGCGGTGCGAGAGCGTCTTGGGCGGTGGCGTGGGAACGCGGGCCGGCACGGGCTTGAGTCCGGACTCGGCATTGAGACGCCAGCGGCCGGCCTCATGCTCGATCAGCGCCGCAGCGGGCGGACTCTGCAGCCCCAGCACGGCGCCGAGCAGGCAGCCGGCGCAATGGCTACAGCCCCAGCCGGCCTGGCCATGGCTGCAATGAGGACAGGAGGCCGCCGCCGCGTCTGCCGCAGCCTCATCCGCGTTGGCCATCGCCACCTCGTGGCAGGGCATGGACGCGCTGTCGAGTTCTACAGGCGCGCTCCCGGCGACCGGCGGCGAGACGGCCAGCGCGCGCAGCGGTGCGCCCAGGCTCAGCGCCAGGCCGAGCACCAGCAGGCAGAGCGCGCGCCAGAAGCTTGTCATGGGGCGAAGCGTAGCAAACCGAGGCACAACCGGGTCAGGCCCCGCGGTCCAGCCGGGCCGAAAGCGGCGGCACGCCGGCCTGGCCGCCGGCCAGGCGCTGGTCGTGGCAGTAGTCCTCGTGCACCCGCAGCCGCCAGTGCGGGCGCTCGAAGCGGCGGGCGAGCGCGGCGACGATCTCGTCGAAGCGCCAGGCCTCGACGGCATTGCTGTCGACGTGGTGCACGCCCGGCTGCCGCAGCAGGGCCAGCAGCGCTGCCGCGGTGTCGCTCATGAAGGAGCAGGCGGGAATCCAGGTGCGGCTGGCCGCGACCTCGCCCTGTTCGGCCTGCCAGCGGTCCAACGTGGCCAGCATGTTGTTGCCCTGTGCCTGCGCGTCGATCTGCCAGCCGATGCGCAGCACGCTGGCTTGGCGGTGGGCGGCACGCACGGCATCCTCGACGGCGATCTTCATGCGGCCGTAGTCATCCTGCGCGCTGCGTTCGTCATCCACCCGGTGCGGACCATCCGGCTGGCGATGAAAGACCATCGCCGTGCTGGTCAGCCCGAACGGCAGCCCGCGCCGGGCTGCCAGCGCGGCAAGCTGGGCCGACTCGAGTGCGCCGGCCATCGCCAGATGCAGCACCGCATCCGGCCGCAGCGCATCGAAGACGCGCTCATCCTGGAAACCGAAGCTGCGGTGATCCCAACCGAGCACCGCATGCCCGTGCGCCCGGGCCGTGCGGGCCAGCACCGGCGCCAGCGTGCCGGACAGGCCGGTGATCAGCAACCTCATGCCCTGCGCCGTGGCTCAGCGAGGCGCCGCGCAGTGTTCGGCCAGGAAGGCGTCGTGACCCGGCATGAAGTCGGCGCATTTCGCGACCACGCCCTGCACGTTGTCGAGATAGGCCTGGATGTCCTCTTCAGGCACCAGATCGACCAGCGGGTGGTAGCCCCGCGCGCGGGCGTTCTGGCCGTGCAGCACCTGCACCCAGCCGACCTCGGCGAACAGTTCGGCACCGTCGCGCACGATGCGCCCATGGCTTTCGTACAGCGCGATGCGGTGCTTGAGGGTGGCTGGCACCGGCATCGCCGCGCAGGCCTTCCAGAACGCGGAATCGTCGCGCTGGTTCAGGTGGTAGTGCAGCACGATGAAGTCGCGGATGCGCTCCCATTCCCAGCGCGCCTGGCGGTTGAACTCCTCGATGTCGGCGGGCTCGAAGGCACGGCTCGGGAAGAAGTCCACGAGGCGCTGGATGGCGGTCTGGATCAGGTGGATGGAGGTCGACTCCAGGGGTTCCATGAAGCCGCTGGCCAGGCCGATCGCGACAACATTCTGGTTCCAGACCTTGCGCCGCATGCCGGTGACGAACTTCAGCGGCCGCGGGTCGGCCAGCGCTTCGCCGTCCAGGTTCGCGAGCAGCACCGCAGTGGCCTCGTCGTCGCTGATGTAGCGGCTGCAATAGACATGGCCGTTGCCGGTGCGGTGCTGCAGGGGAATGCGCCACTGCCAGCCGGCCTGGTGCGCGGTGGCACGCGTGTAGGGCGTGATCGACTCGACCGAGGCGCAAGGCACGGCCAGCGCGCGGTCGCAGGGCAGCAGATCGGTCCAGCTGTCGTAGCCGGTCTTCAGCTCCTGCTCGATGAGCAGGCCGCGAAAACCCGAGCAGTCGACGAAGAACTCGCCCTCGACGCGCCTGCCGTCCTCCATCAGCAGCGCGGCGATGTGATCCGGGTGCCGGCCTTCGCCGCGACGCTCGGCGCGCAGCACCTTGCCCTCGACGCGGCGCACGCCGCGCGCCTCGGCGTACTGGCGCAGGAAGCGCGCGTAGAGGCTGGCGTCGAAGTGGAAGGCCGACTGCATGTCGGCCAGCGGCGAGCCCTGCAGATCGGGCCGCGCGCGCATGAATCTGTGGCGGTAGGCGGCCACGCGGGTGACCATGTAGTCGCCCAGGTCGCGGGCCTTGCCGGCCTGGTAGAGCTTTTGCCAGTACTGCTCGAAAGGCAGGCCCCAGAGCTCGGGACCGAAGCGGCCAAAGCCATGCATGTAGCGCTCGCCGCGGCGCCCCCAGTTGACGAACTCAATGCCGAGCTTGTAGGTCCCCTGGGTGGCCTTGACGAAGGCATCCTCGTCGATCTCCAGCGCCTGGTTGAAGCGGCGGATCATCGGGATCGTCGCCTCGCCGACGCCGACGATGCCGATCTCCTCGGACTCGACCAGGGTGATCTGCACGCGGCCCTGCAGCATCTTGCTGAGCGCCGCCGCGCTCATCCAGCCGGCGGTGCCACCACCGCAGATGACGAGTTGGGTCAAGGCTTGGTTCTGCATGGAGATCAGCTCCTGGGAGGAGAAAGAAAAACCCCCGCGGGCCAGGGCCGGCGGGGGTGGGTTCGAAGGACCGGGCCGACCGGATTACAGCTTGTAGTTCAGGCCCAGCAGATAGGTCTTGCCGTACTTCGTGCGCTCGACCTCGTTGGACGGCGTGTCGCGGTAGCGGATGAACTCGGCATTGCCCAGGTTGTAGCCCTGCAGCAGGATCGACAGGCCCTTGACCGGCCCGCTCTGGAACTCGTAGCCGATCTGCGCATCGGTGACCGACTCGCCCTTGATGTAGGTCAGGCGGCGATCGCCGACGGTGTCGGTGATCTCGCCGACGAAGTCCGAGCGGTAGCGCTGCGAGACGCGGGCCTGGAAGCCCCACTTCTCGAAGTAGATCTGCGCGCTGGCGACCTTCTTGGACAGGCCCGGCAGCGGGATCGAGCCGGTATTGATGTCGGCGCCGGTGATGCCGATGCTCGGCAGGCTGATCGAGCTGCTGGTGTTGGAGTAGCTGGCGTAAAAGCCGAAGCCGTCCAGCGCCTTCCACAGCATGCTGAAGGGCAGCGATGCGCTGAGTTCGACCCCCTTGATGCTGCCGCCCGAGCCGTTGATCGGCAGGTTCATGTAGCCGACCGTACTGCCGGCGTAGGGGCCGGTCTGCGGGCGCGGCGTCGACGGCGTCATGAAGGGCGCGAAGTCGACCAGGATGTCGCGCTTGACGATGTAGGTGGTGAGGTCCTTGTAGAAACCCGCCACGCCCACATAGGCCTTGTTGCCCCAGTACTTCTCGTAGGAGAGGTCGAAGGCATTGGCGCGGAACGGCTCCAGATGCGGGTTGCCGCCGCCGCCCTTAAGGATCTCGACCACGCGCTCCTGGCCGGTCGCCGGGTTGGTCTCGCGGTAGGCGGAGTCCAGACCGAAGCCCTGGCTGGCGCGCATGTCGTTCAGCGTCGGGCGGGCCAGCACGCGGGCCAGGCCCAGGCGCACGACCTGGTCGTTGCCGAGGTCGAAGTTCAGGTTCACGCTGGGCAACAGGTCGCGGTAGTTCACGCCGGTGCCGATCGCGCCGGCGGAGCCGCAGACATCGTTCGCGCAGCTGGCGTTGTCGACGTTGAAGGCGCTCGAGTACTGGCGGGTGTAGATCACCTGCAGACCGGCGTTGCCGCGCACCGGAATACCGGCAACTTCGGTGTCAAGGTTGAACTTCGCGTAGCCGGTGGTGACCTTCTCGCCGACGGTCCAGTCCTTGTTGAAGATGTCCGGGTGCTGCTTGGCGGCCACCTCGTAGATCGAGCCGACCGAGCCGGCCGGGTTCCAGCTGGCGATCGGCACGCCGCCCACCACCACGGTCTCCCCGCCGGGGATTGCCGCCGATGCATAGGGATTCGCCGAGCCACCGCTGCCGGCGATGATCAGACGCCCCTCCACATAGGCACGGGTCTTCTCGCGGTTGACGCGGGTCACGCCCAGGTCCACCGAATGGAAGAACAGACCGTCAGGCAGGTCGCGGCTGAACGACGCGCGGCCGCCGCGCAGGCGGTCCTCCACATTGGGCAGCTTCGAATAGCCGGCCTGCGGCGTGTTTTCGCCACCGCCCCAGCCCATCACGTCGGTCAGGCGGACCGCGCTGCGGTCGCCGTGGTTGACGCTGGTGGTGTACTGAGCGCCGGCCAGATTGCTGCCGTCGAAACCGGTCCAGCTGATGCTGCCCGGGGCTTGCGAGCCCGCCAGCTTCAGATTGCCCGGCAGGCCGGCCGTGGTTTCCATGATCGCGCCGGTGCGCTTGGCGGTCGAAACGTTGGCATCCAGTTCGGTGCGCCAGACATCGCCACGGATCTTCACGTTCAGGCCGGTCGCGCGCAGGCTGTCCTCGAAGTACTCGGTGTCGTTGCGGATCACGCCCTTGAAATTGTTGAAGGTGCCCGACGAGGCGACACCCCCATTCAACGTGAACTGCGTCATTGTCGAACCGGTGGGCGCCGGATCGTAGGTCTGCTCGCCAAAACCGATCGGGGCCTGGAAGCCCTTCGATGCCTTGTCGCGCACGAAGCTCGAATGGAAAACGTCGAGCACGGCTTCGACATTCTTCGTCGGCTTGATCTGGACCACGCCCATCGCGCCAGTGCGGGTCTGCACCGTCTGATCCTGCCAGGCGTTGAAGCCACCTGGGGTTTTGACGGTCGTGGTCGGACACCGCATACGGTTCGGGTCGTCAGGCGTCGGGTCTGGCACCAGTGCGGCGGTACAGGTGTCCGCGCTGCCCCAGCCCTCGAAGCGGTTGGTCTTCGCGCCATCCTCGGTGAAGCGGGCCCAGCCCAGCGCGACGCCGAGCTTGCGGTCCAGGAACTGGTCGATGTAGGACACGCTGTAGCGGCGACCATCACCCTGCTGGCCGTCGGGCAGGCCCTCGCCGGTGCGCTGCTCGCGGGCATTGACGGCAAAGGTGCGTTTGCCGAAATTCAGCGGGCGCACGGTCTGCAGGTCCACGGTGCCCGACAGGCCCTGGCCGACCAGGGCCGCGTCCGGCGTTTTGTAGATGACCACGCCCGACAGCAGCTCCGACGGGTATTGGTCGAACTCCACGCCCCGGCTGTCGCCGGTGGTCACCTGCTCGCGGCCGTTGAGCAAGGCCGTGGCGAAGTCCGGCGCCATGCCGCGGATCGAGATCTGCTGCGCGCGGCCGGCGGTGCGCTGCGCAGCGATGCCGGGCAGGCGACCGATCGACTCGGCCACCGAGGCATCGGGCAGCTTGCCGATGTCCTCGGCGCTGATCGACTCGACGATGCCGTCCTTGTTCTTCTTGACCGAGATCGCGTCCTCGATGCCCTTGCGGATGCCGGTAACGACGACGGTGTCGAGCTGCTGTTGCTGCTGCGCCTGCGCGGCGCCGCCGGCCATCAGGGCCAGCAGACAGCCAGCGGTGATCGCGTTGACCCGGTACAGGTCGCGCCCGCGGCGAGGACTCTTGCTCATGCTTCGTACTCCTAAGCTGTGGATGACGACATGCGGCCCCAAGCCCACCTCGGGGCCGCATGTCACGGGGATGAACCTCAACGATTCTGTACTAAAACTAGATCGCACTCCAGGCCTGGCACCCCGCGCAAACCCGAGTCGGCCCCGGCCTCACGTGGCTTCCTGGCGACATTTCAAGGGCTAAGCCCTGAAATCCATCCCCGCGTGCGCAGAATTTCGGCAGCCACCTCGACCAAAAGGTAGCAAAACTACAGTTCACTCTGTCGCCGCGAGTGGTGCAAAACGACACGCACCGGCGCAAAGGTGACGCACCCCGACCCGGACGGGCCATGGACCTCACGCGCCTGCGGCAGCTCGCTCAGCGCGTCTGCGCGAGCGCCTGTGCCGCACCGTCCAGCGCGACCAGGGTGTCGGTGATGAGCGGCGTGGGAATCGCCCGCACGTAGTCGCTGAAGCGGCCCTTGGCCTCGAAGCGGGCGCGGAACGCGGACGTCGCAAAGCGCTCGCCCAGACGCGGCACGATGCCGCCGCCGATGAACAGGCCGCCACGGGCGCCCAGCATCAACGCCACCGAACCGCAGAAGCTGCCCAGCATCGCGCAGAAGCGCTCGACGGTCTCGACCGCCACCGGCTCCTCGTCGACCAGCGCGCGCTCGACGATCCAGCGCCCGTCGACCTCGGCCACCGCGCGCTGCCCGAGCACCTGGGCGACCGAGCGGTACAGCACCGGCAGGCCGATGCCTGACAGCAGGCGCTCGGCGGACACATGGGGGAACTCACGGCGCGCGACGGACAGCAGCTGCGACTCGAAGTCGTCGTGCGGCGCCAGCGTCGAGTGCCCGCCTTCGCCGGGCAAGGCTTGCCAGCCGCCTTCGGCCAAGGGCAGCAATCCCGCGACGCCCAGGCCGGTGCCCGGACCGACGACCGCCACGGTCTGCGCGAAATCCGGCGCGGCCGTGCCGGCAAAGCGTGGGTCGGCCTGCCATTGCGTGGATCGCAGCCGCGGCAGCGACAGCGCCAGGGCCTCGAAATCGTTCAGCACGCGCAGACGACCGGCGCCGGCCAGGCCCAGCTGCGCCGCCATCTGCCGCTTGGAAAAGCGCCAGGAGCTGTTCGTGAACTCGACCCGCTCGCCATGCGCCGCAGTGGCCACCGCAAAAGCGGCACTGGCCGGCTGCGCGCCACCGGACACCAGGCCCGCATGGCTGAGTCCACCCAGGTAGGCATGCACCGCGTCGAGCAGCTCCGGGTACTCGGCCACGGCCAGCGTGCGCACATGAAGCGGCTGGTCGCCGGCCCGCGGCACCCAGGCGAAGCGGGCATTGCTGCCGCCGATGTCGGCAACCAGCCAGGGCCCCGGGGCGCCGATCTGAGCAGTGGATGGGGCAGCTTCTTGGACAGCGGTCATGATGATGAGTGAAGGGCAACCGGACCCCTGCCCAGGCTGCTACAGAAAGCACGGTAGCAAAACTACATTCATCCGACAAGCAGGTATTCCCACGCCAGCGAACACAAGCTCAGGATAGGCCACTGCTTTTCCAGAATCCTCCGTCGATCAATGTAGTTTGCTTACGCAAAAATCAAATGACTCCCTGGCGCGAACCCTTGGGAGACCGGGCCTGTAGTCGCTCGATAATCGGCTCCGTAACTCGACAACATCGGATGCTGCTCGAATCGCCTCGCCTGCTCGCCGACATCGGCGGCACCTATGCCCGCTTCGCCATCGAACGCGAAACCGGGGTCTTCGAAGCCGCCGCATCGCTGCGCTGCGCCGACCATGCGGATTTCCATGCGGCGGTTCGCACCTACCTGGACAGCCTTGGCCCGGCAGACCGCATCGAGCATGCCTGCGTGGCGATCGCCAACCCGGTCGAAGGCGACCGGGTGCGCATGACCAATTACCACTGGCAGTTCAGCATCGAGGAGATGCGCGAGCAGCTCGGCTTCGAAACCCTGGTGGTGGTCAACGACTTCACCGCGCTGGCCATGGCCTTGCCGCGGCTGCGCCGCCACGAGCGCCAGCAAGTCGGCGGCGGTGCGGCCGTGGCCAATAGCGTGATCGGCCTGCTCGGCTCGGGATCGGGTCTGGGCGTGTCCGGCCTGATTCCGTCCGGCGACGGTTGGATCGCGCTGGGCACCGAGGGCGGCCACACCAGCTTCTCGCCGCGCGACGAGCGCGAGATCGCCATCCTGCGCCATGCCTGGCGCGAGTTCAGCCATGTCTCCTTCGAGCGCCTGCTCTCGGGGCCGGGCCTGGCGCTGATCCACCGCGCGCTGGCCGAACTGCATGGCGTGAACACAGCGCGCGCGCAGGCGCCGGAGATCACCCAGGCAGCGCTGGACGGCAGCGACGCGCTGGCATTGGAAACCGTCGAGGTGTTCTGCGCGCTGCTCGGCACGGCCGCCGGCAATCTCGCCGTGACGCTCGGCGCCAAGGGCGGCGTGTTCGTCGGCGGCGGCATCGTGCCGCGTCTCGGGCCGCTGTTCGAGCGTTCGCCGTTCCGCCGCCGCTTCGAGGAACGCGGCCGCTTCAGCGACTACGTGGCGGCGATCCCTACCTATGTGATCACCGCCGAGCAGGCGACCTTCAAGGGTGCCTCGGCGATCCTGGAGGCGCAGCTGAAGAAACTGCAGGCCAGCCCGGGCGCCGCCATCCTCAGCCAGATCCGCCGCGCCAAGCCGCAGCTCACGCCGGCCGAGCAACGCGTCGCCGAGCAGGTGCTGGCGCGGCCGCGCGCCGTGCTCTCGGACCCGATCGCCGAGATCGCCAAGGCGGCCAGCGTCAGCCAGCCGACGGTGATCCGCTTCTGCCGCTCGCTGGGCTGCGAGGGCCTGTCGGACTTCAAGCTGCGCCTGGCCTCCGGGCTCACCGGCACGGTGCCGGTCACGCACACCAAGGTCAACGAGGACGACTCGATGGTCGAGCTCGGCGCCAAGGTGCTGGGCAATACCGCCAGCGCCATCCTGCAGGTGCGCAGCCAGCTCAACCGCGAGACCATCGACCGCGCCACCGACATGCTGATGCAGGCGCGGCGCATCGACTGCTTCGCGGTCGGGCATTACGGCGTCGTCGCGCAGGACGCGCAGTTCAAGTTCCTGCGTTTCGGCCTGCCCTCCTCCTGCTACACCGAGCCGCGCCTGCAGCAGCTCGCCGCGCAGGTGCTGGGGCCGGGCGACGTGGCGCTGATCATCTCCAGCGCCGGCAAGCTGCCCGAGCTGCTGGAGGTCGCCGAGCTGGCCCGCGAGCGCGGCGCCCAGGTGCTGGCGATCACCGCCAGCCACAGCCCGCTGGTGCGCAAGGCCGATGTCGCGCTGCTCGTCGACCACCAGGAGGACGTCGCCACGCACCTGCCGATGGTCGCGCGCATCCTCCACCTGCTGGTCATCGACATCCTGGCCGTCGGCCTGGCGATGCGCCGCGGCACCGCCGACGCGGTGCCGCTGGAGCAGCTCGACGAGAGTGCCGAGGCCAGCCTGCCGCCGCGCAGCGCACGCTCGGCAGCGCCGGGTGTCAGCCTCGCTTCGCCGGCGGTCTCGCTGGCCTCGCTGACCTCGCACAGCCGCTGACCAAGGAGAAGCGGCCATGCCGCGCAAACTGCTGACCCTGCTGCTGCTCTGCGGCGCCCTGCTGGGCGCTGGGGCGCACGCCCGCGTGCTGCGCCTCTGCGCCAACGAAGGCATCGGCCCGGCCAACCAGAGCAATACCGCCTACCTGCTGGCCAATGCCGCGTTCGCGCAGTTGCCCGAGTTGCGGCCGGTCTACACCCTGCTGCCCTGGCAGCGCTGCCTGAACGAGGCCGCGGCCGGCCATTTCGACGGCGTGCTGGCGGCCAGCTTCAGTGCCGAGCGGGCGGTCGGCCTGGCGTTCCCGACGACGGCGGCCGGCACACCCGACACCAACCGCCGCATGTTCAACATCGGCTACGTGCTGCTGCGCCGCAAGGGCAGCGGCATCAACTGGGACGGCCAGCAGTTCGATGGCAGCAGCAGCCGCGCCGGCCAGGCCATCGGTGCCGAGCGCGGTTTTTCCATCGTCCGCTTCGCACGCGAGCGCGGCGGTGTCGTCGAGGACCGCTTCCCGCGCTTCGACGCGATGATCGAAAGCCTCAAGCTCGGACGCATCGGCGCGGTGCTGGTCGACCAGGAAGGCGGCTCGGTGCTGCTGGCCGACCCGGGCTTCGCGCGCGGCCATGAGATCGCCGGGCCGCCGATGCCCTACAAGGCCTACTACCTGCCGCTGTCGCGGGCCTTCGCCGAGGCCCACCCGGACCTCGCGCAACGCATCTGGGGCGCGATCGCCAAGGTCCGCGAGACCCCGGAGTTCAAGACCCGCTACTCGCTGGTCACCAGCGGCGGGCGGCGGCGCGACATCCACCCCTGAAGCCTCGCGGCGGACCCGCGCCGATCGGGAAGAATCCGGCCCGATGCAACGTCGCCTGCTCCTCGGTCTCGGCCTGCTGCTCCTGCTGGCCGGTCCGGCGCTGCGCGCCGAAGCGCCCTCCCCCACGCTGGCCAAGCTGCGCAGCGCCGGCGTGATCACGCTGGGCTACCGCGCCGCCTCGGTGCCCTTCTCCTACCTCGACGCGCGCCTGCGCCCGATCGGCTACTCGATCGAGCTGTGCGAGCGGGTCGTCGATGCGCTGCGCCAGGAACCCGGGCTGCAGGCCCTGGAGACGCGCCTGCTGGCGGTGAGCAGCGGCACCCGGTTGCCGCTGGTCGCCAATGGCAGCGTGGACATCGAATGCGGCATCACCACCAACACGCTGGAACGGCAGAAGTCGGTCGCCTTCAGCCTGACCACCTTCGTCACCGAGAGCCGCCTGCTGTCCAAGCGCCGCCGGCCGATCGACAGCCTGGAGCAGTTGCGCGGCCAGGCCGTGGCCTCGACCATCGGCACCACCAGCATCGCGCTGCTGCAGGAGCTGAACGAGCGCCGCGCGATGGGCATGCGCATCATTGCCGGCCTGGACGATGTCGACAGCTTCCGCCTGCTCAACAGCGACCAGGCCCTGGCCTATGCGATGGACGACGTGTTGCTGCACGGCCTGCTGGCCGGCGAGCCGCGCGCCGCTGATTTCCAGATCGCCCGCCAGGCGCTTTCGGTCGAACCCTATGCACTGATGCTGCCGCAGGACCCGGCCTTCAAACGTCTGGTCGACGCGGCGCTGCACCGCCTCTACGCCAGCGGCGAGATGGCGGCGATCTACCGCCGCTGGTTCGAGTCGCCGCTGCCCGCCCGGCCGGGCGTGAACCTGCGCATGCCGATGTCGGCGGCGCTGAAGAAGGCGATCGCCGAGCCGACCGATTCGGCGGACCCGGCGGCCTACCGCTGACTCAGCGCCAGTCGCTTGGAGGCTTCCAGTAGTAGGTCCTGCTGCGGCCGGCGGAGCCGTAGGCAGCCATCAGCACGCCGCCGCCCGACGCATGGGGCAGCGCGATGGTGTTGTTGTTGTCAAGTGGCGCCGGGATTGGCGCACGATCGGTCCAGCTGTCGCTCTGCCAGTTGTAGGTCCAGATGCGTCGGCTCTGGCGGTCGAACAGGATCGACAGCGGCAGCCTGGCATGCGGAAAGAAGGGCCCGCCGCTGCCGCCGCCGCTGATCATCGTCACCGGACAGGGCGAGGCGGTCAGCGCCACGCTGCCGTCGGCATCGATGATCGCCAGCCGACGCGGCGACTCGCGGGTCGAGGCACCGGCGATCATCTTGCCGAGCACTGGGTGGTAATGCCCGTTGATGTGTTCGTTGGACCACTCGCCATCGAAGTGACCGAGCGCGCTCCAGCTGCGCGTGGCCCAGTCGAAGCTGCACACTCGGCTGCGCGAGCTGTTCACGAACACCAGCGAGCCCTTGGCCCCCAGCCTCGGGTGCCAGCACAGGAACATCGCCCCGATCCAGCTGTTGCTGAAGCCCCCGAGCGTCTGCGGCGCATGCGGAAACGCGCCGTGGTAGCTGGCGCCGTCGATGTTCCACAACTCGATGCTGCGGCTGCCATCGGGGTTCGTGACTGCCGGCAGATAGGCCGCCAGGCGATGCTCGGGCATCACCGTCGTCGCCCGGTACAGATGACCGCTGCTGCTGTGCGGCGACCAGCGGTCGACCGAGCTCCAGCGGTTCTCCAACTCGTCGTAGATGACCAGCTTGAGCGGCGCGTTGAGCTGGCGCGGGCGACCGCCGGACACGAAATAACGCCGGGTCGCGGTATCCACGTCCATCATCGTCGCCCAGTCCAGCAACGGCACTGCACCGATGCCGGCCAGCACGGCTTCGGCCGGCGGATCGAAGGGGTAGCTGCCGGTATGCCCCCGGTCGGCCAGCGACGGGGCGGCGAACTCCTGCGATTCGCCGGGCGCGACGCTGGCGGCGAACAGATCCAGGGCGGTCGGCGCGCCGGCATAGGGTGGGCGCGGCGCCAGGTCCGGAGGCAGTTGCACCGGGGGCGAAGGCTGCGGCGCGGGAGGCGGCGCTGGCGGAGACGGTGCAGGCGGTGCGGGTGCAGGCGGCGGCACCGCGGGTGCAGGATCGGAAACCGAGGGTGACAGTGTGGCGGCGCCACCGCCGCCGCAGGCCGGGAAAACCGCGCTGCCGACGCAGGCGGCGACACCGCCGAGCAGTTGGCGGCGCGAAGGGCTGGAATCAGTCATGGAGGAACGGCGGCAGATCGCACCTGAGCCGGAAGGCTGGGCTTATCGGGAAGAAGAAGCAGGCCGGGGCCTGTGTTGTGCGCGCTCGGATCACAGGCTTCTCGGCGTGAAGCAGGTCGCGGGGAAGTTGCGGTAGTTCGCGATCGAGTCCGGGTGGCGCAGGGTCGGCGAACTCTGCAGACGCAGCCAGGCCTCGCGCGCGCCCTCGATGCCGCGGTCCACGGCCAGGGCCAGCGACGAGCGGCGCTGCAGTGCGTTGGAATTCAGTTGCTCGCCCGAACGGGGTTCCCGCCCAACCAGCTCCCAGCCCTTGGAATCCGACCATTTGGCCAGTGGCTCGCCCTCGTGGTCCGGCAGGGTCGCCAGGCCCAGCGCCAGCTTGCTCTGCGTCGCTGCCCAGACTTCGGCATAGCTCTCATACCAGCGTGGCGGCGGGTACTGCAGCGCAGCCCCGTCGGCCCGGGGGCCGACCGGCATGTGCTGGAACTGATAGCGGTAATTCCAACCGCTGCCGGACCAGGTTCCGGCCTGCTGGACAACCCGTGACATCGCGAAGCGATGCAACTCGACCAAATCGGTGCGACCGGCGGCGTTGAGCGGCAGCTCCAGGTCCAGCGCCGCATCCAGCACGAAGCAGATATAGGTCTGCATGAAACCGTCGCCCCAAATGTGCGGCTGCTCGCGGTAGCTGTTCAGATAGGCCGGCGACCAGGACACCACGCCCAGCTTGTTCTTGTAGATGCCACCTTCGATGCTGCCAAGCTGGAAAGCGGCGCGCAGATTGCTGACGAAGGCCTGAGTCCGCCCGACCAGCGCGTGGGCAAAGACCGCGTCGGCAGCAGCCGGCGCCTGCCCGCCGAGGGTCTGCGGTGACCAGGCGGACTGGTTGATATAGGCCCATTGCAGCCAGGCACCCGCGCGCACATCGGGGGTGATGGAGGTCGGTCCGTATGGCCCGCCCAGGCGGTAGCCGTCGCGGCTGCTGCCAGAGGGGTTGAGCTCGAGCGCCTGCGCGTTGGCCAGTTGCTGCATCTGCTCCAGCGACGCATAGCGCGCGCTCAGCAGGTAGGCACCGCTACCCAGCGGCAGCGCGTGCGAGGTCTTCCAGCCGGCGTTGTGGTTGGCGCTGGCGCTCCAGTAGCCACCGGCGAAGGCCTGACCGCCGCGCACCGTGGGATGGTCCTGGACGTTCCAGGGGCGGCCGGTCAACGGGTCGCGCACATGGATGGGGTAGCGACCTGCGCTGCGCGCATGCGCCTCCACCGCCCAGTACACATCGGCGCCCGCCGCATGCGCCGCCTCGATATTGCTGCGCAGCAGGCCACCGGTGCCGGTGGCGCCAACCTCGTTCGGCCACTGCAGCTGCGATCCGGGGTTGTTGATCGGCGGCGCCATCGCCTCGGCGTGGCTGTTACCGAGCAAGGCCTGCGCTGCCATGCCGTAGTTCAGCGCATCGCGGTCCGGCACGCCAAGGTCGTGGTGCGGGAACGCATAGGCGCGCAGGTACTTCGTGTCATGCCGCGGCTTGACCTGCGGCGGCTCGGTGCCGAGCCAGTCGACCCGCGCCCAGCGCGTGCGGGCGTAATGCTGCACGGGCTGATCCAGCAGCCTGTCGACCCCACCGATGCGCAGACTCACCGTGTAGTCGCGCCGGCCGCCGCCGGCCACGCTGACCCAGGGCGAGCACTCGACCAGGGTCTCGATCTCGCGGGCACCGTTCACATAGGCCCGCACGAACCACCACACCGCCAAGTGCGGCTCACCCGGCACCGGCGCGTAGTAGTGGTACTCGGTCATCACCGGTCCGGCGATCCGGCGCACCAGGCCGGCGACATGCCGGGCCGGGTTCGCACCGAAGACAGCGGCCTGCTCGCCGTTCGGCATCGCCACCGTCGCGGCAACCGGCAGCTGCGCGGCGCTGCCCGGATCGACGACGCCCGCAAAGCTCAGGCTGACGCTCACCACCCCCAGGGGCACGATACCCGTGGCTGCAACGCCCGAGGGACGCAGGCTGAGCCGCTGGCCACCGACACCGGACAGCGCCGCGTACTTCACCGAGCCATCGGCCCAGCGGTTGCGCACCTCGGCCTGAAAGGCCGTGAGCTGCCCGGCGGTCGCTACGGCGTCCACCTGCTGGGGGAAATCGCCACGCCGGAACACCTGACCGACGGTCCAGGCCTTGCCATCGTCGCCGCCATCCAGGTGCAGCGCCAGTTGGCCGTTGAAGCCGGTCGACGGTGCGGCGCCCGGGACCTCGGGCGTCGGCGTTGGCGCTGGCGGGGGCGCTGGCGGAGCAGGAGTGACAGGGGGCGCCGGCGCCGGGGGTGGAACGGGTGTCGGTGCCGGGCTGCTGGCCACCGTCTCGCCGCCGGAGCCGCCGCCGCAGGCGGGCAATGCGGTGCCGCCCAGCAGGGCCGAGCCCAGGCCGATGAATCGGCGGCGGGTCGCGTGTTTCGGATCGGTCATGCGGTTTCTGGCTCGGCTGCAAGCGCAGCCGCCTTCTGTCACGGTTTCGGCTCACCCCCAGGGCTTGCCAGGCCGCCAGTGTCGGGCTTGCGACGACCAGGCCGCAACCGCTTGTTCGTGCTGACGCGGCCGCCCAGCCCGCCGCCACAGTGGCATCACCCTACCCCGCCGGTCCGACTGCGTTCATTTGCTGACGATTTATGCCGAGACTGCAGCATCCGCGCGGGAATCGTTCACGGCGGCGCAGCGGCGCGGCCCGCTCAGGCGCGGAAGCGATCCAGCTGGATGCCATGCCGGTGCAGCTTGTCGTACAGGGTTTTCTTCGGCACGCCCAGCGTCTCGATGACGCGCTGCACATTGCCGCCCTGGCGCAGCAGCGCCTGCTCGATCAGTGCTTTCTCGACCAACTCGACCTGCTGGGCCAGGGTCAAGGGCGCGTCGGTGCCGGTCAGCAACGGCTCGGCGCCGCCTTCCAGCACATGGCGATCGGCAACATTGCGCATCTCCCGAACATTGCCCGGCCAGTCGTGCGCCATCAGCTCGCGCAGCTTGGCCGGCTGCGGCTCCGGCCGCTCGCAGCCGTAGCGCTCGGCGGCCTGGGCGCAGAAATGCTCGAACAGCAAGGGGATGTCCTCGCGGCGCTCGCGCAGCGGCGGCAGCTCCAGCACTGCGACATTGAGCCGGTAGTAGAGATCGGCGCGGAACTTTCCTTCGTCGGCAAGCTGCAGCAGATCGGCCTTGGTTGCCGCGATCACCCGCACATCGAGCCGGATCTCCTCGTTGGATCCAAGGCGCTCCAGCTTGCGCTCCTGCAGCACGCGCAACAGCTTGATCTGCAGCGCGACCGGCATGGTCTCGATCTCGTCCAGCAGCAGGCTGCCGCCATTGGCATGCTCCAGCTTGCCGATGCGCCGCTTGGCCGCCGAGGTGAAGGCGCCACTCTCGTGGCCGAGCAGTTCGCTCTCGAACAGGGTCTCTGGCAGGCCGCCGCAATTGATGGCGACGAAGTGCCGGTCGCGGCGCCGGCTGTGCTCGTGCAGGCAGCGCGCCACCAGCTCCTTGCCGGTGCCGGTCTCGCCGAGGATCATCACATCGGCCGAGGTCGCCGCCAGGCGCAGCACGCGCGCGCGCAGCTGCTGCATCACCGCGGACTGGCCGAGCAACACCGACTCGATGCCGCTCCTGGCTTCCAGTTGCTCGCGCAGTTCCTCGACCTTGGCGCGCAGCAGGCGCTTCTCGATCGCCCGCTGCACGGTGTCGACAAAGCGTTCCGGCGCGAACGGCTTCTCGATGAAGTCGTAGGCGCCCAGGCGCATCGCGCGCACCGCCATCGCCACATCGCCATGGCCGGTGACCAGCACCACCGGCAGGCCGGGGTCGTCGACCAGCAGGCGTTCCAGCAGGCTCACCCCGTCCATGCCGGGCAGGCGCACATCGCTGACCACCACATTCGCCTGGCCCGGCACCCAGGCGGCCAGCAGTTGCTCCGCCGACGCGTAGGCGCGCACCGCCAGCCCAGCCAGTTCCAGGGTCTGGCTCAGGCTGTCACGCACTTGCTCGTCGTCCTCCACGTAGAGGACCTCGAATCCCTCAAACATCGCCATCGTCTCCATCGTCTGCCGCCGCCACATCGAAACGGAAGCACATGCCCTGCGGCCCCGGATCGGGCTGCAGATGGCTGCCGAACTCACGCACGATCTGTGCCGAGATCACCAGGCCCAGGCCCAGGCCTTCGCCGGCCGGCTTGGTGGTGAAGAAGGGCTCGAACAGGCGCTCGCGCACCGCGTCGCTGATGCCCGGCCCGCTGTCCTGGATCGCGATGTGCACGCGGCCGCCGCGGCGCTCGGCCTGCAGGCGCAGCCGGCGCAGCGGCCGCCCGGCCATCGCGTCGATGGCGTTGCCAAACAGATTCACCAGCACCTGCTCCAAGCGCGTGCCGTCGCAGCGCAGCGCCAGGCCCTCGGGGATCTGCAGCACCAGCTCAACCTCCTGCTCGCGCAGCCGGTGCTCCAGCAGCAGCAGCGCATTGCCCGCCGCATGGGCCAAGCCGACGGTCTCCAGTTGGCCGTCGGCACGGCGCGCGAAGCCCTTGAGCTGCCGCGTCAGCCGCGCCATGCGCTCGACGGCCGACGCGATCGACGCGAGATTGCGGCGCACCGCATCGCTGCGGCCGGCGTCCATCAGCCGCGGCGTGTTGCCGGCCAGCGCGCTGAGCGCCGTCAGCGGCTGGTTCAGCTCGTGGGCCAGGCCGGCCGAGAGCTGGCCCAGCACGGCCAGCTTGCCGGCCTGCACCAACTCCTCCTCGGCCTGCTGGCGCTGCGCGATCTGTGTTTGCAGCTCGGCGTTCGCCTCGCGCAGCTCGCGGGTTCGTGCCTGCACCTGGCGTTCGAGGTCGTCGCGCGCCTCGGTCAGCTGCTGGCGCGCCGCCAGCAACTGGGCCAGCGCGCCCCGCCGGTACAGGTAGTAGCTGGCCAGCAGGCCGATCAGGCCGCCCAGCGCCGCGCCGCCCCAAGCGGTGCGGCGCGCCTCGCGCAGCAGCTCGCTGGGATCGGACAGCGTCAGCATGCGCAGGCCCAGCGCCGGCAGCGGGCGCTCCTGGGCGAGGAACTGCGGCGCAGCACCCTCGGGCATGTCCGGCGGGCTCAGGCGCAGCAACTGCGCGCCACGCACCGCACCGACGCGCTCGCTCCAGCGCAGCACGCCCAGCGGCCGCGGCGCGTAATGCTGGGCCTCCTCGGGCGGCAACCAGGGCCAGCGCGTGCGCTCCAGGCCGGCGACCCAGCGCAGATGCTTCCAGGCTGGCACCGAGCTCAGGATCAGCACCTCGTTGGCGTCGAGAACCAGCAACTTCTCGCTGCGCGAGCGCACGCCCAGATCCACCCAGGTCGCTTCCAGCGGCGCCAGGTTCAGGCGCACCACCACCTGGCCGAGCTCGCGCCCGCCCTGGCGCAGCGGCGCCGCGTGGAAGAAGTCGGTGCTGCCATCCTGCGCGGCGAAGAAACCCGGCCGGCCGCTGCGCAGCGCCGCCGCCACGCGCTCCAAGCGCTCGCGCTCCAGCAAGGGCAGCGGCAGCGCCGCGCTGCCGGCCCGCCAGCGCCCGTGGGCGTCGACCAGGTAGATGAGCTGCGAACCGGCGCGCGCATTGATCTGCGCCAGCCGCCGCTCGGCCGCGGGCAATGCCGCGTCTTGCTCAAAGGCCGCCAGCACCGCCTCGTGCTGGCCAACCAGGGCGGGCAGGTGCGCCAGGCGCGCGGTCTCCGCCTCCAGCGTGCCGGCGTACAACTCCAGGCGCTCGACGGCCAGCTCGGCCAGGCGCTCCAGCCCGGCGCGCTCGGCCCAGCGCAGGCCCAGGGTGTAGCCGGCCAGCGCCAGCAGCAGCGCGGCCAGGGTGGCCAGATTGGCCAGCAGCAGTCGGGACAAAGGCCTTTGCAAGCCGGCTCCTAGGGTTAACTCGCGGGCGGTCGATCACACCGTCCTCGACGCCTCAGTGTGGCTCACCGCACCCGGCTCGGGAGCCCCCGACAGCGCGCCCTCCGATCAGGGCGCTGCCACCTAGGGTGATCACGGACTGGCACGCAAGCTGCTGAACGAAGCACATCACATGCCCGGCGCCTCGCCGACATCCCCATGGAAATCTTCATTCAGCAGTGCATCAACGGTTTGGTGCTTGGGAGCATGTACGC
>VFQP010000719.1_pt1 | contig 55447 bp, 52 predicted proteins | sample 3512351 | NCBI WGS metagenome assembly VFQP01 (sample SAMN10412372, study PRJNA504923) | tailings metagenome | isolation source: Relicate 1 Philex TSF1 revegetated site | place: Philippines: Tuba, Benguet | collected 2017-08-29 | reverse complement strand
GCCAGTGAACCCCGACCCGCCGAGGCTGAGCGGGCGGCTGCAGGCGGCGTGGGCAGGGTGCCCTCTCCCGCCTTGGTCAGCGCCACGCGCGGCACCGTGCTGTCAGCCGGAGCGGCTGCCGTGGCCGCGGCCTTGCTGCCACTGGCCACACGACGCGCCGGCACCGTGAGGCGCTGCCCCACGCGCAGTGGCGCACCGTCTGTCGTGGCAATGCCATTGCGACGCGCCAGTTCCTGCCACTGATGCCCGTCGCCGTAATAGCGGGCCGCGAGGCTCCACAGCGTCTCGCCGGGCTTGACCACGTGCGTGGTGGTGGAGGGCTGGCGTGCCGGTTGCGCCTGCGCCTGCGACGCGGCCTGCGCGGCGGCGGAGTCGGAGGCCTGCGCGTCTGCGGATTGCGCGCTCTGCGCGTGCACCACGCGAGGCCGCCACACGATGAGCAGCGCGGCGGTGGCCACCACGGCCATCAGCAGGCGATAAAGCAGCGCGGCAGCCTGCCGCGAGGGCATGACCGACGTGGACTGCGCTCGACGGACAGCGCGCATCGCACAACCTCTACGAAGTAAGGAAGTCATCCCGCACCCCTCCCATCGATCGGGTGATCGTCTGGGTGCGGGCCCCCTCACCTCGAGGCGCGGGGGCTCACACCGGAGACGCCTGCGACGATGTCACGTAACGCCGTGAATCATCACGCGGACGGCGGGCTCTGTCACACCGCTGCGGTGCACTGTGCCCGGCGTCACGTGAGGTCAGAACGGCAGGTCGTCGTCCTCGTCTTCGAGGGCGCCGGGGAAGTCGTTGAAGTCGTCACCACCCGCGGCAGGTGCCGCCGCAGCCTTGGGGCGCGAGGCCGGGGCGGAAGAGCGACGCGGCGCACTGTCCATGTCGTCGCCGCCACCACCGCCACCTGCACGGCCACCGAGGAGCATGAGCTCCTTGACCTTGATCTCGGTGGTGTAGCGCGTCTGCCCGTCCTTGTCCTGCCACTGACGGTACTCGATCTCGCCCTCCACGTAGACCTTCTCGCCCTTGCGCACGTACTTCTCCACGACATCGGCGAGACCGCTGCCGCGGGCGCTGTTCCACACCACACAGCGGTGCCACTCGGTCTTTTCCTGCTTGTTGCCGTTGGCATCGTTCCAGGTGCGACCCGTGGCCAGCGAGAACGTGGCCACGCGGCCTCCCGTCCCCACGGTGCGCACTTCGGGGTCGCCCCCCACATTGCCGATCAGGATGGCCTTGTTCAGACTGCGGCTCACGGTACCTCCTTGCGATGAACGAGCGGGTGATGTGATTCGAGAGACTTTCGGAACACTGGGGTGGCGCCGGTCCTACGGCACCCATGCTAAGGCCTGACCTGCGTGACAGTTGCACCATTCACACGCACATCGTGCTCTGGCAACGCAAGCCGCAGGGGCCAGGATTGTGCAACAAACGTCAGTGTGAACGTGATGGCGGGGCGGCGTGGTCGTCAGCAGAACGCGATGAAGGCGCCGAGGCGCCTCGCGCGCGTCGCATCACGAGCGCGTCTTCGGCCGGCTGTTGGTAGTATTGGCGACGACGGCCGACCTGGACGAAGCCCTGCGCGGCATAGAGCGCGCGCGCGGCTGCATTCGACTCGCGTACCTCCAGAAATATAGCCTCGGCCAGCGCCTCGTCGGCGGCCGCCAGCGATTCCTGCAGCAGCGCCCGCCCCACCCCGCGGCCACGCCAGGCGGGGTGCGTGGCAATATTGGCAATCTCGCCCTCGCCCCCGGCCAAGAGCATCGCGCAGTAGCCGCAGACCTCGCCATTGGCGGCCACCGCCACACGCAGTCTGGCATAGCCGCGCGGTATCAGCTCGGCGAAGGCACTGCGCGGCCAGGCGTCACTGAAGGACGCAGCCTCGATGGCGGCCACGGCGGTGAGATCGCCCTCCTGCATGGCCCGAATCGTGATGGCCGGCCCGCGGGCGGTTGCGTGCACCATGCCCTCCCGCCTCAGGTGGGGAGCGCCACGCCGTGTGCGGCTTCCCACTTGACCTGCGCTTCAGCGAGTCGCCCGTAGTCGGGCTCCCAGTCGCTCAGCGACACGGGCGCATCACGCCAGGCGCCGGCCACCCGCAGACAGGCGGCCGCGTCGGGCCACAGCGCAGCCACCGACGGCAGGGCGGCCAATTCTTGGCCGACAGCCACGCGCTGCTCCGGCGCGCTGCCCGCAGCCAGCGCCTCCACCGACACCCGCGAGAGCGGCCCGTCGGATTCGACCCGTCCATCGGCGTGGCGCCGGACCCCCTGCACATACCGCTCGCCGCGCAGCGCATCCGCGTGCAACAGATAGCGCCCCGCCGGCAGCTCGGGTGGCAGCACCGCCGCGGCCAACACCAGCGAGGGCACGGCATAGAGCGGGCGCCCCGCCCCATGCGCCAGACCCTTGGCCAGCGAGGCCGCTATGCGCAATGAGGTGAACGATCCCGGGCCGGCGCCGCATACCACCGCACCGAGGGCGGCAGGAGTGAGCTGGGCATCGGCCAGCAGCTCCTGGATGGCCGGAAACAGCTGATCTTCGCGGCCGACCCCCATGGTCACCCGACGTACTCTGGCCGGCTGCGCACCGGCCAGCAGAGCCACCGAGCCCTGCGCGGTGGCGGCCTCCACCACCAGAATGGGCTGCAATTCGTTGAGCGCCGTCACGCGCTCATTCTACTCAGCGCCGAAGCCGGGTGACAGGCTCGGGCGCGGTTTCCGACGCAGATGATGACGCCGCGTCGATCCGCTGCCAATCAGGCGGCCGAGGAGCGGTGTGCTGCCTCGGGAGCGTGCGATGGCAGATGCGGATGCGGCACGAGTGCGTGCAGCGCCTCGAATCCCACTTCCGTGACCTGCGACAAGTCGGCAAAGGTGCCCGACTCGGCCAGCGCCACCGCGGCGTCGAACACCTGCGGATCGAAGGCCGTGCCGCGATCACGGGCCATGATGTCCACCACGGTCTGCACGGGCAGGCCCGCCCGGTAGGGACGCGTGGCGCTCAGTGCCTCGTACACATCGGCCACCGCCAGCACGCGCGCCGTGTACGAGAGCTGCTCGCCCTCGATGCGCCAGGGATAGCCGCGTCCATCGAGTCGCTCATGATGCCGCGCCGCATCGGGCGCAAAGTGGCGGAAGGCGCTCACGTGATCGAGAATGTCCTTGGTCCACTGCGGATGCTTGCGAATGGTCGCGAACTCCTCGTCGGTGAGCTTGTCGGGCTTGTCGAGAATGCGGTTGGACACGCCCAGCTTGCCGATGTCGTGCAGCAGGCCCGCGCGCAGCACCTGACGCGTGTCGGCAAGGTCGCTGCCCATGGTCGACACGATGCCCACCGCATAGCGCGCCACATTGGTGGAGTGGCGCGCGGTGAAGGGGGTCTTGGCATCGATGACGGCGGCGAAAGCATGACTGATGCGGTCGAGCCGTTCATCGGTGGCCACAAGCGGCGTGCTGCTCGGCTCCAGCGCCACCACCGACTCGTCGAGACGGTCGAAATCGGCGAGCCGCGCCCACCAGTCACTGTCGTTGTGCCATTTGCGCAGCAGGTCGACGAGTCGCGGCTCAAACCAGGTGCCACGACGGGCCTTGGCCATATCCAGCGCGGCCCTCACGCCGTTCTCACTCCAGTAGGCCTCAACCGTCTGCGCCAGCAGCAGGATGCGCGAAAGCAACGGGATGTCGTCGCCGGCAATGCCGAAGGGATGCCCCACGCCGCACCAGTGCTCGTCCACGTACAGGATGGCGTCACTGGTGGCGCGCGGAAACCCCAGCACCTGTGCGATCTGCGCGCCGCGCTCGCAGCGCGTCTGGATGATCTCGCGGGTGAACGACGGGGTGCGGGCGACGGCGAGAAAGTGCCTTATGCGCGCGAAGGGATTGCGTCCCACACCGCAGTTGCGCGCCGTGCGCATGGCGAGACGGAACTTGTCGTGCCAATCCACCAGGCGCATGCTGCGCTTGAGTTCCTGATCATCACTGCCGAACAGCGCGGCCATGCGCGCCGCATTGCTGCTGCAGCCGGAATCCTTGAGCAGCGCCGCGTAGTACAGTGCGCCCCGTGTGTCGCCGTCCAGCCCCAGGTCATCAGCCAGTCGCATGGCGATGAGTGTGGTGCGCAGTGTGTGGCCGGGACGCTGGCCCTCCGTCAGATCGAGCGCATACGTGAGCGCGCCGATGACTTCGGCGAGGCGCACGTCGCCGCGGGCCATGGCGACCGACGGCAGTGCGGTTGATGGAGTGAGACGGGACACGGCAACGGGAATCAGAGTCAGTCAGGAGGTCGCGCAGACCCCACCTGAGTCAAGACGACTCGGCCCGTCATCGGGTCAAGAACGCAGCGGCTCCAGCGCAGAACGAATACGCAGGACCCGTCGGTCCGGATGTTCGCCGTCGTGCGTGAGTGACACGGCAATGACATCAGGCGGCAGCGTGCCCGCTGCGCGATCGGGCCACTCCACCAGCAGCACGGGACTGGTGGCCACGAGTTCATCCCAACCGAGCTGCTGCAGCTCGGTCTCGTTGCGCAGTCGGTACAGGTCGACGTGCACGACGGGACCGTTGGGAGCGTCGTAGTGCTGCACGAGCGAAAAGGTGGGGCTGGTGACGGCGGCGAGATCCTGCACACCCAGGCCGGCGCAGAGTGCCCGCGCCAGTGTGGTCTTGCCCGCGCCCAGGTCGCCTTCGAGCGTGACAATGGCGGGACGGGGCAGCGCGGCGCCCACGGCGCGCCCCCAGGCCTCGAGCGTTTCGAGGTCCGGAGCGCGTGGCGCACCGCGGCCCAAGAGGTGGGCCAACCGCGATGCCTTATCGTCCACCGCGGCGCCCCCCTGCTCCGCCACGACGCGGCGCACTGCCGGGCGGACGCTTGGGCGCCACCGCGTTGCCGCGCGCCTGCGCCGGGGCCTGTCCCAGCGCCGTCCGCACTTCGAACAGCTGATCGCGCAGGCGTGCGGCCGCTTCGAAGTCGAGCGCCTTGGCCGCCTCGCGCATGGCCACTTCCAGCTCGCCCACGAGTTGCTCCAGTTCCTCGCGGCTGCGCGCCGCCGATTCGCCGCCCAGCTTCTTGGGAGCAGGCGCGGCGCCTTCGCGCTCCTCGCGGGCATCGGCCACGCGGGTGATGAAGCGCACCTCGTCGACACTCTTGGTCACACCGCGCGGCACGATGCCATGCGCGAGGTTGTGCTCGTGTTGCATGGTACGACGCCGCGCCGTTTCGTCGAGCGCGCGCTGCATGGAGCCGGTGATGCGATCGGCGTAGAGCACCGCCGTGCCGTTGAGATTGCGCGCGGCGCGTCCGATGGTCTGAATGAGCGAGCGGTCGCTGCGCAGGAAGCCTTCCTGGTCGGCGTCGAGAATGGCGACGAGCGACACCTCGGGCATGTCGAGGCCTTCGCGCAGCAGGTTGATGCCCACCAGCACATCGAACTCGCCGAGTCGCAGGCCGCGCACGATTTCCATGCGCTCGATGGCGTCGATGTCGCTGTGCATGTAGCGCACCCGCACACCCATTTGCTGCAGGTAGTCGGTGAGGTCCTCGGCCATGCGCTTGGTGAGCGTGGTGACGAGCACCCGCTCGCCCTTGCGTTCGCGCAGACGGATCTCGTGCAGCAGGTCGTCCACCTGTCCCTTCACGGGACGAATTTCGACCACCGGATCAAGCAGGCCCGTGGGGCGGATGACCTGCTCCACCACCACACCCTCACTGAGCTGCAGCTCAAGTTCGCCGGGCGTGGCCGACACATTCACGAGCCGCGGTACAAGCGCCATGAACTCCTCGAACACCAGCGGCCGGTTGTCGAGCGCACTGGGGAGGCGGAAGCCGTAGTCCACGAGCGTGAGTTTGCGGGCGCGGTCGCCATTGTACATGGCCCGCACCTGCGGCAGCGTGACGTGGGACTCGTCCACCACCACCAGGAACTCGCCGGGCGGGAAGTAGTCGAACAGACAGGCCGGACGTTCGCCGGCTTCGCGGCCACTGATGTGCCGCGAGTAGTTCTCGATGCCGGCGCAGGTGCCGATCTCGAGCAGCATTTCGATGTCGAAGTTGGTGCGCTGCTCGAGCCGCTGGGCCTCGAGCAGCTTGCCCTGCATGTTGAGCTCGGCCAGGCGCCCACCCAACTCGTCACGAATGGCCTTGACGGCCTTCTCGATGGTGGGGCGGTTGGTGATGAAGTGCTTGGCCGGATAGATGGCCATGCGTTCGAGCGTGGCAATGGTGCCGCCGGTGACCGGATCGATTTTCGAGATGCGTTCGACCTCGTCGCCCCAGAGCTCGATGCGCACGGCCTGCTCCTCATAGGCCGGAAAGATCTCCACCGTGTCGCCGCGCACGCGGAAGGTGCCGCGATCGAAGGCCACGTCGTTGCGCAGGTACTGAATGCCCACCAGTTCACGCAGAATGTCATCGCGGGCCACCTGCTGCCCGCGCGCGATGCTCACCATGCGCTCGCGATACGACACCGGATCACCGAGGCCGTAGATGGCCGACACCGTGGCCACGATGATGACATCCTCGCGCTCCATGAGCGAGCTCGTGGCGCGCAGGCGCAGGCGGTCGATGTCCTCGTTGATGCTGGCGTCCTTCTCGATGTAGGTGTCGCTCGAGGGGACGTAGGCTTCGGGCTGGTAGTAGTCGTAGTACGAGATGAAGTACTCGACGGCATTGGTGGGAAAGAAGGACTTGAGTTCCCCGTAGAGCTGCGCCGCCAGCGTCTTGTTGTGCGAGAGCACCAGCGTGGGCCGCCCGTAATTGGCGATGACATTGGCCATGGTCATCGTCTTGCCGGAGCCGGTGACGCCAAGCAGCGTCTGGTAGCGATCGCCGCGCGTCAGCCCGGCGGTGAGTTCGGCAATGGCCCGGGGCTGGTCACCGGCGGGCGCAAACGGGGTCTCCAGACGGAAGGGACTCGACATTCCCGAAATATAGCGGGTTGTCGGGTTTTCTTCGCCCCCCCCCACCCTCCCCCCAGTTGTTCCTGCAACCGGGTCGCGTGGACCGTTCAGGACCAGCGAGGTCTCAGTCGTCCGCGGTGATCTTTTCCCGGCGACTCACCACCGCAATGCCCTTCACGCGCCGCGCGGCCTTCATGATGCGCTCGAGGTGGGCGAGGTTCTCCACTTCCACCATGGCCGAGCCCGTCACCTTGCCGTCGGTGGTCTTGAGCTCGAAGCTCTTGATGTCGGTGCCGGTGGCACTCACGGCCGCCGCCACGTCGGCGTAGAGCCCGCGGCGATCGGTGCCCTCCATGGCGAGTCGCACCACAAAGCGCTCGCCGGCCATTTCCTGCCAATCGATCTCCAGCCGCCGCTCCGGCTCATGCGCCAGGAGCAGCAGGTTGGGACAGTCGCCGCGGTGGATGCTCACACCGCGGCCGCGGGTCACATAGCCCACCACATTGTCGCCCGGCACCGGCTGACAACACTGCGCGTAGCGCACCAGCAGACCGTCGGCCCCCTGAATGCGGATGCCCTTGCCGGTGCCACGCACGCGATCGACGATGCGCTCGAGCGTGCTGGGCTTCTCCTGCGGCTCGGGGGCGCTCTCGAGCTCCGGATGCAGGGCCTTGAGCACCTGCATGACATGCACATCGCCCGCCCCCACTGAGGCAATGAGCTGTGGTGTGTCCTTGAGCTTGAGCAGCCGCGCCACCGGCTGGAGCTTGTCGTCGTCGGCCTTGGGCAGACGGCGCCGGCGCAGTTCGCGCTCGAGAATCTCGCGGCCCAGGCGCATGGCCGAAGAGCGCTCCTCGAGGCGCAGGAGCTGGCGAATCTTGTGGCGCGCCTTGCCGGTGCGCACGTGTGCCAGCCAGTCGCGACTGGGCTTGGCGTTCGGATTGGTGAGAATCTCCACCGTCTCCGAATTTTTCAGCTCGCGCGAGAGCGGCGCGATGCGGCCATTGACCTTGGCGCCCGCGCAGCGCGCACCCACCTGCGAGTGCACCGCGAAAGCGAAGTCCAGCGGCGTGGCGCCCTTGGGCAACTGGATGACGTCGCCCGTGGGCGTGAAGACGAAGATCTCGTCCTGATACAGATCGAGCTTGAGGAACTCGAGGAATTCGCCCGGTGTCTCGGCATCGAGCTGCAGCTCGAGCACCTGACGGAACCAGGCCAACTGCCGGTCCAGTTCATCCGCGTTGCGCGTGTTCTCCTTGTACAACCAGTGCGCCGCGATGCCGTAGTCGGCCGTGCGGTGCATGTCGCGCGTGCGAATCTGGATTTCGAAGAGCTGCCGCCCGGGCCCGAACACGGTGGTGTGCAGCGACTGGTAACCGTTGCTCTTGGGCTGCGCGATGTAGTCCTTGATGCGCTCCTGCACCGGTGTCCAGCCATCGTGAATGACACCCAGCGCGTGATAGCACTCGAGCACATTGGGCACGATGACACGAATGGCCAGCAGGTCGTAGATGTCCTCGTAGGGACGATCCCGCTGCTGCATCTTCTTGTAGATGGACCACAGGTGCTTGGGACGCCCCGTGACTTCCACATCGGCAATGCCCGCTTCGGCCAGCCGCTTTTCGAGCGGCTCCTTCATCTGCGAGATGAGCGCCTCACGCTCACCGCGCTTGGCCGCCACCAGCCTGGCCAGCGTCTTGTAGGCCTCGGGCTCGAGATGTTTGAACGCCAGGTCCTCGAGCTCCCAACGCACCTTGGCCATACCGAAGCGGTGGGCCAGCGGGGCGTAGAGGTCGCGCGTTTCCTGCGCGATGCGCCGCCGCTTTTCGGGAGCCAGCCAGTCGAGCGTGCGCATGTTGTGCAGACGGTCGGCCAGCTTGATGAGGATGACCCGCGCATCCTTGGCAATGGACAGCAGCAGCTTGCGGTAGTTCTCGACCTGCCGCTCCTCCCGCGACGACATGGGGAGGTTGGCGATCTTGGTGAGACCGTCGACGATCTGCGCCACCTCGGCCCCGAACTCCCGCTCCACATCGCTGATGGACACGTCGGTGTCCTCGACGATGTCATGCAGCAGACCACAGGCCACGGTGGTGGTGTCGAGCTGGAGGTCGGCCAGAATGCGCGCCACTTCCACGCAGTGCGAGACATAGGGCTCGCCGGAATGCCGCACCTGCCCCGCATGGGCCACGTCGGAGAACCGATAGGCGCGCACGAGCAGGTCGTGGTCGAGCCGATCATAGGCGCCATCGGCACCCGGCCCGAACCCCGGAATCATCTCGTGCAGCGCGATCGTCGTCACAACAGGCCTGCCTCCGCAAAACTGACATAGCGACCACGTCCGACAATGACGTGATCATGCACCGGGATGTCGAGCAGGCGCCCGGCCGCCACCAACTGCTCCGTCACCGCGCGATCTTCTGCACTCGGCGTCGGATCACCGCTGGGATGGTTGTGCACCAGGATCACCGCGGCCGCCCGCTCGGCAATGGCCTCGCGAAAGACCTCGCGCGGATGCACCAGCGACGAGTTGAGCAAACCCCGCGTGACCAGCACATCCCGCTCAAGCCGATGCTGCGCGTCAAGAATGGCCACGTGGAATTCCTCCACCGGTGCATCCTGCAGTCGCGGTGCATAGGCCGCCGCCACATCACGCGGCCCACGCAGTGGCATTCCGGCTTCGCGCGCCTCGCCCGTCATGCGTCGACCGAGTTCGAGCGCCGCCTGCACCACCGCCGCCCGCGCCTCACCCACGCCGTGCGCCCGCGTGAGCGAGGCAAAGGGCATGGCCGCAAGACGCCCGAGCGACCCCCCACACTGATCAAACACCTGCTGGGCGCAGCTCAAGGCGGACGCCCCGCGCGGCCCCGAGCCGAACAGCAACGCGAGCAGCTCCGTGGTGCTCAGGGCCTGGGCCCCGAGCGCCCGCAAGCGCTCACGCGGCCGTTCGGCAGACGGCAGCTCCTTGATACTAAGACGGGACGCGGGAAACTGGCTAGTGACCGGGACGGCAGAAGACGTCATGCGAAACTCCACACGGGATGGCGGGTTGGTGTGGCGGCCGGATGCCGCGCCGCCCACTATGCCACCGGGTGGGCCCGGAGGCGGTACCATCGCGCCGCCACTCCTATCTTTTCAACGCAGCACGAATCGGCTGGCGCCCGCGTGATACGTCGTCGCAGCATGCACGACCCCGATCCGACGTGAGTCGGCGTACCCAGTTCCTTCGCCCTATCCACGTGACCCAGCACACCACGTTCGACCCCAAAAGCGATGCCGAGTGGGAGGCCCTCCGCCTCCTCGGCCATCGCATGCTCGATGACCTCTTCGATGTCACCCGCGCCCTGCCGCACACGCCCGCCTGGCGACCGATGCCGTCCCACAAGGCGGCGCTGTTCGAGGAAGCCGGGCCGGAGACCGGGGCCGGGGCCGAAGCCGTATACGAGCAGTTCCGTCAGCACGTTCTGCCGTATGGCAATGGCAACTGGCATCCACGGTTCTTCGGCTGGGTACAGGGCAACGGGACACCGCTGGCCATGCTGGCGGACCTGCTGGCCTCGGGAATGAACCCGCACCTGGCCGGCTTCAATCAGGCACCCGCGGCGGTTGAACAGCAGGTCATTCGCTGGCTCGGTGAATGGATGGGCATGCCCGGCGCCAGCGGCTTGTTCGTGACCGGTGGCACGATGGCCAACGTGCATGGTCTGGCCTGCGCCCGCATGGCCATGGGTGAGCGCCTCGGGCGCAATCCGCGCCGCGACGGCGTGCAACACTGGCCCGCGCAGGCTGGTGGCGACCCCGTGCAGCCAACGCAGGGCCCGCTGGTGTTCTATGGCTCCACCGAGACTCACTCGTGGGCCCGCAAGGCCGCCGAGTGGCTGGGACTGGGTGACCGCGCCTTTGTGCGTGTGCCCACAGGCGCCGATCATCGCGTGGATATCGGCGCGCTGCAGGCGCAGATGGTGGCAGATCGCGCGGCCGGTCTTGTGCCCTTTGCCGTGGTCGGCACGGCGGGCACCGTCAATGCCGGTGCGGTGGACGACCTGGATGCACTGGCCGATGTGGCTGCGTCCAACGGGCTGTGGTTCCATGTGGATGGTGCCTTCGGGGCCCTGCTGGCGCTGAGCCCGCGCCACCGTCACCTCCTGCACGGCATGTCACGCGCCGACTCACTGGCGTTTGATCTGCACAAGTGGGGCTCCATGCCGTTTGAATGTGCCGTGGCCCTGGTGCGCGACCCGGCCGTGCACACGGCGGCGTTCCGCAGCAGCGCCGCGTATCTCGGCGCCCTGCCCCGGGGAGTGAGCGCCGGTGGTCAGCCGTTCAACGACGTGGGACTCGACCTCACACGCGGCTTCAAGGCGCTCAAGGTGTGGATGCAACTGAAGGCAGATGGGGTGCACAAGTTTGGCGCGCTCATCGAGCAGAACATCGAACAGGTGCAGCGGTTTGCGCAGCGGCTTGATGCCCACCCGGAGTTCGAGCGTGTTGGCCCCAGTCCGCTCAATGTGTTGTGTTTTCGTTATCTGCCGGCGGCCAGCTCAGGCAACACGTCACATGAAGTGCATGCCGAGTTCGTGGACGAGGTCAATCGTGAGCTGCTGATGCGGGTGCAGGAGCGCGGCGTGGCGGTGCCTTCCAGCACGATCGCGGACGGACGCTTCGTTCTGCGCATGGCGCATGTGAACCACCGCACCACGGACGCCGACATGGACGCCGTGTTCGATGCGCTGCTGGAGATTGGACGTGAGGTGTCGGCCGAGTTTTCGGTGAACAGAGGGCAGCAGGCGCGCTGACATCGACGGTTGATTCACGGGAAAACAAAACGGCGGGGGCCCGAAGGCTCCCGCCGTTTGTCTTCGCACGCCGCACGATGTGCGTGGCCTCAGCCGCCGCGAGGCTTGGCGGTGCGACCACCGCCGCCCCCGCCGCCACCAGCCGACCCACCGCCGCCAACCGAACCACCCGAGGAGCCAGTACCGGACCCACCCGACGGGTAGTAGGACGGACGCGGCGCCACGCCTCCGCCACCGCCCTGGGCGCCGCCCGGAACAGTGCCTCGCGTATAACCGAGGCCGTTCACCGCACGGCCTCGCGGCGTGACTCCAACGCCTCCACCGCCCTGCCCCGGATCAACCGGCGGCCGATTGACGATGATGATCGGCCCCTGGCCATAGAGCGGCCAGCCCCAGGGACCACCCCAGCCGAAGCCGCCAGCACCGTAGCCCAGCGGACCATACGGACTGAAGCGCCAGCCCCAGGGATCGAAGGGATCCCACATGCCGTAGTAGGCCGAGCGGAAGCCCCAGCCAAAACCCCAGGCCCCCATGCCGCCCGGTCCATAGCAGAACTCGTTCATGTTGCCGCAGCGCGACTGGTTTTCCTGCGGCACCTCGGCAATGGCCGTACCGGCCTGGCGACCGGCCGCCGTCAGCGCGTCATTGGGGCGGAGCGTGAAAGCCCTGGGGTTGTCGAGCGCCACCAGGAGGTCGATGACCCGCTCGGGCATACCGCCATCGGCCAGTGCCACCAGGCGCTTGGCGTCGAGGTCAAAGCGCAGCCCCATCTCGGCCACCCAGGCCTCGGTGAGCGCGGGCGGCGCCTGCACGGACACATCGAGCACCTGACCGAGCGTGAGCGGCGCGCCGGCGGCGAGACGCGAAGTGCGCGACGAACGCACCGTGCCGAGATCACCGGGCGCGCCGCTGTCACCGGCGAAGCGGAAACGCGCCACCGTGGTGGCCGTGCTCGTGCCCACCTCGATGGTCTGCAGCTGCAACCACTCGCCGGTCGAGGCGATGGACATCAGGCCCGTCTCGGTGCGACGGATGCCCCGATCGCAGTTGAGCTCCGCGCGCAGCAGGAGGCGCGTATCGTTGGCCAGCCATTCGGCACGCTCCGTGCCCCGGCACTCGTCCACCACCTTCTCGGTGGGGCGGCCTGGCACGGGAAGGGCCTGACGGGAGAGCTCCCGCGACCCGTCGAGCATGACAAGATCGACACTGCCGGCCACTCGGGTGGACGGCAGAATGCAGGCGCGGGATGGCACGGCCGGATCGGCACTGCCCACGCGGCGTTCCGGCGCGCCCACGGTTTCCCAGCAGCCAATCCAGGGCTGGAAGCGCTCATCGAGCCGCGCGCTGTCCTGCGCTTCGGCCGGCGCCACCAACGGAGAGAAGCCGCCGAGGCCCACCAGGACTCCGGCAGCCAGCGTGACGGACGACGCGACCGTCTGCACGCGACGCAGCATTGTGGTCATGATCCGGTCCTCAGAGGCGGAAGAAGAAACCAGCGGTGAATCCGAGCCCCGACAGCGCGATGCGGTCAAAGCCCTCGAAGTCCTGCCCGGTGGGCGCCCGGGCATGATCGTAGCGCAGCTCCGTGGTGAGGCCGACGTTGCGCGAGAGACTCCAGTTGGTGCCGAACGCGCCGTACGCCATGCCCGCCCATCCTCTCGTCTCGAAGCGATCGGCAAAGACGTCCATGGTCTGGAAGTCCACAAAATCACCGCGCTGCGAGAAACGATAATTCATGGCGCCGCCGCCCGCTGCGACGTAGGGCACGACACGGGACGGCACCCAGGCGTAGCGACTGATGGACCGACCGGCCGGCAGCAGGTTGTACTTGAGCCCCAGCGTGAGCGGCACCCGGCGGAAGGTGGTGGACTGCTCGATGGGACGGTCGTTGTTGTCGATGAAGTCCCGGTATTCCGAGCCGACGCGGCGACTGCTGACGCCGGCGGTGAGCTGCAGTTCGAGCCGATCCTTGAGTGCGACCGAGATGTCGGCCACACCGCCCAGGGAAAGGAAATCGCCCCGATCCACGGTGAGCTGCTGCGACACGAAGTCAAAGAGCTCGGAGTTGGCATCGGGGCGCATGGCACCGCCACGCAAGGCAAATGTCGCGCGGGGCTGACGGAAGAAATACCCGTCACCACCGCGGGGTTGTGCATTCCCACTGTCCCACGGCACTGCGCTGAGGAGGAGTACGACCGTTGCGGCCAATCGCCTGGTCATGGAAGGCTCCAGAAGGAGGGAGAGACGTTCACCGAAACGTGATACCGCGCACCTTGCGGTGAGGTTCCCGGCCTCATGTTCCCAGGTTCCCGTCCGGGCCCCGCGGCCGTTCTGTCGCAGGCGGTCCGGCTACCGGCCGCGGGCTGGCCCCCTTCGGGAATCCGCTCCGCTGCCCTGCCGCACCCGCCTGCCCGGGCCGGCGCCTGGCCCCGCCGTGAACGGGGCCAGTCTACCGGTGACCGTCAGCGCCTCGTCAGAGATGGGCGCCGTGGCACTTCTTGAACTTCTTGCCGGAACCGCAGGGACAGGCATTGTTGCGCGGGGTCTGCTCCCAGCCATCGGGCAGAGCTCCCCCGTCCGCCGCCAGCGAGCGCACCGAACCCGCCCCCACCACCGATGGCGCGCCGCGGGCCACAATCCGCGCCGCCTCGGTCGTCACCGCGGCGTCATCGTCTTCGTCATCGTCCGCGTCGCCGTTGCCGGCATGAGCCGCCGACAACAGCTCCTCGGGCGGGATGTCTTCGAGGATGCCCAGGGCGTTGTAGCGGCGCGTGGGACGCGCCCCTTCGTCACGCGTCGGCGCCTCCTCGGGCATGGGCGGCGCGAAGGCCTCCATGGGCGCGGGCTCGAACACGAGCTGCGCCTTCAGGAAGCGCTCCGTGAAGGTGTTGGCCAGATCGTGCATGAGGTCCACGAACATCGTGTACGCATCCTGCTTGTACTCGACGAGCGGATCCTTCTGTCCCCACGAGCGATAGTGGATGGACGCGCGCAGCTGATCGAGATCGTAGAGATGATCCTTCCACTTCTCATCGATCACGTTGAGCATGACCAGCGCCAGCAGACGGTCGGCAAAGCCATTGCCGTTTTCGTCGGTGACCTGGTTGAGGGTGTCGATCTTCAGCGCAAAGGCCTCGCGCACGGCGGCCACGGCCTGCGCCTGCGCCTCCTCCACCGTGCCGGGGCGCTCGGCTTCGAACGCCGGCACCTGCAGCATGTAGTGCAGCAGCAGGTCCTGTTGCACGAAGGCAAAGTCCCAGTCGGCCGGCTCCTCGAAGGTGGCCAGGGCCTGCTCCACGCGGCGTTGCACACCGCGCTCGAGCATCTTGATGGCCTCGCCCTTGAGCTCCTCACCACCCTCGAGCGCAAAGGCACGCAGCGAGTAGATGACCTCGCGCTGCTGGTTCATGACGTCATCGTACTCCAGCAGGCGCTTGCGCGACTGGAAGTTCTGGAGCTCGACACGCTTCTGTGCCTGTTCGATGGAGCGCGTAATGAGGGGATGCGTGAGCACCTCGCCTTCCTGCGCCCCCATGCGATCCATGAGCTTGGCAATGCGCTCCGACCCGAAGAGACGCATGAGATCGTCTTCGAGCGACAGGAAGAACTGCGACGCACCCGGGTCACCCTGACGGCCGGAACGGCCACGCAACTGGCGATCGATGCGCCGCGATTCGTGACGCTCGGAACCGATGATGTGCAGGCCACCCATCTCGGTGATCTCCACGTCCTTGCCGTCGAGATCCTTGACGATGGAGGGCTTGGCCTCCATGACCCCTTCACCGAGTTTGATGTCGGTACCACGACCGGCCATGTTGGTGGCGATGGTGATGGCGCCCATGCGCCCGGCGTCGGCCACGATCTCGGCTTCACGCTGATGGTACTTGGCGTTCAGCACGTTGTGCTTGAGTCCCGCGCGCGCAAACATGCGCGCGAGCGTCTCCGATGACTCGACACTGGCCGTACCAACCAGCACGGGGAAGCCGAGTTCGTGGAGCCGGCGGGTTTCCTCGACGATGGCGTTGTACTTCTCGCGCCGCGTCTTGTACACGAGGTCCTGGCGGTCATCACGCTGAATGGGCCGGTTGGTCGGGATGACCGACACCTCGAGCCCGTAGATGGCGTGGAACTCGCCCTCTTCCGTTTCCGCCGTGCCGGTCATGCCGGCCAGCTTCTCGTACATGCGGAAGTAGTTCTGGATGGTGATCGTGGCGAGCGTCTGCGTCTCGCCCTTCACCTGCACGCGCTCCTTGGCTTCGACGGCCTGGTGCAGGCCCTCGCTCCAGCGACGACCCGGCATGGTACGGCCGGTGAACTCGTCGACGATGAGCACCTGCCCTTCCTGCACCACGTAGTTGACGTCGCGCTCATAGAGCGCGTGCGCACGCAGCAACTGGTGGATGATGTTGAGGCGCTCGCTCTTGGTGGCGTACTCGCGCTCCACCGCATTGCGGCGCTCCAGCCGTTCGGCCGGCGACGCATCGTGATCCCGATCGATCTGCCCGATGAGCAGCGAGATGTCGGGCAGCACGAAGGTGTCGGGATGATCGGGCGAGAGCCAGTCGAGGCCCTTCTCGGTGAGGTGCACCGTGTGGCCCTTCTCGTCGAGCACGAAGAGCAAATCGTCCTCGAGATCGCGGAAGGCCCGCTTGGCCATGGGCAGCTTGCGATCGGCAATCACGTCGAGCTCGACGCGCTGCACCATCTGCTTGACGCCCGATTCCTGCAGCACTTTGAGCAGGCGCTTGTTCTTGGGACCGCCCAGCTGTGCCTTGTAGAACTGCGTGGCGGCCGTCTGCTGGTCGCCCGACTCCATGGCGCGTTCGCCTTCTGCGACGAGCTGATTGACCAGCTCGTTCTGGCGGCGCACCAGTCGCTCGACGGCCGTGTTGAACTCGGCGTACTGGCCGTCGCTCTCGTTGCCCACCGGACCCGAGATGATGAGCGGCGTCCGCGCTTCGTCGATGAGGATGGAGTCCACCTCGTCGATGAGCGCAAAGATGTGCGGCCGCTGCACCCGCTGTTCGAGCGAGACCACCATGTTGTCACGCAGGTAGTCGAAGCCGAACTCGTTGTTGGTGCCGTAGGTGATGTCGGAGGCGTAGACCGCCTTGCGCTCCCACGACCCCGGCTCGGTGTCGTCGAGACAGCCAACGGTCAGACCGAGCCAGCTGTAGAGATATCCCATCCACTGCGAGTCGCGGCGGGCGAGATAGTTGTTGACCGTGACGAGATGCGCGCCGCGCGCCGGCAGGGCGTTGAGGTAAAGTGGCAGCGTGGCCACCAGCGTCTTGCCCTCACCCGTGGCCATTTCCGCGATGCGGCCGAGATGCAGCTGGATGCCGCCGATGAGCTGCACGTCGTAGGGCACCATGTCCCAGACGAGCTCATGGCCGAGCACCTGCACCTTGTGGCCCTTGAGACGGCGGCAGGCCTCGCGCACGGTGGCAAAGGCCTCGGGCAGCAGTTCGTCGAGCACCTCGGCGATGGTGCTGCGCAGTTCGCCTTCGGCTCCGCCACGCCCGTCGGCGCCCTGCAACTCGTTGTCGAGTCGCTCGCGCTCGGCCGCGTCAGCGGTGTTGTGCTTCTGCGCCTTGAGTTCCGCGATGCGGGCCTCGATGGGGCCGGTGCGCTCCGCGAGGATGGCGCGGAACTTCGCGGTCTGCGCCTGAATCTCTTCGTCAGACAGGGAAGCCAAGCGCGATTCGATCTCGTGGATCTCCTCGAGGATGGGCTGTACCCGCCGCCGTTCGCGCTCGTGGCGCGTGCCGAACACCTTACTGATCAGACCCTTCAGCATATGGACCTCTCGAACCTCATCGGCCAGGGGCTGCGCGCGCGGCCCCGCTGCCCGAAGGCGTCAGGAGTCCGTTGCTGCGCTGGCCCGGGAATTCTCGCGATACAACCCGGTGGATGCGATGTACGTCGCCACGGCATCGGTGACAAAACCGCGAATGCTGCGGCCCGTCGCCACGCGTGCTCGAATCTCGGTTGACGACACGTCCACCCGTCGCACGGCCAGTCGCCTGGCCTGCACGCCGCCGTGCACCAGCTCGTGGTCGCCCACGCCTGCCCCGTCCCGGTCCATCACCACGAGCTGCACTTGCGTGAGCAGGCGATCGATGTCCTTCCAGCGCGGCAGAGTGGGCACGACATCATGCCCCACGAGCAGGTGGAGGTCTGCATCCGGCCAGCGCCGGCGCAGGTCCGCCACGGTGTCAACCATGAAAGATAACCCGCCCCGCTCGATTTCCGCGGGGTCCACGATGCAATCCGGTATGTCGGCAAAGCAGGCCTGGGCCATGGCCAGGCGATGCACTGCGGGCGTCTGCCCATTGCCCTTGAGGGGCTGCTGGGCCGCCGGAATGACCAGCAGGCGATCAAGCGCCAGCTGGTCCCGGACGTCCTGCACCATGAGCAGGTGCCCGACGTGCGGTGGGTCGAACGAGCCGCCGAAGAGGCCGATTCGCAGAGGCGACCGCACGGGTGCCGACCGGATCAGAGGACGGGGTGTGGGCCGGGTCGGGCAAAGGCGACGGGCGAAGACACACTGGCCGGTCGCTCGAGCGATGCCGTGTCGGCAGAGACCGCGCCGCTGCCGGTGCTGTCCTTCGCCACGCGGGCGCTGTCCGCCGGGGCTGCACCACAGGCGGCCACAACCTCGGCGTCACCCGGGTAGGCCTTCCACATGGCCGTGCACGTTTCCGCGGCGTCTTCCTTCCAGCGGATGCGTGTATACAGCTCATGCAGGCGCAGCCACGACAGGCGTGCCGCCCGGGTGGCCGGATAGGTGGTGACGACGTCCTTGAAGTAGATGATGGCCGGGTCGATGGCCCGACGCACCTTGATGTAATGGACGCCCGTGTCGTAGTCCTTCTGGGCGAACCACTCTTCGAGCTGCGTGATGCGACGCTTGGCGTCCTCGGTTTCCTTGGCTTCCGGATACGAGGACAGCAGCGCGCGCAGAATGGACACCGCCTTCTGGCCGTACTCCGGATCAAGATTCGGACGACGCCAGAGGCTCTGATACGACGCCCCGGTGCCCAGCATGGCCATGGGCGCCAGCGTGTCGTCGGGGAACCCATCGGTGACGCGCTCGTAGGCCTGCGCCGCCAGCAGGAACTCCTTCTTGCGCTCGTGCGTGAGGGCAAGGTAGAAGTAGGCCGGTGCGAGCAGCGGGTCACGCGAACTCAGGTCGACCGTGAGACGCTCAAAACCCAGTTGGGCGTTGTCCCATTTCTTCTTCTGGAACTCCACGAGCGTCGCCTGAAACAGCGCCTCGGGGTTCGCGAAGTCCGCCGGCCGGAAGCCCCGCGAGCAGGCCGCCAGGGCGGCGGCCATGCTCAGCAGCATCAGCAGACGGAACTCCATGCGGAACTCCGGACGATGGTCCGGACGGGAATGTCGAGCGCTCATGTGGAACAAGATACCCAGTGGGGGGCGTCGGAGTTCAAGTCGGCACGCCCCACCGGGCGGCGCGCGGGGGCACGCAGACTCACGCCGACGCTCCGAGACTGCGGGAGCCCGAGGCCAGCGGGACGATGCGGGCGCGGCCCGGCGTGAGCGACGCGGTGACATTGCGCGTGTCCACCAGCAGCGTGGCGTGGTCGACCACGCGCTGGTAGTCCACGTTCTTGTGGTCGGTGACGATGACCACCGCGTCCGCCCAGCGCAGCATCTCGTCGCTCAGCTCCACGCCCTTGCGCACGTGACCGTCCTCGCGGAACTCGGTGACGAAGGGATCGTGGAATTCCACGTGGGCGCCGCGCTCCTCGAGCAGACGGATGACATCGAGCGCCGGACTCTCGCGCACGTCGTCGATGTCACGCTTGTAGGCCACGCCCAGCACCAGCACGCGGCTGCCGCGCACGGCCTTGCGCGCCTCGTTGAGTGCGTCGGCCACCTTCTGCACCACCCACTCGGGCATGTGCGAGTTGATCTCGCTGGCAAGGTCGATGAACCGCGTCTTGTAGTTGAGCGTGCGCATCTTCCAGGCGAGATAGTGCGGATCGAGCGGGATGCAGTGCCCGCCGATACCGGGCCCCGGCGTGAACTTCATGAACCCGAAGGGCTTGGTGGCCGCGGCGTCGATGACTTCCCAGACGTTCACGCCCAGTTTGTCACAGACAATCGCGATTTCGTTCACCAGGCCGATGTTCACGGCGCGGAAGGTGTTTTCCAGCAGCTTCACCAGCTCGGCGCTTTCGGGCGAGCTCACGGGCACCACCGTGTCAATGCAGCTGGCGTAGAGCGCCGTGGCCACCTCGACACAGGCCGGCGTGATGCCGCCCACCACCTTGGGGGTGTTCTTGGTGTGATAAACCGGGTTGCCCGGGTCCACGCGCTCGGGGCTGAAGGCCACGAACACGTCCTGCCCGACGGTGAGGCCCTTGGCCTCGAGCCGCGGCTGCAGCAGCTCGCGCGTCGTGCCCGGATACGTGGTGCTTTCCAGCACCACACAGAGCCCGGGGTGCGCCTGCCGGGCGATGGCATCAGCGGCGCTCAGCACGAAGGCCATGTCCGGATCCCGCGTCTTGGACAGCGGCGTGGGCACGGCAATGGAGATCGCGTCGCACTCGCCAAGCCGATTCTCGAGCGTGGTGGCCACGAAGGTGCCGTTGGCCACGGCCTGCTGCACCTGGGCGCCCGGGATGTCCTGAATGTGCGACTGGCCACTCATGAGCAGGTCCACGACGCGTTCACTCACGTCGTACCCGATGACACGGAAGCCGGCGTGCACGAACTCGAGGGCCAGGGGCAGGCCCACGTAGCCGAGGCCGACCACGCCGATGACCGCCGAGCGGTCGGCAATGCGGGCCAGCAGTTGATCCTTGGTGCTCATGGAGTGCGACATGGAGGACAATGTGGGCTCAGAGTAGGCTCAGTGGCCGTAGAAGCCGCGCACCGCGGCAATGACTTCATCGAGCTGCTGGGTGGTGAGCTCGGGGTAGATCGGCAGCGACAGCACTTCACGGGCCGCCCGCTCGGACTCGGGACACTGGCCCTCGCTGTACCCGAGATAGGCGAAGCAGGGCTGCAGATGAAGCGGCAGCGGATAGTACACGTTGGAGCCGATGCCCTGCGCCTTGAGATGCGCCTGCAGCGCATCACGCTGCGCCACGCGGATGGTGTACTGGTTGTAGATCGACGTGTTGGCGGGATCCACCCACGGCGTGGTGACATCGCCCAGCCCGGCAAAGGCGGCGTCGTAGTAGGCCGCGTTGCGGCGCCGCGCGGCACTCCAGCCCTCGAGATGCGGCAGCTTGGCCAACAGCACGGCGGCCTGCAGCGCGTCGAGACGGCTGTTGTAGCCCACGATCTCGTGATAGTAGGTCCGGCGGCTGCCGTGCGTGCGCAGCTTCATCAGCGCTTCGAACAGCGCCTCATCCTGCGTGACCATCATGCCACCGTCGCCATACCCGCCGAGGTTCTTGGACGGGAAGAAGCTGTAGGTGCCGATGGCCGCGGCCTCGCCCGCCATGACCTTCCGGCCGTCGATGATGCGACTGGCCCCGATGGACTGCGCGGCGTCCTCGATGACCGGCAGGCCGCCGGCGGCGGCGCTCACCTGCTCGATGGGCGCCATCTGTCCGAACAGATCGACCGCGATCACGGCCTTGGTGCGCGGCGTGATGGCCGCTGCAATGCGGGCCGGATCGATGTTGAAGCTGCGCGGATCGATGTCCACGAACACCGGCCGCGCGCCCACGTTGTGGATGGCGCCACCGGTGGCGAAGAACGTGAAGGGCGTGGTGATGACCTCGTCACCGGCGCCAACGCCCAGCGCACGCAGCGCGAGCAGGATGGCATCGGTGCCGTTGGCGCAGCCCACGGCGTACTTGACCTGCGACAGGCCGGCCACGTGGCACTCGAGCTGCGCCACGGGATCGCCAAGGATGAAGGCCTGCTGATCGACGACCTGCATGAGCGCCGCGACCACTTCGTCGCGGATGGTCGCGTGCTGAGCCTTGAGATCGAGAAGAGGGACGGCCATTGGCGGAAAGAGAGGTCGGAGAACTAGAGATTGACCCGCAACGGCAGCGGCACATCGCGGCCGGTCTTTGCGGATTCGTAAATGCCGAGGATGAGTTCGAGCGACTTGCGGCCGGCACGGCCATCGGTGTCGGGCGTGGCCTGCCCACGCAGCACCGAGACCACGTTGCGGTAGTAACCTTCGTGACCGAAACCGTAGACGCTGGGCGGATTGGTGTTGGCCTGCTCCACCAGCTTGTCGTCGTCGTCGTAGTCGGCAAACTGCCAGTGCTCGACACGATTGACGGCGGTGCCGCCGATCTTCACGCTGCCCTTCTCGCCGAGGATGGTGATGGAGCCCTCGAGATTCCGGGGAAACGTGAGCATGGTGACTTCGATGACGCCGATGGCGCCGGAGCGGAACTTGAGCACGGCGGCCCCACTGTCTTCCGCCTCGATGCGCCGCGCGAGCGTGGCCGTCTTCGCCATGACGCTTTCCACGGGCCCCACCAGCCACTGCACCAGATCGACATAGTGCGAGGCCTGATTCATGAAAGCGCCGCCGTCGAACTCCCAGGTGCCGCGCCACGGCGCCTGATCGTAGTAGTCCTGCGGGCGCGTCCAGCGCACGGTGCAGTTGGCCATGTAGATGCGCCCGAAGCGGCCGCGATCGATGGCGCGCTTGAGCAACACGATGGGCGGATTGAGGCGGTTCTGCTTGACGACAAACAGGTGCACGCGGTTTTCGTCGCAGGCCTGCACCAGCGCATCGGCGGCCGCCAGCGAGATGGCCATGGGCTTCTCACTGATGACATGACGCCCCGCGCGCGCGGCCAGAATGCCGTGCTGCGGATGCAGGCCGCTGGGCGTGGCAATCACCACCGCGTCACTGGGCACCTCGGCCAGCATCTGTTCGAGACTGGTGAAGTGCGGTACGCCGTGCGCCGCGCCCGCCTGCTCGGCGCGCTCGGGCACGATGTCGCAGACCGCCACCAGCTCCAGCTCCGGGATCTTGGCGATGGCCTCGAAGTGATTCCTGCTGATGCGACCGCAGCCGACCAGTGCAAGTCGGATGCGACGGGTGGCCGGGACTATGGCTTCGCTCACTGCTGCTCCTCGACAGGTGTGACCACGTCGCCGCGGCGCAGATAGCGCCGGCCGGTTCCGGGACACCGCAGTTCTTCGGCCGCCGCGTCGGCAGCGTATGGCCCCACGACTTCGAGACGATGTCCCGCCTCCGACATCCAGCCCATGCGGCGTGCCGGCACGCCGGCCATCAGCGCGTAGTCGGGGACATCACGCGTGATGACGGCGCCGGCGCCGATGAAGGCGTGCCGGCCGATGGTCACACCGCAGACGATGGTGGCATTGGCGCCGATGCTCGCGCCGCGCCGCACCAGCGTGCGCTGATACTCGTGCTTGCGCGAGACGCTGCTGCGCGGGTTGATGACGTTGGTGAACACCATGGACGGTCCGCAGAAGACATCGTCTTCCAACTCGACGCCCTCGTACAACGACACATTGTTCTGGATGCGGGCGTTGTCGCCCACGGTCACACCGTTCATGACCACCACGTTCTGCCCCAGCGAACAGCGGGCGCCGATGACGGCGCCGCCGTTCACATGGCAGAAGTGCCAGACACGCGAGCCGGCCCCGATGACCGCGCCGCTGTCCACATAGGCCGACTCGTGCACGAGGGCCCCGGCGCCGAGCGTGACGCCGGCACCGACATGGCCCTCGCCGGCCCGGGCAATCATGCCCGGCGGCACGGCTGCGCCGGTCTGCTGCGAGGCACTGGCCGTGCTCACTGGGCGACGGCGCTCCGCGAGGCCCCGAGAATGGCGTGCCACTCCTGCAGGGACCGCACTCCGGGCTCGCGCGTGCGCCGGGCGGCAATGGCCTCGATGGCCGCGTTGGCCGCCGTGAGCGTGGTGGTGTACGGCACACGGTTGGCGATGGCGGCCTGACGCAGCTTCTCGTCATCCACCTGGGCGTGCTTGCCCAGCGGCGTATTCACGAGCAGCTGAATTTCGCCGTTGAGGATGAGATCGACGCCGTGCGGTCGGCCCTCGTGCACCTTGAGCACCGAGGTGACCGGGATGCCCTGCTGGGTGAAGTAGGCTGCCGTGCCACTGGTGGCAAAGATGCCGAAGCCCAGCGCATGGAAGCGGGCCGCGATGCGCGCCGCCGTGGGCTTGTCCCCGTCGTTGACGGTGAAGAACACGGCGCCCTCACGCGGCAGCGCGTTGTCGGCAGCGATCTGCGACTTGAGGAAGCTGGTGCCGAAGTCGTCGTCGATGCCCATGACTTCGCCCGTCGAGCGCATCTCGGGGCTCAGCACCGGGTCGAACTCGCGGAACTTGTTGAACGGGAAGACCGCTTCCTTCACGCTGATGTAGGGCGGCACGATTTCTTCCGTGAAGCCCACCTGCGCCAGCGTTTCACCCAGCATGAGCCGCGCCGCCACCGAGGGCAGCGACACGCCGATGGCCTTGGACACGAAGGGCGCCGTGCGCGAGGCCCGCGGATTGACCTCGATGACGTAGACCTGACCGTCCTTGTACGCGTACTGCACGTTGATGAGCCCCACCACCCCGAGCTTGCGGGCAAAGGCCACCGTGTGCGCCTTCATCTGCGCCACGGCATCGGGCGGGATGAGATACGGTGGCAGCACGCAGGCGCTGTCGCCCGAGTGAATGCCGGCGCTCTCGATGTGCTCCATGACGGCGCCGATGACCACCTGTTCCCCGTCGGAGAGCGCGTCCACGTCGGCCTCGAAGGCATCCTCGAGGAAGCGATCGACAAGCACCGGACGCTCCTCGCTCACACGCGCCGCGCGCTCGAAATAATCGCGCAGCGAGGCCTCGTCGTGCACGATCTCCATGGCGCGGCCACCCAGCACGTACGACGGACGCACGAGCACCGGGAAACCGATCTCGCGGGCAATGGCGACGGCTTCGTCCACACTGGTGGCCGTGCCGTTGGCCGGCTGCGCCACGCCCAGCTCGCGCGCAATGGCCTCGAAACGGCGGCGATCTTCGGCGGCGTCGATGGCGTCGGGCGAGGTGCCCAGAATGCGCACGCCGGCCGCCTCGAGCGGACGGGTGAGCTTGAGCGGCGTCTGTCCGCCCAGCTGCACGATGACACCCACCGGATTCTCACGCTGCACGATCTCGAGCACATCCTCGAGCGAGAGCGGCTCGAAGTAGAGCTTGTCGGAGATGTCGAAGTCGGTGGAAACCGTCTCGGGGTTGGAGTTGACCATGATGGTCTCGTAGCCCTGCTCGCGCAGCGCCAGCACGGCGCGCACGCAGCAGTAGTCGAACTCCACGCCCTGTCCGATGCGATTGGGGCCCGAGCCGAGGATGACGACCTTCTTGCGTCCCTCGGTGGCGGCCTCACTCTCCTCGTCGTAGTTGCCGTAGAGATACGGCGTGCTCGACGGGAATTCCCCGGCGCAGGTGTCGATCATCTTGTAGGCCGGCCGCACATTGAGCGACCAGCGCAGTTCACGCGCCGCCTGCTCGGTCTGTCCGCGCAGCGTGGCCAGCTGACGATCCGAGAAGCCCAGGCGCTTCATGTGGCGCATGGCGTCGGCGTCCACGGCCGGCAGCGCCGCGTACTGCGTCTCGGCCTCCAGCAGTTCCTGCATCTGCGCAAGGAACCAGGGGTCGATGCCGCTGACCTGATGCAACTCGTCCACGCTCATGCCAAGCTGCATGGCGCGCTTGACCTGGAAGATGCGCTCGGGCGTGGGGCGACGCAGCGCGCCACGCAGTTCCTCCTTCGAGCCTTCCGTGAGGCGGTCGTCGGCCAGCCGTTCGCCCACCACCCAGCCGGCGCGTCCGGTTTCGAGCGCGCGCAGCGCCTTCTGGAAGGCCTCCTTGAACGTGCGACCGATGGCCATGGACTCGCCCACCGACTTCATCTGCGTGGTGAGCCCCGGGTCGGCGGCCGCGAACTTCTCGAAGGCGAAACGCGGGCACTTCACGATCACGTAGTCGAGCACCGGCTCGAAGCTGGCCGGCGTCGTCTTGGTGATGTCGTTGGGCACTTCATCGAGCGTGTACCCCACGGCCAGCTTGGCGCCGATGCGCGCAATGGGGAAGCCGGTGGCCTTGGACGCGAGCGCCGAGGAGCGCGACACGCGCGGGTTCATCTCGATGACAATCAGTTCGCCGTTGGCCGGATTGACCGCGAACTGCACGTTGCAGCCGCCGGCGTCCACACCGATTTCGCGGATGATGGCCACGGCCGCGTCACGCATGACCTGGTACTCGCGGTCGGTGAGCGTCATGGCGGGCGCCACGGTGATGCTGTCACCGGTGTGCACGCCCATGGGATCGAGATTCTCGATGGAGCAGACGATGACCACGTTGTCCGCGCAGTCGCGCATGACCTCGAGTTCGTATTCCTTCCAGCCCAGCAGCGAGCGCTCGATGAGCACCGAGTGCACCGGCGAGAGATCGAGCCCGCGGCGCACCATGGTCTCGAACTCCTCGCGGTTGTACGCCACACCGCCGCCCGTGCCGCCCAGCGTGAACGACGGACGGATGATGGCGGGGAAGCCGGTGTTCTCGACCGCCGCCAGCGCCTCCTCGAGCGTGGTGACGGTGGTGCCGGTGGGGCACTTGAGCCCGATCTTCTCCATCGCCTCGGCGAAGAGCTTGCGGTCCTCGGCCACACGAATGGCGCGCGCGTTGGCGCCAATGAGCTCACAGCCGTACTGCTCGAGCACGCCGTCGTCGTAGAGCTTGAGCGCCACATTCAACGCCGTCTGACCACCCATGGTGGGCAGCACGGCGTCCGGGCGCTCCTTGGCGATGATCTTCTCCACGAACTCCGGTGTCACCGGCTCCACATACGTGCGATCCGCGAACTCGGGATCGGTCATGATGGTGGCCGGATTGGAGTTGACGAGGATGACCTCGTACCCCTCTTCGCGCAGCGCCTTGGTGGCCTGCGTTCCGGAGTAGTCGAACTCGGCGGCCTGCCCGATCACGATCGGCCCCGAGCCGATGACGAGAATGCGGTGCAGGTCAGTGCGCTTCGGCATGGATCAGATCGTCGATGATGTCGTCGAGAGTGCGCAGCGGACGCCAGTCGGTGGCGCGCTGCAGCTTATTCGGGTTCCCCACCAGCACGGGAACATCAACCGGCCGGACCAGCGCCGGATCCTCCACCGGTGTCGCATGCGAACCTGCACGCGCCAGCACCCGGTCGAGCACCTGCTGCACCGACCATCCGGTGCCACTGGCCACATTGTACGCCTCGCCGGGCGTACCGCGTTGACAGAGCGAAATATACGCAGCCACGACGTCCGAGACATGCAGGAAGTCGCGGATTGGTGTGCGATTGCCGACAGGCATGGGTGTGCCGGGCGCAGCGCCTCGCAGTTGCAGCGCGCGCTGCACCAGGGCCGGCAGCAGGAAGCGCGGCGCCTGCCCTCTGCCACTGTGGTTGAAGCTGCGCGCCACCACCACCCTGAGGGCCTCGGCGCGCCACTGCTGGAGCGCGAGGACCTCCTGCGCCGCCTTGGTGGCGGCGTACACCGTGCGCGGCGCCTGCACCGCCTCTTCCCCGAGCCGGTCGCCGTGCGACGGATGCCGGCCGTACTGCTCGGCGCTGCCCACCAGCAAGACGACCGGATCGATGCCCTGGACCTCACGCTCGCGGTGCAGCGCGTGCAGCAGGCGTGCGGTGGCCGTGACATTGATGTCCCAGGCCAGCATCGGATCGGCCGCGGCGGTGGGCACATGCGAAACGGCGGCCAGATGCACCACCGTGTCCGCCGCGGCCTGCCTCACCACGCGCGTGACGTAGGCGTCGTCGCGCAGATCGCCCATCATCCAGCGCGTGGCGGATGTCGCGGCAGCGTCGCCAACCGCGCCGCCGGGTTCCGTCTCGGTTGCGAGCGCGGTGACCGACGAGGCGCCGGCCTCCCAGAGCGCCGGGAGCAGCCAGCGGCCAACAAAGCCGGCTGCGCCCGTGACCAGGACACGCCCCAGCGGCCGATCCACGTCTCTCACGCGTTGGAACGCTGGTATCGCGCGAGGTCGGCCTCGACCATCATGGCCACCAGCTGCGCAAAGGACACCTGCGGCCGCCAGCCCAACTGGGCCTCGGCCTTGGAGGGGTCGGCCACGAGCAGATCCACCTCCGCCGGGCGGAAGAAGCGCTCGTCCTGCACCACGTGGTTGCGGTAGTCGAGACCCACCGCGCCAAAGGCCGCTTCGCAGAACTGACGCACGGAGTAGGTCTCCCCCGTGCCGATGACATAGTCATCGGGGGTGTCCTGCTGCAGCATGCGCCACATGGCGTCCACGTAGTCGCCGGCAAATCCCCAGTCGCGCCGCGCATCGAGATTGCCGAGCCGCAGTTCCTGCTGCAGCCCCAGCTTGATGCGGGCCACGCCATCGGAAATCTTGCGCGTGACGAACTCGAGTCCGCGCCGCGGCGATTCGTGATTGAACAGGATGCCACTCACGGCATAGAGCCCGAAGCTCTCGCGGTAGTTCACCGTGATCCAGTGCCCGTAGACCTTGGCCACGCCGTAGGGCGAGCGCGGATAGAAGGGCGTGCTTTCGCGTTGCGGTGTCTCCACCACCTTGCCGAACTGCTCGCTCGAACTCGCCTGGTAGAACCGCGCCTTCGGTGCGGCCTTGCGCATGGCCTCGAGCATGCGCGTGACACCGAGCGCCGTGAACTCCCCGGTGAGCACCGGCTGATTCCACGAGGTCTGCACGAAGCTCTGCGCCGCAAGATTGTAGATCTCGTCGGGCTGGGCGTCCTGCACGACATCGGTGAGCGAGGTCTGGTCGAGCAGGTCGGCCGAGACGAGCTCGATGCGATCGACGAGGTGCGCGATGCGTTCGTAGGGCGTGGTGGACGAGCGCCGGACGACGCCAAGCACACGGTAGCCCTTGGCGAGCAGGAGTTCGGCGAGGTAGGAGCCGTCCTGTCCGGTGATGCCGGTGATGAGAGCTGTCTTCGTCATGAAGCGATCAGTGCCGGGTGATGAGAACGAGTGTCGGGTCCTGGGTATCCATGACAACCCGGTGTATTCGCTGTTGGATACACGACGCGGGGAACTCGCCGTTGCGAGCTCCCCGCGTGTTCTGCCAGGGCAGGTCCTGCCGCGACAGGACGCTGATCCGACGATTACGCGACGGCGACCTGACCGCGCGGCGCGCGCTGCACCTTGCCGGCGGCGAGGCAGCGCGTGCAGACCTTCACCTTGATGACCTTGCCGGCCTCGAGGGTGCGCACGACCTGGAGATTGGGCTTCCAGGTGCGGCGGGTCTTGTTGTTGGCATGCGAGACGTTGTTGCCGAAGGCAACCCCCTTGTCGCACACGTAGCAGCGGTTGCGATTGATGGCCATGGGTGGTGCCTCAGCTGAGGATCAGTTCGATCCGCGCCATCTCCGCGCCGTCACCCTTGCGGTGGCCGGTCTTGAGAATGCGCGTGTACCCGCCCGGACGCGACACGAACTTGGGGCCGATTTCCTGGAACAGCTTGTCGGCCGCCTCGCGCTTCTGGACGTGCTTGCCGGCCAGTCGACGCGCGTGCAGCGTGCCGGTGCGGGCCTTGGTGATGAGCTTCTCGACGAACGGGCGGAGCTCCTTGGCCTTGGCCTCGGTCGTCTCGATCGCGCCCTGCTCGATGAGCGAGGTCGCGAGATTGCGGAGCAGCGCGAGGCGCTGCTCACTGGTCCGCCGGAGCTGGCGGTTGGCCTTACGATGGCGCATGGGAGATCAATCCTCGTCTTCGTCGTCGTCGGGCGCGTTCTCGGCTGCACGGCTGGGCGGAGTGCCCATGTCGAGGATACGGACACCGTCCGTGGACTCCTCGTAGCGCATGCCGAAATTGAGCCCTTCCTTCTCGAGCAGCGCGGCGATTTCCTGCAGGGACTTCTTGCCGAAGTTCTTGACCTGGAGGATCTGCGCCTCGGTCTGGCGGACCAGATCGCCGAGCGAGCGGATGTTGGAGTTCTTCAGGGAGTTGACCGAGCGAACCGAGAGTTCGAGATCGTCGATCGGCGTGCGGAACAGCTCGGCGAGACGGATGGCGTCCGAGTTGGCGCCGTCACCCAGCATGCCGGGCTGCGCAGACGCGGAGGACCCGAAGCCCACAAAGTACTGGAAGTGGGTCTGGGCCAACGCGGCCGCGTAGCTCACCGCTTCCTCGGGCGACATCGTGCCGTTGGTTTCCACGGTGAGCGTGAGCCGGTCGTAGTCGGTGCGCTGCCCGACGCGGGTGTCCGCGACGGTGAAGTTGGCCCGACGAACCGGATTGTAGATGGCATCGATGCGCACCACGTCGACCGGCAAGTTCTTGTCGGACGGGTGGGAATCGCTCTCGACGTAGCCGCGTCCCTTGTTCACGTAGAGTTCGACGGAGATGTCGCGCTCGGCCGTGATGGTGAAGAGATGATGCGACGGGTCGACGACCTTGACGCCACCGGTGGCGACGATGTCGCCGGCGGTCACGGCACCCGGGCCCGTCTTGGCGATGCGAAGCACGGTCTGCTCCACTTCGTCCGGCAGGGACAGGGTCAGCGTCTTGAGGTTGCCGATGATCTGGTGCACGTCCTCCACGACGCCCTCGATGGTCTGGTGCTCATGCACCACGCCATCAATGCGGAACGCCCACACGGCCGAGCCACGCAGCGACGACAGCAGCAGTCGGCGCATGGCGTTGCCCAGCGTGTGTCCGAAGCCGCGCTCGAGCGGCTGCAGACGGAATTCGGCCAGATTGGGATTGTCCTCGCGCTTGGTGGCTTCCACCAGCTGCGGACGGACCAGCCCGGAGAGATCGATCGTTGCCATGTAGAGATCAGGAGAAAAGGTCACACCGGTGAGTCACCGGTGACGCGCTGCCCCGCCCCGAACGCGCGGCAGCCCCGTAGAGGGGTTCGGGCCCCGACCAACTGCGCACAGCAGTGACCGATCAGTTTCGGGTGCTGAGTGATGGTTTCGAGTCTTGGGTTACCCTGAACCCGAAACCTCAACTCAACACTCGAAACTGATCAGTCGCTGCGTTTACTTCGAGTACAGTTCGACGACGAGCTGTTCCTGCGCCGCGAGCGGGATGCTCTGACGCTGCGGCTTCTCGAGCACACGGCCGCTGAACGACTCCTTGTCGACCGCGATCCACGAGAGCGAGGCGCCACGCGCCGCCTGCTCCATGGCGCTCTGCACGAGCACGAGCTCGCGCGAGTCCTGCTTCACGCGGACTTCCTCACCCGGGCGCACCTGGTACGACGGAATGTCGAGCAGGCGACCCTTGACCTCGATGTGGCGGTGGCGGATGAGCTGACGCGCGGCCTTGCGGCTCGGGGCGAAGCCCATGCGGTACACCACGTTGTCGAGACGGGTCTCGAGCGCCGCGAGCAGGTTGTGACCGGTGATGCCGGCCTGCGTCGACACGCGGTCGAAGGTGTTGCGGAACTGCTTCTCGGAGATGCCGTAGATGCGCTTGATCTTCTGCTTCTCGCGCAGCTGCTTGGCGAACTCCGACATCTTCTTGCGACGCGCCGTGGCCTGACCGTGCTGACCCGGGGCGTACGGACGACGCTCCACGGGGCACTTCTCGGTGAAGCACTTGGTGCCCTTCAGGAAGAGCTTGGCGCCCTCACGACGGCACTGACGGCAGCTGGGACCAGTGTAACGGGCCATGGATCAGACCCTCCGGCGCTTGGGGGGACGGCAACCGTTGTGCGGAATCGGGGTGACGTCGCGGATGGACTTCACCTGGAGACCGGCAGCGGCGAGCGCCTGGATGGCCGACTCGCGGCCGGAACCGGGACCCTGCACGCGCACATGCACGCGGCGCACGCCGAGCGTGAGCGCCTCGCGCGCGCACTGCTCGGAGGCCACGGTGGCAGCGAACGGCGTGGACTTCTTCGACCCCTTGAAGCCCGCCTTGCCGGCCGAGCCCCAGGACACCGCATTGCCGTGCAAGTCGGTGATCGTGATGGTCGTGTTGTTGAACGTGGCGCTGACGTGGGCGATGCCTTCCGCCTCGACGACGCGCTTGGTCTTCTTCGCGGTAGCCATGGCTTACTTGGTCACCTTCTTCTTGCCCGCGATGGCGCGGCGCGGCCCCTTCTTGGTGCGCGCGTTCGTGTGCGTGCGCTGCCCGCGCACGGGGAGGCCACGACGGTGGCGCGTGCCACGGTACGAGCCGATGTCCATCAGGCGCTTGATGTTCATCGCGACTTCGGTGCGCAGGGCACCCTCGACGCGATGGTTGCGCTCGATTTCCTGACGGAGCTTGTTGAGATCGGTGTCGTTCAGATCGCGCACACGCTGCGCGCTCGACACGCCAGTGGCCTCGAGGATCTTCTGGGCGGTCTTGCGACCGATGCCGAAGATGTAGGTGAGGCCGATTTCGATCTTCTTTTCACGCGGAAGATCAACGCCTGCGATACGTGCCATAGGTTACGCTTCCCCTCAGCCCTGACGCTGCTTGTGCTTGGGGTTGCGCTTGCAGATGATGCGAGTCACGCCCTGTCGCTTCACGACTTTGCAGTGCTCACAGATCGGCTTGACGCTGCTGCGAACTTTCACGGGTCACCTCGGCGCTCACGCGCCGACGGAGTCTCCCGCACCGCTAGCAATCAGCGGCCGGCCGGACTCCCCATGCGTTCATCGCCCATGAAGCATCGTGGTGGTAACACCCCGATTCCGCGCACGAGCGAAGCGAAAGTGGCCAGCGGATTGGCCGGTGAATTGCCCAAAAAACGGGCAAGACCTTAAGCCTAGCCGACTTGAGCGGGGCCCGCAAGGCCGGTTGCCACAAGGGCGGCCCGCACCTCGCCCATGGCCGCCACCGGATCGGCCGCGCCCGTCACCGCCCGCCCCAGAATGAGCCAGCGCGCCCCCGCCGCGGCCGCGGCCGCCGGCGTCATGACCCGGCGCTGGTCGTGGGTGGCCCCACCCGCCAGACGGATGCCCGGCACCAGCAGTCCAAGCCGCTCGCCGTACCGGGCGCGCACGCCCGCCGCTTCGTGCCCCGAGCACACAATGCCCGCGGCGCCGGCCGCCACCACCAGTCCGGCCAGACGCTCCACTTCCCCCTGCACCACCACCTGCTGGCGGCCCCAGGCTTCCTCCACACCGCCGGCATCCATGCTGGTCAGGACCGTGACCCCGAGGATGCCGCAGCCCGCCCCACCCTCGGCCGCGCCCTCGGCTGCTCCAGCCACGGCCGCCGCCATCATCTCGGTGCCGCCACTGGCGTGCACGGTGAGCAGGCTGGCCCCGAGCCGCGCCACACTGCGCGCCGCGCCGCGGACGGTGTTGGGGATGTCATGCAGCTTGAGATCGACAAAGACCCGCTTGCCCTCGCTCCGCAGCCAGCGCACCACCGTGGGGCCCTCCGCGGCAAAGAGCTCGAGCCCCACCTTGTAAAAGTCGCAGGACGGACCGAGCCGCCCCACCAGGGCCTGCGCCTCGGCAAGGGTGGCAACGTCGAGCGCCACGATGGCCTCGACGACAGGTCCGGTTACAGTGGAGCCAGCGGCAGGATTGGACGGGTTCACGACGGCCAGGTGAGGGTGCCAATGATGCTGCGCAGGTCACGCACGCCTTCCCGCTCCGCCCAGCGGCGCAGGTCGCGGGCAATGCGCTCCGGCGCGCGCGGATTGCGCAGAGCGGCGGTGCCGACCCCAACCAGCGACGCGCCGGCCAGGAGATACTGCAGCGCGTCATCGGCGGTGCTCACGCCCCCGAGGCCGATGAGCGGGACATTCGGCAGCGCACGACTCACCCGCCAAGTGGCCAGCACGCCAATGGGCAGCAACGCGGGCCCGCTGATGCCGCCGCTGCCAAAGCTGATGCGCGGACGGCGACGCGTGGTGTCCACCACCAGCCCCGGCATGGTGTTGACGAGCGTGAGGCCGGTGGCCCCGTTGTCCACGGCCACGCGGGCCGTGTCCGCAATGCCGGCACCAAGCGTGGGCGAGAGCTTGACGAAGATGGGTCGATCAGTCGCGGCTCTGGCGCCACGCACCAGCGCAGCCAGGGCCTCCGGGTCGGCGCCGAACTCCAGCCCACCCGCCTTCACGTTGGGGCAGCTGACATTGAGCTCGAAGCCATCCACTCCCGCCTCGTTGGTGAGCGCGGCGACGATGGTGGCAAAGTCGTCGATGCTGTTGCCCACCACGTTCACCAGCACGCGCGTGCCGGGGTGATGCGCCGGCATCCAGGGCAGATACTGCGTGCGCACCGCATCGAGTCCGGGATTGGCGAGACCGATGGCGTTGATCATGCCACCCGCAAACTCGCTCACCCGAAGCGGCGGATTGCCGGCGCGCGGCGAGACACTCACCGCCTTGGTGGAAAGCCCACCCACCGCATCGAGATCCACCACGTCATCGATCTCCACGCCAAAGCCCGCGGTGCCCGACGCCAGCACGAGCGGATTGCGGAACGCCAGCCCGGCCACGCGGAGCCCCAGCGGTGGCGCCACCGTCATGTCGGCGGACGCTCCCGTGGGCGACGCCGCTGGTGAGGCGGACGCGGTGTGCGGCGCAGGTGTTGTGGAAACCGTCACGTCAACTGGGCGAAGGGGGAGTGCGGGCGTTCCGTGAGCAGGCGGAGCCGGTCAGGGCCCACCGCGCGCGGCCCGAAGCCGCCGCACGCTGTCGGCCCACTGCCGCGTGATTTCACTCCAACTGAATCTGAGCATCTCGGGCGCCGTGACAAAGTCCGGCAGTCCCGAGGGGTCATCGCCCCGCAGGCGCGCCGCCACCGCACTGGCCGCGTATTCGGTGGTGACGCGCCGCCGCCAGCGGTCGGCGCTGTCGGCGGTGAGCGGCGATGGCAGCAGGCTGGCCGCGTACAGTGCCGCGGGCGCGAGCGGCGAGGCGGCGCTGCGCCGCGCCAGATCCACGAACACCGCCTGCGCCAACACTGGCGCCTGCAGGGAATCCCGGAGCACCTCGGCCGCAAGAAATTGCCCGGCGCCGGTCCCGTCGGCCTTCCCCGCCAGCATGCGCACGAGCAACAACTGATCGGCGAGGCGACGCGCAAACGTCGTGCGCATGGCACCCGAGTCGAGTTGCGTGAGAATCACGTCCGACTCCTCCAGCGTCCGCGCACGACGCAGGGCCAGCCAGGCCGTGCGCGCCACGGCTTCGCGCACCACCAGCGTGTCGCGCCCCGCGAGTTCGCGGGCCAGACCAAGGTGCCAGGCGGCCAGCGAATCACGCTCGACGCGCAGCAACTGATCACCCATGGTGTAGTGCAACTGTGCGCGCAGCGGTTCGCGAACACGCGCCGCATCGTAGGCGAGCACCACGCGCCGCGCACCGTCCACCCGACCGGCGGCGGCCATGTCGCGTACCCCGCGCAGTGCCTCCTCGCGATAGTCACCGCGCCGCGCACGCAGCACGAGCAGGGACTCGCTGCGCGCAAAGTCCCGCGCGGTGATGGAGGCCGAGATGAGCTCCCATGGCAGGATCTCGCCGCTCTGCGCGCCGAGATAGCCGGTGACGGCGTCGAGGTCACCCATGGTGAGCGCCGCGCGGGCCGCCCAGAGCCGCGCCTCCCGCGCCACCTCGCGGTCACGCGAATCGATGAGCGAGTCGAGCCGCAGACGCGCCGTCGTCATGGCATTGCTGCGCACGTCGCAGGCGCCAAGCGCGACCCGCGCGCGATCGCGTTCGCTCGCAGTCGCATCGGCACGCCCGAGCATCTCCAGAATGCGTTCGCGTCCCCGCTCGCAATCGCCCGAGAGCGCGTGACCGCGTCCCGCGAGATACAGCGCCCGCGTGCGCCACTTGGAAGTGGGAAAGCGCACCAGCACCGACTCGGCGCGCTCGGCCGACTCGAGGAAGCGCGCCTGCGCCTCGGCTTCCTGATTCTCGCGCAGACGCCGGTCGCCCTGTTTGGCGGCCGCCTGCGCGTTGTACACGCCGTTGTAGTACACGCAGCCGGTGGCCAGCCCCCACACCCCCAGCACCGCCGCGATGCGTCGCCCGGCGGACGCGACCGGGCGCGTCACCCACCCACCTTGCGTTCGTATTCGGCGAGATAGCGCACGATGGCGTCGGCCAGCTGCGCGGCCAGCTGCTGCTGCTTCGCTTCGCTGGTCATCCACGCCGCCTCGGCGGCATTGGTGCCGAAGCCGATCTCCACGAGCACGGCCGGCATGAACGCCGTCACCAGCACGCGGAATCCGGCCTGCTTCACGCCGCGATCCGGACCGGGATGCACCCCCTTCATGCCACCCTGAATGAGCTCGGCCAGACGCGAAGACTCGCGCAGATGTTCGTTCTGCGCCATGTCGCGAATGATGAATCCCAGCGGATCATCACGTGACGCATCGACCGTGGTTTCGAAGCGGATGGATTCGTTTTCCATGGCTTCAACGCGGCGCGCGTCCTCGGTCTTGGCCTCGGCGAGGAAGTACGTCTCGAAGCCCCGCGCGGCGCCCGGACTCTTCCAGCGCGGATTGGCCGCGTTGACGTGAATGGACACGAACAGATCGCCCTTGGCCTGATTGGCGATCTTGCCCCGATCGGACAGCGCGATGAGCGTGTCCGTGGTGCGTGTCATGACCACGTCGATGCCACGCTCCTGCAGGGCCTCGCGCAGCACCTTGGACACGGCCAGGGTGATGTTCTTTTCGTAGACCTTGCGCGGGCTGCCGATGGGGCCCTGCATGCCGTTGTCCGGGCCACCGTGGCCCGCGTCCACCACCACGACATGACGGCGTGTGGGCAGCAGGCGCCCCTCGGCGCTGCGCGTGTTGTCCGCCCGCACGACCGGCGGGGCCGGCGCAGGAGCTGGCGCCGCATCGGCGCGCCGCGTGGTGGGCGCCGCACGCCGCGTCCCCACCAGCGGCGCAAATCGCCGCAGCTCGCGCTTCTCCGCGTCGTACAGCACCCCGGCGCCCAGTCGCGGCAGAAGATCGGTGGCCAATGACCAGGGCACGTAGACAAAGGCGTCGCGACGGATCACGTCGGTGCTGAGCGGCAGCGTGTCCGTGCCGGCCAGTGCCCAGGCCGCGCCGGCCTCGAGATCAATGCCGCTGGTTCCGACCTCCAGGCGATAGCGCCAGGGCGCACGCCGATCGACCACCAGCTGGCCACCGAGCGCCTCCGCCAGCAAGTCGGCGCGCAGGGCCCGTCCTCCCATGGGGTGGGCCATGGTGGGCACCTCGCGCAACCGTTCGCCCAGACGCACCGGCAGCACGCCCGGCGTCGGCGCGGCGGCCCCGGCCCCGTCGACCGTCTGGGCGCGCAGCCCCGGCGCCCACACGGAGGCCAGAGTCAGCCCCAGCGCCCACGTTCCAAGACGCGCCCGGGTGGCCCAGCCCCTGCCGAACGACAGCCGCCGGCGATCAGGCACGCCGACCTCTATCGGGAGCGCAGTACGCGCGCGATTTCCCGCTCCGCGTCCCGCTTCTTGAGATCTTCTCGCTTGTCATGCTTCTGCTTTCCCCGGGCCAGCGCAATGCGCGTCTTGACCCGCCCGCGCTTGAAGTACAGGTCGAGGGGGACCAGCGTCAGTCCCTGGCGTTCCACCGCCCCGATCATGCGACGGATTTCCCGCTTGTGCAGCAACAGTTTGCGCGTGCGGGTGGGGTCGTGATTGAAGACGTTGCCGTGCCCGTATGCACCGATATGCAGATTGAGCAGGTAGACTTCCCCCTCGTTCACGATGCCGAAGGCGTCGGTGAGATTGGCACGCCCGTCGCGCAGCGCCTTGACCTCGGTCCCCGTGAGCACCAGGCCGGCTTCCCAGGTGTCGAGGATCTCGTAGTCGTGGCGCGCGCGCTTGTTGCGCACGATGAGTTCGGTCTGCTCTTCAGTGTCCGTGGAAGCCATACGTGGAGGTAACGTAATCGAAGAAGACGCAAGCGTTGACTTCCGGGGGCCCACTCGTCTATTCTTACCGCCTTGCCGCTGCCGGGTTCACCGGCGCGTGGCAAGACGCCGAAGTGGTGGAATTGGTAGACGCGCTGCGTTCAGGGCGCAGTGTCCGCAAGGACGTGCCGGTTCGAGTCCGGCCTTCGGCACCTCGCGTTGCCCGGGTTTCCCGACCAACGCTCCCTGACAAGCAACGGGCAGTGGCCATCCGGTCACTGCCCGTTGTCTTTTTCCGGCATGTCGCGTCGTGTCAGTGCCCGATGGTGGAGGGACGCACGTCCTCGGGCAGCGAGGCAACGCCATACGCCTCACGCAGACTCTCGTTGCAGGCCGCGCGTGTGTCCATGACATAGCGCGTGGCGTGCTGAAGGGCCTCGGCCGAGGGCTCGGTCAGACCGGCGCCGGCAAGCATCACCCGCGCCAGCCGCACCGCCGGCGATTCCGTACTGCCACGCACCGCGAGCGCCGCCGTGTAGGCCCGCCAGCGCTCCGCCCACTCGGCGCCATAGGCCGCGTCACTGCGCCCCTCTCCAGCCATGATCGGCGCAAGCAGGTGCGCGACGTCCGCGGCCGTGCGATCGTCCAGTGCGTCGCGCTCGGCGACAATCAGTCCCACGGCACGGCGGCCGAAGGCCAGCTCGCGCCGGGCCCGCTCGGCCGTCACCCCCAGTGCCTGCAGCCACTGCAGATCCCCGGGCGAGGGATCGCGGAGCACCGTGCCGAGATAGCGCTCCGCCCGCAACCGCCGCTCGCGCGATGCGCGCCACTCCGACCACATCCCCATGGCCTGTCGTCAGGGCTGCAGAATGGGCAGCCCGCCTGGTACGCTGGCCGTGGGCTCATACGCTGGCAGCCCGACCCGTCCGCGCACGACCGATTCGTCAGCCAACAGGTCGCTGAGCTTGACGCCCTCGAGCACCTCGTCGATGCGTTGCTGCAGGAGCATCCACACCGGGCGGATGCTGCAATTCTCCGACTCCCCGCAGCGACCGGCGTCCACCGGGTGCGACACGCAGTGCAGATCGAAGGTCGCGAGTTCCGACGCCTTGATGACGTCCCGTACCGTGATGCGGTCGGGCGTGCGGGCGAGCGCGTATCCGCCACGCGCGCCCCGCGTGCTGTTGACGATTCCGGCGCGGCGCATGCGCAGCAGAATCTGCTCGACATAGTCGGCGGGGAGACGCTCCCGCGCCGCCACGTCGCGACCGGTCACGGGCCCATCCCCCGCCCGACGGGCGAGATGCAAGGCACAGATCAGGCCGTATTCAGCCCAGGTCGTAATCCGCATGCTTTGAGTGTAGGCCGACGGGGTGGATCAAACAAGGCGCGAGGAGGCTGCCTGCCGCGCCACTCAGCCTCCGGCGCTGCTCCCGTGGCGTCCCGACGGCACGCCGATGTCGGTGAGGCGTCGCAGATCGAGCACCGTGTCCACCTCCTCGGCGGGCAGTACCCCCTCCCGACGCACCAGGTCCCTGATGAGCACGCCTTCACGCACGCTGCGCTTGGCCAGCTCGGCGGCAGCGGCGTAGCCGATCTGCGGCATGAGCGCGGTGGCAAGCGCCGCCGAGCGTTCCACCCAGTACGCGCACATGGCCTCGTTGGCCGTGATGCCGCGCACACAGCGTTCGGTGAAGCTGTCGAGCGCATTGGTCAGCAACTGCATGGCCAGCAGCACATTGTGCGCAATGACCGGCATCATGACGTTGAGTTCGAGCTGCCCGTGCTCGGCCGCCAGCGTGACCGTGGTGTCGCAGCCAATGACCTGAAAGCACACCTGATTGACCATCTCCGGTATGCTCGGATTGATCTTTCCGGGCATGATGCTGGACCCGGGCTGCACCGCCGGCAACACGATCTCGTCCAGCCCCGTGCGTGGTCCCGAGACCATGAGCCGCAGGTCGCTGGCAATCTTGGAGAGGTCGATGGCCAGACCACGCAGTGCGGCGCTGAAGGCGGCCACATCGCCCATGCTCTGCATGAGCTGAATGCGATCGGCGCCCACCCGCAGACTTCCTATCCCGGAGATGTGACGCAGGTGCGCCACCGTGCGCTCCGGATATTCGGGCTCCACCGTGACCCCTGTGCCCACGGCCGACCCACCGATGCCCAGATCGTTGAGATAGTCGGCGGCCTCCTGCAAACGCCGCCGCGCACGTGCCATCGTGCCCGCGTAGGCGGCAAACTCCTGCCCCAGCCGAATGGGCATCGCGTCCTGGAGGTGCGTGCGCCCCGCCTTCACGATGCGATCGAAGGCCCTGCCCTTATCCGCCAGCGCGTCGGTGAACGCGTCGAGGCGCCCATACAGCGCCGGACACTGGCGCAGCACGGCGAGCCGGATGTTGGTGGGAATGGTGTCATTGGTGCTTTGCGCCATGTTCACGTGGTCATTGGGATGCACGGGCGCATAGCGGCCGCGCGGATGTCCCAGCAACTCGTTGGCGCGATTGGCCAGCACCTCATTGACGTTCATGTTGTGCGAGGTGCCGGCTCCTGCCTGCCAGGGATCGACGACAAACTGGTCGCGATGTTCACCGGCCAGCACCTCATCGGCCGCCGCCACGATGGCATTGGCGAGTTCGGGCGCGAGGCGACCGGTGTCACGATGCGTGAGCGCGGCCGCCTTCTTGATCCAGACCTGTGCGATGACAAAGGGCTCCAGCGGCCGCTGGCCCGAGATGGCAAAGTTCTCGAGCGCACGCACGGTCTGGATGCCATACAGTGCATGGTCCGGCACCTCGCGGGTGCCCAGCGGATCGCGCTCGCTGCGCATCAGGGCAGCGCGACCACGGTATCGACGCTGGTGACGATGTGCAGCACCGTCTTGGCATCGGGCAGCACTTCGTTGGTGCGCCAGCGCGTGAGCGTGAGGGAACGCAGGTTGGCGGGACTGATGAGGAAGCTCGTGAGCCCGTTGGCCGGGATGTCGAAGGCGCCGTCATCCTTGACCTCGCAGTACACCTGGCGATTGGCGAAGGTGGACGAGGTGGGGTCGGCGTACTTGAGCTGAATGATGACGGCGGCCGAGGGGTCGTTGGTGGCATTCCAGCGCACGGGCAATGACACACCCGGCTGCGGCACGGTGATGGCCTGGGGCAGCAGCGGCTCGGCCAGCTTCACGGAGATGTTCTGCGCGGGAAAGGCCCCACTGCTGCCGGGGATGCTGACCTGCGCCACGTCTCCACTGTTGTAGGCCAGCGGGCTGGCGTCGGGCGTGGCGTAGCGCTGCAGCGCATCGGCATAGGGCATGGTGATGGTGTTGCCACTGGCCGTCAGGGACACCGACTCACCGGCACGGAATTGTCCGCGCGCCACCTGCGGCAGCGTATCGACGCCCTGGAAGATGCAGTTGTCGGTTTGCTGCAGCGTGCTGTTGGGCACGGCGATGGTGATGGCTTCGAAGAAGATCACCGTGGCATTGGCCCGTACGGCGGTGTTGCTGGTGGCCCGTCCGCGGATATTGACGGCGCCGTAGCGATTGGGCGTGGGCGTGGAATTGTCGGTGAGGCCGCCGCAGGCGCCGACGAGCGCGAGAGAGGCCAGAGCGGCGGCGCGGCGGGCAGAGCGCAGAAAAAGGCTGGACATGATGAAAAGTCTCGGGTGCAGGATGCCGCGTCAGGCCCCGATGGGCCGGGCCGCTCCACGCAAAAAGGGATTGGACGCGCGCTCGCGCCCGATGGTGGTGGTAACACCGTGTCCTGGCAATACCCTCACAACGTCGTCCTGTGTCGCAAGCCGCTGCAGCGAGCGGTGCATGGCCTGCGGATCGCAGAGCGGGAGGTCGGTACGCCCGATGGAACCGGCGAACAGCACATCGCCCGACACACAGAGGCCGTGGCCCACAAAGGCCACATGCCCGGGCGCGTGGCCCGGCACATGCCAGACGTCGAAGCGATAGGCGCCAAGCGTCATGACGTCACCCTCGGCCAGGCCATGCGTGGCCGGCGGCGGTGTCTCCACCGACAATCCCCAGCGGGCCGCGCTGTCCGCAGCGCGCTCATAGAGCGGCTGATCGGCCGGGTGCAACCAGATGGGCACCCTGGAGGCGCGCACGACGCCGGCGACCCCGCCCACGTGGTCGAAGTGCGCATGCGTCAACCAGATGCCAACCAGGGCGCAGCCACTGTCCTCAACCGCCGCGAGCAGCCGCTCCGCCTCATCACCCGGATCAACCAATACGGCTTCACCCGCCTCGGGGTCGGCGAGGAGCCAGCAGTTCTCCTCGAGCGGCCCCACGGTGAGCTGACGAACCTGCAGCGGACGACTCACGATCGCGCCCCGATGTGGGATCAGGTGGTCGATACGGCGACGGCGGACGCCGCTTCAGTATTTGTCGCTTCGGTCGTCGCGGCGCTGTCCTCGATGCCGTGATGCGCCAGCCAGCGCTCGGCTTCCAGCGCCGCCATGCAACCGGTGCCAGCCGAGGTGATGGCCTGGCGATAGTAGTCATCGATCACGTCGCCGGCGGCAAAGACGCCATCGACCGTGGTGGCCGTCCGACCCGGCGTCACCTGCACATAGCCGTGCTCGGTGGTGCTCAGCTGGCCGTTGAGGAATCGCGTGTTGGGGGTGTGCCCGATGGCGACAAACAGCCCGCCCACCTCGAGCTCGCTGGTGGCGCCGGTCACGGTATCCTCGAGGCGCACACCGGTGATGAAGTCGTCGCCCAGCACGTCGGTGACGCGCGAGTTCCAGATGACGCGCACCTTGGGGTGCGACAGCACGCGCTGCGCCATGACCTTGCTGGCGCGGAAGCTGTCACGCCGATGCACCACCACCACCTCACTCGCAAACTTGGTGAGGTACAGGGTTTCCTCCATGGCCGTGTCGCCACCGCCCACCACCACCAGACGCTTGTTGCGATAGAACGGCATGGCACCGTCGCACACTGCGCAGGCCGAGACGCCGCCACCCGTGGTGGCAAGACGCTGCTCGTTGGGCAAGCCGATCCACTTGGCCGCCGCGCCCGTGGCCACGATGATCGTGTGCGCCTGCACCGCTTCGCTGTAGTTGGGCACGACGGTGAAGGGCCGCTCGCCGAGCCGCACTTCCTTCACGAGCTCGGAGACGACCCGCGTGCCGTGATGCACCGCCTGGGCCTTCATGCGCTCCATGAGTTCCGGGCCGCTGAGCGGCTCGGGGAACCCGGGGAAATTCTCGATGTCGGTGGTGAGCATGAGCTGACCGCCGGGCAACTCCGTACCCACCGGCTCTCCCTCGAACACCAGCGGTCGCAGATTGGCGCGCGCGGCGTAAATGGCCGCGGTCCAGGCCGCAGGTCCGGAGCCGATGATGACGACGTTTTCTGGCGCAGTGCCAGCGGACGAACCGGGAGTCGAAGCAGACATGGGCGACAGTCGGGAAACGTGAGGCAATCGGGGAACGAAGCGCGAAGCGGACAGGAACCAGGCGCGGAACAGACGCGAACGAGACGCGCGGCGAACGACAGCGAGACTCAGGACAGGGACAACACGCCCAGTGCCCCATGGCAATGGGACACTGTACCCACCAGCACCCTGAACGGCCCGCTGGCACCGCGTGCCGCCAGTGCGGCATCGGCGGCCACGATGGGCGCCGCGTCGATCATGCCCACGCCGTAGCTGCGGTGGATACAGGGAAAGATAACGGCCCCGTCGAGTGACGGGTCGGCATCGGCGAACTGCTGCATGGCCTGCGGCATGCTCCAGTCGCGTGGCCCCCGGGTGGCCGGACAGCGCGCCGGTTCGATGCAATTCACCGGACACATCCAGGTGGCGAAGCTCACATAGTGCCGCAGGTCAGGCGAGGCCCGCTCCCATGGAGTAGGCGGCGCGGTGACCAAAGGTTCGGCGCGGACCTCGCGCCCCGGCCAGCGGGCGCGAGCGCGCTCCAGCAGCCACTCGAAGCAGAGGTGCGGCATGAGCGGAGACGGCACCATGGCGTGGCCGGCCAGCGCGTCCGGACCGGCACTCCACCAGCGCGCGAGATAGCTGGTCCACGACTCGGTGACGACGTGCACCGGCCAGCCGGCGTAGTCGCCCTGGCGCCACCGTGTGGCCACCGTGCAGGCGGCATCCTGATCCACCACATCCACCCGCTCCGCCGTCAGTGCACCACGCGACATGGCGCGCACGAGCTGCTGCGTGTACCAGCTGCCGTAGCACCCGCCGCCCATGACCACGATGTGCGCAAAGTGCAGCGGAGCGCGCGCGGCCGGCGATATCGCGACCAACTCTCCGCCCGATTCCGCAGCCGACACGTTTGCCTCAGCGCCTCAGGTGACGTCCGCCGTCCACCGGCAGAATGACGCCGGTGATGTACGGCGCATCCACCAGCGCATGAATGGCCTGCAGCACATCATCGGGACCGCCGGCGCGCGCGAGCGGCACGTCGCGCAGAAAGGCGGTCACGGCGGCCTCACCCATGCCCTCCGGCGGCAGCACCAGCCCCGGCGCCACGGCGTTTACACGCCGATGTGGGGCGAGCAGGTCGGCACCGGCCCGCACCAGCTGCGCGAGCGCGGACTTGGTGATCTGGTGCGGCAGCAGTCTTGGCCAGCCGATCTCGGTGGCCAGATGATCCGCCATCTGCACGAACACGCCGCCTGGCTCGAGCACACGCGCCGCGGCCTGCATGAGGAAGAAGGGCGAGCGCAGGTTGACGGCTTCGGTGCGCATCCACTGCGCCGGTGTGACCTGCTCGAAGGGCACCATCTCCATGACCGAGGCCGAACTGACGATCACATCGAGGCGGCCGAATGCACGCGCCGCGTCGTCCACAACCCGCGTTGGCGCATCGGGCTCGGCCAGATCCGCCTGCACGATGCGTGACTCGGTGCCGTATGCATCACGCAGCGCGACCGCGAGTGCCTCGGCCTCCGATGCAGACTGTCCGTGGTGAATGACCACGCGGTAGCCGCGCTCGGCAAAGCTGCGCACGATGGCTGCGCCCAGCCGTCGGGCACCGCCTGTGACCAGCACGGTTCGGGGCGAGGCCGGGCCAGACATGTCAGCCGATCCGTCCCCTGGCGATGGCCTCGTCCTGCCAATCGAGCCACACCTTGGGCACGAGCTGTCCGCCGAGGCGGCGCGGCCCCTCGAGCGTGCCATGCCAATCCGACCCGCCACTGGGCAGCAGTTCCACCTTCTCCGCATGCTCCACGAGGCGCGTGACGAGATAGGGCGGATGACTGGGGTGCAGACACTCCACGCCATCAAGGCCGATCGCCTTGAGACGCGTGAGCCGCGGGATGGTGGCCGATTCACCCGGATGCGCCCACACGGCAAGTCCGCCGGCTTCGTGCACGAGCGTGATGGCATCGGCCACCTCGAAGCGTTCGCGCGGCACATAGGCGGGACGCTTCCAGCCGATCCACTTGTCGAAGGCATCGCGGAACTCACCCACCCAGCCGCCGGCCACCATGGCGCGCGCAATATGCGGACGCCCGACAGCCGCATCACCCGCCTCGGCGCGCACGGCCTCCATGGTGAGCGGGACGCCATGCCGATTGAGGATTTCCACGATCTCCTCGGCGCGCGCGACACGATCGGCCTTGAGCCGCTCGAGCGCGGCGGCCATGGTGTCCGGGTGTGCGAGATGCAATCCGAGCAGATGCAGCTCGTCATCCACGAAGTAGGTGGAGAGCTCCACGCCGCGCACGATGCGCACGCCGAGGCGCCGGCCCGCGTCCTCCGCTTCGGCCAGACCATCGACGGTGTCGTGATCCGTGAGCGCCATGGCATGGAGCTGCGCTGCCGCAGCCGCTTCCACCACGGCGGCCGGTGGCAGGGCGCCATCGGACGCGGTGCTGTGCACCTGCAGGTCCACGAACGCCGGGGCCGGCGACGTGGCGTTATCGGTCACGAGCGATAGCCTGCCTCAGGAGCCCGCGCGCTCGGCTGCGACGCGCGGAAGAGTGCGATGACCGTTGCGTCGTCCATTTCCGCGAGCGCCTGCTCACGCGAGCGGGTGCCCATTGGGGAGTAGCGCGTGACCCGCAGCTCGCGCTCAGCTCCCGTGCCTCTCACGAAGATGAGGCCGAATTCGTCTCCCACCGACTGCGTGAGAAACCCGGACGGGTAGACCTGCCACTCCGCTCCGTCGATGTGTACGCGCCGTGTCGGCATGTCATGCTCCCCGTACTTCCTGCCAGCAGTCGGTGACCGTCTCGAGCCCCAGCGCCTGCGCGAGCAACTCCGTGCTGGCGGCTTCGGTGAACTCGAGAAAGTGTCCGGCGGTGACAGCGTGTTCAAATACCCAGAAATGCGCGGGCACTGCGGCCGCACGCGCCTGGCGTGCGGGCAGTGCCGCGAGGTAGGTCGCGCGCTCCGCCTGGTCGACGTGTCGGTCGATCATGTGGAGCGCGCGGGCCACTCAGACTCCCGCTTCGGGAAAGGACTCGAGGGCCTTCTTGATGTCGCCCATGAAGCGGTCGGCATCGGCGCCGTCGACGACCTTGTGGTCGAACGACAGCGAGAAGTAGCAGCAGGTGCGGATGGCGAGCGTGTCTTCACCATCCGGGCCGGTCACGACCTTGGGCCGCTTCTCGATGGCGCCGAGGCAGAGAATGGCGGTGGTGCCCACGGGGATGATGGGCGTGCCCGTGATGCTGCCAAACGTGCCCGGATTGGAGATGGTGAACGTGGCGTCCTGCACATCGGTGGGGCTCAGCTTTTTGCCACGCGCGCGTGCCGCCAGATCGTTCACGCCACGCGAGAGTCCGGTGAGCGAGAGCTCGTCGGCCCGCTTGAGCACGGGCACGATGAGGCCCGTGGGCTCGAGCGCCACGGCAATGCCGAGGTTCACCTGCTTGCGGTAGATGATGTCGTTGCCGGCAACGGCGGCGTTGAGCACCGGATGCCGCCTGAGCTGCGAGGCCACCACCTGCAGGATGAACGGCATGTAGGTGAGCTTCTGGCCGGACTGCGCCTCGAAGTCACGCCGCATGGCGTTGCGAATGCGCGCCACACGGGTGAGGTCGACTTCCCAGAACGTCGTGACATGAGCCGCCACGCGACGCGCGGTGGCCATGTGGTCCGACGTGAGCTTGCGCAGCTTGGACATGGGCTCGACCACATCGCCCGCCCAGGGCGTGGGCATCGGGCCGTGCGACTCCGTGCCGGCCGGCGCGTACATGCTGGCGCCAGCCACCGGCGCCGGCGCGCTGCCTGCCGCGGGACGCGTGGTGAGGTAGGCCTCGAGGTCCTTGCGCGTGACACGTCCGGCAATGCCGCTGCCCGAGAGCGCGGCAATGTCCACCCCGTGCTCGGCGGCCATCTTGCGCACGAGCGGCGAGGACTTGGTGCGCAGCCGGTCTTCGAGCGAGCCCGGCGTGGACGCGGGCGCCGACGACGCCGCGACAACGGGCGTCGCGGGAAGCGATGCCGAAGCGGCCGGCGCAGCGGCAACCGGTGCAGCGGCAGCAGGGGCAGCCGCCGCCGGGGCTTCAGGCGCGGGCGCAGCAGCCGCTGCGGCGGCCGCCGCCGCATCCGTCTCGAGACGCGCCACCACGGTGTTCACCGCGACGGTCTGGCCTTCGGTGATGAGGATCTCGACGATCGTGCCGGCCGACGGCGACGGAATCTCGGCATCCACCTTGTCAGTGGAAATCTCGAAGATCGGTTCGTCGCGCTTGACGGTGTCACCGACCTTCTTGAGCCAACGGGATACCGTCCCTTCCGCGATGGATTCGCCCATCTGCGGCATGATCACGTCTACACGGGCCACTCGATCATCCTCGGTCGTTGGAAGCGGCGTCCGCCGCTCGGTCGGCAAGACGCAGGCGCCACAGGGCCACGATCGGCAACGTCACCGCGCCGATGGCAGCACCGTAGCCGGCATACACCCACCATTCACAGGCAGGCAGGCCGGGCTCGGGCGTACAGCGATTGAAGAACCCCATGAGCTTGCCGATCCCGACTCCCGTCATGGATCCGCTCACGGCGCCGATGAAGAATGTAAAGCACCCGACGCCGATATTGCGACCGACGCGGTCCTCTGCCATCAGTAACCCGCCGCGATGAGGTGCCGGGGGTCCGCTGTGCGGTGCAGGACGTTGAAGAACTTTTTCACGCCCTTGTCGAGGCGACTCTCACCGATCTGATCGGTGTGCCCCTCCACCAGCGTGTAGTGTCCCCCTTCCATGCGCACGGTCAGTCGCAGCGTACCGAGTGCACCGGTGTAGCTGCGCGCACGCGCGTCCGCGGCCGTACGCGTGAGCCCAAGCGCGGCAAAATGCGTGTCGGCCGATTCCAGTACGACGTCGGGCGTGAGCGTGGTGCGGTGAAACAGCTTCATGTCAGTTCTTCTTGGGTGCGGCGGCCGGTGGCGCGGGCGGCACGGCGGCGGAGTCCAGCGCCGTGGGATTCTGATCCCGGCGGGTGGTCTGCGGTGTCTCGAAGTTGCCGGGTTCGTCGGCTGACAGAATGTCCTGCGTCCAGTCGACGGTCTTCTGCAGCACCTGCGTGGAGTCGCGACGGAACTGAATGGCCATGGCCCACATGCCGGCCGTCACGAACATCAGGTTGCTGCGGTAGGTGCCCAGTTCCTGCGTTTCTTCGAGACCATTGGACACGGTCTTCATGTCCTGATTGGTGGCGAAGATGCGGCCCTGTCCGCCCGAGATGGGCAGACCGGTTTCCGCATCATGCACCGTGACACGCCAGTAGATGGGCTCCAGCGCGCGCGTCGGGCGGGTTTCGGAGGAGACGCGGATGACGAAGTCGTCAGTCCGGAAACGAAGCTGCCCAGCCGGCGGCCGTCCCGCGTCGCAGCCGGCCATGGCAAGACCGGCGGCGACGAGCAGGGCCGCGCGACGTACGAGACGCGCGCGCAGGATGGTCATGACTGATAGTACTCGAGCCCGAGGTGGGTGATCTGCTCCTCACCCATGAGGTGACGGAGCGTGTTCTTCAGCTTGGTCTGCTGAATGAAAAGGTCATGCTCGGGCTGCAGTCCCGCAGCAGTCTGCGGCGACTTGTAATAGAAGCTTAACCATTCCTGAATCCCCTTCATGCCCGCGCGCTGCGCGAAGTCGGAGAACAGGGCGAGGTCGAGCACCAGCGGCGCCGCGAGGATGGAGTCGCGGCAGAGGAAGTTGACCTTGATCTGCATCGGGTAGCCAAGCCACCCCTTGATGTCGATGTTGTCCCAGCCTTCCTTGTTGTCGCCGCGCGGCGGGTAGTAGTTGATGCGCACGACATGCGAGAAGTCCTTGTACAACTCGGGATACTTCTCGGGCTGCAGGATGGTGTGCAGCACGGAGAGCTTGGACTCTTCCTTGGTCTTGAACGACGCCGGATCATCCAGCACTTCGCCGTCGCGGTTGCCGAGGATGTTGGTGGAGTACCAGCCCTCGAGACCGAGCATGCGCGCCTTCATGCCCGGCGCGATGACGGTCTTCATCCACGTCTGGCCGGTCTTGAAGTCCTTGCCCGAGATGGCCACGCCCTTCTGGTTGGCGAGGTCCACGAGCGCCGGGAAGTCGGCCGAGAGATTGGGCGCGCCGTTGCAGTAGGCCACGCCCTCCATGATGGCGGCATAGGCGTACAGCATGGACGGCGCGATGGCCTCATCGTTCTCGTCCATGGCCTTCTCGAAGGCCTCGATGGTCTGATGCTGCGGGCCCGGCTTGATGAAGATTTCCGTCGAGCCGCACCACACCATCGCGCCGCGCGTGGCGCCGTTGTCGGCCATCACCTTGCGGATGTCGGCGCGGATCTGTTCGGCGAGGTCGCGCTTCGTCTTGCCCGTCTTCACGTTCGTCGCGCCGGTGATGCGCGTGACGTACTTGTTCTCGAACACGGCGGGCATGGGCTTGACGCTCTTCAGGAAGTCGGCGATCGGCTCGATGTCATCCTTGACGAGCACGCCGGCCTTGATGGCGGCGGTGTAGGCGTCATCGGGAATGGGATCCCAGGCGCCGAACACGATGTCGTCGAGCGACGCGAGCGGCACGAAGTCCTTGATGAGCGGGCTGCGGTTGTCCGTGCGCTTGCCGAGCCGGATGGTGGCCATTTGCGTGAGCGAACCGATGGGCACGGACAGGCCGCGGCGCACGCGCTCGACACCGGCAATGAACGTCGTCGCCACGGCGCCGAGGCCCGGCGTGAAGATGGCGAGCTTCCCCGTAGCCGGGGCGATGGTCGCGGGGGTGCCGCGGGTCGAGTCGGACACTGCGTTTATTCTCCAGGAGTGGTAGAGGTCGGAGCAACCGTGGTAATGCGGTGGACGTACGCCATGCGCTGGAAGAACGTGATCCACGCCGTCACCATGAGCAGCGAGACAATGGATCCGAGCACCCAGCCGTTCAGGGCGAGTCCGAAGAACGCCTGCGGCGCGGCGAGCAGCGTAATGCGCTCAGGTCGCTGCAGGACGCCAACGCGGGCGGAGAAGCCGAGGCCCTCGGCCCGCGCATTCGTGTACGAGGTGAGGAAGGTGGCGATGAGCGCCAGCACAGTCACGATGACCATGCCGTCATTCATGTGGCGCGGGTGCGTGGCATAAAACACCACCAGTCCGCCCAACAGGAATCCGTCCGCCACACGATCCAGGGTGGAGTCGTAGAACGCGCCGAAGTTGGAGCTGGTCCCGGTGCGGCGCGCCACCGTGCCATCGAGCACGTCGAACAGCGCCGTTATCCCGAGGAACCAGCCGCCGGTACGGATGTGTCCGGTCGCGAAGATGACACCGGCCGTGCAGGTGCACAGCGTGCCGATGGTCGTGATGGTGTTGGGACGCACACGCTTGGCCACCAACCAGTCCGCCACGGGGGCAATGACGGCCAGGTATCCTTTGACGATGGCGTTCCAGAGTGCTTGCATCACGACGCGGTTGACGGACTGGGGCCGAGCGGCTCGGCCGCCCTGCCCGCGACGGCCGGGCCGACACGGCCGGGTTCGGGACTAGCCCGGGAAAGCTAGAGGCGCCGGACGATCAACGGTAGAGATGGAAACGCCGGGCGTCTTTCTCAAAGGCGAGAATATCGGGCAGGGCGCGGTCGAGCACCGCGTCCGGGTCGGCCCCACCCATGAGGGCTTCCCGCATGCGCGACGAGCCCATGCGCATGTCCCAGCCGGCCGGGGTGACCCGCAAGGAATCGCTGTGCACCCGCGCCAGGGCCCAGAGAATGGCCGCCCCGATGCGTGCGGGCTGCACCCGCTCCCGATCCAGCACCTCGATGCGCACGCCGGCGATGGAACGCCCGCTGTACTTGTTGTCGCCGGGCTTCTCCGGCGTGAAACGCTCGGCCCGGAACCGCACGCCGGTCAACCCGAGGTCATCGAGCAGCCGGGCCACGGTGTCCGCCCGGAGCCAGGGGGCGCCAAAGCGCTGGAACGGCTCGTTGGTGCCCCGCCCCACGGATACGTTGCTGGCTTCGAGGGGCACCAGCGCCGGGTAGAGCAATGCGCTCACCAGATTGGGCATGTTGGGCGACGGCTTGACCCAGGGCAGGTCGGTCTGGTCGAACCACATGCCGCGGCGCCAATTGCGCATGGGGATGACGGTCAGGCGCGTGCTCATCTTGAGCTGCGCCTGAAACAGCCTGGCCATTTCACCCATGGTCAGCCCATGGCGGAGCGGTACCGGATAGAGCGCAAAGCCATTGGTGCGGCCGGTCGGTGTGGGATAGGCCGGATTGGCCAGCGCGGAATCCAGCAGCACGCCTTCCGTGAAAGCCCCCGACAGCGGGTTGGGCCGGTCGAGCACCAGCACCGGAATCCCCCGCCGTTCGCCCGCCTGCATGGTGTAGAGCACGACCCCCACGTACGTCCAGGTGCGGGTGCCAATGTCCTGCAGGTCCACCACAAGCACATCCACGTCCTGCAGCAGGCTGTCGGCCGGCGCCATGGTGTGCTGCTTGTACAGCGAGTGCACGACGAGGCCCGTCTTTTCGTCCCGCTCGTCTCCAATGCCCTGCACATCCAGCGTGCCAAGTGCCCCGTGCTCGGGCGCGAACAGCTTGACCAGCTTCACGCCAGCCCGTTGGGCCCGGGGGTCGTTGAAGAGCAGGTCCACCGAGCGTCGCCCACGTTCGTCGACGCCGGTCTGGTTGGTCACGAGCGCCACACGCTTGCCGGCGACGAGCTTGATGCTATCGTCCAGCAGGACGGTAATACCCGGTCGCACCTTGCGATCGATATTGCGCGGATCATAGGGGCGTCCGTCGGCGTCCATGGCCGGTCCGCCCCCGGGGCCCGGATTGCCGGCGCAGGCCACCGTCAGCACGGCGGCGGCTGCGAAGGCGAAACCCGTGCCCGCCAGTCTGCGAAGTGTGGCCGCACCCGGGCGTCCACGGTTGGTCGTCACCATCTCGATCTCTTCTCCCTGAAATTGGCGGGGCCGTCGCCGCTGATGGCGCCGGCCAGCCCCACCGAATCAACCCATGAGCCGCACGACGCCCCACCTCTCTTCGCGCGTTCCCCGGGCCCGCCGGTTCGCGCCGATCCTCAAGTTACACGGGCGACACCGTCTCAGTGGGCCATGGGTGGCGGCGCTGGCTGCGTGCATGGTGGCCGGCCCGCTGGCCTGTGCGCGCCCGGCGGTGGGGGCGGAGGCTGGCCCGGCGCCTGCGTCGGTCGGCCCGCGGGCCAGGGTCGCGCCGCGCACCATGCAGGCCGTGTACGACAGTGTGCGCCGTGTGCTCGATGCCGGGGTGGCCAGCGGCGCCTTTCCGGGTGCCTGGGCTGCCGTGGGGACGCCCGACGGTGTGGTGGCCGTGTACGGCGCCGGTCAGCTCGACAGCGCCGATGCCACACGCCCCAATGCGGGGACCGTGTGGGATCTGGCCTCGCTGACCAAGGTGATCGGCACCACCAGCGCCGTGGCGCGCCTCGTCGCCGATGGCGTCGTTGCGCTGGATACCCCGGTGGTGCGCTATCTGCCGCAGTGGACCGCGCGCGGTGCCGACCGGGTGACCGTGCGCCACCTGCTCACGCACTCGAGCGGCCTGCCGGCCTGGCGGGCCCTGTACAAGGAGGCCGCCACCCGCGAGGAGGCGCTCTCGCAGGTCTTCGCCACTGCGCCCGACACCCTGCCCGGCCTGCGCTTCGTCTACAGCGATCTCGGGTTCATTCTGCTTGGGCAGCTGGTGGAGCGCGTGTCCGGCGAAACGCTGGCGGACTTCGAGACACGCCGCATCTTTGGCCCCCTCGGCATGCGCGAGACCCGCTTCCTGCCGCCGGCCGCCTGGCTGGCCCGCACCGCTCCCACGGAGCGGGACCCGTGGCGTCAGCGGCACCTGCGCGGCGAAGTACACGATGAAAACGCGCATCGCTTGGGCGGCATGTCGGGACACGCCGGCCTGTTTTCGACCGGGCGCGACCTGATCCGCTTTGCGCGCATGTATCTGAACCACGGGCGCCTCGACGGCGTGGCCGTGCTCGACTCGGCCACACTGGCCCAGTTCACGCAGGTCCAGGACAGCAGCATCTCGCGCCGCGCTCTGGGCTGGGAGACACCCACCGGCGGCAACAGTGCGGGCCGTCGCCTTTCGGCCCGGGCCTTCGGACACACGGGCTTCACGGGCACCTCGCTGTGGATGGATCCCGAGCAGCGGCTGTTTGTGCTCCTGCTGACCAATCGCGTGAACCCCACCCGGGAAAGCCGCGGGATCGGGGCCGTGCGCACGGCGCTGGCCGATGCCGTGTCCCAGGCCATGACCGCGGCGTCTGCGGCGGCGCAAGGGACCGCGGGGCACTGACGTTCATGCCCCCGCAAAGCGGCACCTGCCAACCACCGGATGCCCGGGATCCCAGGAGGCGGCACCGGGTTTCTTGCAAGGGGAGTATTCCTCTCGCTAATTTCCACAGAGCACGACACGACATCGCACGCCCCCTCCGCGAGGGCGGCCCGGGCGGCGCGATGCGGTCATTCAGGCCGGCAGGCTGGCCGGCCGCACTGGAGGACAAGCATGAGCACGATGCAGACGCCCGACGTCATGGTGATCCTGACCCCCGTGGCCGCGGCCGAAGTGCGCAAGTTCATGGAGGCCGAGGGCGTGGCGCCGGAAGTCGGTGGCCTGCGCGTTTCGGTCATGCCTGGCGGTTGCAGCGGTTTCAAGTACGGACTTGTGATCGAAGACAAGTCGGCGGACGACGATCTCACGGTGGAGCTGGAAGGCATCAAGATCTTCGTCGATCCGTTCTCGGCGCAGTATCTGAGCGGCACGACCATCGACTACGTGTCGTCGATGCAGGGCTCGGGCTTCACGTTCAAGAATCCGAACAGCACCGGCGGCTGCGGCTGCGGCAGCTCGTTCTCGGCCTGACCCACTCCCCCATCCGCGTCGTGCGCGTGGTCGCACGCGGCGTCGGAGCGTATTCCCACACCACCCCCCATCATGTCTCTGGCCTCCGGATCCCCGGCGGCCCCTGACGCCACGCAGGCCCGTGCACTCGGTGCGAGTGCCGGGCCTGTGCGCGTTGGCGGCTCGCCGTTTGTCGATGCCCACGTCGTTGGCACCGTTCGCGAACGCATTCCCACGCTCATCATCGATGAACACGGCGCCATGGCGCGCGTGGTGGCCGGCCGCATTGCGGCGCTCATGCGTGAGCGCGCCGCGGCCGGTCGCACGGTGGTGCTGGGACTCGCCACCGGGTCCACACCCATTGGCGTGTACCGCGAACTGATCCGGCTGCATCGCGAAGAGGGATTGTCCTTCCGCCACGTCGTCTCGTTCAACCTGGACGAGTACTACCCGATGCAGAAGGACAGCATCCATTCGTATCACCGATTCATGTGGGAGAACCTGTTCTCGCACGTGGACATCGATCCGGCCAACGTGCACATCCCCGACGGCGCGCTGGCGCGAGCCGATGTGGACGCGGCCTGCCGGGCCTACGAGGACGCAATCGAGGCCGCGGGCGGCATCGACTTCCAGCTGCTCGGCATCGGCAAGACGGGACACATCGGCTTCAACGAACCCGGCTCGGGCGAGAACAGCCGCACGCGTCTCGTGCACCTCGATTCGATCACGCGCCGCGACGCCGCCGCCGATTTCTTCGGCGAAGACAACGTGCCGCGTGAGGCGATCACGATGGGCATCGCGACGATCATGGGCGCGCGTGAGATCGTCATCCTGGCCACCGGCGAACACAAGGCGGGCGTGGTGCGCCGCTCGGTGGAGGGCGAGATCGACCGCGCCGTGGCGGCCACGTTCCTCCAGCGCCATCCCAACACCACGTTCTACGTGGACGACGCGGCCGCCGCCGAGCTGACGCGGGTGGCCACGCCCTGGCTTATCGACGAGGTGCACTGGGATGAGCACCTCATGGTGCGCGCCGTGACCTGGCTGGCGGCCAAGTGCAACAAGGCCATCCTCAAGCTCACGCAGCACGATTACGCCGAGAACAATCTCACCTCGCTGGTGGCGCAGCACGGCTCACCGGGCGCGGTGAATGGTCTGGTGTTCAACTACCTCGGCGCCAAGATCCGCGGCAAGAGCAAGCTGCCGCGCGGCCTCAAGACCATCTGCTTCTCGCCGCATCCGGACGACGACGTCATTTCCATGGGCGGCATTCTCCGCAAGTTCGTGGAGAACGGCAACGAGATGACCGTGGCCTACATGACGAGCGGCAACATTGCCGTGTTCGATCATGACGTGCGCCGCTACATGGACTTCCTCGTGCGCCTGAACGCCGAGCGCATTGGTGAAGGCGCCAACGTCACGCAGCTCGCGGCCACCGTGCACGACTTCCTGCAGCGCAAGCAGCCGGGTCAGGTGGACATCCCCGAGGTGCAGGACATCAAGCGCATCATCCGCGAGTCGGAGGCGGTGAGCGGCATCGAGGTCATGGGACTCACCAAGGCCAATGCGCGCTTCCTCAACCTGCCTTTCTATCAGACGGGCAAGGTGCGCAAGGATCCCATCGGTCCGGCGGACGTGGCCATCGTGGCGGACCTGCTGCGCGAGCAGATGCCGGA